>Ga0068854_100002889_pt1 | contig 10681 bp, 4 predicted proteins | sample KBSCornC42_FD_66590 | JGI IMG/M metagenome (GOLD analysis project Ga0068854, IMG submission 66590) | Corn rhizosphere microbial communities from Kellogg Biological Station, Michigan, USA - KBS Corn C4-2 | ecosystem: Host-associated > Plants > Roots > Rhizosphere > Soil ... | reverse complement strand
GGGCGACGGGCACTGGCGCCGACGTGATCAAACGCATCGCGGCGCCGATGATCGGCGGTCTGCTGACGTCGTTCCTGCTGGAACTGGTGATCTATCCGCCGCTGTATCAGACCTGGAAGTGGAATACGGAGGTGAAGCAGGCCGAGTCCGAGCCGGCGGCGATGCTTGCCGGTGTCGAACGGACCACCGCGTAGTCGATACCAATCGGAACGCTCTCCGACGCAGGAGCGTGGCCCGCGCAGGACCGTATGTGTCCGCGCCGCCGCGCTTCTGCGCTGAACCAGTTCGCCTCGCTTTCCTTCCCCGCCGACCTCACCGACCTCACCGCGTCACAGTTCGCTGCCAGCGGTTCCATCGCCGCTTCCGCCGCGCGCAGCTTCATCTCTCTATTCGTTCCGCCACAAATCCTCCGGCGCGCGCCACCGTCGATCGAGCCACGGTGATTTCCCGCGCGCATGCCCCGATTTTTCCGGCGCCGATGCCGCAGTTCACCCGATTGTGAGGTTCTTGGCGTCCACCTATCTTGGCGACAGCACATCTTGTCGAACGAAACGATTGCGACCTGGCTGGTCCCAAGGAGAACGACGATGAGAAGGTATCTCGCAACTGCCGCATTCATTCTGGCCGCCCTCATGGCCGCCGCCCCCATGGCGTTCGCGCAACTCGAGCGCATGGGCCCGATCTCGACATCGAATGGCTACCCGACGTGGTTCCAGGACAAGACCGGCCTCGCCGTCGAGTTCTGCTCGCCCCTCAACACTTCTGAACTGGCCGGCGGCTGGTGCCTGCTCCTGCCGGGCGACACGACCGCGCCGGAGGTGTTTCCCAGCCCGTTCTTCGACGAGCACTTCTACTGGGACGCCGACGCCGCGTTCAATTTCGCGAACGGCGACAAGGCGCGGCTGAAGCTGGCGATCGAGGGCGCGTTCGTGAACGGCGCCGTGGTGCCGGGCGATCAGATGACGTTCGGACGACTGCGCATCCAGATCCCGACGCTGCCGGTTTCGGGTGACTATGTCGTCGAAACGCCGTACGGAACCTACAACTTCGCCGGCCAGGTCGCGGGCGACAAGATCTTCTTCACCATCGACATCGGCGTGGCGTGCCCGGGCACTTTCACCTGCACGCTGGGCACGAATGTCGCGCCGTTCCTGCTGCCGTCGGCGGTCTCCGGCGGACCGGAAATGGCGCCGCTGACTGCGGCGAACCCGACACCTGATACCAACCCGGCGCACTTCGGCGGCGCCTTCGTGCCGACGCCGTATCCAGGAACCGGCAAGGCGTATATCGCCGACCCCGCGCGCATCGGTCCCGTGACCGGTAGCCCGGTCATCAATGCCGTAAACGGTCTGCCTCAGAACTGGTTCAGGGTCTATGCGAACGGCGTACTGCTTGGCGGCACGAGCGACTTCTCGCTGATGGGCCGGGTATTCAACGGATCGGTTCCGGGCAAGGTCAGCGTGGACCGTGCGGCGCTCACGATGATCGGGTCGCAGAAGCTGGACGTCTTCGCAAGCGCGTTCCCGACGATGCAGACGCGGCTGCCCGCTGGCGCTGTGCCGGCCACCGTGACGCCGGTTCTCAGCTTCTTTGACGTCGCCTGCGGCCGCGCCGCCGACGGCAGCCTCATCGCGCCGGTCGGAGCCGCGAAGACCCAGATGTTCGGCGCCGGCAAGTACTACTGGGGACAGAAGCCGGGCAGCTTCGCGCAGGTCAACGTGTGCGTCGTCGATGACTCGGCGCGAACGGTGACCGGCGCCATCGTCCCGACGTTCACCGAGCACATCGTCACTGACGACATCGCGATCAGCGCGGCCACCTGGAATCCGAGCACTGGCGCGCTGACCGTGTCGGCGACCTCGAGCTGCGGTGTGGCACTGAACGCCACCGGCTTCGCGCCGCTCGTTGCCGGCACGATGACGGCGACCGTCACGGCGCCGCCGTCGGAAATCGAGGTCACGTCGGTGCTGTCAGGGAGCGCACGCCTGGTCGTGACGACCGGCGTGTTCGCGGGCCCAGGGCCGGGCACCGGACCGGTGGCGGTCAACGACGCCGTCACGATCAACGAGGACACGACCGTTGACATCGACGTGCTCGCAAATGACGCGCCGGGTGGGACGCCGGTCACCATCAACCTCGGCGTGCCGCGGCTCGGCACGGCCTCGTTGCTCCTCGGCAAGGTGCACTACGTGCCGAACCCGAACGTGAACGGGTCCGACAGCATCGCCTACAGCATCACGGTCAACGGCGTCACGTCGCCGACGGCATTCGTCGCGATCACCATCAACCCGGTGAACGACCCGCCGACCGCGGTGAACGACAACATGCAGGCGGTCAGGGCCGTGTCGACTCCGCTGAACCTGCTCGCGAACGACACTGATCCGGACGGAGCCGCCGATCTCAACACGGTGGTGATCGTGACGCCACCCGTCGGCGCGACCGCGGTAGTCGGTGCCGGCGGCGTCGTGACATTCACGGCGGCTAACAGCGGCACGTTCACGTTCACGTATCGCGCTGTCGACAAGGCCAACGTCCAGTCCGGCAACGCCGCGACGGTGACCGTCGTCGTCGCGAACGCCGAGACAATCGCGTTCGTCCGCTCCGACTTCATCGGCAACAAGCTGCGCTGGAGGATCGACGGCACCGACACTGTCCTCGCCGGGCAGACGATCACCGTCACCTACAACAACGGCACCAGGGCCAACGGGACGTCGCTGGTTGGCACCGTCATCGGAACGGCGACGGTGGACGTGACCGGTGCGTGGACTGTCGATCTGGTCGTCGGTTCGAACGACATCAGGAACCTGAGCAACCCGGCGCTCTTCGGAACGAGGCCGTCGCAGGTGAAGGCCACGTCATCGCTGTCGGGTGCGGCCTCTCAGACCAACCCGATCGCGCTCAGGTAGTCTCACTACTTGGCGCGACGACAAGACGCCCGGGCCGTATGTGCCCGGGCGTTTTGCTTTTTGGTGTCACGCCCGCCAGTAGCGGCCTTCGAACATCGCGTCGGGCGCGACCAGTTCGATCGGCCGGTATTCGGGATGGCGTTCGAGCTCCGCGCCGGTCGCGCGGTCGTAGATCGCGACGAAGAACGCCACCGGTTGTCCTTCGGTGATGCCGAGATCGGCGAGCGGCAGCGCGACCTCGAGCACCGATCCGGCAGCGACCGCGGCGCCGCCGGGGCCGCGCTCGGTCCAAGGGGCGCCGTTGGCTGGCGCGATCGCCTTGCCGCCGATGGTTCGGCGGTCCCAGAACGTGCCGACCAATCGCCCTTCCGACTGGCGGACGGTGAACCGTACGCCGAACGGCGTCACGAATTTCAGCGACAGCTCGCGGTCACCGGCGAGGATGTCGACGATGCGCTGCGGGCCGTCGACGCGGACGTACAGCTGTTGGCGATCGAACCCGAAGTACACCATCGTGACCAGCGCGGCGCGCCGCTCGCTCTGGTGCATCGCGCCGGCGACGTCGTGGATCTCGAGCGTGCCGGCGCCGAGCCATTCGAAGTAGCTGGTCGCCTCGCCGTCGAGCCGCGGCGTCAGCAGCGCCGTCGGCTCGGTCAAGACGATCGGCGGCGCGCCGGCGGAGATGTTGCTGATGAACAGCTCGTCGGGAATCGGCAGCTGCAGCAGCCGGTAGACGTTGCGGACGTGGCGGCGGAACAGATCGTCGAACTCGAGGTCGTGGGCCGACGAGTGATCGTCCCCGTACCACCAGCACCAGTCGCTGCCTTCGGCGATCAGCATCTCCTCCCGCGCGCCGGCGAGCGCGGCGGCGTCGACGTTCGAGCCGCCGGGAGCGGTAGCCTGTTCGAGCGCCGCGCGCGCGTCGACCAGCTGGCTCCACGCCTTCTGATCGTCCTGGTGACCGATCCAGATGTAGAAATTGGCGTCGATCCACGAGCCCGGAAATATGCCGTTCAGCTCCTGCTTCGCATCGGCGCACGCCTCCTGCAGCGTGACCGTGCGCAGGTCCGGGTGGGTGCTCAGGCGGCGATACAGCGCGCGGAAGAACGGACGTCCGCCGCCGGGGAAATGCTCCCATGCGTTTTCGCCGTCGAGGATGATTGGGATGGTCGCCTCGCCGCCGTTGGTCCGCTCGCGGTAGCGCTGCCCTGCGTCGGCGAGCCGCGAGACGAAATCGTCGGCGGCGCGCTCCGCATCCCACCCGGAATAGGTGAAGCCGATCAGATCCGACAGCGTGTGATCGCGGAACGCGCAGGCAACCGACGCCCCGCCGGCGCGGACGATGTAGGGGGCGTAGAGCCGCTCTGGCTGCTCGACGTGGCCGCGGCTATCGCGCGAGAAGGTGACGTTAAGGGTGCGGGCGAGGATCAGCTCGTCCGTCGCCATCCATTTGAAGCCGGCCTTGGCGACCAGCGGCACCATCGCATCGGAGACCGATCCTTCGGAGGGCCACAGGCCGACTGGCCGGCGGCCGAACAATCGTTCGTGGAGGACGACGGCGCGCTCGAGCTGCTCGGCCGCGTCCTCCGGATGGCGGAAGGCCTGCCGCGGCATGCGCGAATTCGGGTGCGTGCGCAGGTAGATGTCGGTGTCGCACAGCAGCGGCAGGATCGGGTGATAAAACGGCGAGGCGGAAATCTCGATCTGTCCGCGCGCCGCCGCCTCGCGATATTCGGGGATCACCCGGTTGAGGATCTCCAGCTCCACCTGGCGGAGCACGCGCTTGTCCTGCTCCGAGAACCCGCGGCCTTTCTCGAGCAGCGCGCGAACGCGCACATCGCCGTCGAGGTACAGCGGATCGATCCAGGCAAGCTTCTGCCACACCTGGAGATCGCGCAGATCGTCGACGGTGAACCGGGCCGCGGCAATGCGCCGGTCCTCGGGCGTCGGCTCCGAACCGCCGCGCCGCGCCAGCAGCTCGGCGTAGCGCGGGTAGATGTCGATCATGTGCTGGCGCTGCGCGTCGAAGAAGTTCTCGAGGATGAAGTCGACGTCGCGGAACTCGAGCTCGGTGGCCGGCTTCAGGCTCAAGTGCAGGTAGCGATCGTGGGCACGATCCTCGGCGAAGGCCTGCAACTGCACGAGCAGCGACGGCACCAGGTTGAACGTCATCTTGACGCCGGGGAACTCGCGCAGCAGCGCGACCATCCCGTAGTAGTCCTTCAACCCGTGCAGCCGGACCCATGGCAGGATGTGCTCCCGCGTCACCAGGTCCTCGTAATACGGCTGGTGCATGTGCCAGCAGAAAGCGACCCGCGTCATAGGGGTGTTAGTCTAGTAGCTGTCGGTGAAAATCCTCGACCGTTATCTCGTCCGCGAGATCGTACCGCCGTTCTTCCTGGCGCTGACCGGTCTCACGTTCGTGCTGATGCTGCCGCCGATCATGCAGAGCCTGGCGCAGCTCATCGCGAAAGGCGTGGCGTGGGCGGTGATCCTCCGCGTGCTGCTCACGCTGGTGCCGCAGGCGCTCAGCGTCACGATCCCGATGGCGCTGCTCTACGGTGTGCTGTTCGGGCTGGGGCGCTGGTCGGCCGATCGCGAGTTCGTGGCGATGCAGGCCTGCGGGGTGAGCGTCTTCCGGATCCTGCGGCCGATCGCGCTGCTCGCGGTGCTCGCCGCCGCTGCGACAGCCTACGAAACGATCGTCGCGCTGCCCGACGCCAATCAGACCTTCCGCCAGGTCACGTTCAACATCGTCGCCTCCGGCGCCGAGAGCGACATCAAGCCGCGGGTCTTCTACCAGAATTTCCCCAACCGCGTGCTGTACGCGCGCGACGTCCAGACTGGCGGCGGCTGGCGCGAGGTATTTCTCGCCGACTCGACGCGCCCCGACGAGACGACGGTGTACATCGCCGCGTCCGGCCGCCTCGTCATCGACCGTACGAAGCAGACCGTCACGCTGCTGCTCGAGCGCGGCAGCTCCTACACGACCTACCTGAAGAAACCCGAAGCGTGCGACGTCCACGGGTTCGAGCGGCTGGTGCTCGACATGGACGCGAACACCGTGTTTCCGCGGGCGCAGATCATCAAGGGGGACAACGAGAAGACGATCGCCGAGCTGCGCGAGACGGCGGCGATCAACCGGCAGCGCGGCCAGCCGTATTTCGGCCAGCTCTATACGATTCAACAGAAATTTTCGCTGCCGGCGGCCTGCCTGGTGCTGGCACTGATCGGCCTCGCGCTCGGCGCAAGCAACCGCAAGGACGGCAAGCTGGCCAGCTTTGCGCTCGGCACCGGCGTGGTCTTCACCTATTACGTGCTGCTCTATTCGGCGCGCGCGGCTGCGCTCGCCGGCCGCGTCTCGCCGACAATCGCGCCGTGGCTGGTCAACGTGGTGCTTGGCGCGGCCGGCGTGGCGCTGATCCTGTGGCGAGCCGGATCGGCCGACCAGCCGGTTCGGCTGAGCATGGTCGCGTTCTGGCGGCGCCGGACGAGCGGCGCCGGCGACGCGCCTGCGGATGCCTCGGCGGGGGCACCGAACCGCCGCGTCGTGGTCGTGATTCGCTTGCCGCATTTGAACCTGCCGCGGCCCAACCTGCTCGATCTCTACGTCGCGCGCCAGTACATCTCGGTGTTCGCAGTGTCCTTCCTGGCGCTGGTCGGCATCTTCTATATCGCGACGCTGATTGATCTGGCGGACAAGGTCCTCGGCGGCGTCGCCAGCACCAGCGTCCTGCTCCGTTATTTCTATTTCGCGACGCCGCAGTACGTCTACTACATCATCCCGATGGGCGCGCTGGTGGCAACGCTGGTCACCGTCGGCCTGCTGACCAAGAACAGCGAGCTGATCGTGATGCGCGCCTGCGGCATCAGCCTGTACCGGTCGGCGCTGCCGCTGCTCCTCTTCGCGCTGATCTTCAGCACCGTCCTGTTCGAGCTGCAGGAGCGGGTCCTGTCGGAATCCAACCGCGAAGCGCAGCGGCTCAACGCGATCATGCGCGGCTACCCGATGCAGATGGTTGGCGTGTTGAACCGGCAGTGGATCATCGGCAAGAGCGGCGACATCTACTGGTACCAGGCCTTCGATCCGCGGCGCAATCACTTCCGTCAGCTGTCAATCTTTCACCTCGCCGACTCCGGCTGGCAGCTCGATCAGCTGACGTACGCGAACGAGGCGCTGCTCGTCCACGCAAGCAACGGTGAAGACAGCCTCACCTGGGAAGCGCGGCACGGCTGGATGCGCGACTTCTCCACTGCTCCCCACTCCGCTCCGCGTGAAGGCGGACACGACAAGAGCGACCGCGATCACGGCTCACGGCAGCTCGCCGTCAAGTACGAGCCGTTCGAGACGCGGCCGATCTCGCTCGAGTCGCCGGCCTATTTCAAGACCGACGATCCGGACGCCGATCGCATGACCTACAGCGAGCTGAAGAACTACATCGCCGAACTGAAGGCGAGCGGCTACCACGTCGTGCCGTACCAGGTGTCGCTGCAGCAGAAGCTCGCGTTCCCGTTCGTCGCGATCATCATGACGCTGCTCGCCGTGCCGTTCGCGGTGTCGACCGGCCGCAGCGGCGCGATCTACGGCATCGGCGTCGGGCTCGTGCTCGCGATCGTCTACCGCACCGCGCTCAGCCTGTTCGGCGCGCTCGGCAGCGGCGGCTGGATCGACCCGACGCTCGCCGCCTGGTCGCCGAACATTCTCTTCGGCGCTGCCGCGGCGTACCTGCTGTTGACCGTCCGGACATAGCCGCGGCTCCACCGCGGCAATTAAGAATTACGAATTAAGAATTAAGAATTCGTGCACCTTTCGCAATGCGCGGAGAACGCGTCGGTTACCCCGAACTCGAGTACGCGGGTACGAATTCTCAATTCTTAATTTCTAATTCTTAATTCGTTAGTGCGCCAACTCGGCGCGCCTCACCCAGATCCGGCCTGAATCCCCAGGCTTTGTATTGGTGGCGTCGATGACGAACAGGACGCTGCGGATGTTCGCCAGGTCCGGCTTGAACGTTTCGGTGTAGCCGACCGGCATCATGTCGTCGAAGAAGATCGTGTGCTCCTGCTGCACGGCGTCGACGTAGATCGATCGCTGCCACCGCTGCTGCTGGCCGTCGCCGGTGCGCAGTTGCACCGAAAGGCGCATCGGGTGCTCGGCGCGGATTGACACGATCAGCCGATCGTTGGGCGCGATCCCGCGCGGTGTGTCGTGAGCGAGCGCCACCACCTGCCCCGCCGGCGCGCCGCCGGCGAGACCGTAGCGCAGCCGCAGGTCGGCGCCGCCGACGATCGGCGCCAGCTCCAGCGCCACCACTGATGTCGGGTCGTGTTCCGCGCGCCAGCCGTCCGTGGTCTTCGTATCGAAGATCGGCTCGCGCACGGTCGCCGCCGCCCGGACCGGCACACGGGTGAGGGCCTCGGCGCCCCGCACGTAGATCGGGTTGCTGCGAATCCACGTCAACGGGTTCGGCTGTCCGGTGGCGCGAACCTCGACCCAGTACACCGCCGGTTCTCCGGTCGTGCCCACCGTAAATTCCGGCTCATGATGATCGCCGCTGAGCACGGCCGCGCCTTTCCAGATCACGGTCGTGAAGCCGGCCGGCGCGTTGCTATGAACGCGCAAAGTGATCGGTCCGCCGGCGCCAAGCTCGTCGCCCTCGTGCACGGTTCCGTGGTCGTTCGAGGCGGTGAACTCGAAGGACGGCGGCGTCGCGACCGCGTCGACCGCGGTGTACAGGTGACCGCTTCGAATCGCCCGTATCAGCAGCGCCGCGTCGGCGGCAGGGTTGGTTCCCGACAGCGGCCGGTCGGTTCGCACGTGCACCGACAGGATCCTGAACGACGACTCGTAACCGGGAAACGGCAGCGCAAAGCGTGAATCGCCGGGGTCGGCGCTGCGCGGCGCGAGCTTCGCGTGCGCGTCGACGCCCGCCAGCGCCACTACGCGGCGGCGCCGCGTCAGCGCTTCCCAGTTGTAGAACGCCCGGCTGGGTTGAATGAGGCTCGCCATCACTTCGGCGGGCCGATACGCGTAGTCGACGAGCGCGAACGCCAGCCGGCGTCGCGCCGGCCACTTCGTCGCCGGATCCTTCGCCTGATCGAGCCAGGAGCGCCAGGCCGTGTCCGGATTGAGGAGCTCCACGCCATCGATCGGCGCGGCCCACTCGCGCCACTTGAGCTCCAGCTTCGGCGAGTCGGGATGCGCCGCAATGCCGAAGCCGCCGAGGCGGCGCACGTCTTCGACGACGTCGCGCGGCTCGCCGGCGAGCGGATACGGCGAGGCCGGCATGTCGAGCGCGATGTAATGTCCGCCGCTCGTGCTGATCTCGACGCCGTCGATACAGAGCACGCCCGAGCGATATTGCGGCGGATCCGGACGCCGCGTCGCGTCGCCGTGATCGGTGAACACGACGAACTTCAGGCCGGCGCGCGCCGCCGCCGCAGCAATCTCGTCGGGGCCGCTCAGGCCGTCCGATCGATTGGTGTGAACGTGCAGGATGCCGGGCAGCGTGCCGTCAGGCGCCGGTGACAGCGGGAGATGACGCGGCGGCGCGGTGACGCCGATCAAAACAGCAACGGCGGCCACCACGGCCGCCGTTGCGATCAGGAGCTTCTTCACGGATTGAAATGTAGGGCCACCCCTACGCGTCCTAGAGGCCGGCGCGAGACTTCAGCGCTGCCGCCTTGTCGGTTTTTTCCCATGTGAACTCGGGTTCGGTCCGCCCGAAGTGACCGAACGCGGCGGTCTTCTTGTAGATCGGCCGCCGCAGGTCGAGCTCCTCCATGATGCCCCGCGGCGTGAGCTTGAAATGCTCGCGCACCAGCTCGGTGATCTTCTCTTCGGGGATCCGTCCGGTCCCTTCGGTGTGCACCATCACCGACACCGGATCGGCGACGCCGATCGCGTAGGCGAGCTGCACGAGCGCGCGCTCGGCAATGCCCGCGGCGACGACGTTCTTCGCAATGTAGCGCGCCATATAACAGGCCGAGCGATCGACCTTCGTCGGATCCTTCCCGGAGAAGGCGCCGCCGCCGTGCGGCGCCGCGCCGCCGTAGGTGTCGACGATGATCTTGCGGCCGGTGACGCCGGCGTCGCCGTGCGGCCCGCCGACGACGAAGCGGCCGGTCGGGTTGACGTAGACCTTGGTGTGCTTGTCCATCAGGTCCGCCGGGATCACGCGGCTGATGATCTTCTCGACGATGTCTTCTTTCATCGTCTCCTGCGTGACCAGCGGGCTGTGCTGGCTGGAGACGACCACGGCGTCGACGCGAACCGGACGCGTGCCGTCGTATTCGATGGTGACCTGGGATTTGCCGTCGGGACGGAGATACTCGAGGATGCCGTCGCGCCGCGCGCAGGACAGCCCTTTGGTGAGCTTGTGCGCCAGCTGGATCGGCAGCGGCATCAGCTCTTCGGTTTCCGTGCAGGCAAACCCGAACATCAGCCCCTGGTCGCCGGCCCCACCCGTGTCGACGCCCATCGCGATGTCGGGCGACTGGCTGTGAATCGAGGAGAGCACCGCGCAGGTTTCGGCGTCGAACCCGTACTTGCCGCGGTTGTAGCCGATCTCGTTGATCGTCCCGCGCACCACTTCCTGGAAATCGACGTAGGCGCTGGTGGTGATCTCGCCCGCGACCACGGCCAGGCCGGTGGTGACCAGCGTTTCGCAGGCGACGCGGCTGACCGGATCCTGCGCGAGGATGGCGTCGAGGATCGAATCGGAAATCTGGTCGGCGATTTTGTCGGGGTGTCCTTCGGTGACCGACTCAGACGT
>Ga0068854_100002886_pt1 | contig 10690 bp, 13 predicted proteins | sample KBSCornC42_FD_66590 | JGI IMG/M metagenome (GOLD analysis project Ga0068854, IMG submission 66590) | Corn rhizosphere microbial communities from Kellogg Biological Station, Michigan, USA - KBS Corn C4-2 | ecosystem: Host-associated > Plants > Roots > Rhizosphere > Soil ... | reverse complement strand
TGGTGCTATTGACGGTTCAGGTGATTTCCTGCTGCCGATTTGCAGGCAAAATCAGCCTCTTGGGCGCCCGATGGGAGTGTTCTTCTGGACTATCTCGACGAGCTTCGAGATGGCGGAAAAATCCTGCGACCTGAGTTCGGGGTCAAGCGATCCACGGCATAGAGTCTGCGCTTTTCAGGGGGAGAGGCATGGCCTCTCCCCCTGAGCTACAAATTTCCTGGTTGAATGCGACAGCGTTTTTGTGATGCGCAGTCCTCAGCCGACGGCGGGTATGGTTCGGTTCGCCGTGAGCTGCTTAAGACTGGCATATTGGACCAGCGTTGCTCTGCCGACCTTCACCGTGTCGAGTTCGCCAGATTGGATCAGTTCGTAAATTCGCGATCGGCTGAGACCGGTAATCCGCACCGCAGTTGAGATACGTACCGTGAGCGGTTCGATCTTCATTTCCCAAGTTCGTTCGATCATATCCACCTCGACTGCGGCAGCAGAATCCGTTGGGACAATCGGTGAGGCTAGGTTTGGCGGAGAAGTTATGAAGCGGTGAGGCGCTGTCTGATGACGTAGGATACCTTGCTGGGGCCACCCGGAATCTTGGTGAGCGATGATCGCTCCCTCCGAGAGAACGATCATTGCGCAATGGTGGCTTGCCGCTGCTCGCGAGTATGATCACGCTGGTTTGATATGGACCGATAAGGACCGTCAAGGACTTATTGAGGTGATCGGGAAAAATTGGTCCACACGGTAAGTTAGTTTTTCCGGCGCATTTCCTTATTGGAGGGAGGTACGTCGATGAAGAAACAGCGATTTTCGGTTGAGCAGATTGTTTCGGTTTTGAAGCAGGCCGAGCTTGGTATGCCAGTAGCGGATTTGATCCGGCGGGTGGGGATCACCGAACAGACTTACTACAGGTGGAAGCGGCAATATGCCGGTCTGGAATCGGATCAGGTCCGTGAGCTGAAGCAGGTTCTGGAGGAGAATAATCGGCTCAAGAAGCTGGTCGCCGAGCTGAGCCTGGACAAGGCGGTTTTGCAGGATGTTCTGTCAAAAAAGTTCCCCGGCCAGCGCTCATGAAAGAAGTTGTAGCCTATGTCGTGGCATCTCACGGCTACAGCGAGCGCAAGGCCTGTCTGGTGACACGACAGCATCGATCGACACAGCGTAGCCCGAGCAGGCGAGACCCACGCACTGCGGTCCGGCAGCGCATGCACGAGATCGTCGCGACGCGGATCCGCTATGGCTATCGCCGTGTGCATGTGATGCTGAAGCGAGAAGGCTGGTGGGTCGGCAAGAACGTCGTGTACCGGCTATACCGCGAAGAAGGCTTGGTTTTGCGCGCGAAACAGCCGCGCAGGCGCAAGATGATCGTGCACCGGCAAGCCCGGCCTAAGCCACAACGGCCGAATGAGGCCTGGAGCCTGGACTTCGTCCATGATCAACTGAGCGACGGTCAGAAGATCCGGATGCTGACGGTGGTCGATGTGTTCAGTCGTGAAGCGCTGGCGATCGAGGTCGGCCAGCGTCTGCGCGGCGAACATGTGGTCGAGGTGCTCAATCGGATCGTACGCCGTCGTGGGGCACCCAAATATCTTTTTGCCGACAATGGCGCCGAATTTACCGGTCGGCTGGTCGACCTATGGGCGTATCATCATGGTGTCCGGATCGACTTCAGTCGGCCCGGTAAGCCGACCGATAATGCCTTTATCGAGACGTTCAACGGGTCGTTCCGGGACGAATGTCTCAATGTCCATTGGTTCGCCTCGCTGCCCGAGGCGAAAAGGCTGATCGAGGCCTGGAGGCAGGACTACAACGTTAGCCGTCCTCACATGGGTCTTGGCAATATGACCCCGCTGGAATACCTTGCCAGGTCAGAAACTTGGCCTACCCCGATCGGGGTAGGCCAAGCCGGAAGCTAACGCACGGCTCGGACCACAGAACCCAAGCGCTTCAGCCAAGCCGGAAGCTAACGCACGGCTCGGACCACAGAACCCAAGCGCTTCAAACCGCCGGAACTCTAACTTATCCGGTGGACCCGCCTAATGGGGCAGGCCAGCTGCTTATACGCGCGCTGTTCGTAGATCTTCGCCAATTCGAAATAGGCGGCGCGAAGATGTCCTACCTCTCCCAGGGCCAGTCTGCGCGTTTCCTCGGCCGGCATAAAATAATAATCTCGTTGGGACATGTGATCGCCCTAATCAATTGAACCGGCGTTTTGCACGCTGATCTGTGTACGCGCCATACGTAGTCATCCCGATTTGGTAGGGCAGACGCTTTCGATCTATCGTTCGTGTTGCCGCGGATCCGTTCCTTGAAAGACCGTTCACGGTCCTTGAACCATGATTCCAAACGCAATATTTTCCCATCTGCGGCAATCGAAGTGCCACATTTCACCGTCAACTTTGAACAACGGAGTGGCTATGTCGGAGAGATATGTCGATTACCTCAAGCGCGAACACGCTCGGCTGGAGAGCGAGTTGGATCGCGCGCAAAAGCAGCTCACGTCGAACGACGTAGCGATTGCCAGGCTGAAGAAGCTGAAGCTGGTACTAAAGGATCTGATAACGTGGCATGAGCGTCCGATGCGCGCCGGCCGTGCTGCGTGATCAGCGGATCGAGCAAGGAGATTGTTCATGGCATTCTCGTTTCATCATCCACAGGATGTTGCCAATCATCCTCAGCTCGAACCCGAAGTGAAGCGGGCTATTATCGCGTCATGGCCTTCCGACGCTGCCGCTATGAAAGACCGGCCGTCGCTGCGGCGATTGCAAAAAAGGCAGGCACGCTGAAAAGCCTCGATAGCTGAGACCACATCGCGCACCCCGCTGGCGTTACTGGCGGGGCGTTTGTCAGCTGCATATTCTGCACCCGCTGCGTATCTTTACGCACTTGCACAATTTAAGCTGCCGCGCAAAAACGCCACTGCCTTTCAGGCATCCTCTCCTAAGACTTCAGGGCCGGCTTGCCGGCTCTTTTTTATTCTCGTTTCGGGATCGAATCTTTCTGACGTGCGTTATCATGAACGCCGCTCTTTAGTGGTTAGGAGAGTGATGCGCCGGGACAACCCGGCCGTATACGCGAAGAGCGGCGGCCACGGCCTTCAGGGACGCTTCTGTCGATCCCCCCCGAAGGTGAAGCGGCCTCTGGCCGTGGCCTTATGGGGCGGGAGCTATGGTTTAAAGCCGATTGCATCATCGTGGCACCGCGCGCGCTGGATGCGATGTGACCTAAGTGCTATTGATCTTCGGACGTCGTCATATTCTCGGTTGCCCGCCGAAGCCGAGCTGATTCTGCAATCGCCTCATTCAAGGAATTCGGCGTAAATGGTTTAAATACTGCTACGCTATTTTCGACGACCAAGGCTCGGCTGACCTTCGATCCGGTCGCGTAGATAACCGCGACACCGGGTAGAACATTGCGAGCATACTCAGCCAAAGTCCAACCATCAACATCGCCTCCCAGATTTACATCTGTGATCAGCATATCGACGCTCGATTGATAGCTGTCCAACAGCCGGCAAGCTTCTGCGCCATCGCACGCGACGATCACATCGTAGTTATGCTTGGTGAGTTCGTGATAAACCTGTCTACGCAGAAGGGGATCATCTTCAACGTACAAGATACACATCTATACCTCTCCTCGGACAAAGGTATCCATGCATACGGTCGACATCGTTCTTTATCGAACTCGCCATAAGGCGGTCTGTCTTATATGTCAATCGTATAACTACGCTTACTCATATTTAACCGCGGACTGACGTTTATTTTCACAAAGGCACAAAGAGTTGTCTCGCGTGGCAGATATAGCCTTAGATGTCGTAACATGGATTTGAAGATTTCAGCGCAAAGCTCCCATCCGATCTTGCCCATATCTCGACGACACGCAAATGGCTATTTGTGCGGCAGACTGTGGTCTTCCATACAGAAAGCCTTGAACCTCATGACAGCCAGCCGCTAACAACAACTGCTCTTGCTGTAGATTTTCCACGCCCTCAGCGATCACCTTCAGGTTGAATATTTCGCCCAGACGCACCACCGCGTCCACGACCGCCGCATCGCGAGATCCAGGATTCATGTCGCGCACAAATCCTTGATCTATCTTGAGCCGGGTAACCGGAAATTCTTTCAGGAAACTGAGGGTGGCATATCCGGTGCCGAAATCATCCAGCGCGATTCCCACCCCGAGTTGCCTCACGGCGTTTAAGGAGGAGACGATGACCGCACTACCCTTTAACGCAATCGTTTCTGTTACCTCAAGCTCAAGCAGATTTGCGGGCAAGTCGTACATCTTTAGTTCGGCCGCGATAAGATCGGGTAGATGGCCAGATAGCAGCTGAGCGGCGAACAAGTTTACGCTTACGCGAACCGGCATGCCTGCACGCCTCCATTCAGCTGCCTGAGAAATTGCGCTACGCAGCACCCAGTCACCCACTGCGGCCGCCAATGGCATCTGATCGAGAATGGTGAGAAACTGACTGGGCGCGAGCAGCCCGTGGTCAGGATGATTCCACCGGAGCAACGCTTCCGCGCCTGAGATTTCCCGGTTTCGTAAATTCACCTGTGGCTGGTACAGAATCTCGAATTCATCCGCCGCGAACGCGTCACGCAACTCGGTCTGTAACTGACGCCGATTTTCAACTCTGTGTTTGAGATGAGGCTCGAAATACCCAACCGAACCGCCTCCTCGGGCTTTGGCATGATAGAGTGCAAGGTCCGCGCTAACGAGCAAAGCTTCTATCGTCCTTCCGTGATAGGGAGCCAAGGCGACACCGATACTGGTATCCAACTGCAAATCCTGGTTGTCGATGCGAAACGGCTGCCGGAAGCTCTCTCTCAAACCCTGAGCGAAGCGATACGCTTCGCGGGGATCCGCAACGCCCCTCAAAAATACTACAAATTCGTCACCGCCAAGCCGTGCAAGCAACTGATCATTGCCCACATGGCGGCTGAGCCTATTACCCACCGCAGCCAGCAATTGATCTCCGGCAGAGTGCCCCAACACATCGTTTACGTCCTTGAAGCCATCCAGATCGAACAATAATAGTGAAGCGACCTCACCGTCAGTTTCGGCGAGCTGATGTGCAGCGCGCTCCAAAAACAGTGCCCTATTGGCCAGGCCGGAAAGTTGATCGATATGCGCCAGATGCTCCAAACGCTCCAGCGCCCGCCTACGCTCAGTAATGTCATTTACGACGTAACCATGCCGCAGATTTTCGCCCTCGCACCATGTAGAATGAGCAACGCTAACTGGAAATGTGTCGCCGCCAAAGCGACGCCCGACCTTCTCCGTGAAGCCTTTGGTGGGCACGTGTTTGAAGGCAGCGCACTCCACTGCCGCGGGAGCCGACTCAGATCCCGAAGGGATAAACTTCTCAATAGTACTCCTTAGTGCGCGCTTCTGGTTACACGCGAAAATGGTTTGAGCAGCTCGGTTAAAAAAGATGATGCGCCCCTTCTCATCGGTGCTGATCAAGGCGCTTGAGGAGGAATCGCAGATATTCTGAAGGAATTGTTCATTTGCACGTAGCTTGCGCTCTTGCTTTCTAAGCTCCAAGCGATCCAGAACAAGCTCGGCTAATTGTTTCAGACGGCGTGATTGGATATCATCGAACGATCTTGGCCTGGTATCCATGATACAGAGTGTTCCCAATACTAAACCCGTATCTCCGCACAAAGGCACGCCAGCGCAAAACCTTATGTGGGGTTCGCCTAAAGCCCTTGGCTTATGCGCAAAGCGTGCATCCTTTTCGGTATCTTTCACCACGAAAATAGAGGCCGGATCAATAGCATAAGAGCAAAACTGCCCGACCTCATCGCTAGAAGAAGCATCAATGCCAATTTTCGCCTTAAAGAAATGGCGGTCGTCCTTGATGATCGAAATCGAGGCGATTGGGACATCGAAAATGGAGACCGCGAGGTCTACAATGCGGTCAAACTCGACTTCCGGGTCAAGGCCAATGAAATCGTCCCCGGCAACTGCCTCAATACGCGTAAGTTCCAACCTACGACGCAATGCGCCGGATAAAGCCATTTTCCGCATATCACCCATCCTACCCATGACCAAAACGGGACTTTTTCGTCGAGCAAATAGCAGGATATATTTAAGAACAGTTATCGCAATACGATGACCATGGCGGCCAAATATGCCAATTGATTTATGTTTATAATCAAAACCCAAGTAGGATGGCAATAAGGGTCCCAATGGTCGTTAAGTTGATAATATAGTGTCATAAAAACGGATTAGCATAATTTTAATCAGCATATGTAAATATGAGAACGTAGAGAGCTGATATGCTTATTTCGGTAGGAGGTCTTGATTACCTCTCATAGTCCCGGCTTGAGCAATGACAGTTCCATGGGCGCTCCGTTCCGTATCGATTGCCTTATCAAGAATGCTCCATCTTAGTGATGTTACGTTTTCGGTTCTACGAAGCAATGAGTGAAAATCACGTCTTAAAGCACTAAGATCGCTGTATGTTGAAACAGGATGTGAGGACGTAATGCGCACGAAGCTCGTCTATGCTGTTTCCTTCGTATGCTCCAACCTTTTCCTGTCGGATGCGGCAAGACCGGCAACAGCGACGACTACCTTTCCAGTCAGCGCTACTGTGCTCAAGGTGTGTATCGTTTCGGCCAACTCGCTCGATTTTGCTTCGTACGACCCGACCTCCGCAACCAATTTGGACCAATCGACGACGCTTTCGGTGCTCTGTACGGTGGGAACATCTTTTACCGTGGGCCTCAACGCTGGCGCGACTTCGGGCGCGACCGTGACGACACGCAAGATGGCCAATGGCTCCGACAGACTGAACTATGCCCTTTACCAGGAAACGGCGCGCACAAATAATTGGGGCAATACGCCCGGCACCGACACGCCAGCCGCGATCGTCGCGCCGACCACCGCAAGCACGCTAACGGTCTATGGTCGAGTGCCTGCGGGACAAAATGTTCCGATAGGCACCTATACCGACACCGTTACCGTGACCGTAAACTATTGAAGGATGGCATACATGTCCTTCTGGCGAGCCATGGGGATCGGTCAGGCCGCGCTGATGGCATTTGCCCCGGCGCAAGCGGCCCAACTCAAGGTCTATCCGGTTAGAATTGAACTGACGGCAAAGGCGCCGGTAGCGGCGATGACCGTTATCAATAGCGGCCAGGAGGCCACCCTCCTACAGATGACGGTATCGGGCTGGCGGCAGGAAAATGGCGAGGATATATTCGAGCCGACCCGTGACGTGCTCGCCAATCCGGCGATCTTCGAACTCCAGCCTGGCGCACAGCAGATCGTCCGCTTCGGTTTGCAGGTCGGGAGCGCGGCAACCGAGCAAAGCTACCGCGTCTTTCTGCAGGAAGTGCCGCGCCGCAGACCCGACAAGGCCGGCGAAGTAATCACGCTGTTGCGGATCAGCGTTCCAATCTTCGTGCCGGCCGATAGTAGCGCGACACAAATCGCCTGGCGTGCCTGGCCACGAGGCGATGGCCAGCTCGGCGTGGAAATCCGAAATCGGGGCAATACCCATGTCCAGGTGACATCGCTGAGACTGGTCGGGGCCGACCATCGCGAGCAGGTAGGGCTCAACATGTCGGCCTACGTACTCCCCGGTGCCTGGCGTCGGATTGCCATCCCGTCCACCTTGCAGTCACGCGTCGGCTCCCCGCTCTTTATCAGGGCCACGACGGATCAGGGCGATGCCAGCTCGGTCGTTGTGAGCGAAGCCGGTCCGGATGAAGAAGCTCCTCGCTAGCGGAGCGGTGACGCTGCTGACCCTCACTGCCGGCGCTCAGGCGCAATCGACGCAGCTTCCCATCGGGGTGTCGCAAACCGATGATAGTCTGCTGCTGGATGTCGCGATCAATGGCCTGCGCCAGGACAAGCCCAAGATATTCCTGCGCCGGAACGGCGTGCTGCATGTGCCGCTCACGGCCTTGAAAGAATGGCATATCCGCCCGCCCGAGCTGCCTTCGATCGAGGCAAGCGGTCAGATTTTCGTCTCGCTCGCCGCCCTGCCGGGGCTGAGATTCCGGATCGACGACGCGCAACAGATACTGATACTGACAATTCCCACAAATCTGTTCGAGCCGAATGAGCTATCAGCAGTGGCGCAGGCGCCTACGCTGTCGGAAACCGTGCCGGCGGGTTTCATCAACTATGATCTGTCGATCGAACGAAGCCGTGGCGGCACCACAGCTGCGGCCTTCCTTGCTATAGGGGCGTCGGATGATTGGGGTCTGATCAGCAACACCATGACGGTCGGTCATGGGGCCGGGCGGCCCGGCGCGATCCGCCTCGATAGCTATTATCTGCGCGACAACCCCGGCGGTCTGACACGGCTGATGATCGGCGATAGCGTCACATCAGGCAATGGCTGGTCTCCACAAGTCCGCTTCGGTGGCATTCGCTACGGAACTGATTTCAGCCTGCAGCCCGGTCTTGTGACCTTCCCGACGCCAACCTTCGGCGGAAGGACGGCTTTGCCGTCCGATGTGGAGCTTTATGTGAATGACGCGCTCAGATACCGCGGTAATGTCGGTTCTGGGCCCTTCACACTCAACCAGGTGCCGCTCGTCACGGGCGCCGGCCAGGTGACGATCCTCATGCGCGACGCGATCGGCGTCGAGCGGCAAAAGACCTCTTCCTACTATGTCAGCTCCCGGTTGCTGGAGAAGGGCCGTAGCGACTATTCCCTGGAGGCGGGCGCGGAGCGGCAGCGCTATGGCATCGCGACCTTCAACTATGGTCAGCCCTTCGCCACCGGATCCTATCGCCATGGCGTCACCGACTGGCTCACGCTCGAAGGAAGAGCCGAGGTCAGCCCGGATGCCCAAAGCGGCGGCGGCGGCTTCAACGCGATCTGGCCAGTTGTGGGCGAATTTGGGTTGGCAACGGCGGTGTTCCATGGCGACGCAGGGGCCGGCGCACTGTACCGCGTCTATTTCAGCCGAGTGGCTCCCGGGTGGAGTCTGTCTGTCACTTATCAACATGCCACATCGAACTTCGTACAACTTGGCATTCACCAGGACAGCGAAAAGATCTGTGACGAACTCCAAGCGACAATGGGAATAGCGTTCGGGCGCTATGGCAGTCTCACCGCAGCCTATACCGATCTACGGCTAGGCGATAATAGCCGGACCCGCATTGCCTCGTTCAGCTACAATATCGGTGTGGGCGAACGCGCTTATCTCAATCTTCTCGCATTACACAGTGTCACCAATGATCGCCGTGCATCGATCACCGCTGGCCTTGGGCTGACCATGGCCTTCGGCGCTCATGGCAGCGCCTATGTCCAGGCCGATAACCGCAATCGCCTCGCGCAATATCGCCGGACACCTCCCACGCAGGGCGGATGGGGCTACCGACTCGCGGCAAGCCAGGGCGATCTCGATCAACAGCAGGCGGATCTGCGGTGGCGTGGTCGGATCGGCGAGGCGACAGCGCAGGTGGCGCGGCTCAATGGCGAGATCTCCGCGCGCCTGCTGGCGAGCGGCGGCTTGATCCTCGCAGATGGAAATATCTTCCCGACCCGTCGTGTCGAGGGCGGCTTTGCCTTCGTTGACGTGCCCAATGAAGCCAATGTCCGAATCTATCAGGACAATCGCCAAGTGGCACGAACCGACGCCAAAGGGCATGCGATCGTTCCGGACATGCGTGCTTATGAGGAGAATCGGATTAGTCTGGCGGCCGGCGACTTGCCGCTCGACAGGCGGATGGGAAGCGACACGATGACGGTAGTGCCGCGATATTTCAGCGGCACCAAGGCGCAGTTCGCGGTAGCGCATGACCGGCCCGGGACGGTGGTGATGCGGCTGGCAGATGGGCAGCTCCTCGAGGCGGGTACGCCGGTAAGCGTGGATAATGGTCGCGAGCAACTTTTCTCAGGCTATGGTGGCGAGGTGTTCATCAATAGCATCCATGACGGGTTGATCCTTGATGCACAGCGGCCCGAAGGGGCGTGCCGAAGCACTATCGAAACGCTTCCTCCGGAAACCATTCTTCCGCGGCTTGGGCCGATCCCATGCCTTGCAGCGGAACAGCGGGAATGAGATCCGCTCCGCTTTTTCTGGCCGCCCCGTTGTTGGCCGTCGGCATGGTCATCGACGCTGACCCAGCCCAGGCTGCATGCAATCCACTGGAGCTTTGCAGTTGCACTGCCTCGGCGAGCGGCATCAGTTTCGGCAGCTATGATCCGCTCTCGATATCCCCTGTCGATTCTACGGGCACGGTCACGGTAGACTGCACATTCGCCGCGGCACTTGGCGGAACATATACGATCAGCCTCAGTACCGGCGGCTCCGGCAGCTATGCGACACGTTGGCTAAGTCTCGCGGGGTCGAACCTGAACTATAATCTCTACACGACCAATGCGCGCTCCACCGTTTGGGGCAATGGTACGGGCTCTCAGACGGTCGTTGGCGCGCCCTTGTCGGGTTTGTTATCCAATTCCCAAATCTTTACTATCTACGGGCGCATTCCCGGAGCTCAAAATGTCCCGGTAGGGAGTTACAGTGACATAATCACGGTGACTGTCACCTATTAGAGCTGAACTTTACGGGGTGACCTATGCGACCTTAGCTTGAACTGGGGCTCCAAGACCACCAGCATGCGCACAGCGGCAATGGCCAATCAACACAACCAAGCAGAGTACCGCTCTGGATCGTGCTTTCCCGCTGAAAAACAAAGATTCTACAATTCCCCA
>Ga0068854_100002884_pt1 | contig 10694 bp, 9 predicted proteins | sample KBSCornC42_FD_66590 | JGI IMG/M metagenome (GOLD analysis project Ga0068854, IMG submission 66590) | Corn rhizosphere microbial communities from Kellogg Biological Station, Michigan, USA - KBS Corn C4-2 | ecosystem: Host-associated > Plants > Roots > Rhizosphere > Soil ... | reverse complement strand
GAGCGGGTTGGCCGCGCTCATCAGCTTGACCGCGCGGCGCGAGCGGTTGGTGACGTCGAGCTCGACCCCGAGATTGGGATCGAACGCCGCGGGATCGAGCTCGCTGCCCGGCCCGGCGGCGACGAACGGGGTGTTGTTCGAATTGAACAGGAACCCGCTCGCCGGATCGACCAGCCTGGGCAGCTGGTCCCAGTGCGCGGTGGTCTTCCAGATCAGGTCGGAGCGGTCGCCCGGGACGACCCCGCGCCAGTCGAAGCCCGGCTTCCTGAGCGGCATCTGCGCGTTGTAAACGAGCGCGATGTGCCCTTCGCGGTCGGCATAGACGAAATTGGTCGCGGGCACCGCCTGCTGGCGCATCGCGGCGGTCCACTCGGCGAAATTCCGCGCCTTAGTCAGGCGATAGTACTGGGTCAGGCTGCCGATCGAATCGATCCCCGCATAGCGCATGGCGAAACCGCCGCGCTGATTGAGGATCGCCGGGCCGTGCCTGGTCGCCCAGACGGTCTTGCGGATCGGCAGCACGAACGGGCCGACGCGGACCGGCAGGGTCACGGTGCGTTTGGCCAGCGGCAGCCACTTGCCGTCGAGCCGGTAGTGGGTGCGGTCCTTGTCCAGCACCAGCTTGTACACGTCGTAGAGGTCGGCGCGGTTGACCGTGTTGGTCCACCCGAGCGTGTCGTTGTGACCGAGGAACGGGTAGGGCGAGCCGGGGAAGTTGGCCCCGGCGAAGTGCCAGCCGCTGTCGCTGTCGATCACCAGTTCGTACCACGCGACCCCGCCCCAGTAGGGCTGGTGGCTGTTCGAGACGAGGCGGGTGACGCCGTCGCCCGAGCGCTTGGGCGCGACCGCGAAGGCGTTCGACCCGGCGAGCGCGCCGTCCTCGCCCGCAGGGATCGGCAGCGGCTTCTTGCTCTCGAACAGATCGCCGCCACCCTCGGGATAGGCGAGCGCGGGCTTGCCGTCGAGGCGCGGGCCGTGCTCGGCGGCGAACTCGGCGTTCTCGACGAGCGGCTTGATCACGTGGTCGAGCCCGAAGAAGAACGGCTGACGCAGCGCGAAGCCGGTGGCGACGTCCTCGCCGTTGACGGGGAACAGCCGCGCCAACTTGATCTCGCCAGGGTGACGCGCGGCGTAGAGATTGAGCCCGCTGGCGTAAGCGTCCATCAGCGCTCGGACGTCGGCCGGAAGCTCAGGGTAATGGCGCCGCGCGGTGCCGCGAGCGTCGATCAGCGCGAGCGCGAAGTCGGTCGCCGCGCCGTCCTTGCCGGCGATCGCGCCGAAGCGGCCGCGAGTCATCGCCAGCACGTCCTGCAGCGTGGCGAAATCGTCCTCCGAATGCGCCCACGCGACCCCGAAGGCGACGTCGGGATCGGTGTGGCCGTGGATGTGCGGCACGCCGAATTCATCGCGGGTGATCGTCGTGCGATAAACGTGCGACGGGGGCGGGGAACCGGGCGTCGCGGCGAACGGTTCCCAGGTCATGAGCCCGACGAGGACGACCAGCAGCAGGAGCAGCAGGCCCCAGCCGATGCGCTTGGCAATTCGCACGCTCTCATCCCCCTCGCCGCGCAAAGCCTTTGGCGGTGCGCGATTCGCGGCTTACCCTGCCGTGCGATGAGCAATGTGCAATACCTCACCGGGCGGCTGCTGCTGGCGATGCCGGGGATGGGCGACCCGCGCTTCGACCACGCGGTGATCGCGATGTGCGTGCACGACGACAACGGCGCGCTCGGCATCGGCATCGGCAAGCTGCACCCGGGCCTGCGGTTTCACCAGCTGCTCGAGAATGTCGGGCTCGATCCCGGCCAGGCGCCAGACGCGCCGGTGCACAACGGCGGGCCTTGCGAAGTGCAGCGCGGGTTCCTGCTGCATTCGCCGGACTGGCAGACCGAGGACACCATCGCGGTCGAGGGCGGCTTCGCGCTGTCCGCCTCGCTCGAGGCGCTCAAGGCGATCACCCGCGGCAAGGGACCCGAGCGGTGGGTCTTCGCGCTCGGCTACGCGGGGTGGGGTCCGGGCCAGCTGGACGGCGAGATGAAGGCCCACGGCTGGTTCGCGGCCGAGGCGCGCGACAAGATCGTCTTCGACACGCCGGCAGCGGTGCGCTGGACCGCGGCGTGGAAGGCCGAGGGCATCGATCCGAGCCTGCTCGCCAACACGACAGGGCAGGCGTGAGCGAGAAATCGCTTTCCTACATAGATTAATTCTGAGAGAGAAACGAACCGAATCGGTTCTCGCTCTTTCTCATCGTGATCTGACTACCGTTTGACCTGGCAGCCTTGGCCCGAAGCCTTGAGCCCGGCGCAGAGCGCGTTGGCCGCGGCGATGTCGCCGGTCACCGCCTGCAAGCGGAACACGCGGCCGAAGTCGGCTTGACCTTCGACCACGCGGTGATGAAGCCCGGACAGCGCCTCGTGGCGGCCGGACAGCGTCGACCAGCCCGTCTCGGCGTCGGCCACCGAGGTGTAAGCGCCGATCTGCACGCCGACGCCTCCGGTCTCGGCCGGGGCAGGCGTCGCGCCGGGCTTGGCCGAAGGCGACGGCGATGCAGCCGCGCTCGCGGAAGGCGTCGGAGCGGGAGCCGGCGCTTCACTAGCGACGCTGCCGGCGCGGCTCTCCCCTTGGGCAACCGCGTAGCTGGTGTCGCCGGTGCCCTCGAAAGTCTTGCCGCCGGGGTTGTCCGGGCGGACCTTGTAGGGGCCGCTCTCCGCGCGGATCAGGCTGCCGTCGGCGGCGCCGCCGCCCGCGCGGTTGGTGGCGAACCACACCGCGCCGACGATCATCGCCAGGGCCACCAGCCCAAGCAGGACGAAGCCGATCACGCGGCCGCTGTCGAAGCCTTCGTCGGCGTCGATATCATCGGCGGATTCGAGCCAGGGCAGGCGGTCGCCGTCGTCATCGTCGAGCGCGAGGCGGCCGCTTGCCGGGGCGGCGGCGAAAGAGTCGTCTTCGTCCTCCTCGTCCCAGCGCGGCGGGATCGGGGGCGGGGCGGGCGCGATCGGCGCTTCGGGCGGCAGGTCGTCGCCGGTAAAGATCGGCCGCTTGCCGTCGTTGTCGTCCGCCGCCATCGCGCTCACAGCTCCTCGGCCGCTTCCACCCCGAGGATGGCCAGCCCGTTCTTCACGACTTGCCCGATCTGCGCGGTTAGGAAAAGCCTGGCCGCGGTTAGCTGACGGTCGTGTGCCACGATGAAGCGCTTTTCGGGGCGGTCGTTGCCGAGGTTCCAGTGCGCGTGGAACGCGGCGGCGAGATCGTAGAGGAAGAAGGCAATGCGGTGCGGCTCGCGCGCGGCGGCGGCGCTTTCGACCACGCGCGGAAACTGCGCGGCGAGCTTGACCAGCGCCAGCTCGTCGCCCTCGAGCCGTTCGAGCTCGGCGCCCGACGCCGCGATCCCCTCCGCCGCCGCCTTGCGCCGGGTCGAGCAGATTCGCGCGTGGCAGTACTGGACGTAAAACACCGGGTTGTCCTTCGACGCCTCGACCACTTTGGCGAAGTCGAAGTCCATCTGCGCGTCGGGCCGCCGGGTCAGCATGGTGAAGCGCACGACGTCCTTGCCGACTTCGCGAACCACGTCGGCGAGAGTCACGAACGTGCCGGCGCGCTTGCTCATCTTGACCGGATGGCCGTCGCGCAGGAGCTGGACCATCTGCACGAGCTTGACCTCGAAGGGCTTGGGCGGATTGCCGTCCGCCCCGGTCAGCGCGGCGACCGCGGCCTTGATCCGCTTGACCGTGCCCGCGTGGTCGGCGCCCCAGATATCGACCAACGCGTCGGCGTGCTCGGCCTTCTGGAAGTGATAGGCGAGGTCGGCGCCGAAGTAGGTCCAGCTGCCGTCGGACTTCCTGATCGGGCGGTCCTGGTCGTCCCCGAACCTGGTCGAGCGGAACAGCGGCAGCGCGACCGGCTCCCAGTCCTCGGGCGTCTTGCCCTTGGGCGCCTCGAGCACGCCGTCGTAGACGAGGTCGTGCGCGCGTAGCCATTTCTCTGCGGCCTCGGGCCTGCCCGCAGCCTGGAGCTCGGCCTCCGAGCTGAACAGGTCGTGGTGGATGCCGAGCAGGGCCAAGTCCTCGCGGATCATCTCGAGCATGGCGGCGACGGCGCGGCTGCGGAACAATGCGAGCCACTCGGCTTCGGGCGCCTGGGCGTAGGCGGAGCCAAACTCGGCGGCGAGCTTCTGCCCGAGCGGAACCAGGTAGTCGCCCGGATAGAGCCCCTCGGGGATCGCACCGACCTCCTCGCCGAGCGCCTCGCGGTAGCGGACGTGGGCCGAGCGGGCGAGCACGTCGACCTGCGCCCCGGCGTCGTTGACGTAGTATTCGCGGGTTACCCGGTGCCCCGCGAACTCGAGCAGCGCGGCCAGCGCATCGCCGACCACCGCGCCGCGGCAGTGGCCCATGTGCATCGGCCCGGTCGGATTGGCCGAGACGTATTCGACGTTGACAGTCGTCCCGCCGCCCATCCCCGAGCGGCCGTAGTCGGCTCCGGCTTGGTGAATGGCCTTGAGTTCGTCGCGCCACGCGGCGTCGGCGAGACGGAGGTTGATGAAGCCCGGTCCGGCAAGCTCGGCGGCTTCGACCCCCGGGGCCTTGCGCAGCTCGGCGGCGAGCGCTTCGGCCAGCGCGCGCGGATTGGTCCCGGCGGGCTTGGCCAGGACCATCGCCGCGTTGGTCGCCAGATCGCCATGCGCCGGATCGCGCGGCGGCTCGCAGGTGATCGCTCCGCGCGGCAGCCCGGCGGGCAGGGCGCCCGCGGCCTCCAGCCGGTCGAGCGCGGCGGCGATGTGGCCGGTGTAGGTGGCGAAGAGCGATTGGGTCATGGCGTGTGCCGGGCGGTTAGCGGGTTTGCGGGGAGCGGGGAAGGGAAGCGTCGGGTCCTCTCCGTTTTCGCGCGAGCGGAAATGGAGGGGTGGCAGCCAGCGCTCCAGCTGGCTGACCGAGGCGCCTGCTTTAGCCGAACCCCTCCACCACCCGCTGCGCGGACGGTCCTCCTCCCCGTTTGTGCTATGCAAAAATGGAGAGGATCAGGTGTTCATCGGGTGGCGTTGTAGGCCAACTGCTGCTCGGTGAGCTGGAAGCCGACCAGCACCTCGAAGCTCGCCCTCGCCAGCGCGGCGCGGACGTCGGGCTCGGCCAGCGGATCGATCGCCGCCTCGTCGCTGCCCGCCTTGCGCTTGCGGGTGATCTTCTGGCGGATGTCGGCCGGAAGCGTCGCCTCGGCGCGGTCGATGTAGCTCGCCGCCCGGGCGTGGGCCTGGGCGCGCTCCTGCCCGTCGGCGAAGCTCAGCGTCACCGTCCCCAGCCTCTTGGCGACAACCGCGCTGCCGCCGCGGACGACGGTCACGAAATAGGGCAGCTGGACGCTGCGCGCGCCGCGCACGTCGGCGCGGCGGCCGAGCACGTCGAATTCGACCGAAGTATAGACCTTCCCGCCCGCATCGTTGCACCGGCTGCGGACGTTGGTCAGCGCCGCGGTGACGTCGATCGCGCCGGAATCGGTGCGGCCGGGCGCACTGAAGGTGGTGACGTCGCCGGTGTAGTCGGGCACGCCGACCGTCGGGCACGCGCTGCGCAGCGCGCTCACGCCGACGCCCTGGTCGATCACCAGGTCGCCCTTCTTCGAGCAGCCCGCCGCGAGCGCGAGCAGGGGAAGGGCGGTCAGCGCGAGAAGGCGGGTGCGGGTCATGCGGGGGGTGCGTCCTTGTTTCGCCGGCTCCTCTAGCCAGCCCTGCGGCTTTGCGAAAGGCGGGATTTGGGGGTAGGGCGCGCGCCATGAACGCCGCCTTGCCTCCGCTGAAGGTTCTGATCGCCGCGCCGCGCGGTTTCTGCGCAGGCGTGGACCGCGCGATCGAGATCGTCGAACGATCGCTCGAACGCTACGGCGCGCCGGTCTACGTGCGGCACGAGATCGTCCACAACCGCTACGTCGTCGATGCATTGAAGGCCAAGGGCGCGGTGTTCGTCGACGAGCTCGACGAGGTGCCCGACGGGGTCCCGGTGGTGTTCTCCGCCCACGGCGTGCCCAAGGCGGTGCCGGCGGCGGCGACCACGCGCGGGCTCGATTGGCTCGACGCGACGTGTCCCTTGGTCAGCAAGGTCCACCGCCAGGCCGAGCGGCAGATCGAGGCCGGGCGACACATCGTCTTTGTCGGTCACAAGGGACATCCGGAGGTCATCGGCACGTTCGGCCAGGTGCCGGAGGGGGCGATGACGCTGGTCGAGACAGTGGCCGATGTCGCCGCGCTCGATTTTCCGACGGATGCGCCGCTCGCGTTCCTGACCCAGACGACGCTCTCGGTCGACGACACCGCCGCGATCGTCGCGGCGCTGCGCGCGCGCCATCCGGGGATCGTGGGTCCGAAAGCCGAGGATATCTGCTACGCGACCTCCAACCGCCAGGCCGCGGTCAAGGCGATCGCCCCACACTGCGAATTGGTGCTGGTGATCGGCGCGCCCAACAGCTCGAACTCGCTTCGGCTGGTCGAGGTCGCGCTGCGCAGCGACACTTGCGCGCAACTTATCCAGCGCGCCAGCGACATCGATCCGGCGTGGCTGGAAGGGGTGAAGACGCTCGGGCTGACCGCCGGCGCATCGGCGCCCGAAGCGCTGGTCGACGAAGTCATCGCCCGGCTCGGCCAGCTGCGCACGGTCGAGCGCGAAGACGTGGTGACCACCGAGGAGAAGATGGTCTTCAAGTTGCCGCGCCAGCTCGTCGCGTAGCCATGGCCGTCTATACCCACATCGGCGCCGAGGAGATGGCGGCGCTGATCGGCGAATTCGACGTCGGCGCGCTGGTATCGGTCAAGGGCATCGCGGAGGGGGTGGAGAACTCCAACTGGCTGGTGGATACCACCGACGGCCGTTTCATCCTGACGGTCTACGAGAAGCGCGTCAGCGTCGACGACTTGCCGTTTTTCCTCGGCTTGCTCGATCACCTCGCCGCCGCGGGCTCGCCGGTGCCGCGAACGATTCACGACCGCAACGGCGCGACATTCCGGTTCTGGCCGACTGCCGAGGGCACCAAGGCGCTGGCGCTGATCGAGTTCTTGCCGGGCGTTTCGCTCGACACTCCGACCGCGGCGCAGGCCCGCGCGGTCGGCGAGGCGTTGGCCGGGATGCACCTGGCGGCCGCGAATTTCCCGGACCGCCGTGCGAACGCGCTCGGCGTCTCGGGATGGCGTCCGCTGGCGGATGCCTGCGACGGTCACTGGGACGAGATCGACGACGATCTTGGCGCGCTGGTCGCTCGCGAGTTGGCGAGACTGGAAGCCGAGTGGCCGCGCGGACTGCCTGAATCCGCGATCCACGCCGACCTGTTTCCCGACAACGTGCTGATGCATGGCGACCAGGTCTGCGGACTGATTGACTTCTACTTCGCCTGCATCGACGCGATGGCCTACGACCTCGCGGTGACGCATGCCGCGTGGTGTTTCGACAAGGCGGGCGAGCGGTTCGACCCCGCGCTCTCGAGCGCGCTGCTCGAAGGCTATCGCTCGGTCCGTCCGTTGAGCGAGCTCGAGCAAGCCGCGCTGCCGACCCTCGCCCGTGGCGCGGCGATGCGCTTCACGCTGACCCGCGCGTTCGACTGGGTCAACACGCCCGCCGGCGCGCTGGTCACCCGCAAGGACCCGATGGCCTTCGCGCGGCGGCTGGAGTTTTACGCCGACCCGGCCAACGCCGCGGTCTTCGAATGAAGCACGTCGAGATCTTCACCGACGGCGCCTGCAAGGGCAATCCCGGTCCGGGCGGGTGGGGCGCGATCCTGCGCATGGGCAAGCACGAGAAGGAGCTTTCGGGCTCCGACCCGCAGACCACCAACAACCGCATGGAGCTGACCGCGGCGATCCGGGCGCTGAACGCGCTGATCGAGCCGTGCCGGGTAACGCTCCACACCGACAGCAAGTACGTGCTCGAGGGGATCACCCGTTGGGTCCACGGGTGGAAGAGAAACGGCTGGAAGACCGCCGCGAAGAAGCCGGTGCAGAACGTCGAGCTGTGGCACGAGTTGATCGAGGCGATCGGCCGGCACGACGTCGAGTGGGTCTGGGTCAAAGGGCACGACGGCCACCCCGAGAACGAACGCGCCGACGCGCTCGCGAGTGCGGCGGCGGAGGCGGCTAAGGGTTAGAATCGCTCCGGCGAGTAAAGCGCCGCGTCGAGCTTGTCGGTCATCGCGTCGCGCGGGAGGCCGAGGATCGTCTGCGCGGCGAGACGCGCTGCCGCGGGGGCGGTCTGGATGCCGAAGCCGCCCTGGCCGGCAAACCAGAAGAAGCCCTCGCGCTCGAGGGCGAAGCCGTAAACCGGCAGGCGGTCCGGGGCGAAGCTGCGCAAGCCCGCCCAGCGCCGTTCGACCGCCTCGATCCGCCAGTCGACCACGCGCTCGAAGCGGTCGATCGCTTCGGCGACGGCCAACTCCTCGGGCGCGGCGTCGCAGGGGTCGCACGGGGTCTCGTCGTGCGGCGAGAGCCACAGCCGGCCGCTCTCGGGCTTGAAGTAGAAGCTGCCGCGGATGTCGAGCGTCAGCGGAAGCGTCGAAGGCGGGGCGGGATCGGTGCGGAGCTGCACGACGGTGCGGAGCATTGGCTTGATCCCCAGCGTCTTGGCCCCGGCCAGCGCCGCGACGGAATCGGCCCATGCCCCGGCGGCATTGACCAGCACGCCCGCGCGCCATTCCTCGCCGCGCTCGCTCGCCAGCCGCCAGCCGTCGCCCTCGCGCTCGGCGGCGGCGAGCCGGGCGCGCAACGCGAGCGTGACCCCGCTCCGGCTGGCGCAGGCGAGGTATTGCTGGTGCAGGCCGGCGACGTCGATGTCGGCGCTCGCCGGCTCGCTCACCGCGCCGGTCCACTCGGGCCGCAGCCCGGGAATCAGCTTGGCCACCTCGGCCCGGCCGAGGCGATGGATCTCGATGCCGGTGTGAGCGAAGCGCTCCATGAACGCGTCGAGCGCGGCGGCGTCGCTCTCGCGTCCGAGGTAGAGCCCGCCGCGCGGGGACAGAAAGCCGTGCTCGCGCAAGTAGGGGCCCGACGCGACGGTCAAGGGCACGATGTCCGGTCCGCCGTAGCATTCGTCCCAAAACGCCGCGGAGCGTCCAGTGGTGTGATAGCCTGGGCGGTCCTCGGCCTCGATCAGCAGCACCCTGGCGTGCGGAGCGAGCTCGGCGGCAAGCGAGGCGCCAGCCATCCCGGCGCCGATGACGGCGATGTCGAAGACCTCCCTCATCGCCGCTCCGCCGGGGCGACACGGTCGAGGAAATCGTCGATCCGTCGCAAGGCCTTGTCGCGTACCGGGTCGACCTCGCGGAGGATTTCGTGCGCGGCTTCGCTTCCGAAGCGGAGCAACTCGGCGCGGACCATGCGCTGGGCGGCGCGCTCAATCGCGGAGAACGACACCAGCTTATCGGCGGTGGTCGCGACGATGCAGACGGGAATGTCGATCGCCTCGAGCACGCCCGGCGCCGCCAGCCCGCGCATTGAGGCATAGGCGCGCTCGACCCAACGCCAGCTGCCCGGGCCCATCGCCAGTTCGGGGCTCGTCTCGCGCCACCAGATTTCGTCGGCATAGCGTGCGGGATCGTGGGTCAGCAGCGCGGCCCGCCAGGCGAGCTTCTCGCCCGGCTTCTCGCTCCACTTCCATGCCGGGCGGCGCGGATCGCCGACGCGCGCCATGGCCCGCGCCAGCGGATGCAACACGGCAGCCGGCACTTTCCCGACGAAGCCGAGCATCGGCGCGCTTAGCACGAGCGCGGCGGGATCGACCCGGCCCTCCGCCACCGCGCGCAAGGCGAGGTGGCCGCCCATCGAGTGCGCGGCGATGATTCTCGGCGCGGCGGTTTCCTTGCGCCAATCGGCCCAAAACGCGGCGAGATCGTCGATCCAGTCGGCGAAATCGTCGACATGGCCGGTCTTTGCATCCAACCCGAGGCGGCCCGAGCCCGCCTGGCCGCGCCAGTCGAGCGCGGTCACATGCCAGCCCTGCGCCGCCCAGTGCGCCAGCGTTTCGAGATACTTCTCGTAGAAGTCCCCCCGTCCGGCGAGGAACAGCAACGCGCCGCGCCCGGCCTCCGCCACGGGCGGCACGTCGAGCCGCCGCAGCATGTGCCCGTCCGGGGCGCTCCACGTGCCCTCGCGCGCCCCTGCCGGCAGCGCGCGGCGCCCCGCGACAGCGGCTTGCGGAGCCGCGTTTTCGGCTTCCGATGGTTGGTGCGCTTGGATAATTCCGACCTGCCGCCGATAGTTACTTTTTGGTAAGCCCTGACCGGTAAGCACCCCTTATGACGGGGGGAATTCTGGCTTACGGGCTGCTCGCGGCCTTGGCAATCGCGCTGCTCATCGCCGCGGCGACCGACTTGCGCGCGCGTGTCATCGACAACTGGCTGACCTTCGGCATCGCCGCGCTGGCCCCCTTGTTCTGGTGGGCCAGCGGCCTCGCGCTGTGGCCCGGCGTCGCTCTCCAGCTCGGCCTCGCTCTCGCGGTTTTCGCGGTTCTCGCCGGGCTTTTCGCGATCGGCCAGATGGGTGGGGGCGACGTCAAGCTGCTCACCGCGCTGGCCTTGTGGCTGCCCTGGCTGCCGTTCGTCCGCCTGCTGATCGCGATGTCGCTGATCGGCCTGGCGCTGACGCTGGTCTTCGCGGGCGCGCACTATGCAAGGCGCAAGCCCGGCAAACCGATGACGCCCTACGGCGTCGCCATCTCTCTCGC
>Ga0068854_100002878_pt1 | contig 10707 bp, 8 predicted proteins | sample KBSCornC42_FD_66590 | JGI IMG/M metagenome (GOLD analysis project Ga0068854, IMG submission 66590) | Corn rhizosphere microbial communities from Kellogg Biological Station, Michigan, USA - KBS Corn C4-2 | ecosystem: Host-associated > Plants > Roots > Rhizosphere > Soil ... | reverse complement strand
ATGACAAAACTTTATACGATGTCGTCTGGAAAAAATTAATTGATATTGGTGATATCATTGGAGTAAAAGGATTTGTTTTTAAAACAAGGACGGGGGAAACTTCTATTCATGTAAAAGAATTAACCATTCTTACAAAATCACTAAAGCCGCTGCCGATCGTCAAGGAAGCAGAAGGTCAGACCTTCGATGCCGTCACCGACCCTGAATTCAAATATCGCCAGCGGTATGCTGACCTTGTGATCAATCCTGATGTGAAGGAAGTTTTTATAAAGCGTACAAAACTGATCAATGCCATACGTAATTTTTTAAATGAGTATGGAGCGATAGAGGTAGATACTCCCGTATTGCAAAGTATTCCCGGCGGTGCTGCTGCAAGGCCATTCACCACGCATCATAATGCATTGGACATCCCGATGTATCTGCGCATTGCGAATGAGCTTTACTTAAAACGTCTTATCGTCGGTGGCTTTGACTGGGTATACGAATTCAGCCGCAATTTTCGTAATGAAGGAATGGATCGCACTCACAACCCTGAATTTACTGTACTGGAATTTTATGTTGCGTACAAGGATTATTTGTGGATGATGGAAATAACCGAGCAGCTAATGGAGAAAACCGCCATAGCTGTGAACGGAACAACAAAGGTATTAGTGGATGGAAAAGAAATTGATTTCAAGGCTCCTTACCAGCGCCTTAGTATGTATGATGCCATAAAGCAATACACGGGTATAGATATATCTCACATGAACGAAGACCAGGTTCGTGATGCATGCAGGCAACTGCATGTGCATGTAGATAAAAAAATGGGACGGGGTAAAATGATCGATGAATTATTTGGTGAGAAATGCGAAGAGCATTTTGTACAACCTACATTTTTGATCGATTATCCTGTAGAAATGAGCCCGCTTACTAAAAAACACCGGAGTAAAGAAGGGCTTGTTGAACGTTTTGAATTATTGGTAAATGGAAAAGAAATAGCAAATGCTTACAGTGAATTAAATGATCCTGTCGATCAAAGGGAACGTTTTGAAGACCAGGTAAAGCTGATGGAGCGCGGGGATGAAGAAGCTATGTATATTGACTATGATTTTCTACGTGCACTAGAATATGGCATGCCTCCTACTTCAGGTATCGGTTTTGGAATTGACCGTATATGCATGTTACTTTTGAACCAACCTTCCATACAGGATGTTCTCTTATTCCCCATGATGAGACCTGAAAAAAGGGAAGAGTGATAGATATTGATATTTGGATATTGAGGTATTTAGATATTCTAATACCTTTAATTACTTGTAACACCACCGATAGGGGCTATCAATGCGATTTCTGTGGCTAACAATAGCAAGCTACCTCTGCTTAGACGACAACGATCAAACTTTGACAAACGAAGTTTTGAATATTTTATCCAATCAGAATGGATGGATAAGGTTAAAGAAACATTTTAATCCACAAACAATATCACAATATCTTAATATCTTAATATTAGAATTACACAAACAGATCGTTATACAATTTACCTCCGGGAGTCACGGCATATTTATCCAAATCGACAATACCTTCTTTAGCCAGCACTTCTTCGTCAATGAATAAATTCCCTGTGCATTCGGCAGACGGTTGTTTTAAAATATAATAAGCAGCATCAGCGAGTATTTCCGGTGTTCGGCTCATTTTCATCAATGCCTCGCCACCCAATAAATTTTTTACTGCCGCAGTAGCTATGGTTGTTCTTGGCCATAAGGAGTTGACCGCGATCTTATAATTTTTAAACTCCTTTGCCCAGCCAATCGTCATCATACTCATATCATACTTGGTGATCGTATAGGCCACATGACCAGCAAACCATTTGGGATCGAGATTAAGTGGTGGTGAAAGTGTAAGAATATGTGGATTTGAAGACTTTTTTAAAAAAGGGATGCAGGCCTTTGTGAGGAAAAATGTTCCTTTGACATTAATATCATACATCAGGTCGTAACGCTTCGCCTCAGTTTGTTCAGTAGTTGTCAAAGAAATGGCCGAAGCATTGTTAACAAGAATATCAATACCGCCAAATTTCTCAACAGCTCTTTGTATTACCGCCGTCACCTGGTCTTCGAACCGGATGTCACACTGAACTGGTAATGCTGCCCCGCCGGCTTTTTCGATTTCAATAGCGGCAGAAAAAATTGTTCCCCCTAATTTTGGGTTTTCCTCTACACTTTTTGCAGCAATAACAATATTGGCACCTTCCGCCGCAAGCTTTAAGGCAATGGCTTTTCCAATACCGCGACTGGCACCCGTTATGAGTGCGGTTTTGTTTCTAAAAGACATATCAGCGTGTTTATTAAAGACCTGGGTGAAGGTACAAACAAGTGTACTTGATCAGGATTAAGGGGTTTTTCGAATATTTACTAGTGTGTCAGTAAATTCAACAATAGGCAGAACGAGCATATCTTCTCTTGTGCTAAGAAAATGTGAAGACTATTTTTGATTCGAAGTTGATTGGTCGATGGATCCAATACCCAAAAGAAAAACCAGAACGTCCGTTTAAATGAACTTCCAAATCCGAAAAACCAAAAAATCCGTACCGATCAACTTTCTTATCCCTTTGAAAAACCAAGTCCCGTTTGAGTCCAAGTATCCTAGCCTACCGGTTGTCCGGAAAGCAATGAAAACAATTGTACCTTAAGAAATTTATAACCTTAAAAAACACCAACAGTGCTATAAGTTTGCTTGAAGGTATTGAAAGTCCCACATTCCCCTATGAGGGACTTTTTTTATTATCTATTATTTGGAAAAACTTGTATCGGATACGTGCACGATCCCGGTTGGTTCTTTAAATGTGATCCTTTTGAAATCCTGTGTGGCTTCAAGGCCTTTACCCGGATAGATCTGTTTATCCTTCCTCAGGTATTGAGCATATTTGTCTGTATAGAATAGTTTGGTATTCTGATCCCACCAAAGATCGGGGCTTTTTAATGTATCACCTTTTATATTGATCACTACCACACTATCCCATAAATACACTTTATTCAGATTCTCAAAATATTTTCCATGCTTGCTATCAACCCAACTTTCAATTTTGGTACTGTCATCATAAAAATCCACATGAAGACTATTTGGAAACTCAGTGTAAAGGGTATCGGCCTCATGCCTCAACATTAACGGCGCTGTAAGCTTTGCCTTCACTTTACTTTCCTGGCTCAGGTAAGCCTCAATATTTTTACCTACCTCAACCATTTCTTTCTTCTTTGACCAATCGTCGATCATTTTTGGATCATTCTCACAAGCAGAAATAAAAAGGCAGCACGATATGGAAAGGACCGGTAAAAATAAATTGATATGTTTCCTGTCGCTGTTTTGCATTGATAAACAAAGTTACAATAAGGATGTTCCAGCCCAGCGAGAGTAATGGCTATTCATATTTCCGTTTATTAAACCATAGATCGGAAAAAGAAAGACCGGCTGAAATACGAAAAATATTGTCCTTAAGAAGATTTTGATTGTTACCCCTCTTAACATATTCGAAAGTAAGATTAAGAACAGAGGACTGGGCTCTTGCCAGTGAATTATAATTCGGTAACGGAAGCCCCATGCCAAAACTCAATCCTAATAAAGGTAACTGATCGACTACATGAACATAGTCCCGTCCTATAAAAATCCCGGCACGATAAGTCACATTGCTGAAGTAATTTTTCTTTGGTTCTGGCCTTATTTGGCCACCGACTCTAACTTGCCATGCATCCTGTACAGAATCGGGTGTACCATAAAATCTATACTCACTCCAGTTATTTTGAACAAAGTCTAAACCAACCAACCAGTTGCCGTACTTATTATTTTTAAGATCGGCCTTCTTTTCAATAACAAACCCCAAACCATAACCCGAAGGATAAACGATCTTTCCTTTAACTCCTTTTTCAGCATACACACTATCGAGTTGCACATCACCTGCTGGCGTGGAAACATACGTCTGCCTCAGAATATCGTCCTCGGCGTTGATATTATGCTTCAAATTGCCATAAGCCCCTAACCTCAACAATAATTTTTGACTTACATTTATTTTGTATTGTATGCCCGCATTTGCATAAATATCACCGAATGAGGCCTGGTTGTTATAATTTAAAGGATTGTAGGCTACGCTATCGTTAGCAAAAACTCTTTTGGTTCCAAATTGTTTCTTACCAAACAGGTAACCGAAGTTAAAGCCAATGCTTAAATTCCTGATAGCAAATCCAGTACCCAGCGAGCCGAGAAAAGCCCCACCGTCACCATTGTAATTTGTCACAGCACTATCTATATTCAATCCTGTGATGGGGTCATACAAGCGCTCAAAGTGATTAATTTTATAGTAAATCTTTGTTACTTGCCGCAATCCAAAATTTAACCCCCAATTCTTCTTCACAGGAATACCAACTTGTAAATAAGAAAACAAAATATCGCTGCTTGTAGATTTTTCGGGAGAATTTCCCTCGCGCAAAGTGTGGCTGGTGTAATTTATTCCTACATCAAACAAAACCCTTCCCGAAACTGCTTTCCCGGTCTTTTCCTCTATGTAAGAAAGAAATTGAGAATAAGATGCAGGGTTGGTGAAATTGACAGAAAGAGGATCGGCATAGGCCGCAGAGAGGCCTCCCATGCCACGATTTACAATATTTGTCGAAGGTGCAATATCTCCCAATCCATAACGTGAATAAGGCGAATTTTCCTGTGCATATAAAAAATTACAAGTAATAAGTCCGCAGGCAATAAGCAGGTTTCTAAGGGTTGTTGACTTCACTGATCGCATATAGTCCTTTAAAAATTAGTTCGGGGTCTGCAAATATCTTCTTTTTTAAATGGGAAGCCAAAATGCCCGAATCACCCCCGGTTAAAAGCACGTTAAAGTTCCCATACTTTTCTTCATACGTATCTATAAATCCATCGATCTCCTTTGCCATACCAATGACAACACCGGAAAGAATATTTGAGTTTGTATCATACCCAATCAAGGGAACATTCCAATCAGCCTTTACCAATGGTAATTTCGCTGTATAATGATGTAATGATTGTAATCTCATTTCCATACCAGGTGATATGGCACCACCCATAAACTGATGATATTTATTGATAAAATTGTAAGTGATACATGTCCCCAATCCTATGACAAGATTATTTTTTTCAGGATAAAAATAAACTGCCGCTGCTGACAATGCCAGCCTGTCTGCTCCAATAGTGTCCGGCCTACCAACCGGGGCCGTGAATGGAAGTTTCGTGAGATGATTTAGTTTATGAAATTTTGTTTTTGAAGAAAGCAAACTCTCAATTTGAACATCATGATCGATGACAGATGAAAGAATGGATTTTTGTGGCTGAAATTTTTCGATCAAAGAATTGATCTCCGTATATGATCCATCCTGCAAGATGATCAATTCTTCCAGCGCCGAGTCAACAAACAAGGCTGCTTTTATTCTTGTATTGCCAAAATCAAAACAAAGGGTTGTAGAATTCAAGCTACTGTGTTTAGCCCGCAAAAGTAGGGAAATGAGTAATGAGTGATCAGTGATGAGTGGGAAAGCCTCGTGGATGGTCTATTCATTCATTTCTCCGTAAGTAGACCTTCATTACTCATGTCCAAATCCGAGACCCGAAAGATTCTTGAAATGACCATTCAATTTGATCTTTTCCTTCAGTTGTTCCATCTCTGCCACCAGGGGAATTACCTTGGTCAGGTGACGTTTTAAATATTCCTGCCGCTGTCGTTCCTGCAAAAGATGAAGCATTTCATATTCTTCTTCCAACGACAGGCCTACATGATGAGCTACGTCAAATGCTTTTACCTCTTCATCCTTCTTTTTAAAATCTTTGTCAACTTTGAGAAGCCTGTGCAACTCACGAATGCTATTCATTACTTTTTTCATTAGTTCAATGTTACCCTGTTCATTGGTCTCCGGGTAATTTACAATAGCGCCACTGTATAATTTATCAGGCACGTCTTTTATTACTTCAAGAATGCGAAAGACCCTTGATCCCTTTGTTTTTATATCCATCTCCCCATCGTCATGAATTTTAGTTATTTCAAGTATTTCCACCAACGATCCATAATCCTGAAGCCTGTTTTCAATCATGGTGGGAATGCCAAATTGCTTTTTTTGCGAATAACATTCATTGATCAGTTGCGTGTAGCGCGGTTCAAAGATGTGCAGATTTAAATTTTCGCCGGGATATACGACGATACCCAGGGGGAATATTGGAATAAAATTCGTCATACTTCAAAGTTAACTCAGCACTGAAGTATTGTAATTAACGTTATTTCTTCAGCTTTTATTCTGTTTCTTTACCTTATTTAACTCCAATAACCGTGCATATTTTATATGGGTATAATACGAGCTCATCTTCGCACAAATAAAGCCTGCCCTGCCATCCAAAAAGCCAAGTCTGAAAACATAATATCTAATAAATGTAAATATGGGCGCCAGGTATATCCTAGCCCACGAAGATCTTCTTCCTTCCCGGGCATATTTTTCTGCATTGAGCAGACCATATCTCAACATTTTACTTGCAAACTCAGCCTTATTTTTAACCGTATAGTGCAAAACAAAGCCCTTTAATTTTTTTATTCTGATGCCCGGGGCGAATACCAATCCTTCATGTACAATTGCTTCGTCCCAATTTACCTTTCTGCGATTAAACAATCGTATGTGGCTGTCACCTCCCCACTCACCAAAACGCAAATAGGTATCACCAAAGAAGTTTCTGAATTTTATTTTGAACGCCTCATTAACGTTTTGCAGTGGTAAATTCAATAAGGAGTTTTTAAGTTCGGCATCAATGGATTCATCGGCGTCAAGATTGAGTATCCAGTCGTATTTTGCAAACCTTGTAGCCTTATTTTTTGTTTTCCCAAATCCCTCCCAACTTTCTTCCACTAGCCTGGCACCCTGGTCACGAACAATATTTACGGTGTTGTCAGTACTGCCATTATCAAGCACTACAATATCATCAGTAAGCCCGACCAGGCTTTGAAGGGTGCGTCCAATTTCGTCCTCTTCATCTTTACAAATAATAACCACTGAAATTTTTTGCATGGCCCAAAGTAAAATTTTATTCCTTTAACTGAAGCCATTTATACCACCACAATAGCATAAATGCATGTATGAACACTCCGTATTGAACCTCAAGACCTATGTCAAACAAATAACTAAAGGCGATAAAACTATTGAGGGAAATCCAGAAAATATTTTTCTTAAGCTGCTTTACAAGAAATGGGATCAGCATTACAAACAAAAATAAAATGACGCCCAACCACCCGGTCCCCGAACCGTAGATCATCCACTCGCTTGAAGGTAAAATTTTATCATTTGTTGACATCTGTGAGTTCGCTTCATAGAATTTATCAGTCTCTTGTTTTATATCTCCAAATCCAACGCCGATAAAAGGGCTTTGATTTAATAATTCCCATCCTGCTTTTATAGATACCAACCGGTTTCCATCACTTGATCCGGGGAGGTAAATATTTTTTTGAACAAACGACAGATCATATTTTAAATAACGGATCTTATTTTTAAAAGTGGGAAAAATGAAATAGCAGGTTAACGGCAGGAAAAATATAAGAATGAGCAAGAAAAAGTGTTTTCTTTTATGTTGAGACAGCAGCCATATTAGAAAAATAAAAACCCCCAGGTAAAAGCAGATCAATCCTGTTCGTACTGCCAGCACATGCAGGTAAATGATATTGATTATTGCCAGGGTAAATAATAGATTTTTTGTAATCTTTTTAAAATTCTTTCCATTTTCTGCTAATAAAAAGATGATGGTAAAGATTGCAATCACCACCAGTAAACTGAACCTCACATGATCATTCCCAAGTGGCGTTTCGATGGTATATGCTTTTAAATAGGCAGCATTTATGTCATTAATATTTTGGGCATATTGCCAAAGGCTCCGGCATATCCCGCCAAACATCAGCAGCAAAAAAACAAAGGACATCTTCTCCCAGTCCTTAAACTTAAAGCTTATTTCCCCTGCAAAACAAAACGGTAGTAATAATAACGGTAGTTTGATGAGGAGTATTTTTGACCATTGAGCAAGGTCTTCACTCCAAAAACCGGAGATCGCCGGCAAAACAAACAATAAACTCATTGACCACAGGAGCGGTGAGGTAAAAAAAGTCTTTAGTTGTTGAAGTATATTCCTGTGAAAAAGATTTATCGCCGCAAAAAAGATCAATCCGGAAGAAAGCAAAGCCCTTGAAAATAAAAGCCCGCCCAGCATTGCTGCTATGCTAAGAAAGAGAGTAGATTTTTTCCATTTTTCTATATTGTCCTTTCCTTGCAAGTTCATATTATTTTTGTCTGTCGCAAATCGCGATACAAGATAAAGATGTAAGTTGTAACACCATCGCTAAAAACGGCCAATGCACGAGCAACTCTTACTACAAATAAAAAAAGGAGATATTAAATCACTCGCCCGTGCAATTTCTTTTATCGAGAATGAGCAACAAGGTCATGATGATCTGCTTCGCTCGCTTTCCGACGATCGTCCGCCAAAGATCATTGGCATAACGGGTCCACCGGGTGCCGGCAAAAGCACTTTGGTGGATGCATTGATCGATGAGTTGATCGGTGAAGAAAAAAAAATTGCTGTGCTTTGTATTGATCCTTCCTCACCTTTTAATCTTGGCGCTGTGCTCGGAGACCGTATTCGCATGAGTAAATGGTACACTCATCCAAATGTTTTTATCCGTTCACTTGCAACCAGAGGTTCACTGGGTGGATTAAGCCCGAAGATCATTGAAATAACCGACCTGGTTAAATCGGCCAATTTTGATCATATAATTGTTGAAACTGTAGGAGTGGGGCAAAGTGAAATTGAAATTGCGGGATTGGCTGACGTAACAATTGTTGTTGTTGTTCCTGAAAGTGGAGATGAAGTGCAGACGATGAAGGCGGGGCTAATGGAGATCGCGGATATTTTTGTTATTAATAAAAGTGACCGGCCCGATGCAGATCTGTTTGAAAGAAATCTGAAGCTTATGCTGGCCCCGTCATTTACGAAAAGTGCCAAAGAAATTCCGATCATTAAGACTGTTGCTACAGAAAAAAAGGGGATTCATGAACTATATGAAACGGTAAAAAACCATTTACCCAAAAATGAAGAACGACGTCTATCTCTATTAACTGAAAAAGCCTGGCAGTTATTGATCCACAAAAGAATGAAGGGTGTTGATAAAATGAAATTGAGAAAAAACATAGAAGCAGTGCTCAACGACAATAATTTTAATCTTTATGCCTTCATTGAGAGCTATGCCTGAAACCGGTATGAAATGAGGTAAAAATACAGCCAGCTATATCGGTATTTTACTATGTGGTATGATGGAAGGTCGCTGGCAACTTTTACCTTACGAGAAACAATTACTATTTTAACAGGCCAATAATGCCTGTGAAACCGACTGCAACTCATTTTTTATCTTTGAAAATTCGTCACCTCGTTTTACTTCAGGTATTGATCTTTTGCGCTCTTATCTCTGCATCTCAAACCAATATTAGCGGAATTGTAAACAGTTACTATAAGGTGATAGAAGTTATTCCGGCAAAAGCTTGCGTAAGACTGAACACTGTTGCAGGCCTGGCACATCTGCAAAAAACACTCCTTATACAAATGAAAGGAGCCTCCGTTGTTACAACAAATACCAGCAGTTTTGGTGATACAACTTCGCTTAACAATGCCGGCAATTATGAAATTGCCATAATCTGCGCAATCAATGGTGATTCTGTTTTTATGTACCATAATTTTTTGAACAGTTACACGGTTGCCGATAAAGTGCAATTGGTAAAGTTTGCGGAATATTATTCTGCCAACGTCATTGACACAGTAAAAGCTTCCCCATGGAATAATACATCGGGTACTGGTGGTGTGATCGCGATCAGCGTTTCCCAGGACCTGACATTGAATGCCCCGATCTATGCCGACTCATCCGGCTTCAGAGGAGGTGGCTATGTGCTGAGTAATGGAACATGCTCAAACTTCGCTGCCGCGACGGGATATTTTTATAATGCTTCTTTTACAGGTCCGCAAAATGGTGCATACAAGGGTGAAAGTGTATATGATTTTCCTATAGCTCAAAGTGGAGGCAGAGGCGCACCTGCGAATGGCGGAGGAGGAGGCAATAATCATAACAACGGAGGGGCCGGGGGGGCCAATTTGAGCGCAGCGGGAATAGGAGGCGGTAATTCCAGCAGTGCCGGCTGCATGACTGAACTACATGGGTTGGCAGGGAAAGCATTGAGCAGTTGGAGTGGAAAGAAAATGTTCTTTGGTGGTGGTGGCGGCGCAGGACATTCAAATGGAGCGGTTACTGTATCAAAGGGAGGTGGTCACGGAGGTGGCGTAATTCTTATACAGGCAGACAATCTCATCGGCAACGGTTACAAAATATCTGCAAATGGTGGTAAGGGTGGGAATGCAGCTTCTGACGGAGCTTCGGGAGGTGGTGCAGGAGGATCTATTATTTTGGATGCAAATACTTATTCAGGTTCAGTGACAATCCAGGCTATCGGTGGTAAAGGAGGAGATGAAAATGATTTGGGTACAACACAAAGATGCTATGGTGCGGGTGGCGGTGGTAGTGGTGGTGCGATCTATTTTACCGGGTCGATACCTGCTGTTCCTGTTTTATTTACCGGTGGCACTGCAGGTATTGAATTCGGAGGTGACCCGGCTTGTCATGCCAAAGTTCTGCCGACAAATGGTTCA
>Ga0068854_100002873_pt1 | contig 10715 bp, 10 predicted proteins | sample KBSCornC42_FD_66590 | JGI IMG/M metagenome (GOLD analysis project Ga0068854, IMG submission 66590) | Corn rhizosphere microbial communities from Kellogg Biological Station, Michigan, USA - KBS Corn C4-2 | ecosystem: Host-associated > Plants > Roots > Rhizosphere > Soil ... | reverse complement strand
GCAGATTCGCGTTGCGCGGGAGCGCGGATTCGCGATCAGCGAGCACGCGCTGTATCTGTACGCCGACTGCACGAAGACCGACTGCCCGCATCGCAAGGCCAACGGCCCCAACTGATCGCGCCGCACGTCACTCGGGCGTGTCGCCGGTTTCGGCCGGCACGTGATCGGGTGATTGCACCGCTTCACGCCGGTTGAAATCGGCGAGCCTGAAGCCGAGCGCGAACAGCGTCGCGAAATAGGCAAGGGCTGCGCAGCCGATGACCAGTGCGAGGTGGGCGACCTTGCGCAATGCGCCGGCATGCAGCCAGGCGCTGTCGCCACCCATCAGCCAGACGATCACCACGGCGAGCACGGCACTCGCGACGCACACCTTGGCGAAGAACGCCGGCCATCCCGGCTGCGGCTCGTAAAAGCGCTTGCGCAGCAGCAGCCAGAGCAGCAGTCCCGCGTTGCAGCAGGCGCCGATGCTCATCGCCAGCGTGAGCCCGGCCTGCTCGAGCCCGAGCGGCCAGGCGAAGATGACGGCGAGCGTCTGCGTGACGACCACGGTGAATGACGCGATCTTCACCGGCGTCTTCATTACCTGCCGCGCGTAAAAGCCGGGGGCGAGGATCTTCACGAGGATGATGGCCGGCAGGCCCAGGCTGTAGCCGAGCAGCGCCGCCCGCGTCTGCATCACGTCGTTGATCGTGAACCGGCCGTACTGGTACAGCGTCGAGACGAGCGGCAGCGCCAGCAGCGCGAGTGCGATGGCTGCCGGAAGCGCCATCAGGATGGCGAGACGCAGTCCCCAGTCGAGCAGCGCCGAATAGGCTTCGTGGTCCTCGTCGCTGTGATGCTGCGCGAGCGACGGCAGCAGGATCGTGCCGAGCGCCACGCCGAGGAGCGCGCTCGGGAACTCCATCAGCCGATCGGCATAGGTGATCCATGAGATGCGACCATCACCGAGCAGCGCTGCGAGCTGCGTGTTGATCAGCGCCGAAATCTGCGCCGCCGATACGCCGATCACCGCCGGCCCCATCGCGAGCAGCACGCGCCGCACACCTTCGTCGCGCCACGCGAACGACGGTTTCGGCAGCATGCCGATCGCCAGCAGCGGCCGGATCTGCAGCGCCAGCTGGGCGACCCCGCCGATGGCCACGCCGATCGCAAGCGCGACGATCGGCGGATCGACGAAGCGCGCGAGCAGGATCGCCGCGGCGATGATCGACACGTTGAGCAGCACCGGCGTGAACGCCGGAATGGCGAAGCGGCGGAACACGTTGAGCACGCCGCCGGCGAGCGAGACGAGCGAGACGAACAGGATGTACGGAAAGACGATCCGTATCATCTCGGCCGTCAGCTCGACCTTGCCCGGCGTGCGCGAAAAGCCGCCGGCCAGCACGTAAACGAGCCACGGCGCGGCAAGCGAGCCCAGCACCGACAGGGCGATCAGCACGACCGCGAGAAGGGTCGAGACATTGCCGACCAGCGAGCGCGTCGCATCGAGGCCGCGCTTGCGCCTGTACTCGGCCAGGATCGGAACGAACGCCTGCGAAAACGCGCCCTCGCCGAACAGGCGCCGCAGCAGGTTCGGCAGCCGGAATGCGGCTTCGAACGCATCCATCTGCAGACCGGCGCCGAACACCGTCGCCTTCAGCGTTTCGCGTAACAGTCCCGTGATGCGCGACAGGAGCGTCATGCCGCTCACTGTCGTCAGCGTGCGAAGGAGATTCAATCGGGAAGCTCGCGGAAGGCCTTGCTTGTAAAGCGAAAATCGCGTATTATGCCCGGTCTTTCATCGCGCGTTATCTACAATTTCAGGAATCGAGCAGAGATGGCCAACACGGCACAGGCACGCAAGCGTGCGCGACAGGCAGAGGTTACCCGCCAGCGCAACGCCAGCCAGAAATCGGCGCTTCGCACCGCGGTCAAGAAGGTGAAGAAAGCCATCGCGGCAGGCGACAAGGCGGCCGCTGCCGCAACGTTCCAATCGTCGCAGGCGGTTATCGACCGCATCGCCGACAAGCGCATCGTTCACAAGAACCTCGCGTCGCGCACGAAGTCGCGGCTTGCGCAGGCAATCAAGGCGCTCGCCTAGCGGCTTTCGAATACAAACACGATCAGGGCGTCCCGCGGGGCGCCCTGATCGTTTCAGGGAATCACGGTTGTGGACTGCAATCGCGCGAGACCGATCATCGCGCCCGGCCGACGCCTGGCATCCCGATAACATCGTGGAACCGGCCGCGGCACGCGACGCCCTAGCCTTGTGGGAGCGGCATTTCCGCGATCCGGAAGCGTCTGCGGCCCAGGCCGAGACTCGCCTCAACGGCACGGGCGACGCGACCGACGCGCACGCGTGGTATGCGTTGACGCTCGCGTTCCATCACCTGTTCTTCACCGCGCGCCCTCCGGACGCGCGACACTTTCTCGCCGAAGCGAAACGCAGCTTCGAGCAGAGTGGCGATCGCCGCGGCGAACTGCTCGCCGCGATCGGCGCCGCGCGCCTTGCCATCGTCGAACGCCAACCCGACGCTGCGCGCGAGCAGCTGATGGCGCTGTACCCGGAGGCGCAGCAGGTGCTGCCGCCGGAAGACCGCTTCTGGCTGCTGAACGCAATCGGTGCCGCGCACTACTTCACGGACCGGCTCGACGACGCCATCCGCTATCTCTACGAGGCGTTCGAAGCGCTGCGCGGCGTTGCGCGCTCGCCACAGCATCCCGCGGCGATGTCGAACCTCGCCGCGTCGCTCGTCACCGTCGGTGATCACGCCCCCGCACGCGAGCTTGCGGAAGCCGCGCTCGCGGAGCTCGTGCATTTCAACAATCCGCAACTCGAATTGTTCGCGCGCTCGAATCTCGCTGAAGCGCTGGCCGGACTCGGCGACTACGGGCGTGCGCTCGACGTCGTCGACGCGATGATCCGCCTCGACGCCAGCACCACGCGGCGCGCCACACAGAATCATTACCTGTCGATCGCGGCGGAAATCTACGCAAGGCACGGGCGGCTCGACGACGCCAGCCGCTGCGCACAGAACGCACGCGCCATCCTTCTGCAGTTTCCCGGCGGGTTCAACGAAGTCCATTCGTTGTGGGCGGACGCGGTGATTGCCGACGCGTGCGGGACAGCCGACGTGATCGCGCGGCTCGCTGCCGCGGCGGAGACGGCCGCCGCGCATCACCATCTGCCGGGTGAATCCAAGGCGTGGTCGAGACTCGCCGAGCGTCACGCCGGGATGGGCAACTTCGAAGCGGCTTACCACTGCGCGCGGCGGCTCCTCGCGGCGCAGACGCAGCGCCTGTCGCATCGCGCGAGTGCGAAGTATTACCTGCTGCGCGTCGAGCACGAGCTTACGCACGCACGCGCCGAGCGCGACCGCGCGCTCGCCCAGCAGCGCGAAATGGAGCGGCTCAACGAGGAGCTCGCGCGCGTCAACGCCGATCTTTCGCACAAGATGATCCAGGTGGAGGCGCTGCAGGCGCAGCTGGCGGTCGAGGCGGTGCACGATCCGCTGACGCAGCTCTTCAACCGGCGCTACCTCGACTCGGTGACGCCGGGATTGATCGGCTCGGCGCATCGCCGCGGCGCACCGCTCGCCCTCGCGCTGCTCGATCTCGACCGCTTCAAGCTCGTGAACGACCAGCATGGCCATCCTGCCGGTGACGTGGTGCTGCGCGAAATCGGGCGCGTGCTGCCGATGTCGATGCGCCCCGCCGACGTCGTATGCCGCTACGGCGGCGAGGAATTCTGCGTCGTGCTGCCCGACGCCGACGGGCCGGGTGCAGCGCGCGCGCTCGCGAGCGTGGCTGCGCGCCTGCGCGACCTTCGCGTCGCGTGGAATGGCGAGACGCTCGGCGGCTTCACGTTCTCCGCGGGGATCGCGGTCCTCGGTCGCGACGGCGCGACATTCGCCGAACTGCTTGCCGCCGCCGACCGCGCGCTGTACGCGGCCAAGGATGCGGGCCGCGACCGCGTGCTGATGGCGTCGTGACGCGAACGGGGCGAAAGCCGCGTGCCCGGGGCCGCGGACTCGCGTGCTAACATTCGCGATTCGCTGAAGGTCGCCGCCCACGCCGGCCGCGACGCGTCGATGGCCGATTCGAAGCCCCGGCATTTCCTGCAGTTCCGCGATTTTTCGCGGGCCGAATTCGACCATCTCTTCGAGCGCACGCGCTGGATCAAGGAGCGCTTCAAGCGCTACGAGCTCTACCAGCCGCTCAAGGACCGCACGCTTGCCATGGTGTTCGAGAAGGCCTCGACGCGCACGCGCGTGTCGTTCGAGGCCGGCATGAACCAGCTCGGCGGCATCGCGATCAACCTGAACCGCGGCGACACGCAGCTGTCGCGCGGCGAGCCGATCGAGGACGTCGCGCGCGTGGTGTCGCGGATGGTCGACGTCGTCATGATCCGCACGTTCGAGCAATCGATCATCGAGCGCTTTGCCGCGCACTCGCGCGTTCCGGTGATCAACGGCCTCACCAACGAGTATCACCCGTGCCAGATCCTCGCCGACATCTATACGTATGTCGAGCATCGCGGCTCCATCGCGGGCCGCACGGTGGCGTGGATCGGCGACGCGAACAACGTGTGCGCGACGTGGCTGCAGGCGGCGACGATCCTCGATTTCCGCGTGCACGTGTCGACGCCGCCGGGCTACGGGCTGCCGCCGGGCGCATGCGATGGGCGCCATTGCGTCGTCTTCGACGATCCCGAAGCCGCCTGCGAGGGCGCCGATCTCGTCACGACCGACGTGTGGACGAGCATGGGGTTCGAGGCGGAGAACGACGTGCGCAAGGAGGCATTCGCGCAGTGGCAGGTGGACGCCACGATGATGCGCCGCGCGCAGCCCGGCGCGCTGTTCATGCACTGCCTGCCGGCGCACCGCGGCGAGGAGGTTTCGGCCGACGTGCTCGACGGCCCGCAGAGCGTCGTGTGGGACGAGGCCGAGAACCGGCTGCATGCGCAAAAGGCGCTGCTGGAGTACCTCGTGTGCGGCGCCGTGCACGATAAACCGTGACAGGAAGCAGACGATGTTGAAACGACTGGCAGTCGCAGTTCTCGCACTGGCGCTTGCGCCGCTTGCCTCGGCACAGGCGTGGCCGGAGCGACCGATCAAGTTCGTGATGTCGGCGCCGGCGGGAAGCTCGATCGACGTGCTCGGACGCACGATCGCCGACAAGCTCAAGGACCGGCTCGGCCAGCCGGTCGTCGTCGAGAACAAGCCGGCGGCGGGCGGCACGCTCGCCACGGCCGAGGTCGCGCATTCGCCGCCCGACGGCTACACGATGGTGCTCGCGTTCAACGGTCCGCTGTCGTTCGCGCCGCTGCTGCAGAAGCTGTCGTACGACGTGCAGAAGGATCTTGCGCCGGTCATCATCACGTCGAGCCAGCCGAACGTGCTCGCCATCAACGCATCGCTGCCCGTGCATTCGGTGCGCGAGCTCGTCGCGTATGCGAAGGCGAACCCCGGCAAGCTCAATTACGCGTCGGTCGGCAACGGCAGCTCGTCGCACCTCAACATGGAGCTTTTCAAGAGCGTCGCCGGCTTCGACGCCGTCCACATTCCGTTCAACGGCTCCCCGCCGGCGGTGAAGGCCACCGTGCAGAACGAAACGCAGATGATGTTCGCCGTGATGCAGCCGCTGCAGGCGCAGATCCAGGCGGGCGCGTTGCGTGCGCTTGCCGTCACCACCGCGAAGCGCTTTCCGCTGCTGCCCGACCTGCCGACGATCGCCGAATCCGGCTATCCCGGCTTCGAGGCGCTTGCATGGAACGGCGTGCTCGTCGCGGCCGGCACGCCGAAGCCGATCATCGCGCGTCTCAATGCCGAGATGAACGCGATCCTCAAGGAGCCCGACGTCGCGCAGAAGATGCACGGCTTCGGATTCGACCTCATCGGCGGGACACCTGAAGATTTCGGCGAGCTGATCCGCGGCGAAGCCGCGAAGTGGGCGCCGGTGATCAAGAAGCTCGGGCTCAAGGTCGACTGAACGCATGGAAACAGCGATGCACGACAGCAACACGACCGCCGCCGGCGCCGCGGCGACACTGCGGTCCTCCGCGCCCTGCGCCAAGGTGGTGCTCGCCTACTCGGGCGGCCTCGACACGTCGGTGATCCTCAAGTGGCTGCAGGACACCTACCGCTGCGAAGTCGTCACGTTCACCGCGGACATCGGCCAGCGCGAGGAAGTCGAGCCGGCGCGCCAGAAGGCGCTGCAGCTCGGCATCGCGAAGGAGAACGTCCACATCGAGGATTTGCGCGAGGAATTCGTCCGCGACTTCGTGTTCCCGATGTTCCGCGCGAATGCCGTGTACGAGGGCGAATACCTGCTCGGCACGTCGATCGCACGCCCGCTGATCGCGAAGCGGCTCGTCGAAATCGCGAAGGCGTGCGGCGCCGATGCGATCGCGCATGGCGCAACGGGAAAGGGCAACGACCAGGTCCGCTTCGAGCTCGGTGCGTACGCGCTCGCGCCGAACATCCGCATCATTGCGCCGTGGCGGGAATGGGACCTGCTGTCGCGCGAAAAGCTGCTCGCCTATGCCGATCGCCACGCGATCCCGGTCGACTTCAAGAAGCGCTCGGGTGCTGCCCCCTACTCGATGGATGCGAACCTGCTGCACATCAGCTACGAAGGCGGCGTGCTCGAGGATCCGCAAGTCGAGCCCGAGGAGTCGATGTGGCGGATGACGGTGTCCGCGGAGAAGGCACCGGATACGCCACAGGTCGTCGAGCTCACGTACCGCCACGGCGATATCGTGGCCATCGACGGCGCGCCGATGTCGCCGGCCGCCATCCTCACGGCGCTGAACGAGATCGGCGGCCGCCACGGCGTCGGCCGGCTCGACATGGTCGAAAACCGCTACGTCGGCATGAAATCGCGCGGCTGCTACGAGACGCCCGGCGGAACGATCATGCTCGCCGCGCACCGGGCGATGGAATCGATCACGCTCGACCGCGAGGTGGTCGCGCTCAAGGACGATCTTGCGCCGCGCTACGCGCGGCTCATCTACAACGGGTACTGGTTCAGCCCGGAGCGCAAGCTGCTGCAGGGGTTGATCGATGCGTCGCAGGCGCCGGTCAACGGCACCGTGCGCATCAAGCTCTACAAGGGTAGCGTCATGTGCGTCGGGCGCGCCTCGCCGACCGACTCGCTGTTCGACGCGCGGATATCGACGTTCGACGACGACGCGGGCGCCTACGACCAGAAGGACGCGGCCGGCTTCATCAAGCTCAACGCCTTACGGCTGCGCATCGCTGCGAATCTTCGCCGCACGTAGCCGTTTACCACTCGAAGCCGAGGCGGTCGTGGCGGCCTGCGGCGACGTCGAAGTGCTGCGTCTTCACCTGGCCGTCGTGCTCGGCTTCGACGGTGTACGAGCCCGGCGGAACCTGCAGCAGGAAGATCGGACCCTGCGACGGAAGGTCGACCACCGCGCGTCCGCTGCTGTCGATGACGCGCAGGTGCACGTCCGCGACGAATTCGTCGCTGCCCTGGTTGCGCTCTGCGAACGTCATCTGCACCGGAAAGTCGGCGCTCATCGCGCGCATCCGGTCGGCCTCCTCGGTGCCGATGCCGCCGTTGAGATAATCCGTTCCCGGGTAGCGCGCGGACGGGGCGTACGTTTGCGCGAGCGCCGGGGCGCCGAGCGTTGCCGCGAACAGCAGCGCGAGCGCCGCCTGCGTGTATCGAATGGTCGTCATGCCGACAGCTCCTTTGATGCGAAACAACATCGATGATGTCGCACACGCGCCGAATCGGCTGCCGGAGCGGACCGTGTTCCGTTGTCGGTGCATGGCCGACCGGCCGCTTGAGCATCGCGCAATTCCATGACCATTTGCAGAGCTGCGTCGTTCCCGCGGAAGCGGGAACCAGCGTCTTTCGATCGCTTGCGCCACTGCGTCCCCGCCTTCGCGGGGACGACGAGGGCGCATTCGCCACTGGGTCCCCGCCTTCGCGGGGACGACGGGGTTTCGGAAGTCCCACGCCACGCAATCATCTAAAGCTCAATAGGATGAAACACCTCCCACGCTCGCTCCTCTCGCTGCCCCAGCGGGCGGGTCAGCCGGTCGGGACGGCCTGACATGCCCGAGCTTCCCGACCTCGCCGTCTACGTCGACGCGCTCAACCGACGCGTGCGTGGTCAGGTGCTGAATGCGGTGCGTGTCCGCAACCCGTTCGTGCTGCGCACGGTGGACCCTCCGCTCGACGCGGTCGCCGGGTGCCGCGTGACCGGCGTGCGCCGGCAGGGCAAGCGCATCGTGCTCGAGTTTGCCGGCGAACTGTTCCTCGTCATCCATCTGATGATCGCCGGACGCTTGCGCTGGCTCGAAGCGGGCCACGCGGCGCCCGCGCGCATCACGCTGACGCTGTTCGAGTTTGCGAACGGCACGCTGGCGCTGACCGAGGCGGGCACCAAGCGGCGTGCATCGCTGCACGTGGTACGCGGCGCCGCGGCGCTCGCCGCACTGGATTCCGGCGGACTGGAGATCGGGGACATCGACGCGAAAACGTTCGCCGCGCGTCTTCGCGCCGAGAACCACACGCTGAAGCGTGCGCTGACCGACCCGCACATCCTCAGCGGCATCGGCAACGCGTATTCCGACGAAATCCTGCATCGCGCGAAGCTGTCGCCGATCGCGCAAACGGCGAAGCTCGACGACGATGCGATGGCAAGGCTGTATGCGGCCGCAACCAGCGTCCTCGACGAATGGACGCAGCGGCTGCGCACGGAGACGGGCGACCGCTTTCCCGAAAAGGTCACCGCCTTTCGACCCGCGATGGCCGTTCACGGCAAGTTCAGGCAGCCCTGCCCCGTCTGCGGCACGCCGGTGCAGCGCATCGTCTACGCGGAAAACGAGTGCAACTACTGCCCGCGCTGCCAGACGAACGGCGTGGTGCTCGCCGACCGCGCACTGTCGCGGCTGCTGCACAAGAGCTTTCGCCGCGAAATCTGAATGCGCGCGATTCAGAAACCCATGCGCGCGCGGCGTCCGCACAGCTTGCGCCCGTCGACGTCCTCGGGCAGCAACTGGTCGCGTCCCGCGAGTTGCGCGGTGCCGAAGGCGTCGAGCAGCAGCTTGCGCATGTCGCGCGGCGGGATCGCCGCGAGCTTCTCCAGCACGGCCTCGGAGGGCTCGGGCGGGAACGGCCAGCGATGCGCGTCGAGGATCTCGCGGTACACGGCGAGCGCGATCATCCGCGAGCCTTCGGCATCGGGACGCTCGATCTCGTAGACGTTCATCCGGTTGAGGATCGGCTCGGGAATCGCGCTTTCATCGTTCGCCGTCGCCACCCACAGGATATGCGACGCGTCCATGTCGACGTCGATGAATTCATCCTTGAAATGCACCGCGGTGTCGCGCTCGAGCAGCCCGTACAGCGCGCCCATCGGATCGTAGCGCGCGTCGCCGCCGGCCTTGTCGACCTCGTCGAGCACGACCACCGGGTTCGCGTATTCGCCTTCGATCAGCGTTTGCGCGACCTTGCCGGGCCGCGCGTTATGCCACTGTGACGATGCGCCTGTCAAAACCCAGCTCGCGGTCAGCGAGCTCATCGACACGAATTCGAAGCCGGTGGCCAGCGCCTGGGCGAGCCGCTTCGCGAAGTACGTCTTGCCGAGGCCCGGCTCGCCGAGCAGCAGCATCGGCGTGAACTGGACCGCCTCGTTGCCCGCGACGGCAAGGGCCAGGAACTTGCGCAGATCGTCGACGACCTGGCCGAAATTGGGCGACGCCGCGTAAAGGTTGTCCACGGCGGCGGCGGTCGACGGTTTGATGATGTAGCGCGAGCCGCCGAGCTCGCGCATGCGGTCGTACCAGCTCTTGAGGCCCTCGTTGCGCCGGGCGGCGCCATCCTCGAGCGCGCGATCGACCTCGGCCACCGAGTAGATCGACTGCAGATCGGCGAGCGGAATCATGGCGTCCATGAACGTGCATTGCCTCCGCTTATCACATTGCCTCCGTGGATCATTATGCATCACGCATGCCAGCTTCGGCAGCACCGGAATGCACGAACGGACCTCGCGCGTCGCGTCGGCGCCACACCGACAGGTGCGGTTTGCCTGCTCCGACGCGGGTGTGCTAGCGTGGGCTTTCCCTTCCGGAGAAAGCCATGCCCTCGTTCGACGTCGTGTCCGAAGTGAATCAGGTCGAAGTGCGCAACGCCATCGACCAGGCGAACAAGGAGCTTTCGACGCGCTTCGACTTCAAGGGGTCCGACGCCCGCGTCGAGTACGACGGCAAGGCGATGACGCTGTTTGCCGACGACGATTTCAAGCTTTCGCAGGTGACCGACATCGTCGTCGCGAAGCTCACGAAGCGCCAGGTCGACGTCCGCTCGCTGAAATACGCGGACACGGAAAAAATTTCCGGCAACAAGGTGAAGCAGGTGGTGACGGTGCGCACGGGCGTCGAGCAGGAGCTCGCGAAGAAGATCGTCAAGCTCCTGAAGGAAAGCAGGCTCAAGGTGCAGGCGTCGATCCAGGGCGACGCCGTGCGCGTGTCGGGAGCGAAGAAGGACGACCTGCAGGCGGCCATCGCAGAGGTGCGCAAGTCGATCGCCGACTATCCGCTGCAATACCAGAACTTCCGCGACTGAGCTGCTGCTCGATCGAGCGACGCTCAATCGGCATGTGCGTGCGCAAGGCAGCAGCGGCGCTCGTCCTCGCCTGCATCACGTTCTTCGGATGCCGCATGGCATTCGCAGCGCTGCCTGACGACGCTTCCGCAAAC
>Ga0068854_100002864_pt1 | contig 10730 bp, 7 predicted proteins | sample KBSCornC42_FD_66590 | JGI IMG/M metagenome (GOLD analysis project Ga0068854, IMG submission 66590) | Corn rhizosphere microbial communities from Kellogg Biological Station, Michigan, USA - KBS Corn C4-2 | ecosystem: Host-associated > Plants > Roots > Rhizosphere > Soil ... | reverse complement strand
GGCAGGTCAGGCACACTCTACATCAAATCGAGGGAGCCAGAGGGGCGCAGGTCAAGCATCATACGATGCCCGATGAAGGGAGGCACCCACCGCATCAGTTCACCATGATCCTACCGGCGTCAGCCGGTCAGTCATTGAGTTGGGATCAACTTGCCAATATGCCATGTACAGAGGATCGTATGGCACGGCTAACGATCCAAATACGTGTACGTGTCCAAGGCGTAGCGCGAAGGCCTAACCAATAGAGAAATGCCAGCGGGTGCTTGCAATGCCGCTCCCAAGGTTTCGAATTTCCGGTGAAATGGACGATCGCCGGGTCATGAGCCGCCTTGCAGGCCTCGGAATACGGATACTTATATTCTAACTCGTTGCGGTGGTAGAAGCGGTCGGTGACATTCCAATGTAGGTTGAGTTCGGCATACCGGCCGCGTAGAGCAATGTTCATGATATCCTCGGCGCCTCGAATGGCAACTGGTGCGAGCGCGTCAAATGCGGCTCGATACATTCTGCGTACTCCCGACGCGCGCAGCGCGGCCAGATCAAGCAACATTACACCAGCATCGAAATAGCCTATTCCTGGGGTGAAATTTAGGCGTCTGGCATGAAGTATACCTCCCTCGTGTGGACACACTCCGGCTAGCATCCCTTTGAGATCACTTCCCCAAAGCAAATCTAACCCTTCGATCACCGCCATTCCATGATCCAACGCAATAACCCTAGACACGTTTGTAGGCAGGATGTCTTGTAAGTTAAGTAGCTGCAGGCGTTCACCAGGTATCGGGAAACGCGGGTATATGTCGTCGACGGGAATGCCTTCGTGAAATGTAACTTCGGTGTCATGCGCGGTAAATGTCCGAAACCGATCACGTTGATCATTGGGCAAATGATCATCGACGATAAGATGCACACAAAGCCTTTGTCCCAATGGAAGGCTGCGACGCACGGTTCGTAAAGTCGCTCCTACACGTGGTGCGTTGGAGTGATTAGCTAGCATCGCAAGGTGGATTGGTTCGATCGCTGGACGCTGCACAGCGTTCTTCTTCCTTTGTGCGATATTGTATAAAATTCGTGGAAGCGAAATTGACGGTTTCTCGAAATGCCCAGAGACCATTGGCAATTGCCCCGCCCGCACCCTCTCGACGTCTACGATATAGTCGATAAAAGCGCCCATCAAACGTTCAGCAAGAAAACCCCATACACGTCCTTGATATACGTCGTATCCGGAGATGTCAGAACGACGTTCAGTCTCAAATAGAATGTCGAATAACCAAGAAGCATAGCGACGATAGATGTCTCCTCGCATAACAAAAACGTTACCATAGAAGCACGTTTTCTGGTTCATATACGCGTTTACATAAGGAAATATATCCGGATATTTTTCTTCGGTTACGGACAACATCGTGTCCATATCTTTCTGAACATGTTCACGACAGTAAAAATCATAGTTCGTCATTGGAAAAGTAGGAACGTCATTGGGGTGAACATTCCATCGCGGTCCAGTTATGATATCAAAATTCTCAAGATGCTTAGAAATTCTGTTTTTATACCATCCAAATTTTCTGAGCGATCTTTGTGAAAAGTCGTGGAACATTCCTCGATCTTTTCCAGAAAAATTTAGCATTCGTCGATAATGAAATATACCATAGTACTCAGCATCAACATTGTGGAGCATCCAGTACATTGCGGTAAGTTCGCAATAGCTTTTATTCTTTTCCGAAATATTATTTCCATCATTATCTCCTATAGTGTCAGGTATAGGGTGTGAGGCGAGCGCGCGGCCCACATGAATAGATGAAAAAACCTCGGTGTTTATCCTCGGCGTTTCCTTGTGGTAGCAAACAAGGAAGCTAAATTTTTTTTTGATCATTATCGAGATCTCAATAGTTTCGTAAATAGCGATCATAGAGATCGCGATGTGCCTGTGCGAATTTGTTCATGCTGTAGAGATCTTCTGCCCGCTGGCGCGCCTGCTTCGCTAGGCGCGGTAGGGCGCCCGCATCTCGAGCATTCAGAAAATCATTGATCAGTTCAGCTACATGTCCGCCTGGGCGCACCGATCCGCAGGTTTCGTCCACCGCTTCGGTAATGCCGCCGGTATCAAATGCGAACACCGGTAGTCCGCAGGCGAGCGCTTCCGTCATCACCAGAGGAAAATTGTCGGCGTGAGTTGGAAGGAGCAGCGCTTCCGCCGAGCGATAAGCGTGCGCTAGCCCTGCTTTGTCATCGAAACGGCCCAGATAACGGATTGTCAGACGGCCATGCTGCACTACCGCACCTTCACTGCCGCTGCCAACGACCACCAGCTCCAAGTCGCGACCGATGGCGTTGACGTGCTTGCGGATATCGCTGATGTAGATACCTCCCTTACGCATATCGCGGATGTGGTTGGCGATGAAAAGCATACGCGGTGCAACGGTCGCAAAGTCCGCGGCTTCCCCTTGCGCTGGCACGAAAGTTGCAGTATCGACACCGTTTGGAATAATCTGAACTTGTGCGCCAGGAATAGCGGCCTTAATATGATTTGCAAGCCAGTGGCTTGGCGATACCAGTTTGACCCTGCCGTTACGTAGGACTTGCAGTCGTCGTTTCTGCATCGTCGCTGTATGGTCGATTTTTGAACCGAACGGCCACTGATCCAGCAGCGGGCACGCATTGCAACCGTCGCGCCATCCTCCGCAGCCGATAGGATAGATGCATCCGCCTGTGATCGCGGACATATCGTGCAATGTCCATATGACGCGTCGTCCTACTCTCGCCAGCAGTTCAAGGGTCATGGGGGCCATCACCGTTGTGATGTCGTGGGCATGGATCACGTCTGCTGAGATGATGCCAGTGTGCAGGAACGGTAGTTCCACCGGAAAGTGATCGACATAGCCGATGCGCTTGAGTTTGGTTCGGATGGCGCGCGCCATTACTTCCAAGCGGCTCGTTATTGGCCAATGCGTCGCAATCGAAGTCGGACTAAATTCACCGATGTAGCGGTGTGGGATCCAATCCGTATCCTCTCGTAGCAAGGATGCAATATCGTCTGCCACGCGGCTTGCGCCGCCGCCGCGGGCATCTGCGCGACTGATAAGGGCTACGTCCTTTTTTCGAGACATGTTTTTTCTATCCCGACCTTCAACGTTTCCGCTGGTGCATGAACTTCAGTAACCGCGCTGCCCGCGGGAATTTGTTCGTTTGCTTGTCGCGCCACTGCCAGTATGCGCGCATCAGGTCCAGGTCGGCACTGCTCTGGAGGGCATCGAAGCCGGCTGGCCAGGAACTTGCTGAACGGGCACGGCTGATTTCTTGGCCCGTCCTTTTCTTCGGCATGCTAACCAGCGGCTTGCCATCATCTTCGATGTTCATCGCCCATGACAGATGCGCGAGCGCCGAAGCCTCGAGGTGACTGGGATGAGCCAGAAACGAAGCAAGCAGTTCAATTCCGCGCTTGACGTTGTAGGGCTGCGGCTTCAGCAGCGGATCGGGCAGTACGACCTCATTGACGAACCGTTCTGCGGCTGTCTGAAGACGCTCGGCGACTGCTCGACTACTCGCCTTGATGGGATTGTCCGACTCGAATATGGGATGCCATTGGCTGTCAACCTTCCGGATGCCGATGGAACTCGGTTCTGTACCACTGAAGATCAGTTCCAGTACCCACATGTTGTAGAGTATTTTCTCATAGTGGTGACCTGGGAAATTGTACGAGAACGCATAGGATTCTGCATCGATATGAGGTTTTAGGATCTCGTCCTCAAAAATCTGGCCGATATAGTAACCTGTGAATTTCGTGTTTGTCCCCTTGAAAACATGCTCTATGGCGCGCTGGAGGTTGCCGCGCCAGCCGAGATCAAATAGGCCGATCTTTTCAGCGCCCTTCGTCATATCACGATAGTAGGCTTGCAAATCGATGAATTCAGGACGTGCCCTGTCTTTGCTGAGTGCCAGACACTGCTTGTCTAGTGCTTTGATAAGATCGGCACGCACGGTTGGATCCTGCACGCGCGCCAACGGGTGAAAAAGCGCTGCGACAGGTGTGAAATCGGCATTATCGCTGCTTATGCGAGCGACGAATTCACCGACCGTCGGGTTGGATTGAGCTGCCAACTCGTAATGGCGGAAAATCTCGATGCCGCTGAGTGTGCCGGTAGGATAGACCAACATTCGTCGGGAGGCATATATATAATCGATCCGATCAACCAGTTCCGGATAAAGCAATCGAATGACGCGATTAAGGCCTTGCGAATCTCGCGCCAAAAGCCAGAGTCTATCGATATCGCCATTTCGCAGCGGTTCCGTAACCCAAGCTGCCAAGTAGGTCAGCATAGGACCGTAAAATGTATAACCAACGAAATCGATGTCGTCGTGGAGTTCTGTCAGACTGGAACCGGAGACATGTTCATCGGCAAGGTTGGACAAGTAGCGCGTCGCGGCATAGGAACCCAGCGTTGGCTGATGTGCCACCATTGTATTACGCCCATCGTGGCCCGCCACTGTATCCGAACGAGGCGAAATGGCTGCATCTAAACCTTTCCTTATAGCAACTTCGTAATCAACATAAGGATTGTCGCCGATGTGGAAAATTTCCTGGCGCTCTACCCCAAGCAGCATTGGCAGCCATTCATACATGCTGCCAGTCGTCTTTAGGATGCCGGAATCACCCGAAAGCAGGAAGTGCTCGTGATCAACATACCCGAATTCTTTCAGCAGGGCGCTGAGAAATTCATGGGGCAGATACTGATCCGAGGAGATGACGATACGTTTTCCTGCGTCCTTGGCCGCCTCGTACAGATTTCGACCGAACGGATAAGGCTCGAGGACGCGACGTTCCTCTTGCATCTCCAACTCCATTAGCTCTTCTACGCGATTGCGTGCCTCAGGCACCATCGCTGCGAAAGTCTGATAGATTTCGCGTAGTGTGGCATCCTCGCGACCGTCTTGCCGGCACCGGTGCTGCGCAAGATTTCCTGCATGATGGCGGGCATCATAGAAATGCCAAACCAGCGAGCGATCACCCACGCGTTCGGCGAATATCTCGGCGATTGTCCAGAAAACGTGTTCGGGCGCCATCACCTTGCGCCGAACCAGCGTGTCGAACAAGTCGAAGGAAATAACCTTGTACTTCGAATTCTTGACCGCATCGCGCAGATCGGATAAACTTCTATGCATTTAAGCTCCGCAAACTTTGAAAGCCGCCCTCTCGCCGAGTAACTTCTGAACAAGCCCTTCGGATTCTATCGTCATCAAGATGATGAGACCTCAGGCGATCTATATAGGATATTCTACGAATCATTGGCGACAGTCCTACTGGATTGCCGGGACCGCAGTGCTGTCCGCCATGACAAGTTTCTGGAGGTAGGTGTTGGCTACGTCCATTGCACGGTCAATGGTCACATCCATATCCAGATACTGATATGTTCCCAATCGCCCCACGAACGTGACGCCGGCCTCCTGCTTTGCCCGGGCTTCATATTGCTCGAGCAATCGTGTTTCTGCGACCATGCGGATTGGATAGTAAGGCACATCATCAGGTCCGCAAGCGCGACTGTATTCCCGGAACACAATGGTGTGTTCCAGTTGGTCGGCTTCCCACGGTGCGAAGTGCTTGTGCTCAGATATGCGAGTAAAGGGAACGTTCTCATCGGGGTAATTCATCACGGCTGTCCCCTGATAATCGCCTTTGGCACGCTCGGCAATGAATTCCAAAGTGCGGTAGCCCAAGCGGCCAAGATCATATTTATAATAACGATCGAGCGGCCCAGAATAGAAGGTATGTTTGAAATCTTCCGTCAAATCCTCATAGCGTACGTCGAGTAGAACTGTGATTCTCGGGTGATCTAGTATACTTGCTACAATAGAAGTGTAACCATCTTTTGGCATGCCTTGGTACGGATGGCTGAAATAATTGTCGTCATAGTTGAAACGCAAAGGTAAGCGTTTCAGGATGGATGCGGGTAGTTCACTTGGCTCACAGCCCCACTGTTTGCGTGTGTAACCTCTAAAGAAAGCCTCGTAAATGTCCTTGCCGACAAACTGTAGCGCCTGTTCTTCGAACGTCTGGGGATCGGCGATGTTCGTGCGCGCTTGAGCAGCGATGAACGCGCGCGCTTCCGTTGGAGACATCGCGGTATCGAAGAATTGGTTAATCGTGTGTAAGTTGATTGGTAGCGAGTAGACCCGGCCCTTCACATTTGCCTTTACGCGATTGACATAGGGCATTATTTCGCCATGTCGGTTTATGAACCGCCACACGCGCTCGATTCCAGTATGGAAGATGTGAGGTCCGAACTTATGGACCATCACACCGGTTTCGTCATCCCGCTCGGTGTAGCAATTGCCTGCTATATGGCGTCGTTCATCGATGACTAGGCTAGGAATGCCCTCTTCGGCTAACATGCGAGCAATTACCGCTCCAGAGAAGCCAGCGCCGACTACACACACACGCATTTGTGTCAAACTCCGAAACATGTCTTCATTGCTGCGTCTTCTCAGGCCAAGTCAACGGCATTGGTTGATCGAAATGCCAGATCAGACTTACCAAGGCAAGCAGGCAACGACCGGTGGCACTCCAGGCAGAACGCCAATGATAGCGGTAGATTGCTATGGGTTTGCCGGTGTCGTTCGTTTCTGCGACAATGGCGGGCCGCTGCCTGTAATCCCCCCGCCATGATTGTCCTGGGGCGAGCAGCGTCACGGTCGTCCTGCGCCAGGGCCACAATAGGTCGATCGCGAACCTTACCGCGATCGTCATTCCGCGTATTTTTTTGGCGAGCGGCTGGAGTGAGCACCGGGGGAGCGAGGAATCTAGGGCTGCAAGACCCAGGACATGGCATTTGCTATCAATCGCTGCGATCAGCTTGACATGATCCTGATGTGACCACCGAACCATCGCGTCTGATCCTTGATTGAAGGCCGCAATACCGCGAGTCATCGCCTCGACACGCGCATAATCATACCGCAAAAGATGTAAGATAAAACCACCGACCAGCTTACCCAAAGTGGCGCGTAATCCGACCCGCCGATGAATGGTATTGGCGAATAATGAGTTGCGACGATCGTAGAAGATTTGCCAGGCCGCTTCCTTAGCCTTGAATGGCATGTGCCAGACTGCAAGCCCTGGCCAGCTTAGTGTCGGCCATCCGGTTCGCTTTAAGCGATATCCATACTCCACGTCGTCGCCGCGTATGAAGCACGGGATAGGCAATCCCGCCGCTTCCATTGCCTCAACCGGGAATGCGAAACACCACCAACCGTTGAAATCTGGCTGATGGACCAACGTAAGAAAGTCTACTCCAGAAGACTGTAGGATGTCGCATCCTTCCGCAGGCACGATATGAGCGATCCCAAAACTGTCTGGTAAAAGGATGTCCCCTGCGGAGAACAGCTGGCTCCTGCAATGGAAGTCGAACATCGCACCGCCGAGGCAGTAGTTGGCATCAGCATAGGAGAGTACGGCGGTTACCCGTTCCACTAGGTCGCCCATTAGCTCGATATCATCGTCCATGAGAAGGATGTGTGTAATGTCCCCTGCCGCGAAATGCTCAACCATGCCGCGCGTGAATCCGCCTGCACCCCCGGAATTTTCTTGGTCGATGAAACTGATGGAAGGATCTATTTGCAAGGTGTCGGGCATTCGGCTTGATAGGCCGGGGCTTCCGTGATTGATTACGATGAGCCGTCCGCCATCTAGCCGACCTACAAGACGTTGGAGGTTGCGGGCCACAAAAGATTCGCGGTTAAATGTGGTTATCACTACGCCGAGGCGCACATCTCGTGCAGGTTTCTGTCGCGTGACCCACTGCGGCGCCGTGATCCGTGCGCCCGCTGCTATTGCGGTGAGTTCCGCGATGAGTCGACTTTCCGAATTGTGTGCACTAGCTAGTGGCAGTTCGATTGTGACGGTTTGCTCTTGTGAATCGAATTCCGTTTCCCACCTTGAAACGCACGTCTCGACGCCAGTGGTCGCGTCGCGTCGCAACAATCGGATGGCAACCGGACCCTGAACCCGGCATTTTAGCGAGACCGATTTCAGTGCGGTAAAGCGCGCCCAATAGGTTTCGAAGAAGCTGTCAAACAATCCATCGAATCTGATCGTATCGGGCGAGGTCGCAATCAAAGAGATATCACGTCCATCCTGTGCGTCATGTAGTTGCCAGTTTCCTGTCCAATTTGATTGAGCCACGTCAGGCACTTCCAGCAACCGCAAGAGGATGTTTGTATGGCCGGATCGGTTGTTCTGCATTTTGATCAGTTTTCGACTTGTGTTCATTGCTTTATCATTGTGATACAGAAAGCAAAGCCATCAAACGATAGCTGGCGCACGGTATCTTGCCGGATGCATCTCGGTTTGCGGCTCATGACGCGGTGCGCCTGCTAAATGGCCACGTCCAAATCAAAGCTTCCGATTTTGAAGGCAGGGCTTACTATTTTTCAATCTGATATATATTAGTGTGTCGTAGCACGGTGGATGAGGCGAAATTTTTAGTCAAGGGTGAGCATGCCGCGTGCTTATCCGATTGAGCAAGGATGGGTAGGGGCTTTGGGATCGTAGCTAAGGAATGTACGAAATTCTTTAGCTTGGCGGTCAGTTCCCGGTCTGCAAACGGGTGTGATCATCAATCATAATGAAAATTGTTAGGTATCTAGATACATGCGAATGCGAACAGAATTAACATCGACAGCTTACACCTTCGGAAATCCCGTCGATCGCGCGTATGGCTCCATGATATTTAGGCCCGGCGGTGAAATCGGAGGTTACAGAAATCCAAATGAAGAGCGTTGGGAGCTAGCCACGGACGGATGCCTCAGGCTGTTTGGCGCAAGCGGTAGGTTGCAGAGTGAGTTCTGGCAGCTAGGAGATTCGGCCGCCTTTCAAGGTCAGTCCACGCGAGATAATGTGCCCTTTTATCTCTTTCCGCTGATTAAGCATGAGGCAAGAGTCGATAGCGCCCTGCCTAATGTCCTTATCAACTCTCTTCCAAAAAGTGGGACATATTTCCTTGAAAAGATTCTCAAGGAAGCGGGCTGGCGGGCTACGCGGCTGCATCTAGTGTCGGGGGGCTATGTTGATGACTATCGTGGTCTTCCCGATGAGCAAATGCATGTCGAACCCGAAAAATTGCGTATTCGTTGCTCTTCGCAATGCGTTAGTGCCCTGCTAGGCCATGGTGAACTGATAGTTGGCCATCTGGCAACTCTAGACGAGTTGTGGGGCGTTGCGGTCGAAGGTGTCCGCATCATAAATGTCGTGCGTAACGTGCGCAACGTGCTGACCAGCCTCTATCGTTTCAAATTAACGCGCGTACTAGAGAGAGAAGGTGTACCAGAATCTTGGCGCGGAACGGAAGAGAGTATGAAATTCGTCGAATTTCTGAAATTCTACACTGATCGGGACATTGGTTTCCTGAGCAATATGCTTCGTTTTCTTTTGTCCAACCGTGGGTACGCGATTCTGCGTTTCGAAGACATCATGAGCGGGAACATTAGCGCTCTGCAGCCTCTATGCGACGCAAGCCACATCGAGCTGGAATATTTACGTGCTGCAGCTGAGCGTAGTCGAGGTCAAGTAACACCTACTTGGTCGGGAGAACTGTCATCTTGGGAAAATGTATGGAGCCACGATGCTGAAGAAATATTTAAAGAATCTGGCCTTTTTGAATTGAATGGCGCCTTTGGATATGAGGGGTAAGTAAATTTAATCAAAAATTTATGAATTAGGCCGTAGATTTGTAATGCAGTTGCTAGGCGGTGTGATCCCTTGAGGGTTGAATTAGCCCCTAGATTTCTGGACGCCTTCTGCTTTCAAAATCTGCTGCCGTTCGAACTGGTTGGGTGACAGCATCCCGTTCCTGACCTGCTTGCGCACCGGGTTGTAGAACATTTCGATGTAATCGAACACGTCCTGCCGGGCTTCATCGCGTGTTTTGTAGGTGCGGCGCCGGATGCGCTCACGCTTGAGCGAGGAGAAGAAGCTCTCGGCGACGGCGTTGTCATGGCAGTTGCCGCGCCGGCTCATCGAATGCTCAAGATTGTGAGCCCGGATGAAGGCCGCCCAGTCCATGCTGGTGAACTGCGAGCCTTGATCCGAATGGATCAGCACCCGCTGCTTCGGCTTGCGCCGCCATACCGCCATGGGCAGCGCTTGCAGCACTGCATCGGTGGTCTGCCTGCTCTGCATCGACCAACCCGCCACGCGGCGGGAATAGAGATCGATCACGACAGCCAGATAGGCAAAGCCTTCCACGGTGCGGATGTAGGTGATGTCTGTCACCCAGGCCCGGTCTGGCGCAGCCACATCGAACTGGCGATCCAGGGTATTGTCAACCATCAGGGACGGCTTACCGCCTTGGCCGCCCGACCGACGCTTGTAGCCGATCTGCGCCTTGATACCCGCCAGCCGGGTCAACCGGGCCAGTTCGCGCTTCAACTGGCGGATCTCTGCATCCTTGCCGACATCGCCAGACACCACCTTCGCCAGTTGCCGCTTCCAGGCATACAGCGAATGCTGACTGACACCGAGCCGCTCGGAAACCTCCGCTGCCGGATACCCACGTTCGGTGATCTGGGCCACCGCATCACGCTTGAACTCATCACTAAAATCGGGCTTCCCCATCGTCGTCTCCTGTCCTCAAAATTAGGATAGAAGGCGTCAAGAAATCTAGGGGCTATTCACCCGAAGCTCTCCAACGGCACAACAGTGCATGATCGGTCGATCGATACATCCTGTCCTCTCCGGAGAGGCGCGC
>Ga0068854_100002863_pt1 | contig 10731 bp, 9 predicted proteins | sample KBSCornC42_FD_66590 | JGI IMG/M metagenome (GOLD analysis project Ga0068854, IMG submission 66590) | Corn rhizosphere microbial communities from Kellogg Biological Station, Michigan, USA - KBS Corn C4-2 | ecosystem: Host-associated > Plants > Roots > Rhizosphere > Soil ... | reverse complement strand
ATCTGACGGGCAGTTGACCTTGAAAGAAAAAGTGACCCGGTCGTAACGCGGATCGACGCCGGCCACGCCGTCCAGTCGCAACGTGTAGTTTGAAAAGTCTCCGTACTTGTCGAGTTTGATAACTACAAAGTCATCACGTTCCGGATCCGGATCGACGAACGGATCGACATCGACAACCTCGATGTTTGTGATGCGCTGTCCACCGTCGATCTTGAAGTAACTTTCCAGCCCCGGTTGATTGATCTGCAACTCAGTCGGCAGCTTGCCGAGAAAATACGCGTGGAGGGTCACCTGGTCGTCGAGCACCTCGACGTAGTCGAGCCCGTTCAGGTAATTCACGCGTCTTACTTCTTCGCGACGATCATCCTGTTGACAACAAAGACTCATCGCTCCTCCTGTCAGATAGCCCGCGTCAACGTCAGGCTTTGCTGTTCGTTTGTGCGCCGGATCGAGTAACTGAGATCGACGGTGAGTGTGGAATCGGTGCTGATCACCTCGAGGTTTTGCAGTTGAATGACATCGCCCAGCCACTGCTGCACCGCGGCCTGCATAGTGAATTGCAGAGTCGCAGCGACCTCGGGGCTGTTTGGGGCGAATATCAATTGCAGCACTCCGCTGCCGAAGGTCGGGCGATTAACCCGTTCACCGGGGCTGGTAAAGATGAGTTCCTCCAGCATCTGGCGGATGTGCTGGCTCTCGTTACACGAAGCGATTTGCCCGCGGCCATCAAACTCAAATGGGAAATTGATGTTCATCTCTTCAACTTCCAATCACTCGCGCTTGCACCGTCTTGACTGTCGGTGGCCCTTGCGGAATTTGCTCCACACTCTGGCAAATGCCTGGTCCAGGACCCGGAGTCGGCAACAGCGCCGCCGGCAATCCATTCACGAGGAACCGCGTCGACGGCATCAGCCATTTGATCGTCACGCACGGTTGCGGTTTTGTGCCCGAGGGAGCCGGAACCTGAAATGGACAACCGGCAACCGTGGCTAGTGGAACAGGTGGCGGCGACACTGTCGCTATCGGTTGGCCACTTACAAGGACGCGTGGTTGCGTCGGCGGAATGGTTGCCGTGCCTGCCTGATGAAAGCAGGACATCACAGCGTTAACGTGCATTAACAAGCCGGGCATGGCCCCTCCTATTTCAGTATCGTCAGGGCGCCGACGTTGAAGTCGATCGCCGTGCCAATCATCGTGATCATTGCGCCTTTGCCGTTTGATAGATATATGCCGGAGTCGTTGACGACGATCATCGCTCCCGTTGTGCTCTTCAGAATGATTCCACCGGTGACGGGTGACGGCGGCATGTCGCTGACGAGGATCATGTGTTGCAGCAGCGACTGAATACAGATGTTTGGATCGGCGGGGTTACCCGCCAGGGCCAACGGCGGCACATTACTCGGGGCGAATCGACAACCGGTCCAGATCGGTTTCCCCGGATCGCCATGTTCGAATTCAACCCAAACGCCGGCGCCGATCGGCGGCACCATGTAAACACCCATCGGCGGTCCGGTTGGACCAGCCAGCGGCGCACACGCCTCACACCAACTGGATGGAGTTAGTCCGAGCACGTCCGGCACAATGCACATGATTCGTCCGCGCAATTCAGGATCGACATTCTGTACCACCGTGCCGCGGTACTTTCCGTAAAACCGTTGTGATTCGTTCATACCGGTACTTTTGGCGTCAGCGAGATCTGTCCGTCGCGACTGAGTTGAAAATTCTGTTTGTACTCACCGCGCTTGATGTTGTGAGTGACGCTGTTTACGTAATAGAGCCCGTCATAAGCGATGCCTGCGCCGCGCACGCCAACCATCATTCGCGATTTCAGTGCGCGGCCGTAACGGACCACGTCGAGCGAACCCGATACGCTGATCGAGTCAGACGCATTGAAAGTCATGCCGAGGATTTCCTGGATCGCTTTAGTCGTACTTCGATCCGCGCCCTGTTTGACAAACTCCAACTTCGAAGGCAGCGCGATCTTCGCGCCCATCGGCGGACGCAGCACACTCAAGTTAGGAACGGGAATCGGAATCGGTATCTTGCCTGTGGCTGGATCCATGATGGTGTAGACAAAGATCTTCTTCGCGAGCCCATCGAAACTGAACGTCAACGACTCTACGTTCGTGTGCGCGTCCATGTTGATATTGAGAGCGGGCTGCGGCACCGGGATGCGTATGTCCGGTCCAAAGTAAGCAATGCTCTGGAGCGGCAGTGGACCGGGCTCGACGTAAAAGACGTAACCAGCCTCACGCGCGAGACGCTGAATGTAGGCGCGGTCGGTGCCTTCGAGGTGTGACGGAATCTCCTTCGTCGGAATTGGGATGTCAGGCGGAATCGGAGGAATCACAATGGGCACGATGCCGAAGACGAGATACTTCGCCAGCATCAAATAGACTCGGGCCACCTCAGGCATCGCCGGATAACGCATGAAAGGCATTTCGAGCAGGTCCATCAGGATGCTGAGGTCTTCGCCGGTGACAGTCAGGGTCGACTGGCCCGGATCGTTGCTCGGTGTGAGTTCCTGACGTGTGATCATTCCGTCCATGATCACGTTGGGTGAACCGTTAACCGTGACGATGATTACCACTCGCGTGATCACCGGATCGAAGTAGCCCGCCGGCAACAACGTTTTGAGTAGCGGCGAGTTTTTACTCACGGCGAAGGTCAACTGGAATCCGCTTTGTTCTTTCGAGCTTGTCACCTGCACGCTCGTAATCGCATCCATGACAGACTGCGGCGCCGGCACCGGCACTGCGGGTCCAATCATTAATGTCAGGTGTACTCCTTTAAGCATTCGGGGTTCCGGGAATTCCTTCTGGTAACGTGATGCGCAGTTTGCGACCCACGGTTTCAGTCAACTCTTCTGGTTGCATGGCAGAATTCGCATCGGCAATGCGCCAGAACGCTTCCGGATCGTCCATGTAAGTGGCGGCGATGTTGTCGAGGCGCTCGTCTTCAGTCACGACGTGTTCCACCAGCAGCTCGAAGCGTTCTGCCGGTGGCACGAACCGGCGTCGCAGGTAAACCTCGGTCTGTCCGCCGGCGGTCTTCAGCGTGGCGGTCTCGATGCCGTAATAACGGCTGGTGGGTGGAAAGTTATAAGTAGGCATGGCTGACCTCAGGGAATACCAGTGATTCCAAGCGCTCCGAAAGCTTTCGACTTGCCTTGCTGTGCGAGCTGTTCTTTTGCGCGCAGGTAACTCATGAAGAGCCCGCCGCTTCGTTCTTCAAACGGCACGTCGTCAATCGTCAGCACTCGCATCCCCAAACTGAGCTTGGCGCGAATCGGATTGAGCGACACATCGAACGCTTCTTCAGTTACCGTGAACTCGGTAATGCGCACCGGCGCGATGCGCTTTGGACCAAACACGAAGACGGTTAGATCCGCTTCCGCGGCAACGATCTCGAGGCTGCCGGAGGCGGCCGCTGCGTTGTTGTCCTGCAGCGTCGTGCTGAACGGATAGATCAGTGTTTCAAGCGCGGCGAGAATCGCGTGCAAGCCTGATTGCGTGATGTTGCTGTCGGCGACTTCAAGCTGATCCGTAGCGTCGATTTCCGCTTCAACTTTGATCGTCTCGACGGGCGGGCCTTTCAGTCGAAACGCTTCGATCCGGTCACCGCTTTCACCGCCGACGCCCTTGATCTGGAAGCTGCGACTCAGCGTCTCCGGGTTGTACTGGAGCGGGATCACGCGCACGACCGCGCCCGTCTTTGCCTTGAGCACGACGATGCCTCCTTTAAGAATTCGCGGTGATCCTGGAAAAGTGCTCACTATGATGTTTCCTTCTTATTTAGCTCCGCCGGCGGCAGCCGCAGTCGCGGGCTTGCCGGTGACTTTCGTTCTGAACGTGTTAGTCAACTCGTCAATCTTGCTCATGATTTCCTTCAGCGCTTCGTCCTCGCGAGTGCGTATGGCATCCACCTCTTTGACGGTGTACTTACCCTCAACTTGCGCGTAAGAAATCTCGTGCCAACTCTTGTTGCTCTTGATCCCGCTGTTGACATCAGCGCGCATGCGGACGAGATTCTTCTCCATGTCGCCCAGCCCTTGTAGCGCTGCTTTGATTTCGGCTTTAACTGTCGGTGAAGCTTTCGTATAGAGGACCAACATCTCATTTAACTGGGGCATCTTCGAGATGCGATCGAGAGCCACGAGGTGATCGGTGGCGAGCGCCGGTTTCGTGCCCAACGCTTCCCACGCCTCTTTGGTCATCACCTGGTCAATGTTGAGCGAGGACTTACCGCGATAGTTCCGACCTTCGGTCCGGAATACGTCCATCACGTCTTTGCTGGCCTCACGCAGAGCGACGGCGGCGCGTTCTTTTTGCGTTAACAGCGTTTCCAGTGGGCCACCGAGGAACTTCGCTGTTTCCTCGGACGATTGAGCTTCCTCCAGGAGTTCCCACGTTTTCTTGCGCCACGCGAGAAATTCTTTTTCCGCGCTGCTGAGTGGTTGTCCTGGCTTCAACTTTTCGAGCGCTTCAAGACGGTCTTCGATATTCTTGAGCTTCTCGATGCGGGCCATCTCCCCCTTGAGACTGCCGGGAACTTCTTTCGGCTTAGCGAGTAACTCGGTCAAATTCTTGCGTGCAGTTACGGATGACGTCTGAGACGACCTGATGTCCGCGCGCATCTCCTGGATCTTGCCTTCGACTCTTTCGAGATCTGCCGCCGCCTTGTTGCGCTCGGCGACGTCCATCACCTTCGCTTCTTTCTTGGCGGCCTTCGTCGCAGCGCCGGCCGCTTGAGTGGCCTTGCCTGCCTGCTTGGACTCGGCCGACGCTACTTTCTCGGCGATGGTGTCGATTGCCTTGTCGAGGTTGTTCCGGCGCTTATAGAGGAAACCTCGCAGGAACGCCTCGTCGTATTCGTTGACCTTCTTCAAACGGTCGAGCAGGTGTTCCAGCCGTTGGACTTGCGCGGCGGTTGCTTCTTCGGGCCAGCACGGCGTGTTGCACTTCTTCAAGACCGTCGCCGCGAGATTGTTTTCTTTCAGCGCCTGACGCAGCGGAGCGTTCTTAACCAGCATCTCTTCGGTCGCAGGGGTCATCGCACCTTGCACCGTTTTCAGCGCTTGCACTTCTTCTTTCGCTACCGCTTCTACCTGGCGTTCAACCGCGGGCATGAGCGCCTTGGCCGTCTCTTTCTCGGTCATGCCGAGATCTTTGAGTACTGTCTCCATCTGTTTCAGTACTTTCGGATCCTCAATCGCTCGCCCGCCCTTGATTTCCCTTGCACCCCAGTCAAATAACTTCGCGCCAGTGCTGCCCGGTGCAAGGCCCATGTAGATCTTGTACACACGTGCGGCCTCGCTACCCTTAAGGTTGTATTCCCTGGCGATCTTGGCGGCGGATACCGCGCCCTTGCCCAACTTGAATGCTTTCGCAATACCCGGAAGCAGGATGGCCACGCCGATGATGGTGCGCTCCGTGGTCGTGAGCGGATGACCAAAGAGATCGCGACCCCCTACTACCTCGGCAATCGCGACCCCTTGTCCGAGGAAGGGAACGAATCCAACAGCGATCTCACTGGCGGTCTGCCACGCAGGAATGTCGACCTTGTGTTCCTGTCGCTCGAACTCAGGGTGTGACATCGTGAGATGGAGCGCCTTGAGCTGGTCCGGATTCTGATTGAGGTAAAGAACGAAATCGTCTTTGACGCTCGTCTTATTGAAACCCTCGGGATCTTTCATGAGACGTTCAATTTGACTGTGCAGGAAGTCGCTGGCGATCTTTTGGCGAATGATCTTCTCGGCAGGACTTGCCTGAATCAGGTACCCCACTTCAACAACCTCGCCGGTCGTTTCTGAAATCTGCTCACCCGTGGAAAAGCCGCGCGCGGGTTGTACGGGATAAATGCGATCGATGGAGAAGTCGATAGCTTTCTTGAGTTTTTCTTCGGCCTTGTTGAAAGCCTCATTTCGTCGCTTCTCTTGAAGATCCTCCATTGCCCGAAGGGAACTCTTGTGCACCTCTTCTGCGAAGATGTTCATGTAGGCGTGGCTCCAAATATCCACCGGGTCCTTCTTCGCGAGTTTTTCATCAGATTGTTTATCCACCCAGGCGCTATAGCGGTGCCAGGTTTCGTAGAGGCGTGATTGTTCTTCCTTGGGCTTGGATGAAACGTCGCTCAACATGCGATGCGCGAACAACTGGAATTCCTCTCGCGGAGTCTTCTTGTTGATTTCTTCGTAAGTTTTTTCAGCCTGCGCCTGCGCCCATTTCCACAGAGTCTCGGGATCATCATGCTTATCGATATTGGTGTAGACTTCGTGGTAGTAAAGGCGGGCCGCGCTCCCTGTTGTTCCCTCCATCTTCTCGAACGAAAGCGGAACATGTTCCTCAAACCTTCGCCGTTTTTCGCGACGGGCCAGAGCGGCAGTGTCCTTGGTCGTGGAACTGGCGGACACAGTTTCCCCCTTGCCCACCTGGCCCCATCCACCGTACATGAGACCGCGCTTTACAGGAGTGATGTCGACACCGATTTGAAGATTCCCCCACATTGGATCCGTCAACGTCCCGGCTGCCAGTTCTGCGGCCTGCTTCAGTGTCTTGCCGGTGATGGGAATCGTCATGTTCAGTTCTTCGATAAGAATTCCAGTTGCTCCGACGTCGTAGTCCTTCGACATGCGCTCGTCAAGTGTGAGTGGAGCGATCTCTTTCTTGTCCTTGTCATCCTTTTTCTTGTCAGTGTTGAACTTGTACTTATCTTTCTCTCTCTCTATCTCGGCTTGTTTTGCTTCCTCTCGCTGCGCGGCGCTTCGCATGGGCTGACCCGGTGAGTAAAACTCGAGATGCATCTTGTCGCCTTCCATGACGATGCCGCGGTCAGGGTCTAACGGAACCATGTCGAAGTAAGCCAAGCCGGGACGCATCACTGGTGGTAGTTCCTCACGCAGCGTCTCCCATAAACCAACGTTCTTCATGTTCATGGCGACACGGAACAGTTCTATCGGATCATTTTTCTCGAGGTCTTGCAGGATCTTTAGCGCTGCCATTGCTTCTTCATCAGAGACGTACCAGTCGCCGGCGTCGGTGCTGAGCAAGCGACGGATGCGTGCGCCGGCGCTGCCGCGCTTGTCCTGCGTTTGATCATTCGAAAGCGACCAGCCCGCCCACGCGCCGAGCGCGCCGCCGACGGCAACTGCGATCAAGCCAATCGGACCGGCGAGCAAGCCCAGCAGACCAACAGCGGCTCCAATGAAGCCACCAAGCACCGCCCAACCGGCGCCTCTATTCAATCCTCGTGAACGAGCGGAAGGTTTTGTCGTGACTGGACCAGGCGTGATTACGTCGAGCGCCAGGCGATCGGCTTCGACTTCCGCACTCGATGTCTCCGGTTCGACGCGCAACTCTTCATTCAACGACAACGGATGGCGAGATTGCTGGACCACGTGAGTGAGTTCGTGCGCAATCAGAGTCAGACCGTGTGGCGTGTTTGGCTTGAAACTCGAGGCGTCGAAAAAGATGTCCTGGCCGTAGGTGTAGGCCAGAGCACCGAGAGACTTGGCGGAAGCATTTGCTTCGGAGTCGGTGTGCAGGCGGACGCCGGAGAAGTCGTGATTGAAACGAGCCTCCATGAAGTGCCGTAGCGGGGGCTGCAACGGTTGGCCTGTGCTTTGCGGCACGGTGTACGTAGCGTGCGAAAGGGAATTGTCGCCGGCATGGTGATTTGCTTTTCTGAAGATCGTTCCGTTGGTCTTCTTGCACTCTTCACATTCGCCACCCGCAACGGTGTGGTTGCCGCAGCCACACTGCCGTTGCAGCGACCCGCTGGTGTTCTTGCCGGCGGACGCGACGGTGTTGGATTTCGTCAGTTGTGTGGCGGCCTGTTTTGACATTTATTTACTCGGCGGCACACCAGTCTTGGCCAGCGTTTCAAACCACGCATGCAGCAGCGGGTGATTCGTCTTCATCCATTCGGGGTCGAGCTGATATTGCGAAAAAGCTTCGGCGAAGAACTCTTTCGGTTCACCGACAGCCACCTTCTCTTTGGAATATTTTGTGAAAGGCTGGATGTTGTTCTTCTTAACAAAGGCGTCGAACTTGGTCTGCACAGAGGACGACCCAACTAAATGGCCAAACTCGTGAGCGTAGATGTCTGCCTCCTCGGGCACGACACCTCCAGTACCACCCATGAACTGTGTTGGGTCGCCTCCGGTGAACGCACTGTCAAAAATGAGCACTGTCTTGTTTGAGCCGTACTGCGCAGCTCGACCGGCCACATCCGGTTCCTCAGCCCATGTCTTCTTGTCAGACTGGAGGGACACTGACATTCTCTGGCGGACCAACCTCGTGTACTTGATAACGTCCAGGGTCTTGCGCGCCATGGTTTCGAGAGCGATTTCCATGACTCTCAACTCGGCCGGCTTGAAGACTTTGAAGTCCACCAGCTGCTCAGGTTTGTATTTGTGAGCGTTCTTGAGTCGAGTCTTGGCGTCCGCATCGTCGAGCACTTTGATTTCGTAATTCTTGTACCACTCGGGCGTCTCGGCTTTGGCTTCCGCTTCGGTGTTCACGTTGCTTCGCATCTCCTCGACAGTGGTGCCTACAACGGGTACTTGCGGATACCGGATCTTCAACCACGCGGCGAACTTTTTCGGATCCTGGGCTTTGTCCGCGTACTCAGGCGAGCGCGCGACGTCGAGTTTGTTCGGATCAAACTGTGAGGCGCCAGTGCCCACTTCGCCGACGCGTTCCACATCGACGTCGTTGTTAGCTTGAAAGCGAAGCGTGTAAAGGACCTTGAGTGGTTTGTTTGGGACGATGACGATGGCATCAACTTCGGAGGTTCGAGTCCCTTTAAACTTTACGCCTTTAATGGTGTAAAACTTGAAATACGACTGTACGTAATACTTGACCGCGAACGCTTCCTCGGCACTGATTCCAGTCGGAAGATTAACCTTGCCGAGCGTGTCTCCTCCTATTTCATCCGGCGTTGTTTGTGCGCGTTCGACCAGGACGTCGGCATAATCCTTGGACCGGTAATCGGCAGGGACACGCTGGACTTCTGGTGAGTAAGTTCCCAGGAAACGAATGTCCAGCGACAAAACCTTTCCCTTCGTGTCTTTTTCGCCCTCGACGAAGAAAGACGTCTCACGAGTTGTGGTGACTTTCTTCTTCGTTGACGAAGTGCGAACCTTGAGTAGCTGGGAGAATTTAGTAGGTGCTTCTTTCTCCACCCAGCGGAAGAGGTATTTCTCCTCCTCTGGAAAAGCCCCGAAGTAATCCGCAAAAGCAGTGGGAAAATCGTTCATCGAGTAGGAGCTTATGCTCGACGAATAATTGCCGGGAGGTTTGGCCGGCGTAATCGCAGTCGTCATTCCGGCGCCAATAAAATCCACCATGACCGAGGGTAGACTGGTCGCAATGGTCGGATCCTTTGGCTCGAACGTGTATCTATAAAGTACGGGTTTACCGATGGGCGTGCTGTTGCGCGCCGGAATCTCTACGTTAACTACTGTCTCCGTTGTGAATCCGGTTGGCGGTTGCTTGGCCCAGAGCACAGAGAACATTGCATCCGACTCTTCCGGATTGGTGGTCAGCCGGCTAGTCCCGCTGCCCCAATGGAAGTCATAGGACTCCGCTACCTTCTGATACCAGTAGCCAGCCTTGAAACTATCTTCGAGGTTTGGGCGGGTGATGTTTCGTCCGGTTTCTTCGTAGTCCAGTTGCCTCGCAACAGCAGGCTGCCCGGTGTGTCGTTGTTGGACCACGTGGGCGAGTTCGTGAGCAATCAACCGTTGGGATGAAGTCGCAGAAGGATGATATTGGCCCTTGCCAAAGACGATGTCGCTTCCGACTGTGTAAGCGCGCGCGTTAACGTCGCGAGCAGATGCCGCCGCCTTGTCGTCGGTGTGAACTCGGACTTGGCTGAAGTCGTGACCGAAGCGGGTTTCCATCTGTGTGCGCGTGCCGGTGTCGAGTGGCGCACCCGATCGCGGCGCAGACTGAGTGGAATGTGAACTCGATTGCTCATCGGAGCTCATTGACGCGATCGACCGATTGTTCATCGCAAGGTCGGCAGCTCTGTCGGCTTCACGTTCGTGCTTGTCGCCCGGCTGTGTGGCAGTGAGCGAGTCGCGCGTGCGCAGTACGTCATGCGGTCGCGAACCCTGAATGCCCACACCACCAGTCTTTGCTGGTTTCGGTACTGGTGAAACTGTCGAGTTCGACTGTTTCTTACTATTTGAATCCAAGGCTCGCATCGTTTTTCAAGTCTTAGGCGCGCCGATCGCTCCATAAACAGAAGCTGCGATCCGGTGGCCCGTGTCCTGTGGTCCACTCTGTTGCTGAACTTGAATTGCATCGCCGGCGACACGAGGTAGCGCGCCGGCGCCGGCGATCTCGTTGGATAAACCGCCAGCAGTCAGTAGCCGGCCCAACTCGGTTTGCACTGCCGCTTGAAGGAGCGGTCGCTGGTCGTGCGCCAGGTCGAGACCGTCGAGTATCAGGCGATCGATGTGGAGGTTTATGTTCATACTTTTGGCGGCGCTCCAATCAGACGGAGTTCACCTTCGCTGAATCCTCTGTCGAGTTTGCGTAACTCGGCGCGCGCTGCGGACATGAGGATCGGCATCGTCACTGTTTGACCGTTTGAGGCGGCCATGAACGCCGCGTTCAGCGCGATGCTTTGAATGTTCCCGCCGGAAAGGCTGAGTCGGGCCAGGCGTTCGAAATCGAGATCTTTGGTGGGCGTTTCAATCGGCAGCGCTCGTTGCCAAATCAG
>Ga0068854_100002858_pt1 | contig 10736 bp, 13 predicted proteins | sample KBSCornC42_FD_66590 | JGI IMG/M metagenome (GOLD analysis project Ga0068854, IMG submission 66590) | Corn rhizosphere microbial communities from Kellogg Biological Station, Michigan, USA - KBS Corn C4-2 | ecosystem: Host-associated > Plants > Roots > Rhizosphere > Soil ... | reverse complement strand
ACCACCGACGACATCGCGCGACGTTTCATCAACATGGTCGACGAGTTCTACGACCGTAACGTGAAGCTGATCATCTCGGCGGAAGTTGAGTTGAAGGACCTGTACACCGGCGGTCGCCTAAACTTCGAATTTCAGCGCACCCTGAGCCGCTTGCTGGAAATGCAGTCCCATGAGTTCCTGTCGCGTGGGCACAAGCCGTAACTTGACGTAACGCCTATAAAAGGTCCGCAGCGATTGCGGTCCTTTTATAGTTTGGGCGCTGGTTAATAAGTGATCTGGTCTGTGCTGGGTGGTGCCGGTTCTATGAGGAGCATTTCGCCCTTTTTTAACTCGTAGAGCGCGCCGTCCGGACCCTTGAATATTACTTTTAACTCCAGCTCCGGATATTTCTCCTCCTTGTTCTTTTTCTCATCCATTTGTGGATTCAACTGATCGGTCAGATTTTCGTTGAATTGACTTGCGTCTAACTTATTTGGTTGTACAGCTGGGTTGAACGATTGAGCGTTGCTGCCTATGGATGACATGATTGAGTCTCCGTCCTGATTTCAAGTAAGTCGGTTTGGAAAAAGCCCTTTGTGCATTCGGACCGTAGCTCGGCAGAAATCAACGGCTTCGACCTCGTTTAAAATGGCAGGCGCCCAAGGCGCAACCTAGCGACTTCATCTTATTCGTCAGTAGGAATTGGGTGAGGGGCTTGTAGGCGGGCATAGGGTTCTCAATTCGACCCTGCACCATTGCGGTGTACAGGGTCGTTTGCTTCGTCAAGCGGCGAACCTACGCCGCTTGCTGAAACTGCTGGCGATACTGGTTCGGCGACAACTCCGTGTGCTGCCTGAACAGCCGTGCAAAGAAACTCGCATCGTCGTAACCCACCTCATAACTGATGGTCTTGATGCTCTTGCGGCTGCCCGAGAGCAGGCCCTTTGCCGTCTCGATACGCAGCCGTTGCAGGTAGTGCAGCGGCTTGTCGCCGGTGGCGGTCTGGAAGCGGCGCATGAAGTTGCGGATGCTCATGCCGTGTTCCCGGGCCACGTCTTCGAAGCGGAATTTGTCGGCGAAGTGTTCTTCGAGCCAGTGCTGGATCTGCAGGATGATCACGTCCTGATGCAGCTTCTGTCCGCCAAACCCGATACGTCCTGGCGAATAGCTGCGCTGCACTTCGTAGAGGATATCGCGGGCCACGGCCTGGGCGATGTTGGCGCCACAGAAGCGTTCGATCAGGTAGATGTAGAGGTCGCATGCCGAGGTGGTGCCGCCGGCGCAATACAGGTTGTCGGCGTCAGTGAGGTGCTTGTCCTGGTTGAGCTGGACCTTGGGGAAACGTTCGCCGAACGCATTGAAGAAACGCCAGTAGGTGGTCGCTTCCTTGCCATCGAGCAGGCCGGCTTCGGCCAGCCAGAATACCCCGGTAGCTTCGCCGCACAACACAGCACCGCGTGCATGCTGTTCGCGCAGCCACGGCAGCACTTGCGGGTAGCGGGCGCACAAGGTGTCGAAGTCATCCCAGAAGGCCGGCAGCACGATGATGTCGGCGTCTTCCAGGCCGCCGTCCACCGGCATGATCACATCACTGAAACTGCACACCGATTGCCCATCGGGGCTGACCAGGCGTGTTTCAAACCCTGGCGTCAGGCCCAGGCCTTGTTGCTTGCCGTAACGCAGGCTGGCGAGGTGGAAGAAATCCTTGGCTTGCATGAGGGTGGAAGCGAATACCCGATCAATGGCCAAAATGCTGACGCGCCGCAAGGGCGTGGAGATTTGGTTAGACATAATTTCATTTATTCTTATAGGGGAAAGTGGTCACCAGACGGCTGGATCGTCTTATTTTTTGTCGCATGTGTCCAGTGTCCCGTGCTGCCTTCGCGGCATAGTCTCTGTGGGCTCGCTCTTGTCCGACAATCCATGCAGGTGACCCATGATTCCCAGAACCTTGTTCAGCCCGGAACACGAACTCTTCCGCGAGAGCGTGCGCACCTTCCTCGAAAAGGACGCCGCGCCGTTCCATGGGCAATGGGAGAAACAGGGCTACATCGACCGCAATTTGTGGAGCAAGGCGGGGGAGGCGGGCATGCTCTGCTCTCACCTGCCGGAAGAATATGGCGGGCTGGGCGCGGACTTTTTATACAGCGCGGTGGTGATCGAAGAAATCAGCCGGCTGGGCCTGACCGGCATCGGCTTTTCCCTGCATTCGGACATTGTGGCGCCTTATATCCTGCATTACGGCAGTGAAGCGCTGAAACACAAATACCTGCCCAAGTTGATCTCCGGCGAGCTGGTCACGGCGATTGCCATGACCGAGCCGGGCGCCGGTTCCGACTTGCAAGGCGTGAAGACCACGGCGGTGCTGGACGGCGATGAATACGTGATCAACGGCTCCAAGACCTTCATTACCAATGGCTACCTGGCCGAGTTGGTCATCGTGGTCGCCAAGACCGATCCCAAGGCCGGCGCCAAGGGCACCAGCCTGTTCCTGGTGGAAGCCGACACGCCGGGCTTCGACAAGGGCAAGCGCCTGGAGAAGGTGGGCATGAAGGCCCAGGATACCTCGGAGCTGTTCTTCCAGGATGTGCGGGTGCCCAAGGAAAACCTGCTCGGTCAGGCCGGCATGGGCTTCGCCTATCTGATGCAGGAGCTGCCTCAGGAACGGTTGACCGTGGCGATTGGCGCGCTGTCATCCGCCGAGGCGGCGTTGGAGTGGACCCTGGCGTACACCCGTGAACGCCAGGCGTTCGGCAAGGCGATTGCGGATTTCCAGAACACCCGCTTCAAGCTGGCGGAGATGGCCACCGAGATTCAGATTGGCCGTGTGTTTGTCGACAAGTGCATGGCGTTGCACCTGGAAGGCAAGCTGGATGTGCCCACGGCAGCGATGGCCAAGTACTGGGCTACCGACCTGCAATGCAAGGTGCTCGATGAGTGCGTGCAGTTGCACGGCGGCTACGGCTTCATGTGGGAATACCCGATTGCCCGGGCGTGGGCGGATGCGCGGGTGCAGCGGATTTATGCGGGGACCAATGAGATCATGAAGGAGATCATTGCGCGGGCGCTTTGATTGGGCGGTTCTGCTGATGGCCAAATCGGGGGCAAGCCCCCTCCCACACTTGAATGTATTCACAGATCAAAATGTGGGAGGGGGCTTGCCCCCGATAGCGGTCTTAAGATCAATCAAGGCGCTGGGTTCGGGTGATCCTTCTGAATCGCCTCAATCCCTTCCAATACCTCTTTCGACAGTTTCAGATCCGCACTGGCAATGTTGCTATCCAGTTGCTCCAGCGACGTGGCACCAATGATGTTGCTGGTCACGAACGGTTGCTGCGTCACAAACGCCAGCGCCATCTGCGCCGGGTCCAGCCCATGCTCCCGCGCCAGTGCAACGTAGCGGCTGCATGCCGCTTCCGACTGCGGGTTGAAGTAACGGCTGAAGCGGCTGTATTCCGTCAGTCGCGCTTTCGCTGGGCGGGCGCCATTCTCATATTTGCCGCTGAGCATGCCGAACGCCAGGGGCGAATACGCCAGCAGGCCGCATTGCTCGCGAATCGCGACTTCCGCCAGGCCCACTTCAAAGCTGCGGTTGAGCAGGTTGTAGGGGTTCTGGATCGACACCGCACGCGGCCAGCCACGGGCTTCGGCCAGGGCGAGGAACTTCATGGTGCCCCACGGCGTTTCGTTGGACAGGCCGATGTGGCGGATCTTGCCGGCCTTCACCTGCTCATCCAGCGCTTCGAGGGTTTCTTCCAGCGGGGTGAGGTTGTCTTCGTCCTTGTGCTTGTAGCTCAGTTGGCCGAAGAAGTTGGTACTGCGTTCCGGCCAGTGCAGTTGGTAGAGGTCGATCCAGTCGGTCTGCAGGCGCTTGAGGCTGGCGTCCAGGGCTTCGACGATGTGCTTGCGGTTGTGGCGCAGGTGACCGTCGCGGATGTAATCGATGGTGTTGCCGGGGCCAGCGATCTTGCTGGCGAGGATCCAGTCGGCACGGTCGCCACGGCTCTTGAAGTAATTACCGATGTAGCGTTCGGTGGTGGCATAGGTGTCGGCCTTGGGCGGCACCGGGTACATTTCAGCGGTGTCGAGGAAGTTGATCCCAGCGCCCTTGGCCCGCTCGATCTGCGCGAAGGCCTCTGCCTCGCTGTTCTGCTCGCCCCAGGTCATGGTGCCCAGGGCTATCGCGCTCACGTTCAGATCCGTACGGCCCAGCTGTCGATAATCCATCGGGTACTCCTTCAGGGAAAACAATCATAAAAGCAGGTTGAATTTTTTTTCGCAATCTGCATAATTGCCCACCTCTTTCTGCAGTGGAAGTGATGCGCCGCCTGCCGAAGAATCTTGCCGTTGAACGGACGCGCCGACCCGAGCCCCCGATAGCGTCTGTATCCGGCTGCCTTTGACTTGTCAAAGTACGCACTATTCAGTAAGATCCGCCGTCTAATTTACAGGGCGGCCCCTGAGGCTATTAAAGAATGACAACTTTTACTGCAAAACCGGAAACAGTTCAGCGCGACTGGTTTGTCGTCGACGCCGCTGGTCAGACCCTGGGTCGTCTGGCCACTGAAGTCGCCAGCCGTCTGCGTGGCAAGCACAAGCCTGAGTACACCCCTCACGTTGACACCGGTGACTACATCGTGATCATCAACGCTGAGCAGGTTCGTGTAACCGGCAACAAAGCAAGCGACAAAATGTACTACCGTCACTCCGGTTTCCCAGGCGGTATCAAGTCTTCCAACTTCGAAGGCCTGATTGCCAAGAAGCCTGAAGCCCCGATCGAAATCGCGGTCAAAGGCATGCTGCCTAAGGGCCCACTGGGTCGCGATATGTTTCGCAAGCTGAAAGTCTATGCGGGCGCTGTACACCCTCATGCTGCTCAGCAGCCCCAAGAACTGAAGTTTTAACGGAATAGTTCATTATGTCGGCGACTCAAAATTACGGCACTGGCCGTCGCAAAACCGCAACCGCTCGCGTTTTCCTGCGTCCGGGTACTGGTAACATCTCGATCAACAACCGCTCCCTGGACAACTTCTTCGGCCGCGAAACTGCCCGCATGGTAGTTCGTCAGCCGCTGGAACTGACCGAGACCGTTGAAAAGTTCGACATCTACGTCACCGTTATCGGTGGCGGTGTAAGTGGTCAAGCTGGCGCAATCCGCCACGGTATCACTCGCGCTCTGATGCAGTACGACGAAACCCTGCGTGGCGCCCTGCGCAAAGCTGGCTTCGTGACTCGCGATGCTCGTGAAGTTGAACGTAAGAAAGTCGGTCTGCGTAAAGCGCGTAAGCGTCCGCAGTACTCGAAGCGTTAATCCGCTTTACGTTCCACAAAAACGCCCAGCCTCCTCACGGAGCTGGGCGTTTTTTATTGCCTGCGATTTATGCAGAAAAATCGCCGTGACAACTTGCCACATCCGTAGACCCCCTATACTACAAGGCCTGGAGGCGGAGCCCCGGGCAATTCCCTTGTCAGACGTGGGGCTTTTCATTACCATTCGGCAAAATTTTTATAAGTAAAGATTCAACACTTAGTAGACGCCTGATTTAACAGGCCAAAAAGCTGATGGGAGAGGACTGAATGAGCAATGACGGCGTGAATGCAGGCCGGCGTCGCTTCTTGGTAGCAGCCACATCCGTGGTGGGTGCTGCAGGAGCGGTGGGGGCTGCGGTCCCGTTCGTGGGGTCATGGTTTCCCAGTGCCAAGGCGAAAGCCGCAGGTGCACCGGTGAAGGTGAATATCAGCAAGATCGAGCCAGGTCAGCAGATGATTGCTGAGTGGCGCGGCCAGCCGGTGTTCATTGTTCGTCGTACCGAGGAAATCCTGGGGAATCTCAAGAAGATCGAAGGCCAGTTGTCTGACCCCAAATCCGAGAAGTCCGACCAGCCCGCCTACGCCAAAAACGAAGTGCGTTCGATCAAGCCAGAGATCCTGCTGCTGGTCGGTCTGTGTACCCACCTGGGGTGTTCGCCAACCTTCCGCCCGGAAGTGGCCCCTGTCGACCTGGGCAAGGATTGGGTCGGCGGTTATTTCTGCCCCTGCCACGGCTCACACTACGACCTCGCTGGCCGCGTCTACAAATCCCAGCCTGCTCCCCTGAACCTGCCGGTTCCTCCGCACACCTACGAAACTGACGACCTCATTGTCATTGGCCTCGATAAGGAGAACGCGTGATGAGCAAGTTCATGGATTGGGTGGATGCGCGCTTCCCCGCCACTAAAATGTGGGAAGACCATCTCAGCAAATATTACGCGCCGAAAAACTTCAACTTCTTCTATTTCTTCGGCTCCCTGGCCCTGCTGGTGCTGGTCAACCAGATCGTCACCGGTGTGTGGCTGACGATGAGCTACACGCCGTCGGCGGAAGAGGCGTTCGCCTCGGTCGAGTACATCATGCGTGACGTCGAGTACGGCTCGATCCTGCGTCTGCTGCACTCCACCGGCGCGTCGGCATTCTTTATCGTCGTCTACCTGCACATGTTCCGTGGCCTGCTCTACGGCTCGTACCAGAAGCCGCGTGAGCTGGTGTGGGTGTTCGGCATGCTGATCTACCTCGCGTTGATGGCCGAAGCCTTCATGGGTTACCTGTTGCCGTGGGGCCAGATGTCGTATTGGGGCGCCCAGGTAATCATCTCGCTGTTCGGTGCGATCCCGGTGATCGGCAACGACCTGACCCAGTGGATCCGGGGCGATTACCTGATCTCCGGCATTACCCTGAACCGCTTCTTCGCCCTGCACGTTGTGGCCCTGCCGATCGTGATCCTGGGCCTGGTGGTGCTGCACATCCTGGCGTTGCACGAGGTCGGCTCCAACAACCCGGATGGCGTGGACATCAAGAAGCACAAGAACGAAAACGGCATCCCGCTGGATGGCATTCCGTTCCACCCTTACTACACCGTGAAAGACATTGTCGGTGTGGTGGTGTTCCTGTTCGTGTTCTGCTCGATCGTGTTCTTTTTCCCGGAGATGGGCGGTTATTTCCTGGAGAAGCCTAACTTCGAACAGGCCAACGCCTTCAAGACGCCCGAGCACATTGCTCCGGTCTGGTACTTCACGCCGTTCTACGCGATCTTGCGCGCGATCCCCGACAAACTCATGGGCGTGATCGCCATGGGCGCGGCCATCGCGGTGCTGTTCGTGTTGCCTTGGCTCGACCGTAGCCCGGTCAAGTCCATGCGCTACAAGGGCTGGCTGAGCAAGATCTGGCTGTGGGTGTTCTGCATTGCCTTCGTCATCCTGGGCGTCCTCGGTGTATTGGCGCCAACCCCAGAGCGTACGTTGCTGTCGCAGGTCTGCACCTTCCTGTACTTCGCCTACTTCATTCTGATGCCGTTCTACACCCGGCTCGAGAAGACCAAACCGGTTCCGGAAAGGGTGACTGGCTGATGAAAAAGTTATTCGTTGCTTTGATGCTTGCGGCGCTGCCGCTCCTGTCCTTCGCCGCCGAGCACGGTGGCCCGGCGCTGGAAAAAGTCGATATCGACGTGTCTGACAAGGCCGCCATGCAAGACGGCGCGCGTACGTTCGCCAACTACTGCATGGGCTGCCACAGCGCCAAGTTCCAGCGTTACGAGCGGGTGGCCGATGACCTCGGTATCCCCCATGAAATGATGCTGGAGAAACTGGTGTTCACTGGTGCCAAGATCGGCGACCACATGACCATCGGCATGAAGCCCGCCGACGCCAAGACCTGGTTCGGCGCGGCACCGCCCGACCTGACCCTGGTGGCACGTGTACGCGGCACCGACTGGCTCTACGGCTACCTGAAATCCTTCTACGAAGACCCGGCGCGCCCTTATGGCGTGAACAACCGTGTGTTCCCGAACGTCGGCATGCCTAACGTTCTGGTCGGCCTGCAAGGCAAGCAAGTGGTAGGATGCAAGCAGATTCAGGTCGTTGAAGACGGCAAGAAGCAATACGATCCGTTGACCGGCACACCTTTGACCCATGAAGCGTGCGATCAACTGAAGATAGAAACCCCAGGTTCGTTGACAGACGAGCAGTTCGACGAGAAGGTCAAGAACCTTGTGACCTTCCTGGCCTACTCGGCCAACCCGGTCAAACTGCAGCATCAGCGCATCGGTACCTATGTGTTGCTGTACCTGGCGTTCTTCTTCGTATTCGCCTATCTGCTCAAACGCGAATACTGGAAGGATGTGCATTGATCCAACCGTAAGCAATTGCTGTTAATCTTGCGCGCCCAGCGGCATCTCTGAATACGTAGCGGTCTGGTTGTTCCAGGCGTTACAGAGATGCTCTCTGGGCGCGCTCGTTTTTGAGCTTTCGATAATTTCAACAAGCGAGGAGGACCGCCATGGGCGTGACCAACCGGTTGGCCTGTTACTCCGACCCCGCCGACCACTATTCCCACCGAGTACGCATCGTGCTCGCAGAGAAGGGTGTCAGCGCCGAGATCATCAGTGTGGAAGCAGGTCGTCATCCACCCAAACTGATCGAAGTGAACCCCTACGGCAGCTTGCCCACCCTGGTCGATCGTGACCTGGCGTTGTGGGAGTCGACCGTCGTGATGGAATACCTGGATGAGCGTTACCCGCATCCACCCTTGCTGCCGGTGTACCCGGTGGCGCGTGCCAACAGCCGCCTGCTGATCCACCGGATCCAGCGTGACTGGTGCGGGCTGGTGGATCTGATCCTGGATACCCGCAGTAAAGAGGCGGCACGTGTACAGGCGCGTAAGGAATTGCGCGAAAGCCTGACCGGCGTTTCGCCGCTGTTCGCCGATAAGCCTTTTTTCCTCAGTGAGGAACAAAGTTTGGTGGATTGCTGCCTATTACCGATACTCTGGCGTTTGCCGATTCTTGGTATTGAACTGCCGCGGCCAGCCAAGCCGCTGCTTGATTACATGGAGCGCCAGTTTGCGCGTGAGGCTTTCCAGGCGAGTCTGTCTGGTGTCGAACGCGATATGCGCTAAGGCTTAAGGAGCCGCTGATGAACTCCAGTCGACCCTACCTGGTCCGCGCGCTCTATGAGTGGATTGTGGACAACGATTGCACCCCGCACATGCTGGTCAATTCCGAATTTCCTGCGGTTCAGGTACCGCAGGGTTTTGCCAGCGACGGGCAGATTGTGCTGAACGTATCACCCAGTGCCGTGCGCCACCTGCACATGGACAACGAAGCGGTCAGCTTCGAAGGGCGTTTCGGCGGCGTGCCGCATACGCTGTACGTGCCGATTGGCGCCATCCTCGGCATCTATGCCCGGGAGAATGGTCAAGGCATGGTGTTCGATCTGGAGTCGCCTTTCGAGGACGACGAATCGATCGAAAGCGAACAGGGCGATGATCAACCGCCACCGGATTCCGAGCCACCGCGTCCCAGCGGCCGGCCGAGCCTGAAAGTGGTGAAATAAACGGCGTTCCCCTCGGGGTTTGCCGAAAAAATGCCTCGACTTGTGTCGGGGCATTTTTTTTGCGTGAAGGATGTGGATGAAAGTCGCGCCCGGACGGTGATCGTACAACCACCATGGGCTATGATGCGTGCTCACGTTCACCGAGAAAGATGATTCATCATGGAAAACGCCAACACCGCCCCTCGTCTTCCCCGCAAGCGCCGCAGCCTTGCCCAGGAATTGGTCACGGTGTTGTCCGAGCAGATCCGCGATGGCCAGCTCAAGCGGGGTGACAAGTTGCCCACCGAGTCGGCGATCATGGAGGCCCATGGGGTCAGCCGCACGGTGGTGCGGGAGGCTATCTCACGTCTGCAGGCGGCGGGGCAGGTGGAAACCCGTCATGGTATCGGCACCTTTGTGCTGGACACGCCGAGCCCGAGCGGCTTTCGCATCGACCCGGCCACTGTGGTGACATTGCGTGATGTGCTGGCAATTCTGGAATTGCGGATCAGCCTGGAAGTGGAATCCGCCGGCCTGGCCGCCTTGCGCCGCAGCGATGAACAACTGGCCGCCATGCGTGCGGCGCTCGATGCCTTGAATGAAAGCGCGGCCCACGCTGGCGATGCGGTGGCCTCCGACTTTGCCTTCCACCTGGAAATTGCCCTGTCCACCGGCAACCGCTACTTCACCGACATCATGACCCACCTCGGTACCAGCATCATTCCGCGCACCCGCCTGAATTCGGCGCGCCTGGCCCATGATGACCAGCAGCACTACATGAGCCGTTTGAGCCGCGAACACGAAGAGATCTATGAGGCGATTGCCCGCCAGGATTCGGATGCGGCGCGGGCGGCGATGCGCTTGCACCTGACCAACAGTCGCGAACGGCTGCGCCATGCCCATGAAGAGGCAGAACGGGCAGGTTGATCAAGCCGCCGGTGGGCGAATGGTCGTTGGCGGAACAGTGGCCAGGGCATCGAGCACGATAATGCTGTCTCCGCCCCCCTCAGCCATGAAAATGTATTTGGCTGTTATAACCACCCACAAGTCCGCCAGCTTGAAATAGACAAAATCGCCTACCTGAGCCTCCCTTTCCAGCTCGAAATAATTGGGTTTGTTGGCGCGACCTGAGGATGTTGATCGGATATGGCAGTAGATACGCATATGAACCTCATGGCGTGAGGGAGATAAAAACGTTAAATGCACGAGCAAGCGGGTTGCATTAAAAAGCCCCAAGAATCCACCCTGGGGCTCTTGAGGCTATTTATGAGTTTTTGCCGACTTGGGCGTAACTGTCAGAAATCACAGTTGCGACAGGCGGCGGTGATCAAGCTGGCGTGTTGGGCTTATAGTCCTTAAGCAACAAATACGTACTCCACCCCCACCAATCATTCGTCCAGCGCTTGTCGTTCA
>Ga0068854_100002852_pt1 | contig 10741 bp, 9 predicted proteins | sample KBSCornC42_FD_66590 | JGI IMG/M metagenome (GOLD analysis project Ga0068854, IMG submission 66590) | Corn rhizosphere microbial communities from Kellogg Biological Station, Michigan, USA - KBS Corn C4-2 | ecosystem: Host-associated > Plants > Roots > Rhizosphere > Soil ... | reverse complement strand
CCGTTTCCCCATCCCCCTTTCAATCCGTGCGTGCGGTTTTCCCGCACACGGCTTACCGATGATCTTCTGTGCATGGTTACGCTGCCTTCGGGTAGCGGATGGTGCCGCGAAGTCGGTGCAGGCCGTGCCCGTTGAACCACTCCTCGGTCCACTGATCGGCGTGCCCGCCACGGAGGTTGCGGCCCCGCTTCTTAACCATCAAGCGGAACAGCCGCCACGTGACGTATTTGTCGATCTGGCGGAACTTGTCGGCGGCGTTGCCGGTGCGAAAGTAGTTGCACCAGCCGCGCAGGATCGGATTCAATACCGCGATCACGTCGCGGATGTCGATTCCGACCCGGTTGCGCCCGGTGAGGTCGCGGACCTTGGCACGTACCCGGGCCATGGCCGTCTGGCTGGGCCAGCGGTGCAGGTAGTAGCGCACGATCCGCTTGTGTTCCCACAGCCGCCCCGACATGCGTGCCCGGAAATGACAACCCAGAAAATCCAGGCCGTCGCGACCGTTGCGCAGGTCGACCACCTTCGTCTTGTCCGGATGCAGCCGCAACCCCAACGACGCCAGGATTTCTCCCACCGCCACCAGAGCGTGCTCGGCTTGTGTCGCCGAACGGCACAGCACCACACCGTCATCGGCGTAACGCACCAACTCACCCACATTCCGTCGAGCAAGTTCGTTGTCGAGCACGTGCAGGTAGATGTTGGCCAACAACGGCGAGATCACCCCGCCCTGTGGAGTGCCCGCGACCGTCCGCGACACCACCCCATCGACCATCACTCCCGCCTGCAGCCACTTACGCAGCAGTTTGAGCACCCGCCGATCCGAGACCCGCCTACCCACCTGCGTGAGTAGCCGGTCGTGGTCGATCTCGCCGAAGAAATTGGCGATATCGAACTCCACCACAAACACGTGACCCTCGATGAAACCGGTACGCAACCGCTCCATCGCCGCCATGGCCGACCGCTTTGGCCGAAACCCATAGGAGCACGGCAGAAAATCCGCCTCGAAGATCGGTTCCAGCACGATCTTGACCGCCGCCTGGGCCACCCTGTCTCGCACCGTGGGAATGCCCAACGGCCGCTTACCGCCTCGTGGTTTCGGGATCTCCACGCGCCTGGCCGGCGCGGGACGATACCGACCCGATTGGAGGTCACCGCGCAACTCACGCAACATGCGGTCCACGCCGTAGTCCTCCACCGCGACCAGGGTGATCCGATCCACCCCGGCCGCACCCCTGTTCGCACGGACCCGTTCCCACGCCTCCCGCAGGACGTCATCCCTGCAGATACGGTCAAACAGGGCGTGGAAACGCCGACCCGAAGACTGCTTGGCCGCAGCCCATAGCGTGCGTTGCAGTTCTCGCACTTTCACCGGCGAGGCAACCAACGGCTCCTCATCGGCTGCAGCAGGCGACGACCTGCCGGGGGAATTGGACCGAGACACCCCGGCCATGCCCTCGCGCTTACCCACTTCGCCCGCGTGATCAAAGTTGGGGCCCTTCCCTCCCGGCGCGTTCTGTTTCACGCCGATCAGCGGTACTACGACCCCATCGGACTCCCGCTGCCCTCCAAAGGTTTTCACCATCGGCTTATACCCCTGGTCTTTGCCCGACGCAGGCCGGGCAGACGGGTCTCTCCTGTTCCGAACCAGACTGTATGCACGTGCCGCCTCCCGTACCCCGGAGAGACCCGCCAGGCTGACCCCGGACCAGGGCCTAGCGGACATGGCCTTCGCCGTGAAGTGAGCGGCTCGGCTCTCCCGTTGTGACTGTGACGAGGCTGCAGAGTTCGCTTAACGCTACGGCCCGCGCACTTGCTCCCTCCAAAGAGGCTCTTGACACCCCGCTTAGCCCGCCGCCTCTCGACGACGAACCGGGGCCTGCTACCCGGCGCTCCGGTGCCTACCGGGACGGGACTTCCACCCGCTAGTCCAATCCAACTTGCAGGACGCAACACTCGATCAGTCTAAGGTCCCTGGTGAGGTGAGATGTCGGGCGAGCTCGCGATAGCACTGGCCGCCGCGCTGATCCTGGCGGCGGTGGCCGCCGCGGTCATCGCGGTGCGTACTCGTCGCGTCGTGGCCACCCCGACCGAGCGTGCCGTGCACGCCGCGCTGCACACCGCCTCGCTGGCGGCGCGCGCCCTTCGCCATGGCCTCGACACCGAGTCCGCCCAGACCGCCGCACCGTTCCTGCGCGGCCTCACCGGCACCGACGGCGTCGCGCTGTTCGACGGCGACGGCCGGCTGCTCGCGCAGGACCCGCCCGACGCCTCGGTCTGGGAACTCGACGCATGCCAGCGTGCCGCGCTCGAATCGGTCTCCGGCCAGCGGCGCGTGCTCACTCACGGCCAGACGTCACAAGTCATCGCCCAACCGCTGTTGGAGGAAGGCGGTGAGGTGCTCGGTGTGCTGGTCGTAGTCACGACGCGCGCACCAGGCCCCGGCATGCTCGGCGCGGTCGGCGAGGTCGCCCGCTACGCGGCCAGCCAGATCGAACTGGCCGAACTCGACGCGTCGCGCGCCCGCCTCGACCGAGCAGAAGTCCTCGCCTTGCGGGCCCAGATCAGTCCGCACTTCATCTACAACGCGCTGAACACCATCGCATCGTTCGTGCGCACCGACCCCGACCGTGCCCGCGAACTGATCCTCGAATTCGCCGACTTCACCCGCTACTCCTTCCGCGCCGCGGGCCAGTACACGACGCTGGCCGAGGAGCTGCGCAACATCGACCGCTACCTCACCCTCGAACGGGCCCGGTTCGGCACCGCGCTGAAGGTCAAACTGCAAGTCGCCCCGGAAGTCCTCAACGTCGTCGTGCCTTTCCTTGCGCTGCAACCGTTGGTGGAGAACGCCGTCCGGCACGGCTTCGCCGGACAGAGCGAGGGCTCGGTAGAGATCATCGCCCGCGACGAGGGATCCGACTGCGTGATCACTGTCGAGGACGACGGGGTCGGAATGGATCCCGAAATCCTTCGCGCCGGGCCCGGCGACGCGCTGGCCGACGGCACCGGTGACGCCGCCCATGTGGGACTGACGAATGTCGACCATCGCCTGCGCGCGGCGTTCGGCAACGATTACGGTCTGGTGGTCGAGACGGCTATCGGCGCGGGCACCAAGGTCGTGATGCGGGTACCCAAGTTCCGGTCAGGTGTCCGGGCCAGCGGAGGTGTCGGGTGAACAAGATGCTCACCGTGCTCGCGGTCGACGACGAGGCGCCCGCGCTCGACGAGCTCGCCTATCTGCTCGGCAGGCATCCCGATGTCGGTCAGGTGTACCGCGCCGGTGACGCCACGTCCGCGCTGCGGGAACTCAACGGCCGCAACATCGACGCGATCTTCCTCGACATCAACATGCCGGGACTGTCCGGCATCGAGCTGGCCGGCGTGCTTGCCAACTTCTCGAACCGGCCCGCGGTGGTGTTCGTGACGGCCCACGACGACAAGGCCGTGGCCGCCTTCGACGTCGGTGCAATCGACTACCTGCTCAAGCCGATCCGCGAGGATCGCCTTGACGAGGCGGTGCGAAGGGTCGCCGCGGCTCGCTCTGGCCAGCCCGACAACGGTGACGACGACTCCGACGTCATCCCGGCCGAGCTCGGCGGCGTCACGCACCTGGTGCCACGGGACAGCATCGGCTGGGTCGAAGCCGAGGGTGACTACGCGCGGCTGCACTCCGCGTCGGGCTCGCACCTGGTTCGAATTCCGTTGAGCACGCTCGAAACACGTTGGCGGGAAAAGGGTTTCCAACGCGTGCACCGCTCCTATCTCGTCGCGATGCGACTGATCATCGGGCTTCGCACCAGCGACGGCGCGGTGCTGGTGCGGCTGCGGGCCAACGGCGCCTCGCCAGCGGTCGAGCTGCCCGTCAGCAGGCGCCAGGCCCGTGAACTCCGCGACCGGGTGGTCCGCGATCCGATGCGCAGCCTGAGGCCTGATGACCAGCGGTGAACGACCACAACGGGAACGAGTTGTGCTCGCGCACCGCCGCGGCGCCCGCATGGTCCGCACCCGGGTCGAGGTGCAGGAGCAGACCCTGGTCGGCGATGCTCTGGTCCGCGGCCTCGTCCGCGCGCAACTCGGGCTGGCGTTGCGGCTCGCCGCGGTCGTGGTCTGCACCGTCGGCGCAATCCTGTTGCTCAATCGGGTCTTTCCCGAACTGGCCGCCGTCACCGTGCTCGGCGTGCGGCTCAACTGGCTGGTGCTCGCGGTGCTGGGGTATCCGTTTCTCTACGGTGTCGGGCGACTGTACGTGCGGCTGGCCGAGCAGGCCGAACGGGACTTCGTCGGCGTGGTCGAGAGCGAACCATGACCGGCAGCCCGTTGACGGCCGCCGCGCTGCTCGCGGCGGCGGTGGCGACCGTCGCGATCGGCGCATACGGGGTTCGCTTCTCCCGCACCACATCCGACTTCCTGGTCGCCTCACGCAGTGTCGGGCCGCAGTGGAATGCCGCTGCAATCTCCGGCGAATACCTTTCGGCCGCTTCGTTTCTCGGCGTTGCCGGGCTGATCGCCAAGTACGGCGCCGACGCGCTGTGGTATCCGGTCGGCTTCACCGCCGGCTATCTGGGGCTGCTGCTGTTCGTCGCCGCACCGCTGCGCCGGTCGGGTGCGTACACCGTGCCGGACTTCGCCGAGTTCCGGCTCGGCTCGACACGGCTGCGCAGGGTCGCGATGCTCGTCGTCGTGGTGATCTGTGTGTTCTATCTGGTGCCGCAGTATCAGGGCGCCGGTCTGGCACTGAAAACGCTACTCGGCGTGCCGGTCTGGATCGGACCGCTGGTGGTCGGCGGTATCGTCATCGCCAACGTCGTCGCGGGCGGGATGCGCTCGATCACGTTCGTACAGGCATTCCAGTACTGGCTGAAGCTGACCGCGATCGCCATCCCCGCGCTGGCGCTGCTTGGGCTGTTCTTCACCGACCGCGGCGAACTGGGCGGTCCCATGCCACCGACGGTTCAGCACGATACGACTGTCGCAATCGAGACCGACGTGGTGGTGCAGGTCGTCGAACCGGGCGGCATCTCGGTGACCGGGGCGCTCGACGGCACTCACGTTGACGCTCAGCCCATCCCGTCGCCCGGCGAGCACACGCTGGGCGCAGGCACGACGTTGACACTGGCCGCCGGTGCGGCAACCCCGGTGGTGGCCGGAACGCCGGCGACGGGTGAGGAGTGGATTGCTTCCGGCGGTGGGCTCGGCGGCAGCCATCCGCTCTACCAGGTGCTGTCGATCATCGCCGCAACGTTCTTGGGCACCATGGGTTTGCCGCATGTGCTGGTGCGCTTCTACACCAATCCGGACGGGCGGGCGGCGCGCCGCACCGCGCTGGCGGTCATCGCGCTGCTGTCGCTGTTCTACCTGTTCCCCACTTTGTTGGGCGCGTTCGCGAGGCTGTCGGTACCGCAGCTATTGATCACCGGTACGGCGGACGCCGCGGTGCTGCTCGCACCCGGTGCGGCCATCGGCGGCGCGGCAGGCCAACTGCTCGCGGCGCTGGTGGCCGCGGGCGCCATCGCGGCGTTCTTGGCGACATCGTCGGGGCTGCTGGTCAGCATCGCGGGCGCGTTGTCCACCGACGTGCTGCGCGGGCGGGTGCGTGACTTCCGAGTCGCCGCGGTGGTCGGCGGACTGATCCCGATCCCGCTGTCACTGGTCACTTCGGGCCTCGAACTGTCCCGCAGCGTCGGCCTGGCCTTTGCGGTGGCCGCGTCGACGCTGTGTCCGCTGCTGGTGCTCGGCATCTGGTGGCGCGGACTGACCGCACTCGGCGCGGCGTGTGGGCTGGTGGTCGGCGGGCTGTTGTCGGGAACCGCGGTCACGGTGGCGGTCGCGGGCGACATCGACGATCACGTCCTCGGTGGCTGGCCCGCGGTGATGGTCGGCTATCCGGCCGCCGTGTGCGTGCCGCTCACGTTCGCGACCATGATCCTGGTCAGTCGGCTCACCCGGGCGGCCGTGCCACCCGACGTCGCGCAGATCTTCGCCCGGATGCACGTGCCGGAGCGGCTCGGCATGGGCATCGAGCGTGTCCCCCGCGGCTGAGCCCGCTGCCGCTCGTCGCCCCACACCGACCGCTCACCGCATCGCCCCCCGGCTTCACCGTGTCGACGCTGGCAGCCCTGGGTATGTGACTGACATCTCAATTAGTTTTCGCCGCAGAGCCGGTTCACATTCGAGGGTCAGGAGTTCACGATGCCGCCAACAGAAACCGCGGTCAGCGGTCAGGAGTATCTGGCCGTACAGGCCAGTCCGGAATTCCAGGAGCTGCGAAACAGATTGCGCCGCTTTGTCTTCCCGATGAGCGCACTGTTCCTGATCTGGTACTCCGCCTACGTCCTGCTCGGCGCCTTCGCGCACGACTTCATGGCCATCAAGGTGTGGGGCAACATCAACGTCGGCCTGCTCATCGGCCTTGGCCAGTTCGTGTCGACGTTCGTCATCACCGCGATCTACGTCCGGTTCGCCAACCGCGAACTGGATCCGCGCGCCGCAGCGATTCGCGCCGAACTCGAAGGCGGTGCGGCATGACCGCCCACGTCCTTGCCGCCGGCAGCACCGTCGGCAATCCCGTCGCCAACATCGGCATCTTCGCGCTCTTCGTCGCGATCACGCTCTACATCGTGATCCGCGCCAGCAAGAGGAACACGACCGCCGCCGAGTTCTTCACCGCGGGGCGTGCATTCACCGGGCCGCAGAACGGCATCGCGATCTCCGGTGACTACTTGTCGGCCGCCAGCTTCCTCGGCATCGCGGGCGCCATCGCGGTCTACGGTTACGACGGCTTCCTGTACTCCATTGGCTTCCTGGTCGCGTGGCTGGTCGCCCTGCTTCTGGTCGCCGAATTGCTCCGCAACGCAGGCAAATTCACGATGGCCGACGTGCTGAGCTTCCGGCTCAAGCAACGTCCGGTACGGCTCGCCGCCGCAACCACCACCCTCGCCGTCTGCCTCTTCTACCTGCTCGCGCAGATGGCGGGCGCAGGCGGACTGGTGGCCCTGCTGCTCAACATCACAAGCCACGTCGGCCAGGCCCTCGTCATCGCGGTCGTGGGCTTGCTGATGATCGTCTATGTGCTGATTGGTGGCATGAAGGGCACCACGTGGGTGCAGATCATCAAGGCTGCCCTGTTGATCGGCGGCGCCGCGTTGATGACGGTGATGGTGCTGGCCAAGTTCGGGGTGAACTTCTCCGAGATGCTCGGTGCGGCGCAGTCCGCGGTATCCGGATCCGCCGACACGGCCGTCGCCAAACGCGACGTGCTTGCGCCCGGCGCGCAATACGGCGCGTCGCTGACGTCGCAGATCAACTTCATCTCGCTGGCATTGGCGCTGGTGCTCGGTACAGCGGGCCTGCCGCACGTGTTGATGCGCTTCTACACGGTGCCGACAGCCAAGGAGGCCCGGCGGTCGGTGGTGTGGGCGATTGCGCTCATCGGCGCGTTCTATCTGTTCACACTGGCACTGGGCTACGGCGCTGCCGCGCTCGTCGGACCCGACACCATCCTGGCCGCACCGGGCGCGCAGAATTCGGCCGCACCGTTGCTGGCGTTCGAACTCGGCGGCGTGGTGTTGCTCGGCGTCATCTCGGCCGTCGCGTTCGCGACGATCCTCGCGGTGGTCGCCGGCCTGACCATCACCGCCGCAACGTCATTCGCACACGACATCTATGCCAGCGTGTTGAAGAGCCACAACGTGACCGAGGACGAGCAGGTGCGGGTGTCACGAATCACGGTTGTGGTGCTCGGCATCTTCGCGATCGGCCTCGGCATCCTCGCCAACGGCCAGAACATCGCGTTCCTCGTCGCGCTGGCGTTCGCGGTGGCCGCAGCGGCCAATCTGCCGACGATCCTGTACTCGCTGTACTGGGCGCGGTTCAACACCCGCGGTGCGCTGTGGAGCATGTACGGCGGCCTGATCTCGACGATCGTGTTGATCGTCTTCTCGCCCGCGGTGTCAGGCGCGAAGACCGCGATGCTGCCCAGCCTCGACTTCGCCTGGTTCCCACTCGCCAACCCCGGCATCGTCTCGATTCCGCTGGCGTTCATCCTCGGCATCGTCGGCACGCTGACGTCGCCCGATCGCGGCGACCCGGAGATCAACGCCGAATTCGAGGTGCGGGCGCTCACCGGCGTCGGCGCGGAGAAGGCCGTCACCCACTGAGAGTGATTTCGGCGCGCTTACGGACGCTGAGCGGGTGTAAGCGCGCCGAAATCGCATGCGTACGGGATTACCGAGGCCGCCGGGTGGGTTATCTTCACCCGTGACCGCACGACGATTCGCCTTCGGCCTGCTGGCGTACGCGTTCGCGGCCATGATGGTCGGCACCACGTTGCCGACGCCGATGTACGCGCTGTACGGCGAGCAGATGCACTTTGCGGTGCTGACCACGACCGTCATCTATGCGACGTATGCGGGCGGCGTGCTGTTCGCGCTGTTGGTGTTCGGGCGGTGGTCGGACGCGATCGGCAGGCGGCCCGTCCTACTGGCAGGCGTGGTATTCGCGCTGGCGAGCGCGGCGGTGTTCCTGGTCGCCCACTCGGTGCCGATGTTGTTGGTCGGACGTGTCCTGTCAGGATTGTCGGCGGGCATCTTTACCGGCACCGCCACCGCGGCGGTCATCGAGGCCGCGCCGGAAAGCTGGCGCGCCAGAGCAGCGGCAGTGGCCACGGTCGTCAACATCGGTGGGCTGGGCATCGGGCCGCTCCTTGCGGGTCTGCTCGTTCAGTACGCGCCCGCACCCCTGCACCTCAGTTTCATCGTTCACATCGTGCTCGCCGTGTTGGCTGGAGTGGCGGTGCTGGTCGTCCCGGAAACCTCCGAGCGCACCGGCAAGATCGGTGTGCAGCGGCTGTCGGTACCTGCCCAGGTTCGTGCCGTTTTCGTCGTCGCCTCCCTCGCAGCGTTTGCAGGCTTCGCGGTGACAGGACTCTTCGCCGCGGTGGCGCCGTCGTTTGTCTCTCAGGTCGTCGGCATCGGCAACCATGCGATCGCTGGGCTGATCGCCAGCTCGATCTTCTTCGCGTCGGCGGTCGCACAGATCGCCGCCCGCAGCCTCAACGCACAACGTGCTGTCGCGATCGGCTGCGCGATCCTCGTGGCAGGGATGGTTATTCTCGCTGTGGCGCTGCAGCTTTCGTCGTTGACAGGACTCGTCGCGGCCGCGGTGGTAGCGGGCGCCGGGCAGGGCATCAGCTTCAGCCGCGGCCTGGCAGCGGTCGCCGAGCGCACGCCCGCCGATCGTCGCGCCGAGGTCAGCTCCACCTACTTCGTGGTCGCCTACGTGGCGATCTCGCTGCCAGTGGTAGGCGAGGGTGTAGCGGCGCAGCACTGGGGATTGCAAACGGCCGGCGTGACTTTCGCGATCGCCGTCGCCATCCTCTCGGCCATCTGCCTGGTTGGCATCCTTGTGCTGGAGGCGAGGCAGTCCCGCAGCCCGGAGTTGGTTACGACAAGAAGCGGCTGACGTACGGCGCGAACCGCTCACGCAGATCGTCTTCGTTCAGCCCGAACATCTCACACGAGGTCAGCACCTTCCCGAGTCGGCCTCGTTGGTGGCCGCCGAGATACTCGGCCATCGCGGCACGTACTTCGTCGGTCATCGGCTCGCCGACGAGACCGTAAACCTGTTCGGCGACACCGAGTTGGTCGGCCATGAAGTCGTCGAATGACACGTCGATCGAGCGGTCCGGTGGGATCACGTCGCGATCACCCACCAGCGCCGCCAACATCAACTCGAGTCGGTCGATCCAACCGGCGGCGATCTCCTCCACCGGCACCGGCGACCGGTGCGTGCGCGCTGTGTAGGCGAGCATCGCGACCATCGAAATCGCCACCGGCACCGGGTCGCGATGCGTACACACGACGGCGACGCCCGGGAAGACCTTGTCGAGCACCGGCAACTGCTCCAGGTGCTGAGGCGACTTCAACAGCCAGCGCCTGCCGCCCCGGAGAAATTGCAGTGCCTTGAGTTGGGTGGCCAGGTACTCGTAGGTCGACGTCTGGTCGTGGGCCAGATAGTAGCTTTCCCACCGCGGGACGTACGCGAGGGTCTCCATGAACATCGTGGAGAAGTCGTTGGCCAACAACTGGATTTCCTCATGGACATGCTCGGTGGTCATCTCGTGCATGAGCGCGAAATGCGGCATGAGGGTGTTCATCACTGTGACCGCGATGTCCATCCGCGCCGCGCGCGGGTCCGGCTCGATGCCCTCCTCGCTTGGCAACGGGAACGGTTCGAAGCTCTCCCAATACGGCAGCGTCCGAAAACTGGGTGTGGCGCCGAGCAGATTGTGCAGATGCGTGGTGCCCGTGCGCGGCAGCCCCGCGATGACCACCGGCGGCAGCAGTTCGACGTTGTGGATCTCGGGGTGGCGCGTCAACAGGTCGGTCAACAGCAGGCGGTTCTTGAGCCACTGCGACAGCTGGCCGAAGAAGTTCACGATGCCCGGTGCGTGCATGCCGTCGATGTCGTGCAGCGCCGCGAGGTAGACGTCGAGTCGCTCCCGGTAATCGTCGGGCCCGAAGTCGTCGAGCCCCGTGTCGGCGATCGCTCTGGCGTGCAGCGCATCCGCGTCGAGCGGGCAATCGGCCGCCAACGCGGCCATCATGTCGCGTATCTGCTGGGCTTCCGGGCTGAACCTGGGCTCGGCGAGGTCGTCTAGCTCGACCAATTCCGGTGTGGCGTGGGTCACGCCGACTTATGTTACTCTGAGTTTCGTAATGACGACAGACCTTGGCCGACCCCG
>Ga0068854_100002851_pt1 | contig 10743 bp, 5 predicted proteins | sample KBSCornC42_FD_66590 | JGI IMG/M metagenome (GOLD analysis project Ga0068854, IMG submission 66590) | Corn rhizosphere microbial communities from Kellogg Biological Station, Michigan, USA - KBS Corn C4-2 | ecosystem: Host-associated > Plants > Roots > Rhizosphere > Soil ... | reverse complement strand
AAGAACCAAGAACCAAGAACCAAGAACCAAGAACCCCGAACCCCGAACCCGGCCGCGTCACTCCGCCGCGACTGTGTAAGCGCTCGCTTGTGGCCGCAGCGGCCGATCGAACCACAGCGGCCGCCGCAGTCCTCCAGGCCCGGGTGCGGGCCGCGTCATGGCGAGCCACTCCTTGTAAACCTGGTGGCTCTTGTCGGTGTCGACGAAGATGTCGCCGTAGCGATCGCCGGCCGCCGTTTTCTCGAGCGTCACCCGCTGATGCCAGCAGTGCATGCCGCTTACGGGGTCGGGCTGCACCGGAAACGTGAGGTTCTGGTGGACGCCGACCTCGCTCCACCAGATCCGTGAGCTGTCGGGATCGCTGCTCGCGAACGGCTGCGCGCCGTGGACCTGCGACACCTTGTAGCCGCTGCCCTGTCGATCGATCGTGACCAGCGCCGACGCGGTGCGATTGCCCATCTCCTCGTGCAGGCGCCAGCGGCCGAGATGATGCGACATCCCCAGGACGCCCGGGCGGATCCCCTCGGTCACCCACGCACGGGTCACGAAATATCCGATGCGCGTGCGCACCTTGACGAGATCGCCGGTGGCGATGCCGAGACGCTGCGCGTCGGCGGTGGCGATCCATAGCGGGTTCTCATGCGAGATCTCGTACAGCCACTTCACCGGCGACCGCGTGTGGACGAGCGTCGGCAGGCGGAAGTTCGGCAGCAGGTCGAATTCGCCGGCGTCGCGATTCAAGTCGCGCCAGTGCACGTGGCCGGGGACGTAACGCGGCACGGCATGCTCCGGCCATCCCCAGTCGACGAGCGTGCGCGAGTAGAACTCGAGGCGGCGCGACGGCGTCGAGAACCCGACGCGCGGAACGCCGTCGACGAGCACGCCGACCGCGCGCCCGTCGGCGAACACCGCGTCCTCGTCCGGGTCGATCGACGCACGCGCGAGCACGTCGTTGCCCAGCGGCTCGAGGTACGGCGTGTAGACGTGATCGCGCACCTTGAACACGCCGTACTTCCGCATATACGCGAGCGGCGTCAGGTTCTCTTTCGCCGCCGCCTCGGGCAATCCCGGCACCGAGTTCTCGAACATCCACCCGTAGTACTCGTCCATCGTCACCGGCTCGCCGGGACGGTACGGCGATTCGAAGTGGCGGCGGATGCCGAGCGCGCCGTCCGGATCGATGCGCCACGACAGCACCGCCCAGAATTCACTCTCTTCCCAGACTTCTCCCGGGTTGGCTTCGTAGGTCGCGCCGACTGTTTCACCGCGCTTCTCGCGCGCGACGCGCAGCACCGGCTGACGGAACCCGAGCCACTGGGCAGCGTGCGTCTCCTGGCTCATCGTGTCGTGGCGCTCGGTGCCGAGCCCCATCGGCAGGATGTAGTCGGCGAACCACGCGGTCTCACTCCACGTCGGCGTCAGCGCGATGTGCAGCCCGATGCGCTGCGGATCGGTGAGCATCTCCATCCAGGAGAAGCCGTCCGGGTTCGTCCACACCGGGTTGTAGACGCGCGTGAAATACACGTCGATCTTGCCGCGCTGCTCCTTGAGGAAGTGCGGCAGCAGGAAGCTCATTTCGAAGAACGCGAGCGGGTACTCGCGCGGAAACAGCAGCTCGTTCCAGTAGCCCGGCTGCGGCGGCGCCGACGGATGCTTCGGCACGAACTTGTTCGAGAGATGAAGACCGACGCCGCCTTCAGTGCCCACTGATCCGGTGAGCACGACCAGCAGATACAGACAGCGGGTAATCTGCCAGCCCCACAGGTTGCCGGCGGCCGCCGATCGCCAGTTGTGGGTGCTGAACCTGCCGCGGGCGCGGCCGATGGCGCGCGCCGCCTCGACGATCTGCGCCGCGTCGACGCCGGTCTCGGCCGCCGCGAACTCGGGCGTGAACTCGGCGTAGAGCTCCTTCAGCGCGGCGATGAAGTTGTCGAAAGTGACGGCGAGATCGGCGCGTTCGGCGCGGAGGTAGCCGCGCCAGTCGACCCAGGTCCGCACGAACGCGCGGTCGTAGAGCTGCTCGTTGAGGAGCACGTTGACCATCGCCAGCAGCAGCGCGCCCTCGGTTCCGGAGTACGCCGGCAGCCACACGTTGGCCTTCGCCGACGTGTTCGAGAGGCGCGGATCGATCACGATCACGGTCGCGCCGTTGGCCTGGCCCTCGATGATCCGCTGCGCATGCGGGTTGAAGTAGTGGCCGGTCTCGAGATGCGACGAGAGCAGCAGGATCGTCTGCGCGTTGGCGTAGTCGGGCGACGGCCGATCGTTGCCGCACCAGAGAAAGTGGCCCAGCCGCGCCGACGAGGAGCAGACGTTGGTGTGGCTGTTGTGACCGTCGACGCCCCACGCCTGCAGGACGCGGTTGGCGTAACCATCTTCGCCGGGACGGCCGACGTGGTACATGATTTCGTGCCGCCGGCCTTCGACGATCGCCGCGCGGATCTTCGCCGCGATCTCGTTCAGCGCTTCGTCCCACGACACCTGCTGCCATCGGCCGCTGCCGCGCTCGCCGTCGCGCTTCAGCGGATACAGGATGCGATCCGGATCTTCGAGCTGGTTCGGCGTGACGACGCCCTTGGCGCAGGTGCGGCCGCGGCTGCCCGGGTGAACGGGATTGCCTTCGATTTTGCGGACGGTGAGGCGCTCCTTGTCGACGTAGGCGAGGATGCCGCACGCCGACTCGCAGTTGAAGCAGATGCTCGGAATGATCCAGTAGCGGCGCCGTTCCTTCTTCGGCCAGCTCTTCGACTCGTAATCGACGTAGTCGTCCCACGTCGATGGATCAGGATGCGAACGGAACTTCGAATCAGTCACGAGAGCGGCACGCTCTGGCCGGCGGCGACCCAGATGTATTCCCACGCGAAGCTGCCGGCGAGCGCGAGCAGGGCGGCCAGGGCCAGCACTGGCGTCACCGCGGTGCCGGCGATCGCGACGACGATCGCGGCAGCGGCCATGCCAATCGCGCCGAACCAGAAGGTGCGCGCGAAGGCGCCGCGGCGAATGGCGGCGGTGGCGAGCTCGTGGTGGCGCGTCGGGCTGCGCATCAGCAGGTGTTCGGCGCTGACGATCGCCAGGTGAACCACCAGCGCGGCGACGAGCGCGATCGCCAGGGTTGGCACGATGCCGGCGTCGGCGCGGACGCCGGGAACGAACGACGCCAGCAGCAGCACGGCCGCGCCTTCGACGATCGCCTGGGCGAGGAGGTCGACCGTCGACTGCGGCCCCTGCCACAGGTCGCGCGCCAGCCCCTGCGCGAAGAGAAATCCCGTGTAACCGGTCGTCAGCAGCGCGACGACGACCAGCGGCCAGAGCAGCAGCGACAGCACCGCGCCGCCGCCGAACAGCGCCGCCGCGAGCCACAACGAGGTGAGCAGGCCTTGTGCGGTCAGAAAGTACGCGCCCCAGACCATCCACGATCGCCAGTTCGGACGAACCAGGATGTAGTAGAAGCGCTCGGGACGCTCGAGGTCGGCGACGAGCAGGACCGCGGTGACGACGAGGAAGATCAGCGAGATCGCCGGGCCGACAATCAGGGTGAGCGGCGACCGGTCGCCGGACGCGAACGGCAGCAGCAGGCTGACCAGCAGCGTGCCGGTTGCGATGCCTTTGGTCAGCAGGTAGAGCGCCATGTCGAGGCCCCACGGCACGGCGTGCGGCGAGTCGTAATCGACGCGCGCCTCGGCCGGCCGCGACGGATCCGGCGCCGGCGCGGCCAGCGGCCGCAGCAGCACCTGGCCTTCCTTGTAGAGAAAGGGCCGCGTCGAGGCCTCCGGCTGAATCGCGCTTTCCTCGGCGCCGAGATAGAACACCTTCGGGATCGTCCCCTTCTCGGGTTTGCGGACCGCGATCGCGCCCGCGTTGGCGATTCGCGCGACCTCGCTGGCCGGATCGTCGAGATCGCCGAAGATGCGGCATTCCGTCGGGCAGACGCTCACGCACGCCGGCAGCAGGTCGTTCTCGACCCGGTTCGCGCAGAAGTTGCATTTCTCGGCGGTGTGCGTGTTGGGATCGATGAACAGCTGATCGTAGGGGCAGGCCACCATGCAGGCGCGGCAGCCGATGCACGCGTCGCCGTGCAGATCGACGATGCCGTCGCGCCGCTTGAACAGCGCGTTGGTCGGGCAGATGCGCGCGCACGGCGCGCTGTCGCACTGATTGCAAAGGACCGGGAAGAAAAACCGCCGTGTCGCCGGGAACGTGCCCTTCTCGACGGTCTTCACCCAGCAGCGGTTCACCCCGATCGGAATCTCGTGCTCAGCCTTACACGCGATCGTGCACGCGTGACAGCCGATGCATTTTCGGAGATCGATGGCGAACCCATAGTTGGGCATCCGAGTGGTCGAATATATCAAATAACCACAGAGACACAGAGGCACGGAGAGGAGACAAGAGCGAACGGGCCGGAAGAGCGCTCGGAACGCGCGCCGCACGACCGACCGGCGGAGCCGATCGGATGCGCAACCGGAAGAACGCCGAAAGAACGCAAACCCCAACGAACCGCGGTTTGCGTTTTTCGACGTTCCTCGGTGCACTCGCCGCTGCGCGGCGTCGTGCGGCGCGCGTCGCAGCGCGCGGCGGATGATTCCATCCTCCTTGAGGACCGCGGAGTTGAAGTTAATCAGCACGCCGAGTTTCTTCTTGAGCAGCTGCATATAGGTGAGCAGCTGCGCTTCGCGCACCGGCAGCCTGTGGCTCTGCGGTTTCATGTCGGGCCTCAGGGGAGCCGGCGCTGAAACATCTTCAGCGCGAGCCGGCGATCAGTGGCCGGGATCAGCGGAAAGGTGTCGAGCACGTAGCGGAATTCGTCGGCGCTGAGTTGATAGAGCTGCGCGGCGCGGGCGTTCAGGCGGGCGAACGCCTCCCCGTCGTGGCCGCGCTCGAGGGCGCGGGCGAGCGCAGCGATCTCCTCGAACGCGGCCGGCGCGTCCTCCCCGGTCGGGATCGGCAGCCGCTCGATCACCGCCGTCGTCACGTGCGTCGTCACGCGGAGACGAACGAGGTAGTTGACGACCAGGGTGTTGAACATGCCGCAGAGGAAATACTGGGCCGTCGGCGGCAGCGGCGTTCGCAGGCAGAACACCGTGTGCGTCGAGACAACGCCGCGCGGGAGCACCGCCGCGATCAACGTGACGCGGTTGGTGGCGCCGGCGACGTCGCGGTAGGCGAGCCGCGGCCGATCGTGGCGGTTGGACCCCAGCCGGCGCCGCGCCTCGGCCGGATCGATGCTGCGGGTGACGCCATCGAGCACCAGACGGAACGGTTCGAGATGTTTTCCGTCGACGACGAGGAGGCCCTCGCAGCCGGTGCGAAAGGCGTCGCGGTCGTCCGTGGCATTCAGCTCGCGGCCGAATCGTGCCGCGCAGCCATCGGCGTTGCCGAGCGGCCGGAACAACGCCGCCGCGCGCTCGACGATGGCGAGATCGGTCGGCGTGCAAAGATGCGGGATGGTGAGCGCCGGTCCCGACAGACGCTCGAGCAGATCCGGCGAGAGGTGAAGCGGGAATCCGTGCAGCTCGTCGGCGTCGGTATCCAGCGCCTCGAGCGCAGCCGGATCGTCGAGGCCGAGGCGAAGCGCGATCCGGTGGCTCGGTGAACCGGCCGTCGCCGTCACGAGCAGGAAGCGGACGCTTCTGTGGATTGGGAAGACGGCGCGATGATTATCCATGCCGACGATCGCGTCGACGTCGCAGCGCGACAACAGGAAGCGGCGAAGCGAGGCGCTGCCGTGATCGGTAGCGAACCCGGACGGCAGCACGAGCCCGAACCGTCCGCCGGGCCGCGTGAGCGCCATGGCGCGCTCGACGAACACCTGGTACCGATTGGCGTGGCCGTCGGACTGCGCGGTGTAAACACCGGCGTCGCGCGTGAAGCGGAGCAGCGGCGCCAGCGCCGTGCGGGCACGCGAGCGCGCGTCGGCCTCGCCGGTGTCGGCGCGAATCATGTCCCACGGCGGATTGCCGATCACCGCATCGAACCCCGCGCGGTCGCGGCGACGGCCCGCGGCATCAAAGAACGCTTCGGGAAACTCCAGCTCCCAGTGAAACAACCGGCGCGACTCGGCCAGCGCCGACGCCGAGGCGAGAAACCGCTGCGCCGTTTTCGCCGGCAGCGTGCCGCGGCCGGTGAGGGCCGCGTCCGACAACGGGCCGAACGCGACCGCCGGCGGCGCGTCGCCCTCCGCGAACCACGGCGCACACCACAGATGCGCGACCAGCTTCCATCGGCTCAGCGCGCTGTCGGGCGAGGTCAAGGTGGAGAGCGCCCGCTCCTTGCCGCGCACTTGTTCGACGGTGTCGTTCGGCGTCGATTCGAGCGAGAAGCGGATCGGCATCGCCTCGCGCAGCGCGGTCGCGGCGGCGTCTTCCGCGAACAGCGGCAGCGCTCGTTTGAAAGGCTCGCGCGTTGTCGGCCGCGCCGCTCGTCGCGGCACCGGCGAATGGCGGAGGTGCGCGACCCACGTACCGAGCAGGCTGTCGCCGGATTGCAGCCGGTGATCGAGGAAGCTGAGCGGCCGATCCGCAGCCAGCGTCGCGAGCCACAACGAGAGGCGCGCGAGCTGTACGGCCATCGGGTTGAGGTCGACGCCGTACAGGCAACGTTCGGCGATGGTCCGCCGGATCATCGCCCGCTGCGCTTCGTCAACATCGCTGGCGTGACAGCCGCCGTCGCGGATCAGCGCGGCTTCGTACGCCATCGCAAGATAACGGCAGGCAGCGACGAGGAACGCGCCGCTCCCCATCGCCGGATCGACGATGCGCAGCTGCAGAATCTCCGCCGCCGATCGCCCGCGCACGAGCGGCGCGAGCGTGCGGCGGACGAGATATTCTGCGATTGGCTGCGGCGTGTAGAAAGTCCCGGTTGCCTTGCGCACGCCAGAGCCGGTGCGAAGCGTGACGGTACCCGCATCGATGGCCGGCTCATAGTCGAGCAGCGTCTCGTAGACGGCGCCGAGTTGCTCGACGCCGAGATCTCGGTACGCGATCCGTTCGACTCCCGCGCCGTCGGCGGCCGGACGCGTGGACAGCGCCATCACGGCCCGTCGCGCCGCGCCCTCGTCGAGATCGCGGCGATCCGCCAACGGCGTTCGCGCCGGCGCGAACAGGCGGCCGTTGAACGCCGTGACCCGCAGATCACCGGCGCGGCACCCGTCGTGTGCGAGGCGTGCTATTGCCCGCAACGCGTCCCACAGGCCGGTGGCGCGCGCCGACCGTTCCGCTTCGTCGCGCATCGCCTCGAGGCTGTAGCTTTCGCGATAAACCGGATGCCACAGCGGCACGAGCGCACGCGCCTCCGCGAACAGCAGAAAGAGAATCCGATAGACGATCGTCAGCGCCTGTTCGAACGCGCCGTCGAGCGCCCGCGCGTCGGCCGTGCGGCGGCGGCGCGCCGCCATCGCGCGCAGGATTTCGGTGGACGCCATCAGCACGCCGTCACGCAGCGATCGACAGACGCCGGCGGCGTGGCGATCTGACGCTGCGACGAGCGCGTGCAGCGAGTGCGCCTGCGCCGCGTCGGCGGCGGCAGCCGTGACATGGCACGTCCGCCAGAACGCCGCAAACGTATCCGGCTGATCGGCGGCGAGCTCGACATCGACCTCGACGTATCGACGTGCGTAGAGGCGAACCGCGTCGACGATCCGAAGGCGGAGGCCGTCGAAGAGGAAACACCAGGCTGCCCGGCGCCGCCGGGCGTGCGTGACCGCGACGCGCCACAGCGCATCGTACGGCGTACCCCACGGCACCACGATCAACGCGACCGGCGCGGCGCCGCCGCCGAGCGTTGCCACCGCCGCATCCTCGAGGTGCTGCCGATCGAACGGCTCGTCGAACCCGAGGAGTCTGACGAGCGGCGTCGCGGCTGCCTCGAGGAGCGTGCGGATCGCAGACGCTGGACCGAGATCGCGACACGCGCCGCGCAGCAAGCTCAGGCGCCGACGTGCGTGCTCCAGAGCCTCCGTGCCGGCGATCGATTGGATGTCGGCCTCGAGAAAACTGCCGCGGACAAGGTGGCCGTCGAGCCCCGCAATCATGACGCGGCCGTGAGCACGAGCAGCAGCGTTGGTCGGAGTGTGGTGATCGTCGCAGCGGTGGATGCGGCGTCGACGCGACCGGCGGCGACTGCTGCGGCGTCGCGTGCGTCGGCGTTGCGCCGTTCATGGTCGCGGTCGCTGCGCCGGTCGAACAATCCGGCCTGATAGGCGGCGGAATGCGGCGCGTGCGCGACGTCGGCGGCGATCGCGCGCTCGCGCTCCAGCCGCGCACGCGCATGGGCGCGAACGCTGTCAGCGATCTCGCGCTGCGTCACGGACAACACGCGCTGTATTGCCTGCGGCGGGTTGGCGTCGATCGCGTCGACGAGAGTCCGGAGCTGAGAGAGAGTGCCGCCGGCGAAGTCGGTCGAGGCCAGAATCCCGACGATCGCTCCGGGCGACCGTCGCCCCGCCGCGTCTTCGCAGGCGACGTGCCACATGAACAGCGTGCCGCCCGCCAGTGCCGTGCGCCGGCGCGCACCTCGCGCCCGCGCGATCAATGGGCCGTTGGCGCCGGCCGTGTCGTTCGGCCGTTTGTGTCGTGTTCGATCGAGCGAGCGCACGACTGTGAGCCACCGCACTTCAGCCTCAGCATCAGCTCGCAGGTTGACCGTCGTCGTCATCGTCGTCATCTCCAGTGAAAACGAGCCGTGCGATTGCGCGCTCGTGTGTGGCGTCGCCCAGCGGATCGGATGCGTGCACGTCGGCCGCGGCAATCACAATGCGAGCGCGAAGCCGATCGAGGACGTCGGTTTCGCCAAGATCCGCAGCGACGAGGTGGAAGGCATGGACGATCCGCTGCTGGCCGATGCGATCGACGCGTCCGATCCGTTGCTCGAGGCGGCTCGGATTCCACGGCAGCTCGAGGTTGACGACCATGCGGCAGCGGTGGTGCAGGTTGAGGCCTTCCGCGGCGGCGTCGGTGGCGAGCAGGACGATGCCGGGAGTCGATCCGAATACCCGCAGCGCGTCGGCGCGCTCCTCACGGCCGAGGCCGCCGTGAAGGATTGTGATGGGCCGCGGCAGCGCGCTCTGGACGTGCAGCAGCGTGTCGCGATACTCAGTGAAAACCACGACCGGCTCGCGGGTGCGGCGCAGCAGCCGCGTCAAATAGTCGAGCTTTGTTTCACGCGCGGAAGCGTCCTGAGCGGCCGCGAGGAGAGCCTGCAGCAGACGCCGCTCGCGCTCGCGATCGGCAAGTCCCAGCGCCGCCGGCCAGACGGGCGGCCGATCGACGTCAGTGAGTTCGCCCCACTGGTCGCCGAGCGGCAGCGTCAATTGCTCCGCTCCGCCGGCTTCGTCGTCCGCAGCGATCGCGCGAAGCCGGCGTTCCACCGACATCGCGAGCGACCACGCGCTCGACACCATCCGCTTGTGGAGGACGCCAAGGGCGAGCAGCGCAACCTCGCCGCGGGGCCGACCCTGCTCGGCACGCACCGCAGCGGCATAACGCCGCAGCTGCGCGTGCATGCGGCGTTCGGCCGCGGTCGCCGTGATGCGGACGATGTGGACGCGACGGCGTGCGGCCATGCCGATCGCGGCGCGCGTGCGGCGAAAGACAATCAGCGGCGCTTCGCCCACCGCGCCGACGTGGCACAACGACTCGAACAGTTCCCGATCGCCACTGTGCGGCGTCGCTGTCAGCAGCAGCACGTACGGAGCGCGGGCGGCGAGCGTGTGCGCGGCGGCACGACGATCGGACTCGGCCGCAGCCGTGTGCGCTTCGTCCACGATCACGAGATCCCACGGAACCGCCGCGACCGCAGGCAGGACTTCGGGCCGTTTGACGTAGTCGATCGACGCGATCGCCACCGGCGCCGTCAGCCAGGGGTTCACGCCGATCGGCAGGACGGCCGCGGTATGCCGCAGGACGCGTCCGTCGACGCGAACGCTTTCCAATCCAAACCGAACGGCGAACTCCTCCACCCACTGATCGCGCAGCCCTGCCGGCGCGAGCACGATCGCGCGCTCGACGCTGCCGCGCGCGATCAGCTCTGAGGCGATCAGGCCGGCCTGGACCGTCTTGCCAAGGCCGACCTCGTCGGCCAGCAGCAGTCGTGTGCCGTAGCCGCGTGCGATCGCGAGCGCCGGCTCGAGTTGATAGGGGAGCAGATCAATGGCGGCCGTGCTGGCCGTTGACAGGCCGCCTGCCGGGACGGCGGCCGCAATCGCCGAACGGCAGACGCGCTGCCACGTTCGGCCGCCGACAAAGCGCGCGCGCCTCGGGCGCTCGACCGGCTCGATACGGTCGAACGGCGAGAGGACGCGGCGAATGCGGCCGTTGAGCGGACGCACCACACCGTGCAGCGTGACGACCGCGCAGCCGTCGTACGGGCGCACGTCGGCGACGCGCCAGCGCGAGCCGCGGACGAGAACCAGATCGCCGGCGCGCAGAGGCGGTGATTTCTGCATCGCGTCACGCCCGCTCGCGCGCAGAATCTGCGACCGCGACGTCCGGTTACGTCGCGGATCAATTAGTTACAGAGCGACGAGACGGGCCGGCCGCGAGTGAGGCAACGGGAATGCCACCCGCAGTCCACGGTTGCTGGTTCTGGGCAGGTTGCGACAGCGCATTAACCGCGGAGCACGCAGAGACCGCGGAGAATCATGTTGCACAAAAGATTTGCGGCATCCGGGTGCGTCGCTCGATCAGAGCATCAACGCGGATTCCGCAGAGGCGGCGGAGACCGCAGAAAATCGTTTTGGTACAAGAG
>Ga0068854_100002839_pt1 | contig 10757 bp, 10 predicted proteins | sample KBSCornC42_FD_66590 | JGI IMG/M metagenome (GOLD analysis project Ga0068854, IMG submission 66590) | Corn rhizosphere microbial communities from Kellogg Biological Station, Michigan, USA - KBS Corn C4-2 | ecosystem: Host-associated > Plants > Roots > Rhizosphere > Soil ... | reverse complement strand
TCCGCGAGCTTGTACTTCGCCCACAGGGCATCGTTCGCGTTGATCGGAAATCCCGAGCCCGCGATGCTCACCACCGTGTTCACGTCGGGATATTCGAGCTGGTAGACGTCCCGCCACACGTCGAGGTAGTTGGCGACGACGTGGAGGGGGCCTGGCACGTCCTCGAGCTTCCCGACTTCGAACACCTGGCGATGCTTGCCCCTCAGCTGATCGAGCCACGCGAGATCCCACGGTGCACCTGGCGCTGCGCCGGCGGGGACCGCGGCCTCGAGACGTCCGCCCGAGAGCAAGGGAGCGAGCACCGTGGCCCCGGCGACGCCGGCGATCGTTGCGAGGAACGTTCGACGTGGCGCCCTGTTTTCGAGCATTCGATTCTCCCGCATTTGGATTTGTGATGTAGGTCCGGTCCAGGCTGGCATGTTCAATGCCTTTGCAAACCGCGCAGCGGTCCGCACCTTGCTTAGCTGTTGGCTACTTAGGCCGAACACTGTAGGCCGGGTCCACATTGTAGAATTTCAGGGGGAGCTCATGAAGATCAAACTCATCGCGATCGCGGCGATCGCCCTCTCGCCGGCCGTGGTGCTTGGCCAGACGAGAAGTCACATCCGCGTGTCGAAGGATGGCTCACACGCGACATCCACCGGCGACGTCACGTCATCGCCGTCTTCGACGACGACGACGCCATCGTCCTCGACGACGACTGATTCATCGTCGATGACGACGCCGTCCTCTTCGTCCACGACGACCACGACGACCACGACGCCGCCGTCTTCGACGACGACGACGACCGACTCGTCGATGGGAACGACGACGACCACGCCGTCGTCCTCCACGACGACACCGTCTTCGACAACCACGACCGACTCGTCGATGGGAACGACCACGACCACGCCGTCGTCGACCACCAAGACTGACTCGTCGACCAGGCCCACCACCGACTCCACGCAGATGGGCACCGGCGCTCCGGCTCCGACGCCGACGCACAGCCAGCAGACCGACAGCTCGGCCACGACCACGACTCCGCCGAGCTCCACGAGCACCACGCCTCCGAACGCCAGCACGACCACCACGACCACCACGGATTCGACCGCCGCGGTGAACTCGGCGACGCCGCAGAGCAATCTGACCGTCTCGCCGGTCGACAGCACGAAGATGGGACTGCCCTCCACGCGCGAAACGCAGCGTGCGGACAGCGCCCGTGCAGCACGTCGTGACAGCTCGACGGCCACCCCGCCGCGCTGAGCACCAACTTCGGCACCACCGTTTGCAGAACGGGGAGAGCGAATCGCTCTCCCCGTTCTGCGTTCAGCGCTGCAACCTCGCCAGCTGCTGCGATCGGAACTTGGCCACCTTCGGCGCGATCACCACTCGACAGTATCCCTGATTGGGATTCTTCGCGTAGTAGTCCTGGTGGTAATCCTCCGCCGGATAGAACGGCGCGGCATCGACGACCTGCGTCACGATCGGGTCATCCCAGATCTTCTGCGCGTTTACTTCCGCAATCGTCTGCTCGGCGATCGCGCGCTGCTCGGGCGAATGCGCGAAGATCACGGAGCGGTATTGCGTGCCGACATCGGCTCCCTGCCGATTCAACGTCGTCGGATCGTGAACGCTGAAGAACACCTCGAGGAGATCGTGGTAGCTGATCTGCTGCGGGTCGAAGGTGACCTGCACGACCTCGGCGTGTCCGGTTGCGCCGGTGCACACCTGCTCGTACGAGGGATTCGCACGCGTGCCGCCCGCGTAGCCCGACACGACGCTCGTCACGCCGCGCAGCTCGCGGAAGATCGTATCGACGCACCAGAAGCATCCGGCGCCGAGTGTGGCGACTTCGGTTTGTGAATGTGTCATGGGCGAAATCTAGTGGCTTTGGCTGCAGCCACCGCGGCGCGCTCAGGCGCTCAGCGACAGCTGCAGAGTTTCGGAGAACTCGTGAAGTCGTATCGGCAGCGCCATCGACTGTAATCCACGCTCCGCCGCGAGGTCTGCCACCTCCGCGCGCGATCGCGACGGAGTGAAGAGCAGCACCGCAGCACCGACGCTCGCCGCCGCAAGGTAGGCGCCGTCCTGGCACGCCTCATCGTGCTCGCAATCCAGGAGAACGAGCTTGGGACGCAGGCGCAGCATCGCGTCCACCACGGATTCGTCGCTCCACGGCTGCGCCGCGTGATGCCCGGACAGGTCCACCAGGGAGCACATGAGCGTCTGGATGAGCGGTTCCCTGGCAATGACCAGGATCGTGCTCGGCGTGGGCGACAACGGGACCTGCGCAGCTGAGGGGGCAATCAGACTGCGCTAACGCAATCAGCGGTCCACGACCCTCGGGATCGGTAAGCTGCTCGTCACGGGCCGGAGCTTTCGCCGCCCCCCGCGGTCGCCGCCTTGTGCGGGTCCGGCACGTACTCGCTGGGATAGTAGAAGCGGAACGCCCGGCGATCGCACTGGATGATGGCATACTCGTCGCCGCGGGCCAGGAGCTCCTCGTAATCCGAGCGGCTCGGCTGACAGCTGTACGCCAGCGGACCGTCGGCGCGGCAGGAGCTCTTGTCGTCGGTCAGGCACGTCGCCGGCGTGTGCGTGTGCAGCTCCGGCGTACCCTTGGCGCACTCGAACTGGACGTGATTCGGATCCTGGCTCGTCGGAGTGGCCGGCTTCACCGCCAGCACGCGAAAGATCGAATCGATTCCGCCGCCGAGCGTCGGACGGGAGGAGATCCGGGCGCGCTGCACGCAGTAGGCGCGCTCATCCTGCAGCGAGTCATCACTCCACGCAGCGCGCAACTCGGCGGTGACCGAGTCACCCATGACGCCGTAGCGAACCGTTTGAGCAGAAAGCTGCCGCGCGCCCGCGACGGACATCGTCACGAGGAGCGCGGCTGCACGAATTCCTCGACGCATAGGCGAGCGGTCAACCTCCCTGCGGCAGGAGCTCGACCGTGGACTTGAACGTCTGCTGAATGGGTGCACCTTCCGACTCGTTCATCTTCTCGGTGAGATCCGTGCGCTGCGTCGACTGTCCGCCGAGCAGCACGCCCTTGTCGCTGAAGAACTGCATGCCGGTGACGGTGCCGCTGCTGCTGATCTCGAGGGGCTGGCCCGCCTCCGTGCCTTTGCCGAGCTGCGCGATCGTCGTGTAGCGATCGATGCGCCACGCGTGCTGCCCGCTCACGGTGGTGTCTCCCGCAACCTTGTACGTCGTGACCGAGCTCGAGGTGATGTCGAGCGTGCCGACCTTCGGATGCTCGACGACCGTGTCCGCCCAGCTGGCACCCGGCGTGAGCGCGCGTGGAGGCAGCGGAAGGAGAAAGCGCTTGAGCGCCGTGGCGGTCGCCCCGAGCTTGCCATCGGCGGCATTGCCCACGGGAGTGAGCGCGTAGATCCGTCCGAGGGGAGACATCGTTCCGGTGTACTTCGATCCCTGCAACACGGCGATATCGGGCTGCGGCGCATCGAGCGTCGATGTGATGCGGATGGAATCGACGGTCATGGCGACGTTGAGCGTATCGCTGGTGTGCGGTGTGACCTCGAGTGAGATCCACTGATTGGTGGTGGTCGTGAAGTCGAAGGGCGCGCGTCCGCCGCCCAGGGGCTGCGTACGCGTGCTCACGGTCGTGACATGGTAGTGCAGCCTGCCCGGCGCGTACGCGTTGGCGCGCTGCGCGAATGCGATCGAAGTCACAAATGCGCTCGCCGACACGATGAGCGCGGCTTGGCGAGCAAAGTTCGAGAACATGCAAACTCCTGGTGCTGTAAGAGATGCGGTGGCCATGGGAGGGCCGGTCGAATCATCGAGTTGAACTGAATACCCCGAAAGCAAAAGAATGTCCACTGGACGCGAGCGAAGCACGCCTCTTGCAAACTCCGCTTGGCGAGCCCCGGCGTTGATGGGGCGCCAGACTATACGGAGGAAGACATGGACCGCTCTCTATCACGCTTCACCATTGCCTCGGCAGTTGCAGCATGCACTGTGCTCGCTGCGTGCCAGAAAAAGGGCGATGTGGCCACGACTGACACCACGGCTGCGTCCGCTATGACCAACCGCACTGATACGACGGCATCGGGCGGAGCGGTGGCGTCTCCCAAGAACGACTGGACCGACGCGCAGATTCTGGGGTTCGCGATGACCGCGAATGCGGGCGAGGTCCAGGAAGGCGAGCTGGCGCAGCGCAAGGCGACGAATCCTGCGGTGAAGAACTTCGCGAAGCTCATGGTGAGCGATCACACCCAGATGCTGAAGGATGCCCGGTCGCTTGCGAGCAAACTCTCGATCTCGCCCGACAGCACGAAGGACGACACCAAGGACCTCGCCAAGGACACCCAGGACCAGGTGAAGGATCTCACGAACAAGAAGGCCGGGAAGGACTGGGACGAGGACTACATGGGCAAGCAGGTCGACGACCACCAGAAGGTGCTCGACAAGCTCAACGATGCCGCCCAGTCAGCGAAGTCGCCCGACCTCAAGAACGCGCTCAACGAGTCGATCGCGAAGGTGCAGGGTCACCTGACGCAGGCGAAGGCGATCAAGGACAACACGCTCAAGAGCTAGGGCTCGACGCAGCACTCTCGAACGTGGAGCGGCACACCGTCAATGGTGTGCCGCTTTTCTGCATCCCTCCACCTTCTCGCAGCCATCGATGAGATAGGCGCGCAGCAGCAGCGATCGAAGGGCATCGGGTGGACGCGTCGCGACGGGGGCCAGCATCACCCAGAACTTCCGCGCGGCGAGCGGATCGCCGAGCTTGAGCTTCGCGACCATGCCGCCCTCGCGAATCTCATCCGCGGACATCCACGCATCGTACACGAGTGCAGCGGGCGCGAGCGAGTCGGCGAGCGCGGACGCCGCGGTGAAGTTCCACCCCGCGAGCGCGTGCCGCATCTCGATCGACTGGCGCGCCCGCGCAGGGGCGTGCGTGCGCGCCATGTACAGCTCGAGCAGCGAGTAGTAGGTCTCGTCGGTCACGCCCGCCGTACCCGCATGGATGTATCGCTCGACATCCAGCGCCGAGGTGGTCCACCGCTTCCAGTCCGGCGGCGCCGTCCCCGAGGCGAGCGTCGAGTACAGCTCCCACTGCCGCTCGCGCGAATCGCGCACGTCCTTGCCGCCGGCGCTGTCCGGCTCCGCGACCACCCACGGGTTGCGCAGCGCCGCGCCGACGGTGAGCGCATGCAGCTGCCAGATCTCCGGCACGGCCGTGCGCGGCGTGTCGTCGAACGGGCGCCGATCCCCGAACACGGCCGCCACGGCATCGAAGCGCTCGACCCGCAGCGTCCCGAAGCCGCTCGCGGTCTCCCGCTTGAATCGCGCACGCTCGGCGCCAAGATCGAGCACGGGACGATAGTCCGAGTTGGGCGTGCCGAAGTGATCCAGCAGAGGCGCGAGCTCGCGACGATCGAGGAGGTGTGTGGCGTTGAGCGAGTGAGGAGTGAACGGCACGACCCCCGCCAGATCCGATGCGATCCCGGGTTGCGAGACGATGCTCCAGTCGGGTGCGGGAAGCTCGGGAAGATTCGAGGCGACGATCAGCATGTCGTCGTTCGAGGTGAGAAACACCGAGTACGACGTGAAATTCCTGTGAATCGCCGCGAGCACGCTGAGCACGAGCCCGTCGTTGATCTCGTACAGGTGCAGCCACTGGCCGAACACGCCTCTCGGTGTGAGATAGCCGCGCACGCGATGATAGAACTCATCCGTGAACAGTCCCGCAACGCCGCTCACCCACGGATTGCTCGGCTCCGAGATGATGACGTCGTACTTGCGCGCGTCGGTCGCGAAGAAGGACTTGGCATCATCCACGACGAAGCGCGAGCGCCGGTCGTCGAACACCCTGCGGTTCGCGGGATAGAACATGCGCGAGCCTGCGATCATCTGCGGCTCGATCTCGATCGTCACGGCCTCCTGCAGCGTGGGGCTGCCGAGCAGAAAGTGTGAGGTCATCCCCGATCCCTCGCCGATGATCGCCGCCAGCTTCGCCTGCGGCATGTGCGCGAGCGTGATCACCGGGATGAGCACCTGCGTGGAGATGTCGCCGTTCAGCACGCGCAGCTTGCTCGTATCGCGCGCGGAGAACCACGCGTGATCGACCGAGGCATCGGGCTTTCCGTTGGTCGCGATCCACGTGAAGCTGTCGGGAAGAGAGCGCCCTACCGCGACCGTGGCCGTGCGCCCGTCGCGATAGAAGATGATCTCCCGCCCGGTGGAATCGGGAATGCTCCCGTAGCGATACACTCCGCTCGAGAGCATGACCTGGTCGAAGCGATTGAGCACCACCGATGCGAGCGCGGCGATCGTCATCCCCACTGCCGCGACGTACGCGAGCTGCTGCCGGCGCTGCACCCCGGGCCCCGAGATCCGGAGGAGCACCACGCCGAGCGCCATGTCCAGCACCGCGCCCTCGATGAGGAGCGCCTTGAGGCCGACCAGCGGCAGCAGAATGAGCCCTGCCAGGACGACCCCGATGATCGAGCCGAGTGTGTTCACGGCGTACACGTTGCCGATCGCGCGCTCGCCTTCTCCGCGGCGCATCAGCATGCGCGTGATGAGCGGCAGCGTCATCCCCGCGCAGAAGGTGGACGGGAGCATCACCACGATGCACGCGAAATAGCGCGCGATCGTGAACAGGTCGTAGCCGCCGTCGTTCAGCTTGAGCGCGGTGATGAGCGCCGCGGTCCACTGAAAGCCCGCGAGATACAGCGGAATGGTCGCGAGCGCGGCGAGACCCATCACGCACTGCACGATCCCGAGCGCGCGCACCGGATCCGCGAACGTGTCCGCGCGGGACCGAATCCAGCGCGCGCCGAGCGCGAGCCCGAGAATGAACGCGGAGAGCATCAGCTCGAAGGAGTGCGTCGCGCTTCCCAGAAGAAGCGAGAGCATCCGGATCCACGAGATCTCGTAGATGAACGATGCGATCGCGGTCCCGAACGCGACGATCAGCAGCAGGCGCGCCACGCCGATGGGCAGCCGCTCGGCCTCGGGCGATGTCTCGGCTCTCGCCGCCTCCTCCGCCGGCTCGTCCGATGTTCCGAGCACGCCAGCGACGCGCGGCCCGAGGCGCGCGACGCCGAGCGCGATGAGAAACACGACCAGGTTCACGATGGCGGCGACGGCGAGCGTGAGCGGCAGGCCGCCCACGTTGAGCAGCCAGAACCCCGCAATGAGCACACCGGCCGCGCCGCCGATGCTGTTCGCGAAGTAGAGCTGCGCGAGCACGCGGCCGGGGCGGCGCGGCACGATGCGCAGCACGCCGGCGCTCATGAGCGGGAAGGTGGCCCCGAGGAGAACCGACTGCGGAAGGATGAGCAGTGCGGCGATCGTCCACTTGAGGATGATCACCGCGTGCGGCGACCCGGCGAGCGACGGGAAGAGATGGTCGTAGGCGGCGTTCGTGGTCGCGACGAAGATGTCGTGGAACACGAAGCCGATCATGCCGATCGCGAGCTCGACGAACGCGTAGGCCGCCAGCGGGTCGCGCAGCTTCTCCGACACTCTGCTCACGACGAACGCGCCGGCGGACATGCCGCCGAGGAAGATGGTGAGCACGATGATCTGCGCGTACGCGCCGTGCCCGACGAACAGTCCCAGGTACCTCGTCCAGATCGATTCGTAGATCAGTCCCGCGGCGCCGGACAGAACGAAGACCAGCGTGAGGAGAATCGGCATTTCGCTCAGGCTCGAGAGTGCAGCGTCATTCGCATTCCGTGCTTCGGCCGCAACGTGACCAGCGGATTGAATTCGACCTTGTGTCCCGGCACCAGGCGGAGGCGCCACCGCTGCGCGAGCGTGGCGAGCAGCAGCACCCCCTCCATCCACGCGAACTGCTCGCCGATGCACTGGCGCGGGCCGCCGCCGAACGGGAAATACGAAAAGCGTGGCCGTTCCGCCGCGTGCTCGTCGAGCCACCGCTCCGGGCGAAAGCGCTCCGGATCCGGAAAGAAGCGCGCGTCGCGCTGTGTGATGAACGGACTTACGACGACGAGCGAGCCACGCGGAATGTCATATCCGGCCAGCGTATGGTCCTCGAGGGCGCGCCGGCCCATCCCCCACACCGGCGGGTAGAGTCGCATCGACTCGGCGAGCACGGCGCGGGTGTAGGGGAGGAGCGGAAGGTCCGCCGCGCCGGGCCGGCGGCCGCCGAGCACGCGCGCCAGCTCCGCGTGCAGCTTCGCCTCCGCGTCCGGGTGCCCCGACAGCGCGTACCAGGTCCAGGTCAGCGCGTTGGAGGTCGTCTCGTGGCCGGCGACGAAGAGTGTCGTCGCCTCGTCGCGGAGCTGCACGTCGGTCATCGAGCCGCCATCGCCGTCTTCGGCGCTGTCCTGCGCGAGCAGCAGCATCGAGAGAAGATCGCCGTGGTCGCGGCCACTCCGGCGCCGGTCCGCGATGATCCTGTAGATCGTCGCATCGAGTCGCGCCCGGGCGCGCCGCAGGCGGATCGTCGTCGGGATCGGCACCCGATCGAAGAGCTCCGAGAACGGCATGAGCGCGAAGCCGAACATCTCGAAGACCGCGGTGAGCGCCGAGCCGATCTCCTCCACCTCGTCGTCCACCGTCGCGCCGAACAGCGTGTTGGCGACGATCACCAGCGTGAGCCCCATCATCTCGTCGAGCACGTCCACCGTGCGGCCGTCGCGCCAGCGTCCCGCCAGCTCCTCCGCGCGCTGCGCCATCGTGTCGCCGTAGCTCTCCACGCGCTGGCGATGGAACGCGGGCTGTACGAGGCGCCGCTGACGCCTGTGAACGTCGCCGTCCGTCGTGAGGAGTCCGTCGCCCAGGAGGAGCTTCATGCGCAGGTGGCCGCGCCCGCGTCCGAACAGACGGTTGTTGGTGACGAGAACGTCCTTCACGAGATCGGGATGCGTCGCCAGAAAGAGCGATGTGCGGATGACATCGATGCGGGCGAGATCGCCGTACTCGCGGGCGACCCGGTGCATGTAGCCGAGACGGTCGGCCTGCAATCGGAGGACGAGCTCGCCTGGGAAGTGGCTGCGCGGGCCCGGTGCGCGCCGGGGGCGAGGCGAAGAGAGAGACGTGGCTGCGATGCTCACGAAGGAATGATGTCCACTGGCGCTTCGTTGCGGGCCGGATGCCCGCAAAGCTATCTTGCGCGGTGAGAAAGGGCGCCGCGAGGGCGCCCGGGGAAATCGGTCGCCATTCCCACAAGGCCGAACGCGAGGAACGTGATGTCGAGGCGAACGCAGACCGTGGTGCTCGTTGGAGGCTGGATTTTCGCCATCGCCCTGTTCGTGTTCATGTACGTCACGTATTACGGCACGAAGCTGTCGTACTCCCAGAAATTTCCGGGAATGCCGTTCTACGGAGCCATGACCTGGTGGTTCTTCTTCACCATTCCGATCATCGGCTTCACGTGGGGCTACTTCAACGATCTCAAGAACCGCGGCTGACGGCGAGCGATCGTGTGCGGTCGTGAATGGCGCGAGAGCATCTCGCGCCATTGTCGCATCCGTACGCGGCGTCACGCGAGACCGTGCGCTTCGTGCGCGCACTTCGTCGTTCCGGTACGATTCGCTCATCCCCTCGGTAGCGGGTACGTGGCTTGCAACTCTCCTCGGCGACTATTCACTGCCGCGCGTCGAGTACGTGCGGCATGCCGCTACGCTACCGGCCGCTACTGGCCCCGCCGAGGAGATGGAAGCATGGAAATGGATTCACTGAAAGAGCTCTACGTCGAAGAGCTCAAGGATCTCTGGAGCGCGGAGACGCAGATCACGAAGGCACTGCCGAAAATGGTGAAGGCAGCTTCGAATCCGAAGCTCAAGAAGGCATTCAACACGCATCTCAAGCAGACCGAGCGGCACATCAAGCGCCTCGAGCGAATCTTCAAGGAGCTCGACGAGAGCCCGCGCGGCAAGAAGTGCGTTGGCATGGAAGGGCTGGTCAAGGAGGCACAGGAGCTGATCAAGGAGAAGCCCGAAGCCGAAGTCCTCGATGCAGGGCTGATCGCGGCCGCGCAGCACGTCGAGCACTACGAAATGGCCGGCTATGGGTGCGTGCGCACGTGGGCGCGCCAGATGGGCGAGGATCGGCAGGCGGAGCTGCTCCAGGAAACGCTGGACGAGGAGGAGCAGACGGACAGGCTCCTCACCGAGCTCGCCGAGAGCGAGATCAACGTCGAGGCGGAGGAAGAGGGCGAGGAGCAGCGGCCCTCGACGCGCCCGCGTGCGAAGCAGGGGAGCAGGCGTGGCGCGTCACGAAACGGCGGCTCGTCCAGTGAGGACGAGGACATGAACGAGAGCGAAGAGGAGTCCGACGAAGAGGCTGTCGGCGCGAGCAGCAGCCGGTCCGGGATGATGTAAGCCCGCTCGGTCCGCGTTTCGCCGGAGCAATCGGTCCGCGGTGCCTGCCGGGTATCGCGGACCGATCGCATCGCCCCGACTTCGGCGAATAGTTAGTTTCCTTTCGTGAAGAACACCGAATGTCCGTGTCGGGCGATCGCGCTCCTCGCCGTCGCCTTTCTCGTTGTCGTGCCCGCCGCTCGCGCACAGGGGAGCGACTCGTCCTCGCGCCCTGCGGTGCGCCAGCTGTCGCTCGACGACGCCCTCGCGAGCGCCGAGGCGAAGAGCCCGGATCTCGCGATCGCGCGCGCGGGCGTGACGCGCGCCGAAGGGCAGCGCGACAAGGCGCGCAGCCAGTTTCTGCCGCAGATCTTCGGCAGTGCCGGCTACACGCGCACACTCAAGTCGCAGTTCCAGGGCCTCAGCTTCGGCAGCGATACCGCCGGCCCGCCTGCCTGCAGCTCGTTC
>Ga0068854_100002835_pt1 | contig 10768 bp, 17 predicted proteins | sample KBSCornC42_FD_66590 | JGI IMG/M metagenome (GOLD analysis project Ga0068854, IMG submission 66590) | Corn rhizosphere microbial communities from Kellogg Biological Station, Michigan, USA - KBS Corn C4-2 | ecosystem: Host-associated > Plants > Roots > Rhizosphere > Soil ... | reverse complement strand
GACACCCTGAAACCCTCAAAATCCGGCAGGGTCTCCAGATGGGCCGCGATGGAAGCATTACTGTTCAAGCCGAGCACTCGGATCGCATGGACTACCGCGGCCTTGCGTTCCTTAGTCGATTTCAGCGCCGGACCGGTCCGCGGCTTCGGGGTCTTCCGCGGCTTCTTCTCTGTGGCTTCGCCGGTGCTGGTGTTCTTGTTCTTCGCTGCCATTGTTAGTTCCTCCCTGAAGGATTGGTGTGGAGGAGGATACGGGTTGTTCCGTTTGTCCTCCGAGTCTAGAGCAATTCTAGAGGAAGATGAACAGGATGTCAATAGGGAAGATGAAGAAGTTGGAAGAAATTTTCTCTCCTACTTAGACTTGGGCTGCCTTAGACACCCCAGGTGTACTAGCCCCTTACTATCCACCGGACAAGAGCGCAAGGATGTCTAGATTTGGGCCGTCCTTGCTCTTGGGGACTGATTTGGTCTTCTCTGTCCTTGTGTAAGATACTAGTACTCTTGGTCCCTCTTTCTCATCGCCGCTCACTTTCTCGAAGTCGCTTCGATGATCTTCTATTTTTATGGGCTTCACTATTTCTTTTTCACTGAGGATCTTTAATAGTCTTCTTCTGTGCTCTAGTAGATTTTCAGCTACGATTTTACATTGATTGGCGATTAGTAAGAGTTTTTCCCTGATCAACGGCTCCGCTTCGGAGACTTCGACGATACGGCCTTCACATGTCGAGTGTATATTGATTGATTCCCAACAAATATCGATCATGGTGCGCTTGAGACCATGGTGGAAAATAGATCGAGCACAGACACCTAGGATATCATCCGGAGAATTAACAGAAAGTGTAAGAAAGGAATCATGTACTATAATCTCACCCGGTTTAGATTTGGGCATAATAGTCCCTTACCTTCATTAGTATATAGCCTAAGTGATTCTCTCCAATTCCGTTGCATACACCCCAGAATCTATCTCCCCAAGTATTTCCCTCTTGTATGTATTGGCCGCCAGTATCAAGAAGCAACTTTCTTAGATTTGCATACTGAAACTTCTGTAATACTAGATCATACATAACCTGCACTTTGACCTCTTCCAATCTGGTCTTAGTTTGGCACGAGAACCTAAACGCTTGGCGTCTCCAAGAGTAACACATAGAAGAATGGTCTTTCTATACTGGATATCGGAGCACTTTGCAGCCTGATATGCATGCTGCTCTACGGTTGGATAGAACACACCGTCTAGAGACACAACCGCAGGCCAGAAATTGGACAGGAAACGGTATGGTCCGCGGAATTCGGAGATCAAAATCATACCCTCCCGATTAGGAGCAGTGACAATAATTCATCGACGTCTGCCACCACGTCGACTTGAGGTAGACAATGAAACACGTTCTCACGGCCAACGATAATCGAACGCTTTCCCGGTAATGCTAGCCCCAAACCAAATTCAACATGACGCCCACCTTTGCCACCATTATTTGGCTCGGTGAAGGATACTACCACATCGGCAGAAATTATGTCCAATAGATCATCGGTACCTATTCTACCGCACCTCGACGTGTCACCGTTTAGTTGCCCCGGTGTGAATGAGACAGATGTAAGTAGGTTTTCTCCATGGCAGTCAATCCATCTACTAGTTACTTTTATTCGATCTCTTATTGCTCTCATTTCGGCGTTTCTACTGTAGCGCGCGGCAAGATATACAGAGTAGCCCATTAGTTTTTTCCTCTCGCTTAATCGTTATACGGATTCACTTCTTTCTCTATACTCTTTGCTATCGTCGGCCCAATTCCTTTTATTTTCATTAATTCGTCCGCGCCGGCATTTACCATTCGTTTAATTGATCCTTCAAAGTATTTTGATATTAGTTGGGATTTCGTCCACCCTAACCCAGATAGTATCAACCCACCGAATCTTGCACATCGGTTTATACTGTCTGTTTTTTCATCTCTACTTGTAGGTAGAGATGCGATTTTTGCTGACTTGTCAAACACCTTCATAGACTTATGTTTGGACGGATCTTTCGTCCACGTTTTATGAAGGACCGATATCCATATCGCTGCTTCCTGGATATCATTGACTCGCTTTATATTGATATCGATTTCTTTTTCGTCAATGATCCGGATGGACGGTCCGGACAGAAATGATTCAATATATGAGTAGTAGAAAATATCTTTTTGTCCATCCTTCTTTTTCCATTTTGCCATCCGGTAGTCTTTGCAATCATACCACCCCGCGCGTCTATGTTTGATTGGATCAGCATCATGCCAGGTTTGCAACGTGTGAAGATCTATCGGGGATGGTCTGTACTGTCCACAAATAAGTAACCAAATTTGGTCATAGGATCGAGCCATCGCAGGAAGTTGGGTTGCCTGTAACCGACCGGTGTTTAGTTTTCCGATTAAATCAGAAACACTCATCATCTCGATTCCGATACGGATAGGACCAGAAAGGGTGCGGCCTACCAAGGCAACATCCGCGGCCGAAGAGGAATCACAATTATTATCGTCGTCGCCGTCTGGGGATAAGTCGTCGAGAACCCTTCCCGTGTAATGGCATTCATTACAAGATCCGACAGCGATTAATCTTTTTTTCTGCTTTTTGTCTTTGGTTTGTGTGGTTTTTATTTCTCCACCACCAGAACAAGATGGGCAAATAGAAAGCATGGATCGGATCGGTTCGTAGAATGCAAGCTCGCGGGAGCCTGTGCGGAAATCAACAAGGAGGGTCATATTTCTAGCTTTCCTTAGGCACTTCAGACATACCCTGTTGCAAATATGCCAGTTGTACGAACCGTAACTCAGCCCATAGAACAGATCGTAGTTTCTCTGTCACGTTTCGATTACGGTTACATTGTGGGCTCAATAGCCACGTTCAGGATCATAAACCCACCAGTGAGCAACGAATACCTCGTCGTGATCATTCGGCTCCTCGATGTTTGGCCGAAAGGCTAGATGTTCGTCGTTGCGCTCATACATGAGTTAGTCCTTTCTCCTTCGTACACCTGTGTTCACGTCCCGTGCCGCTTCAAGGATTGCACGACGCTCCTTTTCCACTTCAGCTAGATCGATGCAAAAATACTCAGCAACTAGAGAATAGGCAGATTGGCCTATCAGCTGTAGATTGTTCAACGGTGTTGTCTCGGATAGTATTATTTTCTTATCATAAATAAGCCAATCTAGAAATTCATTGACAGTATTGATTTCCAGAGTTTCTCTATTTAGCTTGTCGAGTTCTGGAGTATCAATCAATCACTTATAATACCCTTTCTTTTGAAGCTCTGGTAACTAAACTATAGATTGCTTCTCCATCTTCTGTTCCCACATACTGATAGATTGAGCCTTCATGATTCAATAGTTCAGGCGCCGCAGAAATAGATATGCAGATAGGTGGACTATTGGGCCTCTGGAGACGAGCCCGTCTTTTTGACGGTATGTTATCCATAAGGGAAATTACTCCTCATTCTCATCATCTGTATTCATTTCATTTTCCTCCTCAGCAGTATTTTCAGATTCCTCATCCTCTTCTTCTCTCGCCATCCGTTCTTTGTCCTTTTGGCTAATCCATGCTCCTGGCATAGTCCCATATTGGAGGCTATTTGCCCAAGCAAACGGACCGTACTTTCCCCAATCTTTTTCAGTATAGATTGATCCTAACTCCTCTCGGTTGCTTGCCTTAATAATTTCCAGCTCTACATCTTTTTTGATCTTTCCTTTTTGGCTGGTCCTTAATCTTATGTGCCCTGCCCAATCCACGGCATCAAAAACTACAGATGGACACTTAGGACGAAAATTACCCGTAGGTTGATTGTCGATCCAGATTTCAGTGGCGCGAGATAGGACAATGAAATTCAGCCCAGCTTGACGGACCATGGAAAAGATATTCCAAAATTCCCTATTGATTAAGTCTTTGGATTTTCCGTAGTCCCCTTTTTCTGGTCTATCTAATCGGCCTCGAATCGCAATCGAAATAATCTCTGCCAATTCAGTTACCGTATCTAGACAACCGGAAACAATCTCACCCTTGATGCATTTCTCACACGTCCATTCAAGATTTTTAACTACCTGATCAACGAGAGATCGACCAGCCTTTTTTGCTTCTTCGATTGACATACGAAGAATATTTGAAGGTCTAGACATTTTTAGTCTTACGATAGTTTTATTTAGTTCTGTTACCGCGTACTCAATTGGTATATCTGATCGATTGTCAAAGTCAAAAAACGAAATAGGATCGGGGGCAAACCGAGTCACGTAGGAAGTCTTGCCGCTGCCGCCGTCCCCACTTATTAAGCAAATACAGCGACGTGTGTCCGGAATAGAGTCCGGAGTGAAAAGCTGAAAATCGGAGCCAGCGGTAGACAATATAGGAGAAGATTTTTTAATGTTACTATTCGCCATATTCTTCCGACTCCTGACAAGAGATACAAGGAAAACCAATTCCGTTCGGCATGCAACATTCAAGTCCTTTGATTAGGCGACAGCATGGACAGGTAAGAACCTGGGAGCAATTGGAAGAACAGAAAGGGCATTCAAAGTCAAGATCGTAAGGGAAAGATTCTGGAGTATAGTCACCAGAAAAATCTTCTTTATTTTTTTCCTCCATTTTTTGATTAGCGTATTCTTCAGCCTTTCTAGATAGCTCCATTAGCTCATCTTCGCTGAAGGGGTCACTAGATGTGTAGTCGTCATAGAAAGGCTTTAATCTCATCTTTTCACACCCATCCTATTCTTCGCCCACTTCATTAACATTGACCAGTTTCCGACTAACTCACTCTCTTCAAATCTCCGTTCAAAAACTTTATAGATAGGATCTTGAATATCTCGATAGTTACCTTGAATAAAACAAATATGAAGCCTACCGAGATCCACCCCCATCATATAGCAGTATGCCATAACTTGACACCAGAATCTCCAGAATTTTTGACCATTGATACCGGATTCTAGATCGCTTGGAACTCCTTCCGCACCCCCATGCCCGTTATCACACGTCATACCGCTAGGAGTATTGTACTGTGGCAGGCCGCACTCCTCACACACTAGATTTGAACTGATCAGATGTCCAGCACTAAGCCATGTCAACTTAATTTCATCAACAGCTTGACATGGTTTATCAAATAAGTCCGGATGCCCAAAAACCGTCAAACCACTTTTCTTATCTACTTCACATTGCTCTGGTACTCTAGTATATTTTTCCGGATACGTCTGCTGATATCTACTGATTATTGCTTGTTCTAGAGCAAGACCTAGTTGAGCCTTTGTCATATTCAATCCCTCACTCGACGGCTCGTAGATACCATGAGTGATACAGATTGAATGTATGATATGGGAGATATGAAGGCCCGGAGATCTGTGCAATTGTGGCACCAGATCCGGAATACCTTCGGAGATGAGAGTGGCGGTGCTCATGGCATCTCTTTTAGGATTAACATAGTGTGGGCTCTTATATATCTGGCTCTAAGGTCCCCCATTTCTGGTGTTAATCTATCAAAAATGTTGTCGTCTAGATCGGCGAGCTTCACACGACGTGCAAGTGGATTTTCTCCACATCGTTTAATATAGTCAAAGTATGTCTCATTGGGCTGTCGTGAAATAGCATCAACAGCAGCTAGAAATTCATCATCGAAGTATGTGAGTACTAGATTCCAGTAATTCGGGTTATCTTCTTTTATATCGTGGACAGCCGCAAGCGCTCTCTCTTCATCTGTTTCCAAACGAGGAGAAAGGACTACTCGCAGGACATGAAGAATATAAGGCTCTCCTTGCTTGTCAGTTTGGGACTTGTGCGCCTGAGCTGCCAAGCTCAGGGCTAGGCAAAGTTTGCTATTATCCTCATTTATCATAAGCACCTCCTGTTTTTCTAATAGGACGACGGGTACCAGGATTCTAAACTGCCCTGCCCTAATTAGATCTTCCTGGTACCCGTTCTCTTGCCAACTTTACTTTTGCCTTCAGCTTGAGGTTTTTCTCTCTTTTCCTTTTTTCCTATATCACCTCCTTCCTTATTTTACTTTGCCGCCAGCATCAACTTCTTGCCCACCTTCATGGTAGTCCAAGGACGGTTTTCGCTCTTCAACCATTGATCATTTTCGCTGATCAGTTTGATCATGGCCGGATGACGCTTCTTGTCGAGAAGCTTGAAGAGAGCAGGCCCAAGAGTATCCGGATCGGCCATGACAGAGCCCTCACCGTCCTCGATCACTTTTTCGATCGCGGATTCGATGTCGGAAAAATCAATGGTGGACTTTGATGTTCCTGCCGTCGATTTACCCGCGGAAGTCTTACTCGACGTGGACGCGGATGATTTCTTTCCAGTTTTTCCACTGCCCTCCTCTTCCTTGTAGAGCTGAGTGACTTTATAGATGGTATAGGGTTTTGCATTCGGATCGTCGACCTTCATCTGCTTACGAGCCGGAAGTGAGGTAAGATGAACGTGAAGACCGACATAATCCGTATCCGAATTATAATCATCCGGATTCAGACCTTCGTGTTTGATGCAGTCAATGAGCGTTTGCACATGATCAGCCCAATGAGAATCTGAAGGTAGATCGTAGCTTTTGCGCTTTGGATCACCACGATAGCCGGCTTTTGTTCCAGCATACTTGTCGATGTCGTCAGCGTCGATCAACTCTTCGCCGACTGCCAACTGATCATAGAATGCCTTTGCTTCGTCTTCGTCGGTGATATCTCCACAGACAATATTTCCTTCGTCGTCGGTAGGAACATGTGAATTGAGGAATCCAGCCTGGAAATACAGAGTTTTAGGCTCCGAATCCTCCTCATCTGGCTGGAATACAACCTCCTTCCACAGGATATATTTATTCCCATCCTTCTTTGCAGGACGTGGGACAAACCTAAGAGATACATATCTGCCGTCAATATCGGCAGCGAACGATTCAGCGAAACTGTGTGCGGACGCGGTTTGCAATGCCATGAAATGAGGTCTCCGTTTGAAAGTTGAAAATATTTCAGTGTTTATTCGTCGTCGTCGGAATCGTCATCGTAGTCATCATCATCATAAGAGTCCTCTTCTTCTTCATCCTCCTCTAGGTCTTCCTCATGCTGAATTGTTATCTTCTGCTCATCGTCTGAATAGTCCACAGCAGAATGCTTTTCAAAGTCGTAATAGCTTGCCATTCTTATTTCCTTTCTTTGTATTTACCCCGGTGCCTTCATCGGCAATGGTACTGTTTTTTCCGTTCTCCACGCGAGACGGAAGTATTTTGGAGCCAGCTTTTCATATTGCTTTTTGAACCAAAACCAATGAGCATCCAACATAAAACATTCTGCCCAATCTATAGGCGAACGATCTAATCTTCCGTACATCTGAAGTATGGATCTCATTGCCTCTCTGGCTACGTACAGTTTATCACTCGCTGATCTTGCCTTCACCAATGGATCATGCATCGATAGAAAGGGTACCTTCGTTATGATTCCAACCCTCGCATCATCGTCTTTGAAATCATACCCTTCGTCGACGCTAGGACTCAGCAACCACGACGGAGGATCTGAATCTCGGAATTGCTTGACTATTTTCATCGTATCCGAGGACTTATTAAGTAAGAATATGTCCTTCCATTTGCTCCTCTTATGGATTGCCAGCGCATATTCAAATGAGGACGTAAATCCAATTCCCTTTCTATCGAGTCTAGATTTTACTATCCGGTCAAATTGCATAGTAAGCACATCTTTATCCGAATCGCTCATCTTTCCATCGACGCGGACCGTTGGCAAAAAAATAAACGGTCTATTTTTGACGGGAAATGTACTCTGCATTTCGACTACATCGCGATCAGAAGGTTTAATCCCCAGCAGATCGGCGTCTGATTCAGATAAGGTTGCAGATGATAGGATAATTTTCTGTGCACCTCGAAAAATATACTGTTCAGCGAATGATGCACACCATACAGGCGTCAGATTTATGGTGAACGATTCCTTCTTTTTGTCTCGAATAGCAAGCCACGGGGTTTGATTTGCTTTGATGGAATTTTCGATCCGTGATAATTCTGTACCTAATTTCTGAACACGGCTTAATTTTCTGCTGGTCTCTTTGCTTTTATCGTTCTTCTGCTTTCCGCGGAGTTCTCTGTATTTTTCTCTTGCCGCTGGAATAGCTTCCTGAATCCATTCGATCCACTCAGAAATATTTTCACTTGCCGGGGTTCTGATCCCGAGTAGCAGACGGATTTTTGCCGGAGAAATCGGTACAGTAAGATAATCTGTCAGACGGTCGTGGATATTGTGTGCTTCATCGCAAATGATCTGAGAAAATACCCCTAAGCGGTTAGGGTCTGCGGATTTGTTGATTGATACGATATGAGCATAATTCGTCGAGACGCTAGAAGAATTGTAACAATTTCCGACGTCTCGACGGTATCCACAGTCTAAAGGATCAAAGCATTCAAAATCCGAATCTGAATCATCGGTGTAGCGGGATGCACAAGGGTAATTAGAGTGTCCCGTGATATCTCCGAGGCCGATAGAAGAGAATTCCTTGTACTGGTCCTGAAGGCCTTTGGTGACGGTGAGGATAAGGGATCGGTGTGATAACGATGATGATGACGATGATAGATTTTTGCTTTTAATAATAGTTACTACATTGATCAGAGATTTTCCTGACCCTGGGGGTGCAATAAGTAAAGTGAATCTCTTTTCACTGGAAAGAATCGAGTCTATTGCTTTCTCCTGTCCGGGATGGAAAGAAGAAAACTTAGATGGTAAACCGAGATCTGAGAGAGAGATTGCCATTTTGATTAGTTATTTTCCGATTAGCTCTAACGTCTTTGCCAGCGGCAGGCTAGCTCTTGTCTCTTCGATCTTCCCCTCCAGCTTTTTGAACGTCTTCGGCTGTGACATGTGGTTTAGGGCACCAAACATGCTTATCGTCGCGTTATGAGCAATTTGAGATTCATGGGACAAAGAATCATAATCTTGCACTGCCTGGAGCTTTCTTCCTGCCCTTCTCACAGCTCGCCGAATCTTGGCAAGTGTGGCAGGGCCTTCTCCCACGATCTCAGAATCAGAAAGCCTCTTGATACCAACTCCGCGAACGCATGAGAAAACAACCCCATCATTTACGAGTCGCCGCATAGCCGATTGCAGGCACGAGCGCGCGGCACCTTGAACATCTCGACTGATTAGTTCCGAGAGGGTGCGGTAGGCAACTATATCTCCGGGATCACACTTTGAGAGCAGATCGTAGATTAGTTTGGTGTCAATTGAGAGGCCGGGGATGGTACGTTGATGGTCGTCGGATGATAATGACAATGATGATGATAATGGTAATGCTTCGGATTCTGATTTGAATCGGGGGAAATCCATTTTGAGCCTCTTTTTCTTATCTTGTCTGTCTACTTGTAAACCTGTTGTCTTGTGGTGTCGGGTTATAGGTTGTTGAGTCCGGTCACGTGGGGTCTAGATGTAAAATCTTATGCTTTCAAACTCCACTTTATATCGCCAACCTCAAATCTTCCCCAGAACCCATTATTGCGGGGCCTGAAGTATCCAATGCCAATAAACTTCCCTGCCTCTTCCAAATGCTCTCTAAACACTTCCTGAGTGATTGTGTCGTCAAGAACATAGAATGTCACATTCCCATGCCATTCTGAGATTGTTGGGAAGCACTTCTCAACTCTCTTTCCAGACCCGCGAACGCCATCAGCAGGCACGAACAGCCAAGTACCTTGAACGTCGTCTTTGCGAATATCCAAGACAAGAGCATCAGTGACTAGCACTCCAGCTTCAAAGTGTTTTGTGTAGGTGGAATTACCTTTCCCTGGGATTTTATGAGAGAGAAATTTAGCCGCTTCGGACAAACAGTTCTTGAACGCCATAGGGGGAATGAAGACGCGGTTATCAGGAGGTGGTAGGGTATGGAGACGGTCACGCCAAGTGCGACGTTCATAATCTGAATGAGATTCTTTATCGAGCCGTGCAGTTTGATAATAGCGAGTCTGAGAATAGGGGGATACGGATTTGAGAGTGCAAGTGGCGGTTTTCATACGTTATCAAATTCCCTAAAAATATTCGGTTTGTCTTGTCTGATCTTAGGTGGTGTAGTGTCTCGTACGGTGAAGGTGTCGTCTAGTCTTGTCCTATTTGGTGCTACGGTCTTATAGCTTCTTGCTCCAGTATTCAGCTTCCATTGCGCGAGCGATAAGGATCTGAATTGCAACCTTGGTTTCGAGTCTAGCAGATCGATCTATAAAATTAGACGTCGAGCCGTTTATACCGGTGATGAATCTCCCCGCCGATTGGATTTCTCTCTTCTTTGCCTCCGTCCTTAGCTTATTTGCCCTAATATTTAAACGCCAAGAAAAATAAATAGATCTTGCGGCCCACCCGAGTACCCAACCAAGAACCAAAAATACTGAAATATAAAAATACAGCTTAGGAGGACCACCAGCGATGATTTGATTGATAGCCATAGCTATTCTTCTCTATCTCCTCACTTTTTCTTTTTCATCAAAATACACTTCTATGCCCCCGATGATACCTTCGGCGTCTTTCTCTCTTCCTTTCAATGATTTGATTTTCGCCTTAATCAACCCATCATCCGGAGACAGATACGGACGATTGACTTTCGATTCATCGACGATTCTATATTTGGCAGTTTTTTGAGACGAAAGCCCTGGAGTCGATAAGCCGATCGGTGAGAAAACAGGCAACGGAGAAGAGTATACAATCTCCGGTAGTTCTTCAATTTCTTCTTCCGATTCCGAATCTGTATCTTGATTAATACCTAGCAACTCGTCTGCTTCTTGACTTTTACCTTCCTTGTAC
>Ga0068854_100002833_pt1 | contig 10780 bp, 10 predicted proteins | sample KBSCornC42_FD_66590 | JGI IMG/M metagenome (GOLD analysis project Ga0068854, IMG submission 66590) | Corn rhizosphere microbial communities from Kellogg Biological Station, Michigan, USA - KBS Corn C4-2 | ecosystem: Host-associated > Plants > Roots > Rhizosphere > Soil ... | reverse complement strand
GGAACGCGCTGAACTGCCCTTCGCAGAATGGCGCGGACGAATGACGGCATCGCGTCATACATCGGCGCAACTTTGTGCCCGAGGTAGGTTGGATAGCCGCCGAAAAGCTCGTCGGCGCCTTCGCCGCTGAGGATCACTTTCACCTGCTGCCGCGCGGCGCGCGCGAGGAGGAACGTCGGCAGGATGGCGGGATCGGCGATCGGTTCGGCCACGCCGCCGACGACCGCCTGCAGCGCTTCCATCAGCGTCTCCGCATCGGTCCTCACCGGTACGTAGCGCGTCCGAATCCGTTTCGCCAACTCCGCGGCGACGGGACTCTCGTCATATGACTGCTCCGCGAATGCTGCCGAATACGTGTGCACGCGATCGACGCCGATGAATTTCGCGGCCAGCGTGGCCAGGATCGAGGAGTCGAGTCCGCCGCTGGTGAAGACGCCGACCGGAACGTCGGACATGACCTGCTTTTCGACGGCTCGCTCCACGAGACGCTGCGTTTCGTCGATCGCTGCGCGCGCGGAGATTTTTTCGATGCGGAACGATGCGGGATCCCAGTAGCGAACGGTCTCGATCTCGCCTTGATGAAAACGAAGGAACGTCCCCGCCTCGACGCGGCGTACGTCGCGAAACGGGGTGCGCGGCTCGGGGACATATCCGAGCCGCAGGTACTCGCCGATGGCGATCGGATCGAGCTCGCGGCTGATGTCGGGATGCCGCAGCAAACATTGCAACTCGGACGCGAAAATCACCTCGGCGCCGGCCTTCGCGTAAAACAGCGGCTTCTCGCCGGCGCGGTCGCGCGCGAGGATCAGCGTCTGCGTCCGCAAATCCCAGATGGCCAGGCCGAACATGCCGTCCAGCTCCGGAATCGCCGCGACGCCGCGCTCGAGGTAGAGCGGCAGAATCGTTTCGACGTCGGACTTCGATCGATACGGATAGTCGGGATAGCGCGCGCGGATTTCCGCGGCGTTGTAGATCTCGCCATTGCACTCGAGCCAGACCTGCGAGCCGGGCGCGGCGAAGGGCTGGTCGGCGCGCTCATGGAGATCGATGATGCGCAGCCGCTCGGTGCCGATGGCAGCCTCGGCGCGCGCGAACTCGGCGTGACCGTCCGGCCCGCGATGCCGCAACGCCTCGCCCATGAAGCCGAGGACCTCGGGATACCGCAGCGCCGCGCCGCCCGCGACCATTCCGTAGATGCCGCACATTGCGGGCGACTATAACAAGGGCGCGTCGTAGCGCTGGAAAGCGTAGTGCGGGCGTCTCGCCTGCATCCGGCGGGGCGTCTCGCCCGACGGGAGGTCGTGAATCATTGCCGCTCCGCCGATTGAATCCCAGAAACCACCGCCGGGCGAGACGCCCGGCGGATGCAGACGAGACGTCTGCACTACGCCCGCTACCAGGTCTCCGAGGAGCCGGGCGGTCCGACGTCCGCGCCGACGTTGGCGGAGACGTCCGTCACGCCTTTGACTTTGCGCGCTTTCGCGGCGGCGTCGTGGCCGGCTTCGCCGGTGATCATGTTCAGCTCGTGCAGGACTTCGCCGACTTTGAAGCCGCTCTTCGTCAGATCCTTCGCGACCTCGGCCAGCGGACGGTCGCCGGAGGTTGTCACGACCCAATCCTTCTTTTCGTTCGCCATACCTGCCTCCGTACTCAGAACCCATCCTGCGTGAGCGTAGCGATCGTCAGGATCTCGGATGATACGCGCCGAACGAGATCCTGACGTCGCTGCGCTCCGCAGGATGAACTTCTGTGCAGCAGTTACGGTGCCTGAACCAGTCCGGCGCCGACGCGCGTGGCCGGGAAGTGCTTCAGCTTCTTCGCCGTCTGGATCAGCTTCTCTTTGAGCGCGATGCCGCGCAGGCTCGACGACGTTTCCGCCCACAGCGCCGCGCAGCCGGAGACATGCGGCGTGGCCTGGCTCGTGCCGGTCATGTAACCGTAGCGCGCGGGGCGCGGGAACGACGAGTAGATGTTGACGCCCGGTCCGGCGATCTCGATCTTGCCGGATTGCGAGAACGTGGTCGGGGCCAGATTCGTGTCGAGCGCGGCGACGGCCATGATGGTCGGCGAGTTCGCCGGAGCGCCCGTCGCTACAGTGGACCCCGCGTTTCCGGCAGCAGCGATGATGAGCAGCCCGGCGTTGAGCGCAGCCTGACCGGCGGCCGTGTAGTACGGCTGAACGGATGACTGCGATCCAAGCGACATCGAGATCACGTCGCAGCGATTGGCGATGGCCCAATTCATCCCCGCCAGAACGCTGCCACCGACGCTGCCGCCGCTGTTGCTCAGCACCTTGCCGGCGAAGATCGCCGCGCGGTAGGCGATGCCGTAGCGCGGCGTGCTTCCGGCCGGCGCCTGCGGACCACATGACGTCCCGATGCAGTGCGTTCCGTGATTGTGAAGATCCTGCACCGGCTGGCCGACGAACGTCGCACTCGTGATGCTGCGGCCGGCGAAATCGGGATGGCCGAGGTCCATGCCGGTGTCGAGGACGGCCACCTTGATGCCGGCGCCGCTGCGCGTGCTCGGCGGCACGCGGCAGGCGCTGAGGCCCCAGGTCGCGCCGAGAACGAGCGCCTGTTCTTCGTGCTCGGTGACGACCGGCATGCCCGGCGCGCTGCCGAGGTCTTTGGCGATCGTCTCGGCCGCGCGGAGGAAGCCGCGCAGATATTCGGCGGGATTCACAACACCTCCGTCGGCTGCGAGCGTTCGGAAGAACGCCTCGGTGACGTCCGTGCTGAAGACGAAGTACTCCGGATCGATCGAGGCGATGGCGCTGTCGACCGGAGTAACTTCGGCGGCCATCGCCATCCCGCGCTCGGCGGCGGCCGGACCACCGATCAGCGCCACGCCGATCTCCGGGAAGACCATCCCGTCGGCGTCGGCGACGTTCTCCAGCGAGGCAGCCTGGCTGGTGAAGTCGCGGGCGTCGGCCATGCGCATCCCCTGCGCAGAGAACGACTTCGCGGCAGCGTCGCCCGCGCCTTCTTTGAAGGTGGCCAGATAGCGGCCGGTCTGCAGGCTGTCGTCGCCGCGCGCCAGTGCGGCCAGCAACATCTCGTCGACCGATGACGATGTACGCGTTCCGGCTTCCGGTTCGGCAGCCGTGGTGACGGTTTTCTTTTTCGCAGCCATGTGATGTTCCTCCCTATTTGATGGAGATACGTACGTCCCTACGAGTTAGTGACGGACGGCGCGAAACTGTTTCATCGCGTCCGCGTTAAACTCTGGCGTCATGTCCGCGATCCTTCCCGCCACCTGCGCCCGCTGCAACGGATCGGGATGGATTCCGCTGGCCGGCGATTCGCTGCGCGTCGAGCCGTGCGGTTGTCAGGGCGATCTGCGGCGCCGGCAGCGCATCGCGGCGTCGAACATCCCGCGGCGCTACTACCCGCACTGCACACTGGAGACGTTCTACGACAAGAACAACGCCGTCCTGAAGTCGGCGCGCAACCGCGTACGCGAGTTCGTCGACGCCTGGCCGATGACGATCGATGGCCGAGGCCTCCTGCTCATGGGCGGCTGCGGCGCCGGCAAGACCCACCTCGCGGTCGCGGCGCTGGTCGAGATCATTCACAGCGGCAAACCGGGACGCGTGCTCTTCTCCAACTTCCAGGACCTCATCCAGGAAATTCAAGCCAGCTTCGATCCCGATGCTGCTGTCGGCAAGGCGGAGATCCTCCGTCCGCTGCTCGAAGCCGACCTGCTCGTCCTCGACGAGCTCGGGTCACAGAAGCCGACGCAGTTCGTGCAGGACGTTCTTTACTACGTGATCAACAGCCGCTACAACACGGAGCGCACCACGATTTTCACGACGAACTATTACGACGACGCCAGCGTGGAGGGGCAGCGCCTGCAGGACCGCGTGGGCGACCGGTTGCGCAGCCGCCTGCACGAGATGACCGAGCTGATCTCGATCAAAGGCGTCCCCGATCATCGCATCGCCAACAAACAGAGCCGCAACATCCTTTGAAGCGCCCCCTTCCTGACGTTCTCCGCCGCGGGCTCGACTCGACCATCGCCAACTGGCCGGTGATCCTGCTGCGCATCGCCGAAAGCATCCTGCTGATCGGCATCGTGATCGTCTCGATCATCGCGGCGGTCGTTCCGGCGATCGTGGCCGCTGGATTGTCGAAGGACGAGATCATCAACTCCAGCAATCCCCCCGAGGCGATCGTCGAATGGATGATCGGCCATCTGATGCTGTTCGTCTGGATGTTCGCGCTGGCCTTCCTCGTCCTCGGCGTGATGCTGGCCATTCACGCGTTCTTCGAAGGCGGCGCGACGCAGATCTATGTCGACGCCGAACGAAACGCGAAGCGCTTCCCCACTCCGAACCGCGACGCTTTCTCCGCGTTTTCTGTCGATCGCTGGCTGGCCGGCGGCGCAGCGTCGTGGTGGCGCGTCTTCTGGCTGTACAACTGGGCCTGGTCGGTCGGGCTGATCTTCGTGCTCGTGCCGCTGATGCTGACCATCGCCGGCCTCGTGCTCATTTCGGACACGGCCGGACGCGTCGTGGTCGGATGCGTGGGCCTCGCGGTGGCGATCTTCATATTCATTCCGATCGCGATCGTCGTGTCGATCTGGTGCGCGAAGGCGATCACGATCTGCGTAGCCCGCTCGCTGCCGGCACGCGAGTCGCTTCGCCTTGCCTGGCGCGCCGTTCGCGACGACGTCGGACGCCATCTGGCCGTGGCCGTGATCGCGTTCGTGGTTTCGATGGCGCTGAATTCGGTCGTTTCCGCGTTCAGCATTCCGATGTCGATCTCGTCGCACCATTTGCCGTCGCTGGAGTTGTTCTTCACTCCGGTGCGGCTCGCGTCGAGCGTCGTTCAAAGCATGGTCAGCGCGGCCATCGGCTCGTGGCTGATCGCCTGCTTCGTTTCGATGACCGAGGAAGCGTGATGGAGAAGTTTCTCTCGCGCGATGCGCGGAACTTCCGTCCCTCGGCCATCCGCGCCTTCGCGAAATTGATCAACGATCCGAACGTGATCTCGTTCGCCGGCGGCGTCCCCAGTCCGGAGACGTTTCCCGCCGAACGGTTCGCGGAGATCGCCTCGCGCGTGATTCGCGAGAACCGCGCCGTCGCGCTGCAATACGGACCGACGCGCGGCCTTCCTCGGCTCTGCGATTTCGTGGCCGGCGTCTGCCGCGCGCGCGGCATCGACTGCAGCGCCGCCGACGTGCTGATGACGACCGGCTCGCAGCAGGCGCTCGACCTAATCGCGCACACGCTGCTCGATCCCGGCGACGTCGTCCTGGTCGAGCTGCCGACGTACATCGGCGGCACGTCGTCGTTCTACGCTCGCAGCACGGAATTGGCGGGCGTGGCGCAGGATGACGAAGGGATCGTGCCGGAGTCGCTGGCCGAGGTCGCGGCGCGCGTGAAGCCGAAACTGCTGTACACGATCCCGAATTTTCAGAATCCGTCGGGACGCCTGATGACGCAACAGCGTCGCGCCGAGGTGCTGCGCATCGCCGCGGAGTACGACTTCCTGGTCATCGAAGACGATCCATACGGCGAGCTGGTCTACGTCCCCGACGCCGACACGCTGGCGATGAAGTCGCGCGACGACGATCATCGCGTGATCTACCTCGGATCGTTCAGCAAAGTCCTCGCGCCCGGCCTCCGCTGCGGCTGGATCGTGGCCGCGCCCGAGCTGCTGGCGAAACTGGAGATCGCCAAACAGGCCGCCGATCTCTGCTCCGGCATGCTCGACCAGTCGATCGTCGACGACTTCACCGCCGCCGGCGAGCTGCCCGCGCAAATCGAGAAGGTGCGCGCGTTCTACCGAGGGAAACGAGCGACGATGCTGCAGTCGCTGGAGGAGCATTTCAGCGCCCGCGCGACGTGGACGCCCGCCGACGGCGGCCTGTTCACGTTCGTAACGCTCCACGACGACATCGACACCGCGGCGCTCGTCCCCGACGCAGTCGCGGGCGGCGTCGCGTACATCCCCGGCGCCCCGTTCTTCGTCGACGGCACCGGCCGCAACACGATGCGGCTGACCTTCGCAAAGGAGAACGACGAGCGGATTCGGGAGGGGATCGCGCGGCTTGCTGGGATCACCTTCAACTAGAAACTTGCGAAGTCAATGGAAGGTACGATCGTGCAGCTCGCTACCACCCTCGCCTTGGGTCGCTGCTCGATGAACGCCATAAAGCTGCTTCGCCAGCAGCGCGGCGAGCAATCTTTCCAAGTCCGTCAAGTCGCCAGCGTCGGCAGCTTCGAGAGCAGCATAGTAAGGGTCCTTGTCAGCAGCGATGAGCTCCGGGATGGTTGTCGTTCCAGGCAACCGGTAACCGAGACGCACGCACAACACGAGATACGCCACCGCACGAGCAGTGCGTCCGTTACCGTCGGTGAAGGGGTGAATCCAGTTGAGGCGCCAGAGGGCGTAGGCAGTGAGATGAATGGGCGGCTTGGACCAGTTTTCCGTTACGTATTCGCACATTTCTTCGATACGCATCGGGACGAGGAACGCGTCTACTGGCTTGTGCGCGCTTCCACCGATGTCTACGCCGGCCGGACGAAAGAGGCCCGCATATGCGCTTAGGCCCTTGAGCGCGATTCGGTGGAGCTGGAGGATGGTTGATGACCTGAGCCGGAATGGCGGGTGCTCTGTCGCGGTGAACTGTTCGACTAGCGTGATGACGGCGTCAAATTGTTCAAGTGCGTTTCTGGCTTCTAATTTCGCGCGCTCGGCAGGATCGACAATGATTTGCGGCTCGTCGGCCTTGCTGTGGCGATCGCTCATTAGCTATTCGCTTTAAGTTCCTCGGCCTGCTCATCGACGGTTTCGCGGGTCACGCGCTCGTTTTCGATATTGGCGTTTCCGTACGCGAAGCTGCGGCGCTGTTTTTCCCGCTCTGAAACGCTGAATGGGCGGTATCTGGCAGCTTCGAGAAGTTTGTCAAGTTCATCGCTCATCGGTATGTCTCCCACTCGGCAAAGTGTACGCGCGTAGCGTTTAAGCCTACTAACAAATTTGTCAGCCGTGTACGCTCTCCTCACGTTTTGGATACGTCAGCTTCCCTAACTCTACGGCCTGCAGATCGCTGGAACTGGAACCGCGTATGTCGCGGTGTGTGATTCAGCTCACAACCAACCTGCCAGTTATCGCACGCGCGCCGATTGCAATAACCGTTTGGTGGCCTCGTGCTGCGGGTTCGTCAGCACCTGACGCGGGTCGCCTTCCTCCACTACTTCCCCCTCGGCGAGGATCACGACGCGCGAGGCGAAGTCGCGGGCGAAGTCGTCGTCGTGCGTGGTGACGACGAGCGTCCGTCCGGCGCCCGTGAGTTGGACCAACGTCTCTCCAAGCTCTCCTCGGCGCGCGGGGTCGAGCGACGCCGTCGGCTCGTCCATCAGCAGCAGCGGCGGCTCCATGGCCATGGCCCGGGCGATGGCCACGCGCTGCGCTTCACCGCCGGAGAGCTCGCGCGGCAGCGCGTGCTTGCGATGCGCGACGCCGAGCGTTTCCAGCAGTTCCAGCGCGCGCCGTTCGGCGTCGTCGCGCGCGACGTGCGCGACCTGCGTCGGTGCGAGCGTCACGTTGTCGAGCACGGAAAGATGTTCGAAAAGGTAATGAAGCTGGAAGACCATTCCGACGCGCGTGCGCAGCTCGCGGATCGTGGCGCGCGGCGGCTGCGGTCCGGGACGAAGCACGACGCCGCCGACGTCGATCGCGCCGTCCTCAAACGTCTCCAGTGCCGCGACGCAGCGGAGCACCGTGGTCTTGCCGCCGCCGGAAAGCCCCATCAGCGCCACCAGCTCGCCGGCCGCGACGGACGCGTTCACGCCGCGCAGGATCTCGCGGTCGCCACGGCGAAGGCGAAGGTTGGTGATCGAGAGGATGCTCATTCCGTCGCCGCCCTCCACCGATCTTCGAGTCGTCCCGCCAGTCGTGAAAGCGGCAGTGACAACACCAGGTAAAGCGCCGCGCAGAGGATGCCCGGGATCACCCAGCTTCCGATGTTCGCCGCGAAAATCGAGGTCTGTTTGGTGAGCTCGATCACCGTGATTACGGAAACCAGCGATGAGTCCTTCAGCAACGCCACGAAGTCGTTCGTCATCGGCGCGAGCGCAATTCGAAACGCCTGCGGGCCGCGGACGAGCCGCAGCACCTGCGATTCCGTCAATCCCAACGTGCGCGCCGCTTCGAGCTGTCCGCGCGGTACCGCCTCCAGCGCGCCGCGATAAATCTCGCTCTCGTAGGCCGCGTAGTTCAGACCGAGGCCAAGGAGCGCGGCGATGAAGGCCGGCAATCGGATGACCGACGAGAGGCCGTAGTAGAGGACGAAGAGTTGCAGCAGCACCGGCGTGCCGCGCACGACTTCGACGTAGATCGTGAGCAGCGCGCGAATCAGCGGGTTTCCGTAAACGCGGCCGCTGGCGATGAAGACGCCGACGAAAACGGCCAGCGCCATCGCCGCGCATGACAAAACGATCGTGATCAGCGACGCGCGCAGCAGCGCCGGAATGTAGCGAAGGACGATGTCGAATTGCTTCGTCGCCGCGACACTTTCGGCTTCCTTCTTCGGAGCGTTCTCGTTCAGCACACTCGCGAAAAACGCCGGCTGATACGCGTCCCAGATTCCCCACTTGCGATAAATCTGCTCCAGCGTGCCGTCGCGCATGCGCGCGCGAAGGATCTCGTTGATGCGATCACGCAGCGCGGTGTTGCCGGTGGCGAGGACGCCGATGTAGTGCCCGGTCGCGATCGGCTTCGGCTCGGTCCACAGCCCAGGCACACGGCGCATCGAGCGGACGGCGATGATGTTGTCGAGCAGTACGGCGTCGAGACGCCCGGCGCGCAGGTCGGCGTACGGATGCACGTCGTCGTCATACGAGACGCAGATCACGCCGTCGCTCTTTTCCGCCGCCAGCACGCGCTCGTACGCGATCGTCCCGCCGAGCGTGCCGATGCGGCGCCCGCGCAACGCGGCGAACGTCGAGAACTTGCCGCGATCCTCGGCGCGCATGGTCAGCACTTCATGGAACTCGAAATACGGAATGGTGGCCGCGAGCATCCGACGCCGCGGCGGCGTGTCTTCGACGCCGCTCATGCCGATCTCGAAGTCGCCGCGCTGCACCGACTGATCGATGTCGCTGAACGAGACCTGCACGAACTCCGGCCGCTTGCCCAGTCCCTTGGCGATCTGCTCCGCAACCTCGACATCGAATCCGCGCAGCTTCGACGGATCGCTCGGATCGGCCTCGACGAACGGCGCCCCTCCCTCGGCATCGCCACCCCAGCGGAACACCGGCTGCTGCGCGTTCGCAGCAGAGGCGAGAAGGATTGCGAGAAAGACGATGCGCCGCATTGCGCGGCGAATGATAGAGCTACTTCTTCGCCAGCGTTACATCTCCTGCACGCGCGGCCGGAACGATGCTCCAGCCGTCGTTGAGCGTGAGCGTGTAGTCGTCGCGCACCTCGGCCGGAACGATGATCGACGTCCAGTCGGACGAGATCATCGCGCCGCCTTTGTGCACGACGATCGAGCCCCAATCGTCGCGTGCGGTGAGCGTGGGGTAGACCGTGCCGAAGTTCTCGAATGGCTGCGATTTGTTCGGATCGAACTCGAACGACATGTGTTTGAGAGGAAGAGTGAGGTGCGCACCGTCGACGAATCGCGCGCGAAACTCGCGCAGCGTGGCCTGCTTGCGCGCGTCGCGCTCGCGTTCCGCGGCCAGGAGTTGCGCGCCGCCGTACAACGCCGCCCGCGTCTCCGCATCCGAGGCCGCGACAACATGCCACGAAGCGGCGGCGAGGTCGCCGAGGTCGTCGGAAGCTTTCGCGGAACGCGTCCAATGAGGGCGCTTCATCTCGATCAGCGTTCCCCACGCGGGGCCGGAGGCGTAGGCGAACGAGCGGACGAACGTCGGCGTGGCCTCCGCATCGCGCAGCTTGTCGATCAGATGCGGCGCGCGTTTGGCGATGTCCGGCTCCGCGAACGCGGCGCCGGTGTACTCGGCGAGACCTTCGTGCATCTCCAGTTGGCGCTCATCGCTGATCGCTGCAGCAAAGAACGCCCGCCGCCTCGCGCGGAAGGCCAGCGCATCGCCGACCGCTTGCCGGTCGCCGCGCAGCGCCTTTGCCAGTGCGCGCCATTCGAGTTGCAACCAGTAACGTCCATTGATCAAATCGAGGTGGGTATTCGCCGGTCCTGTCGAAGGAAATCCGAGCTTCGCCTGCACGCTGTGAAACGACTCGTGCGCGAGGAGCATCTTCCGCGCGAATGCATCCTCCGGCAACGGACCGACGACCATCGTCCAGCGTTTGCCTTCGATGTCGACGGCCGTGTTGGCGATGCCGATGCCCTTCGGCAAGACCGCCGGCCCGTATTGATTCGAAACGACGGCGCGCGTCTGCCGGTCGACGATCATCGTCGGTCCGCAGATGCTGATGCCCCACATGCGGCCGGCGTCGCGCGCACACATCGCGCGCAGTTCCGTCAGGCCCTGCTGCGGAGCGACGGCGGCGAGGAGGACGAAGGCGAGCGTGTGCATGTGCATTGAGACGTTCGTGACCTCGCGAGGTTTTCGGCTACTCTCGCAACGCATGAACGACGATCTTCGTCTGGCGCTGGCGCTCGCGGATGACGCGGATGCGATCACCATGCGCTACTTTCACTCGGCCACGCTGGCAGTGCGCACGAAGAGCGATCGGACGCCGGTCTCCGAGGCGGATGAAGCGGTGGAGCGGATGATCCGCGAACGTCTCGAGCGCGAGCGCCCGGACGACGGCATCCTCGGCGAGGAGTTTGGCGCTCGCGG
>Ga0068854_100002813_pt1 | contig 10819 bp, 7 predicted proteins | sample KBSCornC42_FD_66590 | JGI IMG/M metagenome (GOLD analysis project Ga0068854, IMG submission 66590) | Corn rhizosphere microbial communities from Kellogg Biological Station, Michigan, USA - KBS Corn C4-2 | ecosystem: Host-associated > Plants > Roots > Rhizosphere > Soil ... | reverse complement strand
GTCTCGGTATAGCCGCTGGTGTAAAGCTGCTTGTCGCCGTGCAGGCGCAGATACATGAAACCTGCCGTGACCTCTTCCACATATGGCCATTTGCCGGCCGTGTCCGCCACCACCAAAGCGATGTCGTGCTCGCGCAACAACGTGATGAACGATGCATCCAGGAAACTCTCGTGCCGGATTTCGATGGCATGATGCAGCCTGCGGGTGCGATCGATCGCGATGCGCGCGCGCCCCTTCACGTGCGCGTCGTGGCGTGCGGCGAGCCGGGAGGCGGTTTGCGTGTCGTGCGGCAGGCTCTCGAAAAACCGCGCAAAGAGATCATGGTCGAAATGCAGGCTGGCCGGGAACTGCCACAGGATCGGGCCCAGTTTTTCCTCCAGCGCGAACAATCCGGAAGCGAAGAAGTTCGCGAGCGGTTCGCGCACATCGCGCAGTCGCCGTACATGGGTGATGAAGCGCGGTGCCTTGACCGCGAACCTGAATCCGCGCGGCGTTTGCTCGCGCCAGCGCGCATAACTTCGTGGTGTCTGGAGGGAATAGAACGAGCCGTTCAATTCGATGCTGTGAAAGCGGCGCGACGCGTAAGGCAGTTCATCACGCTGCACAAGGTCCTTTGGATAGAACACACCGCGCCACGGCGGGTAACGCCACCCCGAAATGCCGATACGAATCCTCGCCATGCCCCATTACAGGCGCACACGGCTGATCGGCGGATGAAGCATCGCGGCGCCGCGCATATTCAATGCGTGGCTGCGATTCCGCCGTCACGCTTTGACCCTCTACCTCGCACATCCTGAAGAACCGTTGCGACCAGATCGTCAGGACTGCGGATCCCAACGCCGCAGGCGACCCGAAGGGCGAGTGCCAGGGATGGCCGAGCGCCCGAAGGGCGGCGCCAGGGCGAGCCACATGGATGTGCCGGGTGGCGCGGCAGGTTATTCAGGGTTCCTTGGGTGGCGTGTAGTTGCACGACCCGATCTGCTTGCCGGCGTATCCCGTATCCACCGTCATCGGACGCCCGCCACCCGCATCGAACGAGGCATGCATGCTGCCGGTGAAATTGGAGCCGCCGGTCATCTGAAACGTCCCGTGCATGGTCATCGCCATCGGCGCCGTGCAGACCTGGTCGAAGGTAACGGTATCGCCCTGTTTCTTGAAGTTGGTGATCTTGCACTGGTTGTGCGAATTCAGCCTGGTCAGCGTGTGCGGATCGAACGAACCCGGCTGGGTGCAGACTTTGTGCGACATCGTGCGCGATGGCATCGCCGGCATGCCCGACATCGATTGCTTGATGGTGGTGGTGACTTCCATCAGGCTGCCGTCGCCGGCCTTGGCCACGCCGACCAGCAGCGTGGCCACGCCGATGCCGCCGGCAACCATCGCGACATACGCCTTCGTCTTCATGCGAGCCTCCGATCGTCGAGGAATGGCACTCCGGAATCCCGTTGCCCAAGCTGCGGGCGCGGCTAGCATACGCGGTTTGTGGCGCGACACTTCTATTGTCGCGCATCATTCTTCGCCGCCGCCATGAAGGACTCATGAGTCGTCCTGGAACCAACCGCGCCGCGTGGGTCGGGTTGCTGATCCTCACCGTCGTCTGGAGCCTCAACTGGTCGGTGATGAAGGTGGCGATGCGCGACAGCGGACCATTCACCTTCAGCGCCTTGCGCTACGTGATCGGCACGCTGGTGCTGTTCGCGCTATTGGCGCTGCGCCCCAATTCGTTGAAGCCGACGCCCTGGTTGCCGACGATCCTGATCGGCCTCACCCAGACCGCCGCGTTCCAAGCCTTGGCGCAATGGGCGCTGGTATCGGGCGGTGCCGGCAAGACCGCGTTGCTGGCGTACACGATGCCATTCTGGGTGGTGCCGCTGGCATGGTGGTGGCTCAACGACAAGCCGGGTCCGCGACGCTGGTTCTGCATTGCGATCGCGGCGGCGGGTTTCATCTGCGTGGTCGAGCCGTGGCGCCCGTTGGGGGCGCCGCAGGGCGTCGCGCTGGCGATCCTGGCCGGGCTTGCCTGGGCCATAGCGACCGTGCTGTCCAAGCGGTTGTTCCAGCAACATCCGGACGTGACGCCGCTGCGCCTGACGGCGTGGCAGATGCTCATCGGAACGATCGGATTGCTGATCCTGATGTCGCTCAGCCATGAGCGCGCAGTGGCGTGGACCGATTCTTACGTCGCAGCGCTGCTGTACAACGGGCTGCTGTCGTCGGGCGTGTGCTGGGTGCTTTGGGCGCTGGTAGTCCAGAAGCTGTCCGCGAACGTGGCCGGCCTGACCAGCCTCGCAGTACCCGTGGCGGGCGTGTTGTTCGCATGGGGCCTGTTGCACGAGCGGCCGTCCGGGCCTGAATGGATCGGGATCGCACTGATCGGCGCGGCCCTGTTGGTTTTGAATTTCGGGCGGCGCATGCGAGCATAGGCGCTCCCTGCGGGTAGCCGGCACGCAGCGCGCACGGGTTGTGGGTTCATCGTGCCCCGAACAAAGGATGCGTCATGAATCAGGCGTCGCTGCCCCGTCCCGAAGCCATCCGCCTTGCGGTGATCGGCTTGGGTTATGTCGGCTTGCCGTTGGCGGTGGGTTTCGGGCGCAAGCTGCCCACGCTGGGTTTCGACGTCAACGCGGCGCGCATCGAAGAGCTGAAACAGCACCGCGACCATACGCTGGAAGTGTCGCCCGATGAATTGCGCTCGACCACCCAGCTCGGTTTCAGCCGCGACATCGACGATCTCAAGGGCTGCAATGTCTTCATCGTGACCGTGCCGACCCCGATCGATCGGGCCAAGCGCCCCGATCTCACGCCACTGGAATCGGCCAGCCGCACGGTGGGCAAGGTCATCGACCGCGGCGGCGTGGTGATCTTCGAGTCCACGGTGTATCCCGGCGCGACCGAGGAAGTGTGCGTGCCGATCATCGAGCGCGAATCGGGACTCAAGTTCAATCAGGATTTCTTCGCCGGCTACAGCCCCGAGCGCATTAATCCCGGCGACAAGCAGCATCGGCTCGACACCATCAAGAAGGTCACCTCGGGCTCGACGCCGGAAACCGCTGATTTCGTGGATGCGCTGTACCGGAAGGTCGTCAGTGCCGGCACCCACAAGGCCTCCAGCATCAAGGTGGCCGAAGCCGCCAAGGTGATCGAGAACACCCAGCGCGATCTCAACATCGCGCTGATCAACGAGCTGGCGCTGATCTTCCACCGCATGGGCATTGACACCCTAAGCGTGCTGGAAGCGGCCGGTACCAAGTGGAACTTCCTGCCGTTCCGGCCTGGTCTGGTGGGCGGGCACTGCATCGGTGTCGATCCGTATTACCTCACCCACAAGGCCCAGGAAATCGGCTACCACCCGGAAGTGATCCTGTCCGGCCGTCGCATCAACGACGGCATGGGCCGCCACGTGGCCGAGCGGGTGATCCGCCTCATGCTGCAAAAGCGCATCCCCGTCGCCGATGCCAAGGTGCTGGTGCTCGGGCTCACCTTCAAGGAAAACTGCCCTGACCTGCGCAACACCCGGGTCACCGACATCATCGACGAACTCAAGGCGAGCCACACCGACATCGACGTCTACGATCCGTGGGTCGACCCGGTCGAGGCAAAACACGAGTACAACCTCGACCTCGTATCCGACCTGCACGCCGGCGTCTACGATGCCATCGTGCTGGCCGTGGCGCACCACCAATTCACCGACATGGGCGCGGCCGCGCTGCGCGCGCTGGGCAAGCCCGACTGCGTGCTGTTCGATGTGAAAGACGTGCTGCCAAGGGAAACGGTGGACGACCGCCTGTAAGGAGACACCATGCGCGTACTGGTCACCGGCGCCGCCGGCTTCATCGGATCCGCCCTCAGCCTGCGCTTGCTGGCGCGCGGCGACGAAGTGCTGGGCGTCGACAACCTCAATAATTACTACGACGTCACCCTGAAGCAGGCGCGACTGGATCGCCTGACCCCGCATCCGGGTTTCAAGTTCGCCAAGCGGAGCCTTGAAGATCGGCCGGCGCTGGAGAAAGCCTTCCATGATTTCCGGCCCGAGCGCGTGGTGAACCTGGCCGCGCAGGCAGGCGTGCGCTACTCCATCGAAAACCCCTACGCCTACGTCGAATCCAACCTGGTCGGCTTCATCAATCTTCTCGAAGCCTGCCGGCGCGGCAAGGTCGAGCATCTGGTGTATGCGTCATCCAGTTCGGTGTATGGCGCCAATCGCAAGCTGCCCTTCTCGGTGCAGGATTCGGTCGACCATCCGGTCAGCCTGTACGCCGCCACCAAGAAGGCCAACGAATTGATGGCGCATACCTACAGCCATCTTTACGGATTGCCGACGACAGGCCTGCGCTTTTTCACGGTGTATGGACCTTGGGGACGGCCCGATATGGCGCTGTTCCTGTTCACCCGCAAGATCCTCGCGGGCGAGCCGATCGACGTGTTCAACCATGGCCACCACACCCGCGACTTCACCTATATCGATGACATCGTGGAAGGCGTGATCCGCACGCTCGATCGCGTGCCCGGTCCCGATCCGGCCTACGATTCCCTGCACCCGAGCGCCGCGTCCTCGTCGGCACCGTACCGCCTCTACAACATCGGCAACAGCCATCCCGAACAGCTTGCCCGCTACATCGAAGTACTCGAGGACTGCCTGGGCCGCAAAGCCGAAAAAAATCTGCTGCCGCTGCAACCGGGCGACGTGCCCGATACCAGCGCGGAAGTCACGGAGCTGGCGCGCGATACCGGCTATCATCCGGCGACGCCGATCGAGCAAGGCGTGCGCAAGTTCGTGGAGTGGTATCGGAATTACTACGGCGTCTGAGGATGGGCAGGGGTGCGTTCGCGTGTCGATCGGCGCGCGTGTCGCCATTCCAGCCACGCGTATTCCATCCCGCCCAGCAATTCGTGCAGGGCAACCGTGGTCTTCTGCACCGAATCGCCCGTCGGGATGACGAACCCAGGCTCGAGCCCCGACGCACCCTTGATCGGACCCGCCGGCCAGGCGCAAGGCTGAAATCCCCACGCGCGGAAGGCACCCAGCGCGCGCGGCAAATGCATCGGCGAGGTGACCAGCCAGATGCGCTGCGGAACCGGCGGCGACAGCATCGCCACGTTGCGGGCGTTTTCCCAGGTATTGCGGGACCGGCCCTCGATCTCGATGGCCTTCGTCGGAACGCCCATCTGCCCGGCGAGGTTCGCCAGCAGCACCGCCTCGGGGATATGTCCACGGCTGCCTCCGGCAATCACCAGACGCGCATCGGGCATGTGGCGCCAAAGCGCCACGCCCGCGAACAGACGCCGCAGGCTGGCAAGGTGCAGGGCCGCGTAATCATCGGAACTCCTCGGCCGGCGTTCGGCCCCGCCTCCAAGCACCACGATTGCGTCGGGCGCCGGCGCGGTACACGCGCTCGCCGGGGGCACGCGCGAACGCAGCCATGCCGACAACGCATTGGCGCTCCAAGGCATCATCAATACCACCAGCGCAACTTCGACAACGACACCCGCGATCCGCGCTCCGCGCGGCAGCCGCCGCCAGAACATCGCCAGTCCCACCGCGCCTGCGATTGCATAGGGCAACGGACACGTCGCGAAAACCGCAACCGTCATGCTACCGGTTGCCCGACGGGCGCCAGCTTGCGCTCCCAGGCCAGCGCCGTGCGCGCGATGAAATCCAGGTCATCGTGGCGCGGCTGCCAGCCGAGCGTATCGCGAATCCGGTCGCACACTGCGATCAGTGAAGGAGGGTCGCCTGCGCGGCGCGGTTCCTCCACGTACGGCACCGGCGTTCCATGCGCGCGCCCGACCGCGGACAGCACTTCGCGCACCGAGTAGCCATGCCCGTAACCGCAATTCAGCGTGGCCGACGCACCGCCGCCGCGGAGATACTTCAATGCATCCAGATGCGCGCGCGCAAGGTCATCGACATGGATGTAATCGCGCACACCGGTGCCATCGGGCGTGGCGTAATCGGTCCCGAAGATCGACAGGTGCCCACGCTTGCCCAATGCAGCCTCGCAGGCAACCTTCACCAGCAGCGTGGCGTTCTTCGTCGACTGGCCGATACGTCCGGCCGGATCGCAGCCGGCGACATTGAAGTAACGCAACGCGACGTAGCGAGGGCCACCGGCCGCGGCGAGGTCGCGCAGCATCCACTCGCTCATCAACTTGGACGAGCCGTAAGGATTGATCGGCGCAGTGGGCGTATCTTCGCTGGCCACGCCGCCTTCGGGGATGCCATATACCGCGGCGGTCGAGGAGAACACGATCTGGCTGACCGCCGCACCGCGACAGCATTCCAGCAGGTTGCGCGTGGCGCAGGTGTTGTTGCCGTAATAGCGCAACGGATCGGCCATCGATTCCGGCACGATGGTGCGCGCGGCGAAATGCATCACGGTGTCGATGGCGTGTTCGCGCAACACCTTCGCCATCAACACGCGATCGCCGACATTGCCGACGATCAATTCCGCGCCGATCACAGATTCGCGAAACCCGGTGGAAAGATCATCCACCACCACCACGCGCTCGCCCGCTTCGACCAGTTGCAGCACCACGTGGCTGCCGATGTAGCCGGCGCCGCCGGTGACGAGGATTCCTTGCTGACCGCGTGCTCCGGTTTGTTTCATCGGCTGTCCTTGTGCTGCGCGCCGGCGGCGCCGCGAAGCGGCGCGTGCCGCTTGGTGCCCGGTTTCAATTGCCTGCGCCGCCGCGCGTTGTGGCGTGCAATTCCTGATACAGCTTGTCCGCGGCCGGCTTGTCGGAGAAATTCGCGCCGGACTTCCGCAGCGCTTCCAGCGTGGCCCGCGCGCCGGCATTGTCGCCGGTGCGCGCCTGGGCCACGGCCAGGTGGTATTGGATCGCCGGTGTTTTGGGATCCGCCTTCACCGCGCTCACCAGAATCGGCAGGGCCGCCTTGTCCCGATTGTCGGCGATCAGCGCCCAGGCATAGGTGTCCATGACGCCCGGCGACGTCGGCGCCAGCTTGTAGGCACGCTCAGCCAGCGCCAGTGCCTTGGGATTGCGCTGCGTCGTGTAAATCCAGGCCAGGTTGTTGAGCGCATCGACGCTGGAGGGATGTGCCTTCAACACCTCTTCGTATTGGCCGGCGGCCGAATTATTCTGCGCGTGGTCCATGTAGTACTGCGCCAGCAACAAGCGCGTCGCGGCATCATCGGAATGCTTGGCCAGCCAGTCGCGCAACACGGCTTCCGGCTGCTTCGCGCCGGATGCGTTCAGCGCCAGATAGCTCTTCACCACCAACGGGCGGTCGTGCTGGATCTTCAAGCCTCGCTGGTAAGTCGCGGCCGCCTTGTCGTAGGACTTGTTCGCCATGTACAGGTCGCCTTCCAGAGTCAAGCCCGCAACCTTGGTGGCGTCCTGCTTTTGCAGCGTCTGCGCCAGCGCGAGCGCGCCGGGCAGATCGTGGTTCTGCAGCTTCAGGAATGCCAGCAGTGTCACCGCCTGCAACTGTTCGGGGTCGGTCTTGATCACTTGCTCGAGGTTGGCCTGGGCACCCTTGCTGTCCTTGTTGAGCACTTGCGCGCGCGCCAGGTTGACGCGGTACATCGACACTTGCGGCGCGAGCTTCACGGCCTGCTGCAGTGGCTGCAGCGCCTTGTCGTGATGGCCGGCATTGAGTTCGGCCGCGCCGAGTGCGTTGAGTGCCGCCGGATTGCCGGGATTGGCGTTCGCCAATTGTTGGGCGGTGTTCACCGCTTCATCGAACTGGCCGGCTTCGCTATACACCATCACCAACGCGACATACGCGGGGGCGGACTTGGGCGCAGCGGCGATGGCTTGCTTCAACTGCTTGATCGCTCCCGCCTTGTCACCTTGTACCGCGGCGAGCTGGCCGAGCGCGGTCATGGCCGGCGCGTTGTGCGGATCCTTTTCCAGCACGGTCTTGTAATGGCCGGCGGCATCCTGGTAATGACCCTCCAGCGAGTCGAGATTGCCCAGGCTCAGAAGCGCGGCGAGATTCCTTGAATCCAGCTTGTAAGCCTCGGTGTACTGCGCGCGGGCTTCGGCGCGTTTGCCTGCAGCGATCAGTGCGGTTCCGTAAAGCAGGTGCGCGCCGCTGTCTTTCGGATTTTTTGCCGCATAATCGGCCGCTGTCTTGATCGCGTCGTCCGGGCGTTTGTCGCGCAGATAGGCCATGACCAGGAGGGTGTTGCGTCGCACCTCATCGGACGCGTCCTTTGCGGGCATCTCCTTGAGCAGGCGGATCGCTTCGGCCTGGTTGCCGCTGGTGAGCGCTTGACCGGCACGTGCGAACTGGGTGCCTGCCGGGCTGTTCGCTCCGCCCGCCGAGGTGGCCGGATGCGGTATTCCGGCGTTCTCGGCGGCCGCCCTTTGCAATACCGCCAGCAACTCGGCGTCGGTCGCATTGCCCGGCGCCGCCGGCCGCAGCGTGTTCAGCGCCTGCTGCGAGTTGCCTTCGCGGTAGAACGTGAGCGCCAGCAATTTGCGAGCCGACAGATTCTTCGGGTCCAGGCCCAGCACATTGCTGAGGTTCATTTGCGCCTGGCCGTAGTTGCCCTGCGCGTAGTTGACCGCACCCATCAGCAACTGCGCCTGCGGATTGTTGGGACTCGTCTGGAGCACCTTTTGAAGCTGGTCCACCGCTTCGTCCAGGCGCCCTTGCTTGTACAACACCAGGCCGTGCAGATAGTGCGGGAAAGGTTGTCCCGCGGACATCTTCTCCAGCGTCTGGATATTGGCCAAGGCCTTGTCGAACTGGTTCTGCCGGACCTGGGCCTCCACCAGGCGTCCCAGCGCGTAGAAGCGCTCCTGCGGCAGCCAATCGGGGTTCTTGAAATCCAGCGCCTTCTGGTAATCGGATTCGGCGCCCGCGTAATTTTCGCCCAGGAGGGCCAGGTCACCCTTCGCCATCCAGACCTGTGGATTTTCCGGCGCTGCAGCCAGCGCCTGCTGCACGTAGCGGTTGGCGGAATCCTTGTCGCCCGCACCCTCCGCCAGTTCGGCCAGCCCCACCAACGCACGCGGTTGCTTGGGCTCCAATACCAATGCGGCGTCGTACGCCTGCTTGGCCTGGTCGAACTGCTTCTGCGCGCGATAGGCATCGCCGCGCAGCACCTCCACCTGCGCCTTGATTGCAGGCTCGAGGGACTGGTCGACAGACAAGGTCTTGAGCAAGGTATCGTTCTGGCCCGTCACCAGCAGCACACGTCCCATGGGCACCGCCCAGCGTGCTTCCGGCACGCCATTCGCCCGCGCATTTTGCAATTCATCCTGGGCGTCCTTGGGATTGCCGAGCATCAGCGAAGCCTGGCCGAGCAGCAGCCATGCATCGCCGTTCTTGTCGTCGCGTTGCAGGACTTTCTTGGCCTCGATGTAGGCTGCGCGATACTGGCCCTCGGCCTGGTATTTGGCGCCGGCGGCAACGCTGCCGTGTCCACCGGCCAAGCCGCAACCGCCCAGCAGCAAGCCGACGCAGAGCAGCGCCCAGCCGCGGCCCGCGGCCTTCGTGTTCAACTCGATCATGCGCATAATCCTTACCCCGATTGTGCAACGACACGCGCAGCCTTCAGCCAACGTCAGCCGGTTTTTTCAAGTCGTGCTTGTCCAGAAGATCATAGAGCGTCGGCCGGCTGACGCCGAGCAGATCCGCCACCCGCGAGAGATTGCCACCCGCCTTGGTCAGGGCGCGCTGGATGGCGCGCCTTTCGGCGTCGGTACGGACCTGGCGCAGGTCGAGGACGTCCTCGCCAATGATATCCAGGCGCAGCGCCTCGGGCCTGATCTGTTTGCCCTCCGCCATGATGACCGCGTTGTTGATGACGTTCTCGAGTTCGCGAACATTGCCGCGCCAGGGATGCGCTGCGATCGCCTTGAGCGCCTTGGCGGTAAAACCGCGAACGGCGCGCTTGTGGCGACTGGCGGCCTGCTCGAGAAAATGTTGCGCGAGCAGCACCGTGTCGCCGGCCCGATCACGCAGCGCAGGCAGCACGATGTTCACTTCGCTGATGCGGTAAAACAAATCCTGGCGGAAGCGCCCATCACGAATCAGCGTGTGCAGGTCCTGATGGGTGGCGCAGATGATCCGCACATCCACCGGAATCGGTTCGCGCCCGCCGATCCGTTCCACTGACCGCTCTTCGAGGAAGCGCAGCAGCTTGGCCTGCAACGCCACCGGCATGTCGCCGATCTCGTCCAGCAACAGGGTGCCGCCGCCAGCCAGTTCGATCTTGCCCTTGGTCTGTTTGTGCGCGCCCGTGTAGGCGCCTTTTTCGTAGCCGAACAGTTCGGCTTCCAGCAGGGTCTCCGGAATGGCCGCGCAATTGATCGCAACGAAAGGCCCGTCGCGACGCGGGCTCAGGCGGTGCAGGGCCCGCGCGAACAATTCCTTGCCGGTGCCGGTCTCGCCGAGCAGCAATACCGTGGCGTTGGTGGGGCCGACCTTTTCCGCCATCCGGCAGGCGTGGAGCATCGCTTCGCTGTTGCCGATGATGCCTTCCAGCGCCGAGGACGACTGGCTTCTGAGCTTGCGATTCTCCGCCTCCAGTTCGTGGACCCGGAAGGCACGGCCCACGATCAGGCGCAGCACTTCGAGGTCCAGCGGTTTGGAGCAGAAATCGTAAGCACCGCTGCCGATGGCCTTGACCGCGTTGTCGCGATCGCCATTGCCCGTGGCCACGATGACCTTGGTATAGGGCGCTTCCTGCAGGATGTCCGCGATGGTGGCGAATCCCTCGGTGGTGCCATTCGCATCGGGAGGCAGACCCAGATCCTGCAACACCACCGACGGCTGGTGACGGTGCAGCAGCTCGAGCGCGGACTTCCGGTCGCCGGCCATCACCACGTCGTAGTCATCGAA
>Ga0068854_100002811_pt1 | contig 10820 bp, 10 predicted proteins | sample KBSCornC42_FD_66590 | JGI IMG/M metagenome (GOLD analysis project Ga0068854, IMG submission 66590) | Corn rhizosphere microbial communities from Kellogg Biological Station, Michigan, USA - KBS Corn C4-2 | ecosystem: Host-associated > Plants > Roots > Rhizosphere > Soil ... | reverse complement strand
CCAGCCGGCTGCGTTCGCGCATGACGGTGGCGGTGATCTCGCGGTCCTGGTCGCTCATCGGGGAGAGGGTGGAAATGGGCTGCATGCCCTGAAGACGGTTGTTCTCAGGGCATATTGTGGATCGGGAGGAAAAAAACAGGGGAAACTGCGAAGGGGAAATGAAGAAACAAGCAAAACCAGCGCGTTTGCGCGGGGAGCCATGGCCCTGCAAGCCGCTCCCCGCCTGAGGGTCCAGCCCTTACAGTTCGATGCGGGTGCCCAGCACCTGCAGGAACTGCGCCAGCCACGCGGGATGCGCCGGCCAGGCCGGGGCCGTGACCAGCTTGCCGTCGGTGATGGCGGCATCCACGGCGATATCGGCGAATTGTCCGCCGGCCAGCTTCACTTCCGGCGCGCAAGCCGGATAGGCCGAGACCTTTTTGCCTTCCAGCACGCCCGCGGCGGCCAGCACTTGCGGACCGTGGCAAACCGCAGCGATGGGCTTGTCGGCCTTGGCGAAGGCTTGCACCAGCTCGATCACCTTGGGGTTCAGGCGCAGGTATTCCGGGGCGCGGCCACCGGCTACCACCAGCGCGTCATAGCCTGCCGCGCTGACGTCGTCGAAGCTGGCGTTGAGGGCGAACTGGTGGCCGGGCTTCTCGGTATAGGTCTGGTCGCCTTCGAAGTCGTGGATGGCGGTTTTGATCTTGTCGCCGGCTTTCTTGCCGGGGCAGACCGCGTGCACAGTGTGGCCGACCATCTGCAGGGCCTGGAAGGGCACCATGGTTTCATAATCCTCGGCGAAATCACCGGTCAAGAGCAGGATTTTCTTTGCAGCCATCGTCATCTCCTTGGGATAAGGCCGCCGGCGCGGGGAGGGACCGGGCGGCCGGGTTGAAACGCATCTTGTTGCGGGCTCGCTTGGGCAGGATTCACTCCAGCCAGCGCATCCGGCGCGACTGTCCCATCAGGAAGTCGCGGTTGAGCTCCACGCAGTCGCGCAGGTAGCTCCACAGGGCCGATACCCGCGCCACATGGCGCTGCTCGCTGGAAGCCACCAGCCAGAAGGTGCGGGTGATGGCGATCTGTTCGGGCAGTACCGGCACCAGCTCGTCGGACTGCTGCGCCAGGAAGCAGGGCAGGATCGCCAGTGCCCGACCGGCACAGGCCGCCGTGTATTGCGCCACCACGCTGGTGCTGCGGAAGGCCCGGAAAGCGTCGGGTGCCACCGTATCCTTGTAGCGCAATTCTTCACTGAAGACCAGGTCATCGATGTAGCCGATGAAGTTATGTTGCGCCAGGTCATCCATGGTGTGAATCGGCGCGTGCCTGTCCAAGTACTCACGTGAAGCATAAAGCTTCAGGACATAGTCGGACAGTTTTGTGACCACGTAATTACCCGACAGCGGCCGTTCGATCGACACGCTGATGTCAGCCTCATGCTTGGACAGATTCACGAAACGCGGCATCGGCAGCATGTCCACCGTGATGTGGGGATTGCGGGCGCAGAAATGCGCGATGTGCGGTGCCAGCACGAAGGTGCCGAAGCCTTCGGTCGCGCCCAGCCGCACCTGGCCGGAGAGCTTGCTGTTGTGTCCGCCCAGTTCTTCGGTGGCGGCGTACAGGGTGCTTTCTACCTGTTCGGCATATTCCACCAGGCGGTAGCCGTCGGCGGTGAGCTTGTAGCCGTGGTTGTTGCGATCGAAGAGCTGGCTGCCGACCTGCTCCTCGAAGCGCTTCATGCGGCGCGAGACGGTCGAGTGGTCGATGCCCAGTTTCTTGGCGGCATCCACCAGGCCCTGGCTGCGGGTGAGTTCGAGAAAGATCCTGAGGTTGTCCCAGTCCAGCATGTGGTCTCCATGGTTGCATCGCCGCCGATGTGCATCAATGCAAAAGCGTTTTGTCTTTGTGGTTATTGTATCGATAAATACGCACATGCAGAATAGCGGGGCCGTGATGCCGCCCGGGAAGACAGAGGCGACAGACGGCAGGAGACAACGGCAAGACCCGGCGTCCATGAACGCGGGCAGGTCCGACAACAATCACAAGATCAAGGAGACAAGATGTCCAAGAACGCTTTCAGCCGTTCCCTCACGGCTGCGGCCGTGGCCTGCACGGTGTCGCTGGCCACCACTGCCATGACGGCCATGCCCGCTCGCGCCCAGGATGCCAATACGGTCAAGATCGGCGTGCTCACCGACATGTCCGGCCCCTACTCGGCCATGGGCGGCCAGGGTTCGGTGGTGGCCGCCAAGATGGCGGTGGAAGACTGCCTCAAGAATGAGTGCAAAGGCATGAAGATCGAGATCCTCTCGGCCGACAACCAGAACAAGCCCGACGTCGGCGTGACGCGCGCCCGCGAATGGCTGGACCGCGACAAGGTCGAGGCCATCGCCGATCTCACCAATTCCTCGGTGGCGCTGGCGGTGCAGAAGCTGATCAAGGAAAAGGGCGGCATCGCCATGTACAGCGGCCCGGCCACCGGCGCGCTGACCACGGCCGAATGCGCCACCAACGGTTTCCACTGGATGTTCGACACTTACTCGCAAGCGGCCGGTGCGGCAGCGGCACTGACCAAGTTGGGCAACAAGTCCTGGTACTTCGTGACGGTGGACTACGCCTTCGGCCATTCGCTGGAGAAGGATGCCTCCGATGTGGTCAAGGCCAATGGCGGTACGGTGGTGGGTTCGGTGCGCCATCCGCTCAATGCCTCTGACTTCTCGTCCTTCCTGCTGCAGGCGCAGGCCTCCAAGGCCCAGGTGATCGGGCTGGCCAATGGCGGCACCGATGTGGTCAACGCCATCAAGCAGGCCCGTTCCTTTGCCGTCGGCGGCAAGGACCAGCGCCTGGTGGCGCTGCTGGTGTTCCTTTCTGACGTGCATGCGCTCGGGCTGGAGGCTGCGCAAGGCCTGGTCTATACCGATGGCTTCTATTGGGATTACGACGAGCAGACCCGCGCCTTCTCCAAGCGCTTCGAAGCGCAGTTCAAGAACATCAAGCCGACCATGGTGCAGGCCGGTGTCTATTCCAGCGTCTACCAGTTCCTGAAGGCGCGCGCGGCCGCCAAGACCTCGGACTGGAAAGTGGTGGCGCAGAAGATGCGAGAAATTCCGATCTCCGACGCCGTCATGCGCAACGCCTCCATCCGTCCGGATGGCCGCGTGATCCACGACATGTACCTGTACCAGGTGAAGACCCCGGCCGAATCCAAGGCGCCGTGGGATTACCTGAAGCTGCTGTCGGTGATCCCGGCCCAGCAGGCCTTCCGTCCGATGGACGCGGCCTGCCCGCTGGTCAAGCAGTAATGCCTGTGGCCGGGGGCTGCTCCCGGCCTTGCTCTCCCCCATCCTGTTCACCTCTTCACAATGGAAATTGCAATGAGCCAAGCCAACATCCCCAACGTTCCTCTGTACCTCAACGGTGAAAAGGTGCAGTCCACTTCCAAGGAGTGGCGCGACGTACTGAACCCGGCCACTCAGGAAGTGGTGGCCCGCGTGCCTTTCGCTACCAAGGAAGAAGTCGACCGGGCCGTGGCCAACGCCAAGGAAACCTTCAAGACCTGGCGCAATACTTCACTGGCGCAGCGCATGCGCATCATGCTGAAGTTCCAGCAACTGCTGCGCGAGAACATTGCTCCGCTGGCCGAAATGATCACCCGCGAACACGGCAAGACCCTGCCGGACGCCGAAGGCGAAGTCATGCGCGGCCTGGAAGTGGTGGAACATGCCTGCTCCATCACCTCGCTACAACTGGGCGAACTGGCCGAGAACGTCGCCGGCGGCGTGGACGTCTACACGCTCTACCAGCCGCTGGGCGTGGGGGCGGGCATCACCGCCTTCAACTTCCCGGTGATGCTGCCTTGCTTCATGTTCCCCATCGCCGTGGCTTGCGGCAATACCTTCGTGCTGAAGCCCTCCGAGCAGGACCCGACTTCCTCGCTGTTCCTGGTCGAGCTGGCCAACCAGGCCGGCCTGCCGCCGGGCGTGTTGAACGTGGTGCATGGCGGCCCGGACGTGGCCAACATGATCTGCGACCATCCCGATATCAAGGCAGTGTCCTTCATCGGTTCCACCCATGTCGGCACTCACATCTATCGCCGCGCCAGCGAAGCCGGCAAGCGCGCCCAGTGCATGATGGGCGCCAAGAACCACTGCATCGTCTTGCCCGATGCCCCCAAGGACCAGGCCATCAACAACCTGCTGGGTGCGGCTTTCGGCGCGGCTGGCCAGCGCTGCATGGCCAATTCGGTGGTGGTGCTGGTGGGCCAGACGCGCGAATGGATTCCCGAGATCGTCGAACGCTCCAAGGCCATGAAGGTCGGCCCCGGCACCGACCGCAAGGCCGATGTTGGCCCGCTGGTCTCGAAGGCGGCCAAGGAACGTGTCGAACGTCTCATCGCCAGCGGCGTGGAGCAGGGCGCCAAGTTGCTGCTCGATGGCCGCAACTGCAAGGTGGCCGGCAGCGAGAACGGCAACTTCGTTGGACCGACCGTCTTCACGGGTGTGAAGCCCGAGATGGACATCTACGCCCAGGAGATCTTTGGCCCGGCCATGTGCATCGTCGAACTGGACACGCTCGATGAAGCCATTGCCTTCATCAACGCCAACCCCAACGGCAACGGGACTTCCATCTTCACCAGCTCGGGCTATGCGGCGCGCAAGTTCCAGAACGAGATCGACGTCGGCCAGGTCGGCATCAACGTGCCCATCCCCGTGCCAGTGGCCTACTTCAGCTTCACCGGTTCGCGTGCGTCCAAGCTGGGCGACCTCGGTCCCAACGGCAAGCAGGCCGTCACTTTCTGGACCCAGACCAAGACCGTCACCGCACGCTGGTACGCGCCCGATGAAGAAGCCGGCCAGGTCAACACCACCATCACCCTGAAGTAAGGAGAGCAGCATGAGCGCCAACATCGTCTTCATCGGCCTGGGCAATATGGGTTTGCCGATGGCGCAGAACCTGGTCAAGGCCGGTTTTTCGGTCAGCGGGCATGACCTGGTCAAGGCCAGCGTGGACAAGCTGGTGGAGGTCGGCGGCAAGACCGAAGCCGATTCCATGGCGGCCGTGGCCAAGGCCGACGTGGTCATCACCATGCTGCCGGCCAGCCGTCACGTGGAATCGCTCTACCTGGGCGATGCCGGGGTGCTGGCCTCGGCCAAGCCGGGCGCGCTCTTGATCGACTGTTCCACCATCGCTCCGGAAGCGGCGCGCAAGGTGGCGGCAGCGGCCAAGGCGCGCGGCTTCGAGATGCTGGATGCGCCGGTCTCCGGGGGCACCAACGGGGCGACGGCGGGCACCTTGACCTTCATGGTGGGCGGCAGCAAGGAGGCCTTCGAGGCCGCCCAGCCTTATCTGCAGAAGATGGGGAAAGCGATCTATCACGCAGGTGAAAGCGGCAGCGGCCAGACCGTCAAGGTCTGCAACAACATGCTGCTGGGCATCCTCATGATTGGGACGTCGGAAGCGATCCGCCTGGGCATGGCCAATGGCATGGATCCCAAGGTGCTGTCGGAAATCATGTCCAAGAGCTCGGGCCGCAACTGGACGCTGGAAGTCTACAACCCTTGCCCCGGCGTGATGGAAACGGCGCCGGCTTCCAAGGGCTATGCCGGTGGTTTCGGCGTGGACCTGATGCTCAAGGACCTGGGGCTGGCCGTGGAGAATGCGCTGGCCACCAACTGCGCCATTCCGCTGGGTTCGACGGCACGCAATCTGTACGACATCCACAGCATGAACGGGGCCGGCAAGCTGGACTTCTCCAGCATCTTCAACATGTTGGGCAAGGCGCAGTAAATCCGTATCACCCAGGCAGCAAAAAGGGACAGCCTCTTGCGGGGCTGTCCCTTCGTGTTTCTGCGTACTGATGTGCAGCTTATTTCTTCACTTCATCCTCGATGTGGGCGCGGATGATGTCGGCGAAATTGGCATCGGCCGTAAAGCCCAGCGCCTTGGCGCGCTTGGCTTCGAAGGCACCGGGCCAGGAATTGACGATGCGTTTGATGGCTTCGTCTTCCTTCCATTCGATCAGTTGCACCACTTCCTTGCCGGCGACCTGTTCCAGGGCCTCGACCATGTCCTTGACGGTCACGCACAGGCCGTCGATGGAGAGGAAGCGGGCCAGGCCCAGGTCAGCGCCATTGATTTCATGGCCGTGGATCAGGTTGGCGATGGCCTGGCGCGGCGACATCAGCCACATGCGCGTATCGGGCGTGACCGGGCAGACCGAAGGCTGGCCATTGAGCGGCTCGCGGATGATTCCCGAGGCGAAGCTGGAGGCCGCCTTGTTGGGCGCGCCCGGACGCACCGAAATGGTCGGCATGCGCAGCGCACGGCCGTCGATGAAGCCCTTGCGCGAATAATCCTGCACCAGCAGTTCGCCCATGACCTTTTGCGCACCGTAGGAGCTTTGCGGCATCAGCAGGGTGTTGTCGGGGACCACGGCCGGCAGTTCGCCGCCGAACACCGCCACCGAACTGGTGAAAACCACGCGCGGCTTGGTGCCCAGGGCACGGGCGCGTTCCAGGATGACGCGGGTGGCGTCGAAGTTGATCTTCATGCCCAGGTCGAAATCGGCCTCGGCGTGGCCGCTGACGATGGCGGCCAGGTGGAAGATGGACTGCGTCTCGGGCGTGATGACGCGCTCGATCACGGCGGCGTCGGCGATGTCGCCGGTGACGGCTTCGATGCGCGGATCAGTGAAACCCTGGGCCGGAACCACGTCCAGCAGGGTGATGCGCTTGATCTCTTGCGGCTGGCCGTCGCGGCCGGTCAGGGTGCCGCGCTGCAGCAGCTGGCGCGCCAGTCGGCTGCCCAGGAAGCCGGCGCCGCCGGTGATGACGATATGCATGTGTTCTCCTCGTGATCTGTCGTCGGAATAGGGGGGATATGAACGCTTGAGCGAAACCCGTGCAGCGCATTATAGCGGAAGTTGTAATACAACTTTGAGAATATGAAGCGGAAGTCACAAAAGCCGATGCCTGCGCGGTATCATGCGCGCCATGAAGACTTCCTCCTCCTCCAGGCCGCAGGCGTCGGCGCTCGCCTCCATGGCCGCTGCCGCGCGCGGCAAGACCACGCTGGCCGACCATGTCACCAGCGTGCTGGCACAGCAGATTCGCAGCGGGGAATTCGCCCCGGATGCGCGTTTGCCTTCGGAGATGGAGTTGACCGAACGATTTTCGGTGAGCCGTACGGTGATCCGCGAAGCCATTTCACGGTTGAAGTCGGAAGGACTGGTCGGCTCGCGCCGGGGCAGTGGCACGGTGGTCCTTCCGGTGACGCAGGCCACGCCATTCCGGCTGGACCTGAATATGGATGACGGCCGCGACTCCATCCAGGCGGTACTGCGGGTGATCGAATTGCGGCGCGGAGTGGAAGGGGAGATGGCCGCGCTGGCGGCGCAGCGCCGCACGCGCGCGCAGAACCTGGCGATCCAGCAGGCCTTGCAGGCCATCGATGCAGCGGCTGCGGCGGGGCGCGATGGCGTGCAGGAGGATTTCGCCTTCCATGCCGCCATTTCCAATGCCTCGCACAATCCGCTCTACACCTCGCTGGTGCAGTTCCTGAGCCAGTTCCTGCATGCTGCCATCCGCGTGTCGCGCATGAACGAAGCGCGCAGCAATGAGTTCGTGCAGCAGGTACGCGCCGAGCACGCGGCGCTGGCGCAAGCGATCAACGACGGCAATGCCGAGGCTGCGCGGGCAGCGGCCTTGCGCCATATGGAGCAATCGGCACTGCGCCTGCAGGCGGCTGACAAGGCCTTCTGGGCCAGCGCGGAAGGACAGGCGGCGGCGCGGGACCTGGCGCGGGTGAGGAGTGGAGGTTGAGCGGGACAGCGGGCAAACTGTCTACCCGTTCGCCCTGAGTAGACGCGCAGCGTCGTATCGAAGGGTTCACTGGCCGTGAAACTGCGCTGCGCCCCGTCGGCGCGCCTTCGATACGCGGCGATGCCGCTACTCAGGACGAACGGTCAGTGGATTGCCCGGCAAACAGGTATTAAACAGGCATAAAAAAACGCTGCACCAGGCAGCGTTTTTTTATTGGCATCGGCAGACGATCAGCCGCGCACGACCTTCTTGTACTCGTTGGTGCGGGTGTCGATTTCGATGTCGTCATCCTGGCTCACGAACAGCGGCACCATCACGGTGATCTGGTTGGCTTCGATGGCGTTTTCGATCTTGGCTTCCTTCAGGACGTTGCCCGAAGTGTTGCCCTTGACGGCCGGTTCCGAGTAGGCAACCTTGCGCACGATGGTGGTCGGCATTTCGACCGAGATGGCCTTGCCGTCGTAGAAGACAGCTTCGCACTGCATGCCGTCCTTCAGGTAGCCGATGGCGTCGCCCATGTTCTCGCCTTCGATTTCGTACTGGTTGTACTCTTCGTCCATGAAGACGTACAGCGGATCAGCGAAGTAGGAGTAAGTCACCGGCTTCTTGTCCAGGACCACGACGTCGAACTTGTCGTCGCCGCGGAAGACGCTTTCCAGCGGGCTGTTGGTCAGCAGGTTCTTCATCTTCCACTTGTAGGTGAAACCGGTACGGGAAGAACCGTTGACGTCCGAGCGCAGGACGATCATGGGCTTGCTGTCGACCATAATGATGTTGCCGACGCGGATTTCTTTTGCAAATTTCATAGCGATGTGTCGTGAAAAGTAGGTTTTTTCAAACTGTCAGTAGCCCACTGGTAAAACTTCTAAAACTTCACCGCAAGCCCACGTACGATTGAATTCCAAACTGCGTTAAAACGGTAGCCCGCTATTTTAACCCATTTTCCGTGCTCTTCCACTCTTCCAGGGCGAGCCGGCGGGCGAAGCCGAGCAAATTGTCCATCCAGTCGCCATTTGCCAACAGCTTCTGGATCCATTGTTCAGCCTGGCCCGACAATGCCGGCAGTTCGGCCTGCAGGGTCTGCCAGCTTGCCTGCCAGTCAAGGTCGCCCGGATAAGCGCCGTTCCAGGCGCGGTTGAGGTCGATGACGGCGGGCGTGGCCGGGTCATAAATCTTCAGGAAGGCATTGAGCTTGGTGTGGTGCAGGTTCTTGTCCTGGTGGTAGATGTTCCAGACGAAGGGACGGCCGGCCCACTGGGCGCGGGCGAAGGAATCTTCACCTCGCACGAAATTGAGGTCGCAGCTCCACAGCAAGCGGTCGTAATCGGTTTGCGCCACGAAGGGCAGCACGCGCACCGTCAAAGCATCCTGCGTGGCCACCGTTCCGGCGTGCGCCGGTGCGCCGAGGAAGGCCTCGACCGCTGCGCGTCCCACGCCTTCCGGCACCAGGCAGGTAACCGGAGCGGGCGAGGCTTGCCAGGCCGCAAACAATTCGGCAATCGGGGCATAGTCGTAGCAGAACAGCGAGACCTTGCAGGCCTGCGCTTCGGCCGCAGTCACGCCCAGCCCGGCCAGGAAGGCCGGGCCTTCATTGTTGGCCAGGAAGGCCTGTCGCCGGGCTTGCAGGTCGGCTTCGAAGCTGAGCCCGCCGGTTCGTTCATTGAAGCCGGGGAAGAAGAAATACTTGGTCAGTTTCAGCGAGCGATGCGGGGAGGGCAGGGTGTGGCAGCCCTCGACCCAGGCTTCGGCGGACAAGCCTTCCAGGTTGAACCAGACGGGCTTGGGCGAGCGCTGCGCCATGGCTTCCACGTAGCCGGGCGGGATCTCGCAGCCGAAGAATTCAATGACGATATCGGCCACATCGTCCGGCGTGAACAGGCCGTCCTGGCCGCGCCAGTGCTGCACCGTCACGCCGCTGACCTCTTGCGTCCCGGCCAGCGTGTCCACCGTCGGCCAGATGCGCCGGAAGCTCACCAGGTCATCCACCCACAGCCGCACCGCGAGCCCTTGCTCATGCGCCAGCTGCCGCGCCAGCCGCCAGCAGATGCCGATATCGCCATAGTTGTCGACGACCTTGCAGAACAGGTCCAGGGAGCGCAGGGGATTGGGGTGGGAATTCATCGATATGCAGGAAAATGCGGATGCAGGCCGCATGATACCGGCTTGGCGCAGGGACCGACGAAGCGAAATGAACAACAACGACAAATTTTTTCAAATTAAATAGCTTGCAATTCAATTTTGAGCAGTTTAATATGCAGCACATGGACAAGACGCACACCACGAATCTCCCGGACGCACTGATCGACGAAGCCCTGCTTCTCGACAACCAGCTGTGTTTTGCGATGTATTCGGCGTCGCTGGCCATGACCAAGGCTTACAAGAAGATCCTGGTCCCGCTGGAGATCACCTATCCGCAATACCTGGTGATGCTGGTGCTGTGGGAAAAGGATGGCGTTACGGTCTCGGAACTGGGCACGCGCCTGTTCCTGGATTCTGGTACGCTGACACCGCTGCTCAAGCGCATGGAAAGCATGGGTTTGCTTCACCGCAACCGCGATGCTGGCGATGAGCGCCGGGTGGTAGTGAGCTTGAGTGATGGCGGCCGCGCGTTGCGTGAGAAGGCCAAGGCCGTACCGCAGCAGATGAGTTGCATGCTGCCGGCGCTGGACCAGATCAAGGCGCTGGTGGTGGAGCTGAAGCAGGTTCGCAAGGGCCTGATCGATGCCGAAGATGAATGAAAATGTAACAAGCTTTGTGTTTTATATTGTGCGCAATAATATAGGTAATTATTTATATCGTTGATGCAGCCGAACTGAACATCGCAACATCAGCAGCACCAGAAACATCAGCAAGACCGCAAGTGAAGCAGCAAGAGATTGGCAAGCCAGTGATGACCGAAAGTGAATCTTTAGGCATCACACCCCTCGAACGAAACCCGTCAAGGGTGACGACAACCTGAACTTTGAAAGGAAATACCATGCCTTCGAACAAGATTGAAAAAGCCCTGTACACCGCCAC
>Ga0068854_100002809_pt1 | contig 10823 bp, 8 predicted proteins | sample KBSCornC42_FD_66590 | JGI IMG/M metagenome (GOLD analysis project Ga0068854, IMG submission 66590) | Corn rhizosphere microbial communities from Kellogg Biological Station, Michigan, USA - KBS Corn C4-2 | ecosystem: Host-associated > Plants > Roots > Rhizosphere > Soil ... | reverse complement strand
CGCTGCGGAAGCGGCGTTGCCCGGGAGCAGAACAAATGGCGCGATTGGCCTCACGAATCGGCGTGGGTGTGTGCGTGCTCGCGCTCGCCGCCGCGTCGACCGTCAACACGGCGGACCGCCCGCGCGGCGCGACCGACTGGCCCGCCACGAACTACGATCAGAGCGCCAACCGTTACAGTCCGCTGACCCAGATCACGGCAAAGAACGTCGCGACGCTCGAGCGGGTGTGGAGCTTTCATATCAAGCCTGCCGACTTCACCGGCCGGATGCGCGAAGACGAAGCGATTCCGATCGTGATCGGCAACACAATGTATCTCGCCTCGCCGTACGGTGCGGTGATCGCGTTGGACGCGACCACCGGCGCGGAGAAATGGCGATTCCAGCTGCCGAACAACGAGCTGCCGTCGAAACGCGGGCTGGCGTACTGGCCGGGCGGAGGTGACATCCCGCTGCCGGCCTCGATCATCTTCGGCTCGACGACCGGCGGGCTCTATTCACTCAAGGCGTCGGATGGCACGCCCAACGAGTGGTTCGGCGAGAATGGCGTCGTCAACCTCAAGACCTCCGAGGTGATGCAGACCGGCCCCGCCCCGGGGTACTCGCTGCTGTCGTCTCCGACGATCTACAAAAACCTGATCATCACCGGCGCGGGCACGGGCGAAGGACCGGGCGGCTCGAACGCCGGCGCCGGACCGGCCGGCGACACGCGCGCGTTCGATGCGCGAACGGGAAAGCTGGTGTGGACGTTTCACACCGTGCCGAGGCCGGGAGAGTTTGGATACGACACCTGGGGCGGCGACAGCGCGAAGAACCGATCCGGCGTCAACGTCTGGGGATATACATCGCTCGATGCGGAGCGCGGCATTCTGTATATGCCGCTCGGCGCGCCGAACAACGATCGGGTCGGCGTCGATCGTCCGGGCAACAACCTGTTCTCGTCGTCGGTCGTGGCGGTCAACGCGAACACCGGCAAATATCTCTGGCACTTCCAGCTCGTGCACCACGACATCTGGGACTACGACACGCAGTCGGCGCCGCTGCTCGTCGACCTGCACCGGAACGGCCAGCTGGTGCCGGCGGTGATCATCGTCAACAAGACCGGGTTGCTGTTCACACTCAACCGCGTCACCGGCAAACCGATCTTCGACATCGAGGAGCGGCCGGTGCCGAAGAGCGACGTGCCCGGCGAGCAGGCGTCGCCGACGCAGCCCTTCCCGGTGAAACCGGAGCCGCTGACGCAGAACACGATCTCGCGGAACAACCTCTACAAAGGGGAGCCGCAGCACCAGGCGTACTGCGAGCATCTCGTCGACGACAACAACATGAAGCTGGGCGGCCCGTACATGCCGATTGCCTTCAACCAGTACAGCATCTCGCCTCCTGGTCCGGCCGGCGGCATCAACTTCTGGGGCCCGTCGTACGATCCCGAGTTGCATCTGTTCGTCTCGAACACCAGCAACATCTTCCAGCCGATGCGCATCGTCCAGCGGGAGGACGGCAGCTACATCAATTCCGGCCCGCTCGCCGGCACGCGCCGCTTCGGCGATCCCGATCGCCATCTGCTCTGCGGCCCGACGCCGTGGGGCGAACTCGTGGCGGTGAACATGGACACGGGCAACGTCGTCTATCGCAAGACGCTTGGCGTCTCGGACATGTTGCCCGCCGGCATGCAGGACACAGGGCGGCCGAGCTCCGGCGGCGTGGTGCTGACGGCCAGCGGGCTCACCTTCGTCGGCGGCACGGACGATTTCAGGTTCCGCGCTTTCGCGACCGCGACCGGCGAGAAGCTGTGGGAAATCAGATTGCCTTCGTCAGTTGAAACGACGCCGATTACCTACCTTGGCGCCGACGGCCGGCAATTCGTCGCGGTGGTGAGTACCGGCGGCGGACTCACCGGGTCGCAGGTCACCAACGACGAGATCATCGCGTTCGCCCTGCCGAAGAGGTGATCGCGGCTTTTCGGCTTGAGGCTTGCGGCTTGAGGCTTGCGGCTTACGGTGACGCGCGTGAGAGAATAGCGGTTGCCCTCTGCATCGTGCTCCGAGGTAGCCGCATCGTGACGCCGGAATCGAACACCCCTACGCCGATCCAAGAGCACCTCGGTCCGCGAACCTTGCGCGACCCGGTGCAACAGCTCCGCGATCGCTTCACCGAGCTCCGCCGCGAGTTTGCTGAGCATCCTGACCGCAGGCAGGAGATTCTCGCCGCGGCCGCTAACGATATGCAATGCCGCCTGGCGGAGCTTGCCGAGCTCGAGGACCAGTTCACGCGCGAGCGGATTCGCTTCGAAGAGCACCTCGGCGACGCGTTCGCGCGCGAGCATGAAGCGCGGCTCAGGGCCGAAGCGGCCATTACGATGAACGACGAGTTCATCGCGACCGTGTCGCACGAACTGCGCACGCCGTTGACGGCGATTCTCGGTTGGACGCGCGTGCTGCAGTCGCTGCACCGCGATGACGCGCAGACGCAGAAAGCGGTTGCCAGCATCGAACGGAGCGCCAAGGCACAGGCGCGGTTGATCGAGGACCTCCTCGATATCTCCCACATTGCCCTCGGCCGCCTGCGCCTCGACGTGAAGCCGGTCGATCTCGGGACCATTGTTGCCGGGGCCATCAATGTGGTCACCCCGACGGCGGCGGCGAAGGGCGTATCGCTCGTCCCGCCGACGTCGACCGATGTCCTGATCGTGCTCGGCGACGGCGTGCGGCTCCAGCAGGTGTTCTGGAATCTTCTCTCGAACGCCATCAAGTTCACGCCGTCGGCCGGTCGGGTGGAAGTCGACGTCAACGGTGTCGGGTCGGTGGTCCGCGTCGACGTCCGCGACACCGGCGTCGGGATGGATGGCGAGTTTCTGCCGCACGCGTTCGATCGATTCCGCCGCGGCGACACCGGCCCGAGCCGGCGTTATGGCGGCCTCGGCCTCGGGCTCGCGATCGTCCGTCAGCTCGTCGAGGCCCACGGGGGGACGGTCACCGCCGAGAGTGGCGGACTCGGGCTCGGTTCGACCTTCACAGTGTGGTTGCCGTTGAAAGATCGGCTCAGCGAGCGGCGCCGTGAACAACGTCTGCCGTTCGACGAGGTCGATCTGCTCGACACGTCCGATTGATCACGATCAGGCGACGCGATCGACGCGCGTCATCCACTCCTTAGAAACCACCCGTTTCGACCGAGTTTACGGTTGAGGTCGGAGCCCGGCGCGGCTTTAGTCGCGATCGGAGTGCGAACGTCAGACTAAATTCGGCGCGTCGAGCTCTTCCATATGTGAAGTTGCCGCGTTTGCCTCGTCCGACCAAAGCCCTTAGATCCAGCGACCTTGGCGTCGAACGTCGCCGCGCATTCAGTCGCAGACATCTCCTCCAGGCCGACAGGCGCTCCAGTTTGCAGCCCGTCCTCTCGACTACTGCCATGTGTGGTGCCGGTGCGTCGATCGCCCCGGCGTCTCGAGGTGTTCCGATGTCTGATTCCGCTCGTCGAATGCCGACGCTCAGCGCCGGTCGCCGACCGCGTTTCGCCGTCGCACGACCATGCGCCGTCGTGCTCGCCGTCTGTTCGTGCGCCATCATTGCTGCGGACACGCGGATCGCAGACCTTGCGCCGGTAATCGCGGTGCAGGCGGCTGCGGCACCGACGCCGACGAGAGTCGGGAGTCTCATCGCCGGGACCTTCAACGACGCCAGCGGTCATTCGGCTCAGTCGCACCTCGTCTACGCGCCGAATGCCGGCGTCTGGTGGCTGTTCACCCTGTCGTCGACACACGACGCCGTTGACGATCACACCGTGCGCAGCTACTACAGCAGCGGAGCGAACCTCGCGTCGACGACGTGGACGGCGGCGGCGCCGAGCCCGCACCTTGCGAATGCCGGCTTTGCGACCGACGCGATCTTCGCCGGCGGCCGCTCGCTCGGGGTCGCCGTCGTGAACATCGGCGGCGTCGACTACGCACACCTGTTCGCGTCGGCGGCGTTCGACGGCCAGGTCGCGTCCAACGGGCACATCCGCGCGCGGCTCGGCGCGAACGGCATCGAATGGGGATCGTGGGACAACCCCGGTTCGCCCAACGCGGCATCGCAATGGCAGGGGCCCGCGACCACGGGAAATCCGAGCGCCGCGGCCACCTACTCGTCGTGGGGCAACGTCGTCGGCATCTCGACCGGCGGCTTCGTGCACCACTCCAGCGTCACCATGGATGAAGAGGTCGACTGCAACGCCGGCCGATCGATCAACGCAGACATCGCGGCCACCTGGACCAACGGCTTCGGCGTGAATAAGGTCGGTGCATCCCCTCCGAATACCACGGCGGTGATCGACAAGTCGATGACCTTCGAATGCAAGGCGCTGGCGTTCGCCCCGCTCGCCTCCGACGTCATGCTCGCCGTATACAGCAACGGCGCCGTTGCGCAGCCGTACCTTTCCAACCTGCGGTTCCAGAAGTCCGGCGCGAGCGGGACGTGGACTACCGTCGCGGCCGGCGGCGGCAACGGCAACGTGTTTTCGAGCGACGCCACGATCGATGCAAACGACTGGGCGCTCGTGCCGGTCAACACTGATGTGATCTTCGCGTTTCGCCGCGACGGGTTTGGCGCTGGCGTTGATGGCGCCACGTACGTCCCCGCATCGAACGCGTGGCGATCGATGGCCGCTCCGCCGCCGCGGTTCGCGCCGGGACAGGTGCCGAAAGCCGGCGCCGGATTGTTTGGTGCGGCCGACGGTACGAGCGTCTGGTTGTTCTGCATCAACAGCGACGCTGCCAACTCGATCCTCTACACCGCCTTCAATGGCATCGGATGGGCGGCGTGGGCGACGGTCCCCGGCACGGATCAGGGAACCCAGTCGCGCAATTTCATCTCAGGATATCCGCGGGCGGCCAACGGCCAGATCGGCGTGATTTGGACCGAAGGAACCGGCACGTTCGACGTCGTGACTGCGACGCTCGCGACCGACACGACATTGCCTTCGGTCGCGCTGACGGCGCCGAGTGCGGGAGCGACGGTATCAGGCGCGACGGTCAGAGTGTCCGCGGACGCGAGCGACAACGTCGGCGTCGCCGGTGTGCAGTTCATGCTCGATGGAACGAGCCTCGGCCCCGAACTGACCTCGACCCCGTACGCGATGACGTGGGACGCGAGCGCGGCGGCCAATGGCCCGCACACGTTGACCGCAATCGCGCGAGACGCGGCGAACAACCTCGCTACGGCCGGGCCGATCAACGTTGTCGTGAACAATCTACCGACGCCGCCAACCGGATCGCGCGCATACGGCGGGACTCCGGCGACCATTCCCGGGATTGTCGAGGCTGAGAACTTCGACGAAGGCGGACAGTCGCTGGCCTACTTCGACACCACGACCGGAAATGCCGGCGGCGTGTATCGGACCACCGATGTCGACCTGGAGTCGACGTCCGATGCCGGCGGTGGCTACAACGTCATGAAGACCAGGGCCGGCGAGTGGGTGACGTATTCAGTGAACGTGACCACGGCCGGAACCTACGTGCTCGACGCGCGGGTCGCGAACATCGGCACCGGCGGGAGATTCCACGTCGAGATCGATGGCGTCGACAAGACTGGCCCGATCGCCCTTCCGGATACGGGCGGGTGGCAGGTGTGGCGGACGATCTCGATCGCCACGATCGCGATAACCGCGGGTCCACACGTCGTTCGCGTATCGCTGGATGTGGCAGGGACGAGCAACGGCGTCGGCAACTACAACTGGTTCCGGATTGGTGCGGCACCGCCTCCACCTCCTCCTCCGCCACCGCCGCCCGCGAACACGCCGTTTGGTGGGACCGCCGTTCAAGTGCCGGGCCTTGTGGAGGCGGAGAACTTCGACCAAGGCGGCCAGTCCATCGCGTACTCGGACACCACCGCGGGTAATGCGGGCAACGTCTACCGGGCAACTGACGTTGATCTCGAGATCTCGACGGACGCCGGTGGGGGATACAACGTCATGAAAACCCGGACAGGCGAGTGGCTGAAGTACACCGTGAACGTCGTCACGGCTGGAACCTATCCGCTGGCGATCCGCGTCGCGAATATCGGCACCGGCGGCGCGTTCCACGTTGAGGTCGATGGTCTGAACGTAACCGGCGCGATCGCGTTGCCCGACACCGGCGGATGGCAGACATGGCAGACGCTCACCACTGCCGGCGTGGCGTTCACAGCGGGGCCACACGTTCTCCGAATATCGATGGACGTCGTCGGAACGAGCGGGGGGGTGGGCAACTTCAACTGGTTGCGTGTCGGCCCGTAATCCGGCGCCGACGCGAGACCGGGCGGGGGTCTACGCTTTGCCCGGTGGCGGCAACCGTCTCATGACCCTGTGTACTGCCGAAACGTCGATCACGTGGCGCAGCCGCCGCGTCCGGTGTCGGTACTCGAATTGCCCGCACGCCGCACACGTGAACAGATCCCATCGTTCGGGTGGAACGCCGCTGAACGCCGTGTGTTGATACAGCAGGAAATCGGTGCACGAGGGACACGCCAGGCGCGGCGGCGCAGGATCGGCAGAGTACACGATACGGGTCCGCGGCGGCACGGCCGCACACGATACTAAAGCGCTCAAGGAGCGTCAATGACTTCGTTGGCCGTGATGCTCACGCCCGCCGGCGCGCAGCGGCCCGGAGGGCGGCAAAGACCGCGATCGCGCAGGCAAAGACGACGGCAATTCGCACGACGTGAGTGCGCGCGGCCGCGGCGACTTCCGGCCAGCGGTCGCCCGCGACATATCCGAATCCGAGGAACACGGCGCACCAGATCACTCCGCCGGGATACGCGTAGGCGACAAACGTTCGGTAATTGAGACAGCCGGAGCCCGCGGCGATCGCCGTGACGTGGCGTACGCCGGGGATGAAGTAGCCGAATGTCAGCAGCCACCCGCCAAACCTGCGAAACCAGCTCTGCGCGCGCTCGATCGTGTCGTGGTGATTCTTCATTCGCGCCTGGAGGACCGGCAGGCCGACCCAGCGGCCAAGCGCATAACTCAGGGTGATGCCTGTAAGGCAGCCGCTGATGGCCGCGATGGCCGTGCTCGCGGCGTTCAGCCGGCCGCCCGCGATCAGCGCGCCAGCCGCCGTCAGCAGCAGTTCGTCGGGAATCGGCACGCCGAAGATGCCGAACACCTGCGCGAAGAACAGCAGGGGAGCGCCGAATCGCACCAGCCAGCCGACAAGATCGCCGTTCACGTTACAAACAGCATGGCACGAACCGACACGCGGTTCAGCTCGGCCGTGGTGTATAAAGGGCCGCAATCGCATTCATGAAAAGCCACATCGTTAGACGAATCGCCGCCGTGTTCGTGGCGTCGACGATCTCCGCGTGCACCAGCGGAGCCGTCAGCGACAAGGCGCCGACGTCGGCACCGGCGCAGACAATTGCCTCGACGCGTCCTCGCGTGCCCGATGGCTGGCCGTTTCCGCTCGACACGCCGGCTGCTGCCGGCGATCGCGCGATGGTCGTCACCGACCAGCCGCTCGCCACCGAAGCCGGTGTCGCCGTGCTGCGCGACGGCGGCAACGCGATCGACGCCGCGGTCGCGACAGCGTTCGCGCTGGCAGTCGTGCTGCCGAGTGCCGGCAACATCGGCGGCGGCGGGTTTCTCGTGGCGCTCGTCGACGGCCGCAGCTACGCACTCGATTTCCGGGAACAGGCGCCGGCCGCCAGCCGCCGCGACATGTATCTCGCGGCTAACGGAGAGGTCGGCGATCGATCCGTGACCGGACACCTGGCCGCCGGTGTGCCGGGCAGCGTGGCAGGATTGTTTGCCGCGCATCAGAAGCTCGGTTCGAAGCGATGGGCGGATCTCGTGCAGCCGGCCATCCAGCTCGCAGAGGAAGGCTTCGTCGTCGACGACTACGCCGCCACAGTGATCAAAGCGGAGGCCGAACGCCTCGCGCGCTTTCCGGCGTCGGCGGCGCTGTACCTCCCGCAAGGACGTCCGATCGCGGCGGGAACGCGGTTCAAGAATCCCGACCTTGCACGGACGCTGCGGCGCATTGCCGATCGCGGCCGCGACGGGTTCTACACCGGTGAAACCGCGGCGCTGATCGGCGCCGAGATGACGCGCGGCAACGGCATCATCACCGCGCGCGACCTGGAACGCTATCAGCCGAAATGGCGGACGCCGATCAGGTTTCAGTATCGTGGTCACGACGTGATCTCGATGCCGCCCCCCTCATCCGGCGGCCTGACGCTCGCGCTGATCGCCGGGCAACTCTCGGCCGACAATCTGGCCGCGCTCGGCTGGCACACCGCGAAATCGGTGCACCTGATGGCCGAGAGCATGCGTCGCGCGTTCGCGGTTCGTAACGAGGTGCTGGGTGATGCCGATTTCGTGAAGGTCGACCAGGACCAGCTCTTGTCGCCGACGTTCAGCGCCGCGCTCCGTGCGACGATCTCGACTGAGCACGCGACGCCGTCAAGGGAAGTCTCGGGTCGGGCCGCGCCCGTCGAGAGCCGGCAGACGACGCACTTTTCGCTGACCGACAGCCATGGCAACGGCGTCGCGCTGACGACCACGCTCAACGGCTGGTACGGATCGGCCGTCACCGTTGCCGGCGGCGGTTTCCTGCTGAACAACGAGATGGACGACTTCGCGGTTAAGCCCGGCACGCCGAACATGTACGGTCTCGTGCAGGGCGAGGCCAATGCGATCGCGCCCGGCAAGCGGATGCTGTCGGCGATGACGCCGACGATCGTGCTCGACGCTGACCGCCGGCCGCTGCTCGTGACCGGCGCGAGCGGCGGGCCCTTCATCATCACGACCGTGTTCCAGGCGATTTCGAACCGGCTCGATTATGGGCTCGACGTTTCCGCGCTGATGCAGGCGCCGCGGCTGCACCATCAACATCTACCGGATGCCTTGCGGCTGGAGAAGGGGGGCTTCGACAACGCCGACATCGCCGCGCTGCGTCAGCTCGGTCACGAGGTGCGCGATTTCGCTCCCGACGACGGCAGCATCGGCGCGACGATCGAACGCCGCGACGGCCGCTGGTACGGCAAGTCCGATCCGCGAATCAGCGGCCTGGCGAAGGGCTATTGAGGCGACCGCCCGCCGCGCAGCGCGAAAGATCGCGATCCGGCCGCCGTGGAACGGATACCATGTGAGCTCATGGCGCCCATCGACATCGAAGTGAACTTACGCATCCCGAGCCTCACAATCCGGTCGGAAGGCAGCAAGGATGTGCGGGTCGACAACAGCTCAGTGAGGTTCAGCAAGCGGGTTTCGGTCGACGGCGTCCCGAAAGCCGGCGATCGGCTGGCGTTGTCGACGCGATCGGGGCCGCCGTTCGAATGCACCGTGTCCCGCTCGGACTGGCACGAGGAGAAAAGCCTCTTCGTCGTGTCGTGCGCGTATGCCCGCCGCTCGATCACCGCCGAGGAGCACAGCGCCCTGCTGTCGGATCCCGACTGGTCACCGCAAACACTGCCGTAGCTGCGGCGCGCTTACTTCTTCTTGTTGTACTTCTCCATCATCTCCTGCATCATCTGCTGGGGTGTCTTCTTCGACTTGATCATCTCCTGCACCATCTCGGTCGACGGCGGCGTGATGTGGTTCGCGCGCAGGTAGCCGACGATGTTGCCGTAGATCTCGTTGTTGTGGACCGATGTGTGGAGGAAGGAGAAGACCAGTTGCGGCGACGCGAGGATTTTCGCATCGTCGAGCTTCTCGAACGTCGCGTCGCAGTACTCGAACGACTCCCGCAGGTTCCTGATGATTTCGTCTTTCGCCTTGAGCAAGTCGGTCTTCGCCTTCGGCATCGGGTTCGGCTCGGCGCGCAGCGTCGAGCAATCGAGATAGTTCCGCTCGGTCGAGTGGTTGATCCACTGGCCGAAGTCCATCTGCTCGGGTGACAGCTTGAAGGTGTACTTCTCCGCCGGCATCACCTCCGCAGCGCCCTGAAGGAAGAGCCGGACCGGCATGTAGTAGCGCTGGATGTTAGTCGTCTTCAGGTTGTCAGCTGTCTGCGCCTGCAGCGGCGCGGCGGCGAGCACGGCGATCAGTAGGCATGTCGTTCGCATCAGGGCCTCCGACACAAGCAAACGTGGGCGGTCGAAACTTATCCCAGCGCGCCGATCTGGCGCATCAACCCCAGTAAATCCGAGCTGACCCAGGTCTCGGCAATCCGATCGTTCGTGATGACGAAGACATCGGTACCGCCGACGATCACGGTTCGGCCGGTCGGCGCGATCCCCTTGAATGGGCCACGGTGGGTTCCGCGCGCGGTCCATCGGGCCGCGACTTTGTTGCCCTCGGCAACGAGATCCTCGACCGCGTAGGACAGATCGGGGAAGGCGTCGCGGAATTCCCGCAACATCTGCACGACGTCGCGGGTGCCACCGGTACCGCCGGGCAGCAGCGGATGATGGACGACGAGCGCGGGATCGATCAGCTGCGCGGCTGCGGCCTGACTCTGCTGGTTGAAAACCTCGTCGAAGAAGCGGCGGACGATGGTCTTGTTCGTATCGCTCATCGAGCCGAACGCGGGCTGGAAGGAACGTGGAGCCGGCGACCAGACTTGAACTGGTGACCTGCTGATTACGAATCAGCTGCTCTACCAACTGAGCTACGCCGGCCAGGCGTGAAACCAGTATTCTAGCACGCCCATGGTGGTCACCCGGCGGTGCGAGATCGCGACGAAAGGGCAAGGCGACGCGCACGACATCACCGACCGCGTGGCCGCGGCGGTCGCGGCGTCGGGATGCCGTGACGGAATTGCGCTGATTTTCGTGGTCGGATCGACCGCCGCCGTGACGACGATCGACTTCGAGCCGGGCGCGGTCGCGGATCTCAACAGCGTGTTGGAAGCGCTCGCGCCGCGTGCAGCGGAC
>Ga0068854_100002804_pt1 | contig 10828 bp, 7 predicted proteins | sample KBSCornC42_FD_66590 | JGI IMG/M metagenome (GOLD analysis project Ga0068854, IMG submission 66590) | Corn rhizosphere microbial communities from Kellogg Biological Station, Michigan, USA - KBS Corn C4-2 | ecosystem: Host-associated > Plants > Roots > Rhizosphere > Soil ... | reverse complement strand
GTAGCAGCCAGCCATGCACTTGTTCGGAGGTCAGCCGGAGACTGAGTCCGGCGACGGCATCCCGAAGGGCGTGGTCGCCACTTGCCTCGGCTTCGACCAGCACCTCGGCGAGCACCTGGCGGACCAGCAAGTCCTTGTCCCGGTCCTCCATCGCGCGGGTGCCTGGCAGCATCCCTGCTTCGAGCGGAAACGCGGCAAGCAGCCACTGGGCGAACGAGTGGATCGTGCCAATGCGCAAGCCGCCGCCCGGACAATCAAGCACCGCGGCGAAGCGGCTCCGCGCGCGCGCCTGCGTCCCGGGATCGATATCCGCCCCAATGTGCTGGAGTTGGACCGCGAGCTTGTCGGCCGGCAGCCGAACCCAGCTCGCCAGCACTTCGTTGACCCGCGTCGCCATCTCAGCCGCGCCGGCCTTGGTGAAGGTCAGGCAAAGGATCTGCTCGGGCCGCACGCCCTTCTGCAGCAGCAGCCGCAGCACGCGCGCCGACAGCACCTGGGTCTTGCCCGTCCCCGCCGAGGCGCCGAGCCAGACGGTGTCGGCCGGCTCGACCGCGGCGCGCTGGTCGCCGAACAGCGGGAAGACCAGCGGCTTGTCGTCCTCTTCGGTCACGGCTGGGCCTCGACGTCGCCGCGCGCCTGCCACTCGTCGAGGCGCATCAGCTGGTCATATTCGCCGAAGTTGGGCAGGTCCGGCGTCAGCCGCGCGGTGAACGGCGCGTCGCCGAGAATCCACTTGTCGAGCGCGTCGCGGAGAAAGAACTCGGTCTGCGAGAGGAACTCTTCGCGCGGCAGGCCGGTCAGCTTGCGGCCTTCCTTGACCGGTTCGCAGGCGTAGCCGAAGCCGGTCTCGCTGTCCTTGCTGCGCCCGAGCGACCAGTATTCGAAGCGTTCGGGCACGCCCTCGATTCCTGCGAACCCGCCCCGCGCGGCGATCAGCCCGAGCACCCCAAGCTGGAGGTTGAAGCCCTGCTCGACCCGCGAATTGCTCGGCGGCGCGCCGGTCTTGTAGTCGACGATCGCCAGCTTGCCTTCGCGCAACCGGTCGATGCGGTCGGCGCGGCCGTGGACAACGATGCCGTCAATCTCGATCCGCCCGTCCTCTTCCCATTTCACCGGCATCCGCCCTTCCGCGCCGAGGCGTCTCGTCTCGGCCTCGATCCAGGCCAGGGCACGAACCAGGCGGGGCTGCCAAGTGGCCTTGGTGAACGGGTGAGCGCTCATCTCGGCAAGCATCCGCTCGCCCAAGGCAGCCAGATCGCCGCCGTTGCTATGCCAAGCCTTGAGGATGTCGTGGACGGCGGTGCCCTTCCACGCCGCGCTGGGCTCGGCGTCGAGTTGGTCGAGCGCTGCGAGGCCAAGGATTTTCGCTGCGTAGAACTGGTAGGGATCCCCGCGCAGCCGGTCGAGCGCGGTGGCCGAGATCGAGACGCGGCGCTGCTCGGCGCTCGGCTGGGGCTCGGGGCGCGGATAGGCTGGCGCTGCGGCAGCGCGATCGAGCGCGCGGGCGAGCCGCACCGCCCTATCCTCGCGGTGCGCCTTGAGTAGTCGCGGTCCGAGCATCGCGCGGATCCGCAGCAAAAAGCGCGAAGGGATAGTCGGGCCGGCCTGGTCGCGCGCGGCGTGGCTGAGCACGACCTCCGGTGCGCCCAGCGCGCCGGCGAGATCGTGCGCCGACAAGCCGATGCGAAAGTCCGCCCCTGGCACACCTAGCGCGCGCAGCAGCGGCGGCGCGAGCAGAGGGTCGGGTGCCGGGTTGGCGGGCCACTTGCCTTCGACCAAACCGCCGCAGATTACCAACTCGGCCCGCGTCATCCGCGCTTCGAGCAGGCCATAGATCGCGACACGCGGGTGGCCGCCCCACGGCGGGCGCACCGCGATCTCGTCCATCGCCTCGCGCAGCACCGACGGCAAGTCGCGCGGGTCGAGCATTGTGCCCGCGTCGCGGGCCGCCTCGCGCACGTCTTCGACGAAGGCGGCCAGCGCGCGCCCGTCGGGCTTGGCCCACAGCGAGAGCCCGGCCATTGCCTCGCCCACTTCGCCCAGCAAGCCAAGTGCGTCCGCCAGCGGCACGCTGTCGGCCAAGCCATCGAGTGGTTCGAGCGAGCGCCGCGCCTCGGCCCACCACTTCGGCAATCCCGGAGGAACGCCCCGCGCGGTGGCGCGCGTTGCGGCAACCCCGTCCAGCCCCGGGGCGGGACGCGGGCCGCGGAGAGCGCGATCGAGCTCGCGAACCCGGTCGAGCCATTCCGCGCGGGGCTCGCCATCGTGGACCAGGGGATGGCTGAGCGCGGCGAGCAACGGCACTGGCGCCATCCGCTCGGCCGCACAATCGGCGAGCGACAATAGCAAGCGACCGGCGGCTGTCTGCGACAGCGGCCGACCAGCGGTGTCGTCCGCGGCGATGTTCCAGCGGGCGAGATGCGCTACGATCCGCGTCGCCAAGTTGCGGTCGGGGGTGACCACGGCGATGCGCTTCTCAGGATCGGCGAGCGCCTCGCGCACCAACAAGGCGATGGCTTGCGCTTCCTCTTCGGGGTCGGCGCACTCCATCACGCGGACGCCCGACAGCCGTCGCTCATCCGCGGGCAAATCGATCCAGGCGGCGCTTGCCTCGGGCGGAAGGAACAGGCTGGAGATCGCGCGGCTGCGCTGCGGGGACGCAGCCGTCGGGCCCGAGCGGTGCCACGCCTGCACTTCATCGCGGTTTACGCCCATGCGGTTGAGCAGCAACTTGAGGTGATACTGCGGATGCGTCACGGCGTCGTCGCGGGCGAACGGCGGGTCGTCGGGCTGGGCAGGCGCGCCCGCGATGCCGAGCGCATTCCAGACTGTTTCGTCCAGCGACAAGTCGAGATCAGGGAGGACGACGGCTCCGCGCGGCAGCTCCGCCACCGCACGCAGCAAACTGGCAATCGCCGGAGAGGCGCTGGTGATCCCGGCCGCGACGACCGGATTCTGCGGCGGCGTTTCGCGCCACCTTTGCGCCGTATGTTCGAGAAGCCGATTGCGCCTTTCCGGCGCGTCGATCTCGCCCCGCGCCTCCAGCTCAAAGCGCCACTTTTGCTGCAACCGTGCGAACAGCGCGGTATTCGCCTGCCAGTGCCCGGCCAGGTCGGGAAACAGATCGCGCACCCGGTCAGAGAGGAGTTCGCCGGCGGAAATTCCCTCGACGCTGAGCCGGTCCATGCTGCGCGCTATGCTGCGCGCGAGCCGCAGCAAAGCCGGCGTTGCTGCATCCTCGTAACCCGGTTCTTCGCGGAGCATTTCCGCCAGCCGCAACCAGCGGCGGTTCGCGTCGGCCGCAGGCGGAATTGCTGCACCCGCGCCGATCGGATCGAGGACCGGACCCAGCGTCTCGTCGAGGTCGAGGTCTCCCACCACGGCCATCCGCGGCAGCAGCAGTCCGTTCCCGCTGGCGCGCACGAAGGCCTCGGTCAGCGTACGCACCGCGCGGCGGCTGGGCAGCATAAGCGTCAGCCGCGCCAGCCCGAAGCGAGCCTCCGAATAGCGCGGAATCAGTCCGGCGACGAGCGCATCAGCGAAGCCGCGGTGCGCGGCGATCGAATAGACTTGCGGCAGGCGCCGCTCAGCCACTCGCCAGTGCCGCTTCGGTCAGCCCGATCGCTTGCGGATAGCCGACATCGAACCACGCGCCGTCGTGGACCAGGCCGAAGCATCGCCCCTTGGCGATTGCACGGTCCCAGAACAGGTTGGTCGAGAACACCTCGGCAGGCGGGTCCACGATCACGGACTTGGCCAGCAGCTGGATGCCCGTCCAGACGTAAGGACGCTGGCGCTTGGGTCCTTCGCGGGAGAGGCGGCCCTCGCCATCCATGTCGAAATCGCCCGTGCCCTGAGTGTTGCCGGCGTGCTCGAACGGGACGACCAGCATCAGCACGTCCATCCGCGCCCGGTCCCACGCCGCAGCCATGCGGTGGAGCGCATGCTCCTCGGTGTCGGCGAACCAGTTGTCGGCGTTGATGCAGAAGAACGGGTCGGCATCGATCAGCGGCAGCGCCTTGACCAGCCCCCCACCGGTGTCGCGCAGGAGCGCCCGCTCATCGGAGACCGTGACATCGAGATCGCCCGCGTGTCTGGCGAGGTGCGCCTCGATCTGCTCGGGGAAAGTGTGGACGTTGACCACGATCCGCCCGACCCCGGCGTCGCGCAGCAAGTCGAGCACGTGATCGAGCAGCGTCGTGCCGGCGACCTCGATCAGCGGCTTGGGCTTGCTGTCGGTAAGCGGGCGCATCCGCGTGCCTTTGCCGGCGGCCATGATCATCGCCGTGCTTGGAACCGGACTCCCGCTCATCCCGCGTAGCTGCCCCCGCCGGAATGGCGCAATTCGGCGGGGACATTGGCCTCGAGCCAGCGGGCGACGGGCGCCAGTGCGGGGTGCGCGAGGTCGCGCTCGAGCAGCGCCCACACGCGCGGGATCAAGTCGAGGTAGCGCGGCTTTCCGTCACGCTTCCACAGCCGGATGAAGATACCCACGATCTTGGCGTTCCGCTGCGCGCCAAGCCGCGCGTAGTCGGCGCGGAATTCGGGAAGCTCGCCGACGCGGGCGAGGTAGTGTCCGATCATCCGCTCCTCGAGCTCGGGCGACACGTCGCGCCGCGCGTCCTGGAGCAGCGAGACGAGATCGTAGGCGCGATGGCCGACCAGTGCGTCCTGGAAGTCGAGCAGGCCCTGCGTGGCGAGCCCACCGAGCAGCATGATGTTCTCGGCGTGGTAGTCGCGCAGCACGGTGACACCGGGGCGCTGGCGGCCGAGCAAAGGAGCGAGCACATCCTGCCAAGCAGCGTCCCAGCCCGCGGCGTCGACGGTCAGGCCTTGCGCGGGCGCCCACCATTCGACCAGCAGCCGCGCCTCGCGCAGGTATTCGCTCAATCCGTAAGCGGTGAACGGCCCCGGCGGCAGCTTGTGCAGCCGGACCAGCGCATCGACCGCGTGCTCGTAGATTTCAGATTCATCGGCGGGCCAGGCGTCGATGTACTCGCGCATCCGGACTTCGCCGAAGTCCTCGAGCAGGACCAGCCCGCGCGCAGCGTTCTCGGCGAGGATGCGCGGCGCTCGCATGCCATTGTCGTCGAGCCACTTGGCCGCGCGAAGAAACGGCTTCGGGTCCTCGTGCGGCGGTGGCGCGTCCATCAGCATCGCACTGCCGCGTGGTCCGTTGACGCGGAAATAGCGACGGAACGAGGCATCGCCGGCTAGCGGGGAGATCTCGGCCCCGCCCCAACCCGCGGACGCGAGGAACGCGTGGGCATCGGCGGGAATGGGATCGCGCCCAGGCTCCTTGTCGGCAGTCAAGTCCATCGGCCGCGCTCTAGCCAATCGAAACCGGGGCGCACAATGGCGCGCCGCGCGTTTCCCTCCATTTCCAACGCGATGGAAAGGCAGCCCGGCTCGTGGGCGAAGCCACCCACGTTCTCGGGCCACTCGGCGAGCAGAGCCGCGCCGTCGCGCAAGTCGTCCAGCCCGATCTCGGCGAGCTCGGAAAGGTCGCCGAGGCGATAGAAATCGGCGTGGACCACCGGGAGGCGCAGCGGCGGCGCGGGGTAAGGCTCGACGATCGCGAAGCTTGGGCTCGGTACTTCGCCTTGGTGACCGAGCCCGGCGAGAATCGCGCGGGCCAGCGTAGTCTTGCCCGCACCGAGGGCGCCCGAGAGCGCGACGACATCGCCCGGGCGCAAGCGCTCCGCGATGAGCCCTGCCAACGCTTCGCTGGCGTTCAGATCGGGGAGCTCGACCCTCACGGCAGCGTGACGATCGCGGCGGTGCCCTGCCCTTCCTCCGACAGCAGTTCGAGCTTGCCGCCGTGGCCTTCGACAAGCTGGCGCGCCAGCGGCAGGCCAAGGCCCTGGCGGCGCTCCACAGTCTTGCCGTCTGGCGCGAAGCGCAATCCCTCGAGCGCTCTCGTCAGCATCGCCGGCGACATCCCCGGGCCGTTGTCCGAGACCACGATCTGTGCCCCGCCCTTGCGCCCCCGGCTGACGTCGACCAGCACGCGTCCGCCCTTGGGCACCGCGGCGATGGCGTTGTCGACGAGCTGCGCGACCGCGCGCGACAGCCGCCGCGGATCACCCTCGAACGGAACCGTGGCATCGGCGCCGCGCAGGTCGAGAGTGACGCCGTTGACTTCGGCCTTGACGCGGCGCTGGGCGAGCACTTCCTTGGCCAACGCGCGCAGCTCGATAGGTTCTCGCTGGAATGGCAGCGTGCCGGCCTCACTCTGCGCGAGGTCGAGCACGTTCTCGATCTGCTCGCCGAGTCGGCCGACCGCGGCGATGATCGCAGCGACGTATTCGTGCCCCTGATCGCTGAGCTCACCTCCGATCCCGGCGCCGAGCAATTCGGCGAAGCCGCCGATCGATGTCAGCGGGGTGCGGAACTCGTAGGCCATGTTGGCAATGAAGCGGGTTTTGACCGCGTCGGCCTCGACCAACGCCGCGTTGCGCTCCTTGAGCGCCGCCTCTGCCTTTTGCGTCGCGGTGATGTCGAGCACGGTGAGCATGCCATTGCCGTCGGGCAGCGGCACCCCGGCGAATTCGAGCGCGCGCCCGTCCGCGAGAGCCACCCGCCCGCCGCTTTCGCGCCGCTCGAGCGTCGCCGCGCGGATCACCGCCCCGACCCGTTGTGCCTGCGCCGGCCGCTGCAGCCGCGACGCGATGCGCTGAAGTAGCTGGTCCGCTTTGGGGTGCTCGTCGAGGAACTGGTCGTCGAGCCCCCAGTCGGCGGCGAAACGGCGGTTCCATTGCTGCAGCCGCCCGTCCGGCGCGAACACGGCAATGCTTTCGAACAGCTTGTCGAAGGTCGCGGTGCGGGTGCGGAGCAATGTGTCGCGGGCAGACGCGAGCTGGAGCTGCTCGGTGCGGTTCTCTGCGATCAGAACCAGCGCGCCGTCGGGCATCGGCTGGGCGATGATCCGGACGTGGGTGCCGTCGGGGAGCAGCCAGGCCTCCTCCTGCGCCGCTCCGGCGGTGAACCACCCCCGCTTTTCGCTGCGCCACTCGGGGAAATCCCGCACCTCGGGAACGCGCGCCTGTTCGCGCATCCGATCGAGCACGCGCTCGAACGTCTGGCCATCCTGCGCCCAGGCGGCGTCGAGCCCGAAGCCGCGGAGGAACGGCTGGTTGGCGAAGACCAGGCGTCCTGCCGCGTCGAACTGGGCGATACCGGCCGAGAGCGTGTCGAGCATCTCGCGCTGCGCGGCGCGGAAGGCGGCGAAGGCGCGGGCTTGTTCCTCGAGGTCCTCAACGTCGACTGCGTAGCCGGCGATGCCGTCGCCGCCGACCGGCAGATCGGTTACGCGCAACGAGCGGCGCTGGTTGCCGCGCGGGGTCGCGACCGTCGCGGTGACCACGCGCTCGACCGCCTCCTTGCGCCGCCGGGCCTCGCCGGCGAAGTCAGCGGCGCTCTTGCCTGCGACCGGCTCGACCAGCTCGGTCTGCGCTTCGACCACGGCTTCGGCGCTCTTGCCGGCCACCGCCGCGACGTAAGCCGCGTTGACCAGCAGCAGGCGGCGGTCCGGGCCGCGGAACCACATCGGGATCGGCGCGGAATCGATCAGGCCGGAGAGCCCGAAAAAGCGCGCCCGGGCCTTGGCGGTCTCCTCGCGCAGCTTGCGCAGCTCGGCCTCGCTTTCGGTGAAGTCGAAGAACCAGACCAGCGCCGCGCCCCCGGGCGAAATCTGCGGGTCGGCGAGATGCCCGCGCAGTTGCAGGCTCCGCGAGGAATCGCGCGGGACCACGACGAAGCGGAACGGCGCGGCAGTCTTCTGCGTCCGCCGGACGAGCTGGGTCAGCTCGCCTAGCTGGTTCTCGTCGAGCCCGCGGTCGCCGGCGTCGAGCTCGCTCAGGTAGCCCGGCATGGCGTCGAGTCCGAGCCAGCCGGCGAGCCGCTGCGGTCCCTCGATCCGCCCATCGCTGCGCACCAGCAGTGGCAGCGCCGGCGCCTCGTCGATCATCCGCGACAGCCGCCGCGCGACACGCTGGCTCGACTCGGCGCGCTTCGCCCGCTTGCGCGCCGCGACCACCGCCCAGCCCGCGCCGACGGTCCAGGCCGCGACGAGCAGCCCGATCAGCGCCAGCGCGGTCTGGGTCAGGATCATGCCCGCCTCGCTATGCGGCGCGCGGGGCGATTACAATGGGGCCGGGTCAGTAGCGGTAGTGATCGGCCTTGAACGGTCCGTTGAGCGGCACGCCGATGTAGTCGGCCTGCTTCTTCGACAGCTTGGTCAGATGCACGCCGAGCTTCTCGAGGTGCAGCGCGGCGACCTTTTCGTCGAGGTGCTTGGGGAGAACGTAGACCTTGTTCTCGTACTCGCCGGCCTTGGTCCACAGCTCGATCTGGGCGAGGGTCTGGTTGGTGAACGACGAGCTCATCACGAAGCTCGGGTGGCCGGTGGCGCAGCCGAGGTTCACCAGCCGGCCTTTGGCCAGCACGATGATCTGCTTGCCGTCCGGAAACTCGACGAGATCGGTCCCCGGCTTGACCTCGGTCCACTTGTAGTTGTCGAGCGCGGAGATCTGGATCTCGCTGTCGAAGTGGCCGATGTTGCAGACGATCGCCATCGGCTTCATCGCCTTCATGTGCTCGGCGGTGATCACGTCCTCGTTGCCTGTGGCGGTGACGAAGATGTCGCAGCGCTGGACCGCCTCCTCCATCGTCACGACCTCGTAGCCCTCCATTGCAGCCTGGAGCGCGCAGATCGGGTCGATCTCGGTCACCATGACGCGTGCGCCGCCTTGGCGGAGCGAAGCGGCCGAGCCCTTGCCGACATCGCCGAACCCGGCGACGCAGGCGACCTTGCCGGCGAGCATGACATCGGTCGCGCGGCGGATCGCGTCGACCAGCGATTCCTTGCAGCCGTAGAGGTTGTCGAACTTCGACTTGGTTACGCTGTCGTTGACGTTTATCGCCGGGAACGGAAGCTTGCCTTCCTTGGCGAGATGATAAAGCCGATGGACCCCGGTGGTGGTCTCCTCCGAGACGCCCCGGATGTTGCGGACGCTTGCGCTTAGGTAACCCGGCTTGGCCTTGAGGAACGCCTTGAGCGCACGCTGGAACTCGATCTCCTCGGCATTGGCGGGCTCGGGGAGCGTCTCGCCGGCCTCGACCCGCGCGCCCCACAGCGCGAACATGGTGGCGTCGCCGCCGTCGTCGAGAATCAGGTTGGCGGTCGTGTCGTCACCGCTCACCGACCAGTCGAAAATGCGGCCGACGTAGTCCCAGTAGTCGGCCAGGCTCTCGCCCTTGATCGCGAACACCGGCACCCCGGTCGCGGCGATCGCGGCGGCGGCGTGGTCCTGGGTGGAGAAGATGTTGCAGGTCGCCCAGCGGACCTCGGCGCCGAGCGCGGTCAGCGTCTCGATCAGCACGGCGGTCTGGATCGTCATGTGCAGCGAGCCGGTAATCCGCGCGCCCTTGAGCGGCTGGGCGGCGCCGTATTCCTCGCGCACCGCCATCAGGCCGGGCATCTCGGTCTCGGCGATCTTGATCTCGGCGCGGCCGAAATCGGCCAGGCTGAGATCGGCGACAACGTAGTCGGGCGCGGTCGTTTTCTGGGCGGCGTCGAGGACGGTGGCCACGGGTGCTCTCCTGGTCGAATGGGCTGTGCGTCGCGGCGCCCATGCCTGAAACGGCAGAGGGCGACGCATTCATGCGAATGCGCCGCCCTTAGCCGCTCCCCCCGGCGGAAGCAAATATAAAGAAATCTTTATATGATGCGCGGCTCCATCAACGGCGCACTGTGGCGACTCGCGTCGCGCAGGCGCTGCCCGGAATCTCGGGCGCGCCCACCAGAGCATCGGCCGCAGACAGCAGCGAACCCGGCACGCGCGAGCCAGCGAGGTCGCGGGTGATCTGGCGCAGTTGCTTGCAGCCCAGCGTCGGATGGCCGGTGCCGTAGCTGTTGGCGATGCCCACGCTCATCCGGTCAAGCGCGCGGTCGGCGGCCTTGGGCCCGGCGCCGGCGAACTGCGCGCGGATCACGCGGTTGGCGACGTTCAGCTCGGCGAGGTGGTTGGCCGAGAACTTGTAGTAGTCGGGCTGGAAATTGTCCGGCCCCATCCGGCAACGCAATCCCGTGACCATCAGCATGATGTCGAGGTTGCGGACTTTGGCCGCGTTGACCGCATCGCTGTTCCAGCAGGCCTGGGCCTGGACAGGCGTGGCGGCGACCATAGTCGATGCGGCGAGAGCTGCCGCGGCAGCGACGTGCTTGTTCATGACCCCGTGTCTCCCGCGGACCTTCGCTTCCCCCCGGAAGCGCCCCCGTCCGCAAGTCACACCATCCGCCTGCCGGTTTACCGATTTTTCAACACCGAGGGTGAAGCGAATTTAACCATTCGGGGCAATCGCGGACGGTTGCGCGCGCCCGCGCGCGGCCCTACCTGTGCCGCCTCCCACGCTGACAACCTCCGAGGACAGGCACGATGACGATTGCGGTTGGCGATACCATTCCCGACGTGAAGCTGATCAAGGCGACCCCCGAAGGCCCGCAGCCGGTCCAGGCGAGCGAGTTCTTCAAGGGCCGGCGCGTGGCGCTCTTCTCGGTCCCCGGGGCGTTCACCCCGACCTGCTCGGCACGCCACCTGCCCGGTTTCGTCGACAAGGCGGATGAGCTCAAGGCCAAGGGCATCGACGAGATCGCCGGCACCGCGGTCAACGACGCGTTCGTGCTCGGCGCCTGGAACAAGCAGACCGGGTCTGACGACATCACCATGCTCGCCGACGGCAATGCCGAGTTCGTCAAGGCGCTTGGCCTCGACGCCGATTTCGGCTCGTTCGGCATGGGCCACCGCGGCCAGCGCTTCTCGATGGT
>Ga0068854_100002786_pt1 | contig 10850 bp, 8 predicted proteins | sample KBSCornC42_FD_66590 | JGI IMG/M metagenome (GOLD analysis project Ga0068854, IMG submission 66590) | Corn rhizosphere microbial communities from Kellogg Biological Station, Michigan, USA - KBS Corn C4-2 | ecosystem: Host-associated > Plants > Roots > Rhizosphere > Soil ... | reverse complement strand
ATGCCCCGCGAACGGCAGCTCGCCGCCCGGCGTGAAGATGCGCACGCGGTAGTCGGCCTCGGGGTTCGTCGGCGGCAGCAGGAAGGTCGTCTCCGACAGGTTGGTCCAGCGCGCGAAGGCGGCCATCTGCTCGGTCGACAGGCCCGTGCCGTCCTCCACGACGGCCAGCGGATTGCCCAGCAGCGGCGTGGCCGTGAAGACGTCGACCTGGCTGAAGCCGCGCGTGCGCGGCGCGTCGTTGCCGCTCATGATCACGCGCCCGCCAGGTGCGCCTTGATGACGCTGCCCAGCTTGCCCACCGCGTCGGCGATGTCGGCCGGCGCCAGCGTGACGAAGGACAGGCGCAGCGTTCGCACGTCGGGGTCGTTGGCGAAGAACGCGGCACCCGGCACGTAGGCGACGCCCGCCTCCACCGCCTTGGGCAGCAGCGCCATCGCGTCGCAGCCGGCGGGCAGGCGCAGCCAGAAGAACATGCCGCCGCTGGGCTTGCGCCACTCGCAGCCGGCGGGCATCGAGGCCTTGAGCGCCGCGTCCATCGCGTCGCGCTGCGTGCGGTAGCGGTCGCGGATCGTCGGGATGTGCTGGTCGAGGAACCCGTTCTTGATGACCTCGTGCACCACGCGCTGGCTGAACGAGCCGGTGTGCAGGTCGGCCGCCTGCTTGGACTGCAGCAGCTTCGGGTACAGCGCCTGCGGGCACACCATGAAGCCCAGGCGCAGGCCCGGCGCGAGCACCTTGGAGAACGAGCCGAGGTAGAGCACGCCTTCCTTCCAGCGCGAGGCGATGGGCCTGGGCGGCTCCTGGTCGTACCAGAGCTCGCCGTACGGGTTGTCCTCGACCAGCGGCAGGTTGGCGCGCTGCGCGGCGGCCACGATCGCGTCGCGACGCTCGGACGGCACCACCCGGCCCGTCGGGTTCTGGAAGTTCGGCAGCACGTACATGAAGCGCGCGTCCCCGGGCAGCGCGGCGATGTCGCCCGGCAGCGGGCCGTCGGCATCGCTGCCGACCGATGCGAATGTCGGCTCGTTCGGGTTGAAGGCCTGCAGCGCACCGAGGTAGGTGGGCGTCTCGACGGCCACGGTGTTGCCGGCGTCCAGCAGCACCTTGCCGGCGAGGTCGAGGCCCTGCTGCGAGCCGTTGGTGATCAACACGCGGTTGGCCGGCGCCTCGACGCCCTTGGCCGCCAGCATCGCCGAGACCCACTCGCGCAGCGGCCCGAAGCCCTCGCTGGCCGCGTACTGAAGCGCCTCGCGCGGCGTGTCGGTCAACACCTTTATCGCGGCGTCGCGCATGGCTTCGACGGGGAAGGTGTCGGCCGACGGCAGGCCGCCGGCGAGCGAGCGCACGCCGGGCAGCTCGGTCAGCTTCAGGATCTCGCGGATGACCGAGGGATTCATGCGTTCGCAGCGTCGTGCGAGGCGCCACGGCGAGTTGGCGGTGTGGGGAGTGGAGGTGGAACCGGTCATGGGAGAGCCTTCGAGGAAGAACGCGCGGCGGCCCGCGCAACGGGAATCAGGACGAGGATCGCGGCGCGCCCGCCGACATGCGCCGGCCCAGGTACACGCACGCCATCACGGCGATGGAGAAGCCCAGCGTGGCGGGGCGCAGCTGTTCGCCCAGCAGCGGCACGCTGAGCAGGATCGAGACGAAGGGTTGCAGCAGCTGCACCTGGCTGATGCGCAGCGTGCCGCCCCAGGCCAGCCCGCGGTACCAGGCGAAGAAGCCCATCCACATCGAGAACAGCGCGACATAGGCGAACGCGCCCCACGATGCGGCGTGGATGGTCCCGGCCGGCCATTGCGTCAGCAGCACCGGCAGCGTGGCGGGCAGCGCCAGGACGAGCACCCACGAGATCGTCTGCTCGGGCGTCAGTGCGTGCGGGCCCGTCGACACCTGCACCCCGGTGATGTAGCCGATGGACGAGGCGAGCACCGCGCCGAGCAGCAGCAGGTCGCCCAGCTGCGGCCGGCCTGCGCCGCTCCAGGCCGCGAACGCGACGACCAGCGCCGCGCCCAGCAGCGCGAAGGCCCAGAAGCCGGCCGACGGACGCTGGCGCAGCATCAGCGCGCCGCAGGCCGCGGTGGCCAGCGGCATCAGGCCGGCGATGACCGACGCGTGCATCGCGTCGACCTCGCGCACCGCCAGGCCCAGCAGCAGCGGCCAGCCGATGACGTTGCCCAGCACGGTGAGCACCAGCATCGGCCAATGGCTGCGGTGCGGCCAGGGCGCGCGCGTGAGGACGAGGTAGGCCGCCGACAGCAGGCCCGCGACCCCGGCGCGGCCGAAAGCCACGAAGAACGGCGACAGCTGCGGGGCCTGCGCGCTGCCGCAGGCCAGGCGCGTCATCGGGATCGTGCCGGCGAAGATCAACATGCCCAGCAGGCCGAGCCAGAGCCCGGCCCGTGACCGGCGCGCCTGCTCGGTACCCACGGCGTGCGCCGCGGCGGAGCCGGTGGCGGACGTCGGCAGGGCGGGCTGGGGCTCGAGACGCATCGGTCGGGCGACGCGCGCCAGGGCTTCGGAGGAAGCCACGATCCAGGGCGTGCGGAACGTCCAGTCTAGGCCGATAATCAATACACCAGCAGTACAGTTGCCGGGTGCAGTTCGGTGATCTGTATCGTTGCCCGCGGCAGTACAGATCCCGTCCGTGTCCGCCAGGAGTCCGCCATGCATGACGACGCCACCTCTGCGCCCACCCCGGCGCGCGCACGCCGCCCCGTCGAGGTCCCGGCGGCTGCGGCCGTCGCCGTCGGCGCCGCCCTGCTGGCGCGCAGCGCGTCGCGCACGCTCGCGGAACAGCTGGCCGGCCACTACGCCGCGCGCATCCGCCAGCGCCTGCTGCTGCCCGGCGCGCGCCTGCCCTCGGTGCGCGAAAGCGCGCGTCGCCATCGCGTCAGTCCGTCCACCGTCGTCGCCGCGTACGACCAGCTGCTGGCCCAGGGACTGGTCGAGGCCAAGCGCCAGCGCGGGTTCTTCGTGCGCGGGGTCGACGTCGCGTCGCACGACACGCCGCCGGCCGCACCGCAGCTGGACCTCACCCTCGAGACCGCGCTGCGCCGCGCCACTCCGCGGCGCCCCCCGCCGGTGGACGCCACCGCGCTGATCCGCGGCATGTTCGCGGCCGACGCGCATCGCCCCGCGCCCGGCCTGGGCACGCTGCCGGCCGAATGGCTGGACGCCGCGATGCTGCAGACCGCGCTGCGCCGCGTGATGGCGCCCGCGAAGTCGGCCAGCACCAGCCACCAGCCCTCGAGCTACCTGCACTACGGCGAACCTGCCGGCGACACCCGCCTGCGCCATGCGCTCGCCCACCGGCTGGCCGACTTCGGCGTGCCCGCGAGTCCGGCGCAGATCGTCACCGCCAACGGCGCGACGCACGCGCTGGACATCTGCTCGCGCGCGCTGCTCGCCCCGGGCGACGCGGTGCTGGTCGACGAGCCCGGCTGGTCGGTGGAATTCGCGCGCCTGACGCAGCTGGGCATGCGCCTGCTGCCGGTGCCGCGCGGCGTCGACGGGCCCGACCTCGCGGCGATGGCGGCGCTCGCCCAGGCGCACCAGCCGCGCCTGTACGTCACGTGCTCGGTGCTGCACAACCCGACCGGCGCGTCGCTGGGCCTGGCCGCCGCGCACCAGGTGCTGCGGCTGGCCGAGCAGCACGATTTCCGCATCCTCGAGGACGACACCTACGCCCACCTCGCGCCCGCGCATGCGCCACGCCTGTCCGCGCTCGACGGCCTGCGGCGCACGATCTACGTGTCGGGCTTCGCCAAGATCCTCGCGCCGGGCTGGCGCGTCGGCTTCATGGCGGCCCCGCCCGATCTCGTCGAGCGCTTCGTCGACGTCAAGCTGCTGGGCACGCTCACCACGCCCGCGCTGCTCGAACAGGCCGTGGCCGTGTGCCTGGAGCAGGGCTGGCTGCGCCGCCACGCCGAGCGCGTGATCGCGCGGCTCGGCGCCGCCCGCACGCGCACGGTCAAGCTGGCCCTGGCCGCCGGCTGCCGCTTCGTCACGCCGCCCGCGGGCCTGTTCGGCTGGGTCGACACCGGCGTCGACACCGAACGCCTGGCCACCGACATGCTCGACGACGGCTGGCTGCTCGCGCCCGGCACCGTCTTCTTCCCGAACCGCCAGCCGTCGACGCTGATGCGCATCAACTTCGCGACGACGCAGGATCCGCGGTTCTGGCACGCGTTCGAGAAGGCGCGCGCGGGCTGAGCGCGCACCTCGTCGCGCGCGTTCAGCTGCCGACGTTCAGGCCGAACATCTTCGAGAACTCGAGGTACTGCTGCAGCGTCATCTTGTCCTTGTGCATCATGGGATCGGCCTTCTTCGCGTCGTCCATGTGCATGTCCCAGGTCTTGGACATCGCGTCCATGAATTCCTTCTTGCTGACCATGCCGTCCTTGTTGGCGTCGATGTGGCCGCTGTCGAGGAAGTGCAGCACGCGGTCCTCGCGGCGCACGTCCTGCGCGTGCGACAGCAACGGGAACGCGGCGGTCGCGAGGAGGGTCGAGACGAGGGCGAATTGGCGGAGAGTGGTCTTCACGGTGGTTTCCTTCGAATGGGTTGAGGTCATGGCCACGACGGCCTCCGGCTTCGCGATCCGCGCATCGATGTGCGCGGGTTTGTGCGAGCCAGTGACCGGTAGTCGTGCGGTTCGAGGAAATCCTTACGCCGCGCCGTGCGGCGCCCCGCTCAGGCCTTCAGGAACGCCCCCACCCGTCCCGCCGCCGTGCCGGCCTCGACATGGCTCTGGCGCTCCTTGCCCATGCCCGTCGCATGCGCCAGGTAGCCCGCCATCAGCACGTCCTTCGAATCGGCCGGCAGGAACTTGAAGCCGCTCTTGCGCATGTAGTCCACCGACCAGCGCTTGAGGCGCGTGAAGTACATGTCGCCGCGGTCGAACTCGCGCGTCTCGCCGCCGGTCACGTTGCGCGTGGCGCGGGCCGACTGGCTGCCGTCGGCCTCGAACAGCTGCAGCATCGTCATCAGGCTGCCGCCCAGGCCCGAGTTGAGCGTGAGCATCGGGATCAGGGGCGAAGCCTTGCAGCCTTCCTTGAAGAACTTCGTGAATGCCTGGGTGTCGCTGATGATGCCGCCGGCCGCGGTGTTGGGCTCGAAGACGCCGTCCACCTTCCTCGCGCGCGCCTTCTCGGCCCCGTAGTGCCGGCGCGCGATCTGCAGGAACTGCTGGATGCCGAAGTACTCGCCCAGGCGCGAGACGAGGCGCACCAGCCACTCGATGCCCGCCATCACGGCAGACACCAGCGAGCCCAGCCCCGGCAGGAACACGCCCACGGCCACCTTGCTGGCGCCCTTGAGCATGTCGGCCACGCCGCCCAGGATGCCGAGCGACATCTGGTGCTCGATCGCGTTGGCCAGCTCCTCGGGGTGGCCGGCCTGCAGGCGGATGAAGCGGCGATCGTTCCACGCGGCCAGGCGCGTGCCGGCCTCGCTGATGGTGCGGAACAGGCCGGTGCCCAGATCCACCGCGCCGCCCAGGTAGGGGATGGCGCTCTTCATGATGTAGTCGATCGCGACGACCGAGGCCTTCTTCAGGATCTCGCCCAGCCGGCGCGCCGTCGACAGGTCGTAGCGCGATGCCCAGGCCGCCTTGATCTGCGAGCACACGGCGTCGAACGCGGCCTTGATCTTGCGCCACATCGCCTCGGCCAGGCGCTTGACGGCCAGCAACGCGTCGCCCGCGAGCGTCACCGCGGCCACGGGCGCCGCGGCCAGGCCCGCGCCGGCATAGGCCAGCGCGCCGAGGTAGCGGTTCTCGTCCCAGGTGTCGCTCAGGGCGCGGCTCGCCGCGTTCAGCGCCGCCTCGGTGCACGGGAACCACGTCGCCGACGGCTTGGACGAGCCCGACATCGAGCCCATGATCTTGTTGCCCGCCATGCGCGTGGCGTGCAGCGCGCCGGTGCCGGCGGTGGCGATGGCCTGCGCCTTGACGGGGCGCCCCGCGATGTTGGTGACCGCCTTGACGCCCTGGGTCGCGCTGTGCACCTGGCCGAAGTCGGTGGTCATGCCCACGCCCACAGCCCCACCGACGGCACCGGCGCCGTCGATCAGCGCGCCCACCACGTCGAGGTCGATCTTGATGCCCGAGAGGAAGTACAGCACGCCGAAGCGCGCGCTCGGGATCTCGATGTCGCGGATGCGCGCGGCGGCGCGTTCGTCCATCGCGCGGGCCTGGCCTGGGGACAGCGCATTGGGGCCGACCGAGTTGTAGATGTACTCCATCAACCCGCCGCTGACGACGTTGCGCTCGCACTCGGCCCACGAGCCGCCGTGGGCGAGCATGTACTCGGCGAGGCGGTCGTGCAGCAACTTGGCCGCGACCGGGGATCGCGTGGCGTGGTAGTTCTCGTAGGCCTTGTCGACGGCCTGCGTCGTGCCGCTGCGGCTGCTCAGGGTCAGCGCGGTGCGCGACTTGAAATCGGCCGGGCTGACGATGGCCAGCGGTCCCTTGTTGCCCATGTGCGTCCCCTCTCGTTGCTCTTGGCGCGCTCCTGCCGGCGCGACGTCACGACGCGTTGTAGCACCGGGCCGCGCGCGTCGGGCTCCCCGTTTTCGTGAGCCGCGCGCGCGGCGGTGCCAACTTCGACACGGAAAGCCCGGGGCAGGGCGCCAGGTGGCTCAGGGCGGCACGAACCGGTGCGCCTCCTCGCGCATCACCTCGACTTCGCCGATGGCCGCCTTGCGATCGACCTGGCGCAGCTGCTCGCGCAGGTCGCGGCAGGGCGCCAGGCCGGTGGCGGGCGACCAGTGCGCCTGGGCGACGATGCGTTCCGTCTTGATCAGGTCGTAGCGCGAGCTGTCGCCCGTCGTGGCCTGCAGCAGCCTGCCGGCGATCGCGAACGGAATCATCGCGTCGGAGTGCGCGTACATCGTGTCGCTGATGGCACGGCACTGGCGCGCGCGCTGGCCGTCGCCCTCGGCCTCGTTGCGGCAGGCGTCGAGCAAGGGCTTGAACGACGGCATCGGCAGGGCCGCGGCCTGGCCGATCGCGCGGGTGACGAGGTCGCCGGCCGCCGCCAGGTCGCGCCCGTCGACCGGCAGGTGTCGCACGACGGCGCCGGCCGGTCCGTACAGGCGCGTGTCGAAGCTCGTGGCCGCGGCCAGGTGCGCCATCGCGTCGCGGACGCCCGGCTCGTCCCCGCGCGCCTCGGCCTGCCCCAGCAGCTCGACCCAGGGCAGGCCGTTGCCCGGATCGACCTCCGCCCAGCGCTCGACCGTCAGCCCGGCACAGGCGGGCGAGCGCGCCCAGGCCTTCTGGCACAACTCGTGGGCCAGCTCGAACACGCGCGCATCGCCCGTGGCCGCGGCCAGTTGCGCGACCGCATCCTCCACGCTCTCGGGCGTGCGCATGTCGCCGGCATTGATGAAATCCGCCGCGGCGCGATCCAGCGGGTCGGCGCTGGCGCGCAGCGCGGCATCGATGCGGACCTGCGCGGCCAGCCATGCCGGCGACGCGGCTCGGGTCTGCGCCGGCGCCTCGTCGGCCGAGCCGGCCTGCGCGAACTGCGGCCCGTCGGCCAGTCCGCAGTCTTCGTCCTCGCGCGCGTCGGGCTGGCCGGGCGCCGATGCGGCCAGCGATTCAGCGAACGCCCACGGGTCGTCGGGCATCGTCGCCAGCGCGATGGCGGCGTCGATGCGCGCGCGGCCGGCCGGCGTCTCGATGTCCGGCGGCGGCGGTACCGCGGCGACGGGCCGCTCGATCGCCGGCCCGCGCAACCACCACCAGCCGCCCGCCACCCCGAGCGCGGCGCCCATCGCGATCGCGATGCGCCGGGCCACGGCGGGGACGGGCCGCATGCAGGGGTCTCCTATCGATTGCCCAGTTCTTCCCAGCGCTCCATCGCCGCCAGCAGCTGCTCGTCGACTTCGGCGAAGCGCGCCTGTGTCGCGGCGATCTTGTCGCGGCCCTGCGTGTACAGCTCGCTGCTGGCGAGCGCCGTCTCAAGCGTCCTGTGCTCGGCCTCCAGCGCCTCGATCCGGCCGGGCAGCTCGTCGAGCTCGCGCTGCTCCTTGTAGCTGAGCTTGCCCTTGGGCTTCGCGGGCGCGGGCGCCGATGCGGCCACGGGCACTGGCGCTGGCGCGGGCGCCGCGGACACGGGCGCGGGGCCGCTCGCACGGACGCGCGCCCGCTGCGCCTGCCAGTCCTCGACGTTGCCCTCGTACTCGCGCCACAGGCCCGGCGTGACGTCGCCTTCCCACACCAGCGTGCTGGTGACCACGTTGTCGACGAAGCGGCGGTCGTGGCTCACCAGGAACACGGTGCCGGCGTAGTTGGCGAGCAGTTCCTCGAGCAGCTCCAGCGTGTCGATGTCGAGGTCGTTGGTGGGTTCGTCCAGCACCAGCACGTTGGCCGGCAACGCGAACAGCCGCGCGAGCAGCAGCCGGTTGCGCTCGCCCCCGGACAGCGACACCACCTTCGCGTTCGCGCGCTCCGGCGCGAACAGGAAGTCACCCAGGTAGCTCATGATGTGCTTGCGCGTGGAGCCGATCTCGATCCACTCGCTGCCCGGGCTGATCGTGTCGGCCAGCGTGGCGTCCAGCTTCAGGCCCGCGCGCATCTGGTCGAAGTACGCGACGTTGAGGTTGGTGCCCAGCTTGATCGTGCCCGCCGTCGGCTGCAGCTGCCCGAGGATCAGCTTGAGCAGCGTCGTCTTGCCCGAGCCGTTGGGGCCGATCAGGCCGACCTTGTCGCCGCGCAGGATGGTCGTCGTCAGCTTGTCGATCAGCACGCGCTCGCCGTAGCGCATCGAGACGTTCTCGAGCGCCGCCACGATCTTGCCGGTCTGGCCGCCGGTGGCCACCTCGAGCCGCACCTGGCCGACCTGGTCGCGCCGGGCCTGGCGTTGCGCGCGCAGCACCTCCAGCCGCTGGATGCGGGCGACGCTGCGCGTGCGGCGCGCCTCGACGCCCTTGCGGATCCAGATCTCCTCCTGCGCCAGCAGCTTGTCGGCGCGCGCATTGGCCAGCGCCTCCGACTCGAGCTCGCGCTGCTTGGCCGCCTCGTAGGCGCTGAAGTTGCCGGGATAGCTGCGCAGCACGCCGCGATCGAGTTCGACGATGCGCGTCGCCGTCGCGTCGATGAAGGCGCGGTCGTGCGAGATCAGGATCAGCGCGCCGCGGTAGCCGCGCAGCAGCTCGGCGAGCCAGTCGATGGCGTCGAGGTCCAGGTGGTTGGTCGGCTCGTCCAGCAGCAGCACGTCAGGCGCGGCCACCAGCGCCCGGGCCAGCGCGACGCGCTTGCGCAGGCCGCCGGAGAGCTTGTCGACCAGTTGCTGCGGCTCGAGGTCCAGCCTGTGCAGCGTCTCGTCGACGCGGCGCTCCCAGTCCCAGCCGCCGAGCGCTTCGAGGCGTGTCTGCAGGCGGTCGAGCTCGTCATGGTCGACGCCATCGTGGTTCTCGAACCGCTCGCGCGCCTCGCGTGCCTCGCGCACGCCCTCGCTGACCGCATCGAAGACGCTGATGCCCGGCGCGAACAGCGGCTCCTGCGGGACGTAGGTGCGGCGCAGGCCGCGCTCGACCTGCAGCAGGCCGTCGTCGGGCTTGTCGATGCCCGCCAGGATCTTGAGCAGGCTGGACTTGCCGGTGCCGTTGCGCCCGATCAGCGCGACGCGTTCCGCGGTCTCGAGCGCGAATTCGGCGCCATCGAGCAGCGCGACGTGCCCGAAGGCGAGGTGGGCGTTGGAGAGAGTGAGCAGGGCCATTCAGGTCTTGTCAGAAGGGGTCTTGGCCTTCGGTGATGGGATTGCCGCGGGCGCGGTCGACGGTGGCCTCGAGCGCATCGATGAACATCTTCGCGACGTCGAAGCCCGATTGCTCGGTGATCTCCTGGAAGCAGGTGGGACTGGTGACGTTGATCTCGGTGAGGGTGTCGCCGATGACGTCGAGTCCCACCAGCAGCAGGCCGCGTGCCGCCAGCTTGGGGCCGATGACGCCGGCGATCTCGCGCTCGCGCGGAGTGATCGGCCGCGCCACGCCCAGCCCGCCGGCGGCGAGATTGCCGCGCACCTCGCCGCCTTGCGGGATGCGGGCCAGCGTGTAGGGCACCGGCTGGCCGCCGATCACCAGCACGCGCTTGTCGCCGTCGGCGATCTCGGGGATGAACTTCTGCACCATGATCGTCTGCGCGCCGTTGCCGTTGAGCGTCTCGACGATGCTGCCGAGATTCAGGCCGTCCTCCTTCACGCGGAAGATGCCCATGCCGCCCATGCCGTCCAGCGGCTTGAGGATGATGTCGCGGTGCTCCTTGTGGAACGCCCTCACGTCGGCGGCCGAGCGCGTGACCAGCGTCGGCGAGATGAACTGCGGGAACTCGAGGATGGCCAGCTTCTCGGGATGCTCGCGCAGGGCCGCCGGCGAGTTGAGCACGACCGCGCCCTCGCGCTCGGCCTGGCTCAGAAGGTGGGTGGCGTAGAAGAACTCGCTGTCGAACGGCGGGTCCTTGCGCATCAGCACGGCGTCGAACTCGGCCACCAGCACCGTCTCCAGGCCCGTCGACGTGTACCAGGGAGCGTCGTCGTGCCCGCTGGCGCCCGTCAGCGTGATCGGCAGCGCGCGCGCCAGCACGCGGCCGCCGCGCTGCCAGCTGAGGTCGACGGGCTGGGTCGACCACAGCGTGTGCCCGCGGCGCGCGGCCTCGCGCATCATGGCGAAGGTCGAGTCCTTGTAGATCTTGAACGTATCGAGCGGATCGGCGACGAACAGCAGCTTCATGGAGACACCTGGAGGGAAGGCGGGCACCGCGCGCGCGAGGGCGGGACGGCAAGTTTCGAAGGCGGACGGTGCCACGCGCGCGTGACGCGGGCGCGGCACGACATGATCGCGCGCGG
>Ga0068854_100002784_pt1 | contig 10857 bp, 7 predicted proteins | sample KBSCornC42_FD_66590 | JGI IMG/M metagenome (GOLD analysis project Ga0068854, IMG submission 66590) | Corn rhizosphere microbial communities from Kellogg Biological Station, Michigan, USA - KBS Corn C4-2 | ecosystem: Host-associated > Plants > Roots > Rhizosphere > Soil ... | reverse complement strand
AGCGCAGCCCTTCAGGGCTGCCGATCGGTAGGCATCGTTCGTAGCGCAGCCCTTCAGGGCTGCCGACCGGTAGGCATCGTTCGTAGCGCAGCCCTTCAGGGCTGCCGACAAGGCTACGGACAGGCCTGACGGCCTGCTCGACCGCGTACCGGATCGCTCGCGGGTTTACAGGCATGAAGGAGACGCCCAACTACATCACACCCGCCGGGTTCGCTCGAATGCGGAGCGAGCTGGCCCATCTCTGGCGGGTCGAGCGGCCGCCGGTGGTGGCGACCGTCGCCTGGGCGGCCGGCAACGGCGATCGCTCGGAGAACGGCGACTACATCTACGGCAAACAGAAGCTGCGGCAGATCGACCGTCGGATCCGGCACCTGTCCAAGCGGCTCGACAGCGCCGTCGTCGTCGACAACGCCGGCAAGGGACACGAACGGGTGTACTTCGGGGCGACGGTCACGTTCGCGCACGAGAACGGCGACGAGCGCACCGTCACGATCGTCGGCGTCGACGAGCTCGATGCCGGCGATACACGGATCTCGTGGCGTTCGCCGATGGCGACCGCGATGCTGAAGGCCAGGGTCGGCGACGTCGTCACGCTGCGCACGCCTCGCGGGCCCGAACGGATCGAGATCATCGCGATCCGCTACGACGCCGTCGACGATTCTCGCGATTCAACCGTAGCGCGAAGGCTTTAGCCGAGCGATCAGCGGATTCCCTGTATCAGGCGATCGGCTGCGATCTGCGCACCGTCGCGGCGCACCGTCTTCGCAATCGTGTGCGCACGCTCCGCTGTATCCGAGCGCAGCGTGCGCTCGAGACACGACGCGAGTGAATCAGCGGTGAGCGTGCCGGCGTCGTGCGCGGTCCCAATCGCGAGGTCGCGAACGCGTGCGGCCCAGTAGTGCTGATCGTAAAGCTGCGGAATGACGACTTGCGGTGAACCGGCCAGTGCCGCCGTCGTCGTCGTGCCTGCGCCGCCGTGGTGGACGACGGCGGCAACGCGCGTGAAGAGCGCCTGCTGGTTGATCTCGTCGACGGCGAGGCAGTCGGGACCCGAACCGCCAGCCAAATCGGCCCAGCCGCGAGACACGATCGCGCGGCGTCCGAGCGCGCGCGCGGCGTCGACCATGACGTTGCCCAGACCCTCGGACGCGCGCATGCTGCCGAACCCGAAGTAGACGGGTGGATCGCCCGCGTCGAGGAACGCTTCGGTCTCGCGCGGAAGCGGGCGCTCGTCGGGGACGATCCAGGCGCCTGGCTGAAACACCGTGTTGGCGCGATCCGGCCAGGGCGCCAGGGCAGGGTCCGCCGCCAGCCACGGCCGATCGGTGAAGACGTACGCCCGCACATCGCGAATAGCCTCCAGCTGCAGCGACCTGCGGTGCGCGTTCAGCGCCGCGCCGAACAGGCCCGTGAAGCGCTCGCCGTCTCGCAGCCACAGCTCGCGGTTGTCGACGACGAGGGGTGCCGGCGGTTGGCCGGGCAGCGGCGGGAGCGGCGGCGGCGCGTGGTGCGGCGACGGCAGAACGATCGGGCAATACGCGACGAACACGTAGCGGATTCGTTTCTTTTCGGCCACCGACGCCGCGGCGATCTGCAGCGCGGTCGCAGCGACGATCACGTCGCAGCCTTCAGCAGCGGCGGCGATCGTTTCGAACTGCGTCGCGACGGTTGCTTCCGCGAGTTGCCGGCGGCGCTCTGGCGACAGAGCCAGCCCTGTGGGCGGCGACTGTGGCGACGCCGTCGCGCGCAGCTCCGGACCAATCGCGACTGCGGATATGCCGAGGCCGTCAATCCATTCCCGGAAATCCGGCGGTACGCACATGCGGACGTCCTGGCCGGCCGACTTCAGCTGCAGCGCGAGCGCCACCAGCGGCTGCACATCGCCGCGCGAACCGATCGTCGAGAGCAATACGCGCATCAGAAGCCTCGCATCGTGACACAACCCCCGTTCCGACTGCGACCGCGCGCGTCGGGGCTCGTGGCTGGGGGCTCGCTGAATCCGGCTGGCGGCAAAAGCCAACACATCGACCGCGGCATCCGTCTAAGGGGACGACCCTCACGCCGGAGGTATCCATGCTGCACGATCTTCGTCTCGCGATCCGCATGCTGCTGAAGCGTCCCGGCTTCACCGCGATCGCCGCGCTCACGCTGGCGCTCGGCATCGGTGCCACCGCTGCCGTGTTCAGCCTCGTCGAAGGCGTGCTGCTCACGCCGCCGCCGTATCGCGACCCGGAGCGCCTCGTCCTGGTGCCGTCGGTGCGGATCGACAATCAGCAGGTCGAGCGGATCGGCCCGACGGCGGCAATCCAGTGGATGGACTGGCAGAAACAGGCGACGTCGTTCGAGGCCATTGCCGCTTACGCGTGGACGTTCAACTTCGTCGTCGACAACGGCGGCAGCGAGTCGTTCGAGGGCATGGTGGTCACGCCCGACTACTTCAGCGTCATCGGCGTGCAGCCGATGCTCGGGCGTGCGTTCGTCGCGTCCGACACGACACCGCCCGCGGCGGCGATCATTCTCGGCTACGAGTGCTGGCAGCGCCGCTTCAACGGCGATTCCGCCATCGTCGGCAGGACGATCCGCATGAGCCGACGCGACACGCCGGCGACGGTGGTCGGCGTGATGCCGCCGCGCGTGCGCTTCCTGCCGTCGCCCGGCGCGTCGCAGGAACCGAACTACGACATCAACGCGGCGATCGACTTCCTGACGCCGGGCGCACCGAATCCGCAGCGGTTGAAGCAGACGATGTGGGACGTGGTCGGCCGGCTGAAGGCCGGCGTGACGCCAGAGCAGGGGCAGGCCGAGCTGGTGACGCTCGCGGCGCGGCAGGCCCAGGACGATCGCGACCTCGAGGGTCGCACGCCGCGCGTCCGGCCGTTGATGGCGGAAGTGAACGGCGACGGCCGCCGCGTCCTGCTGCCATTGTTTGGCGCCGCCCTGCTGGTGCTGGTGATCGCCTGCGGCAACACGGCGGCGTTGCTGCTCGTGCGCGGCCTGCAGCGGCAGCAGGAATACGCGGTGCGAACGGCGCTCGGGGTCGGACGCGCGGCGCTCTTCCGCCAGGTGTCGATCGAGAGCTTCGCGCTGGCGCTCGTCGGCTCCGGCGCCGGCGTCGCCCTCGCCGTTACGATCGTCAAGGTATTCAAAGCGATCGGCGGTCACGCGATTCCGCGACTCGACGCGGTGACGGTCGGCTGGCCGCTTCTGGCCTGCGGACTCGGCTCGGCGCTGCTGGCGGCGGTCCTCGCCGGCCTCGTACCGGCCGTGCGGGCGTCGCGGCTCAATCCGATCGACGCCTTGAAGGCCGCCGGCCCGCGCAGCAGCGCCGGCCGCGGCGATCGGCGCACGCTGCAGGCGGTCACGATGATCCAGACCGCGTTGACGCTCGCGCTGCTGGTGGGTGCCGGGCTGCTGATCCGCACCATGCACAACGTCGCCAACGTCCGCAGCGGCTACGCGATGGACCGTATCCTGACGATGACCGTGACCGCCGTGCAGGGCGACTGGCTGGACTTCCATCGTCGCGCGCTCGAGCGCGTCGGCCGGGTTCCGGGCGTGCAGCAGGCGGCGTTCGCGTGGGGCACACCGCTCACCGGCAACGACTGGCCCGGCAGCATCGAGCTGGAGGGCCACGCGGTGACGAAGCCGGCCGACCGTATCGCGCTGCCGCTGCGATCGGTGACGCCCGGCTATTTCGCGCTGCTCGGAGTGCCGATCGTCGGCGGCCGCGACTTTCGCGACGCCGATACCCGAAACGCGCCCTCGGTTGCCATCGTCAACCAGGAACTTGCCGATCGCTACTTCGCCGGCGAGTATCCGCTCGGCAAGAAGCTCTGGCTCGGCGGACGTGACCGTCCGTCGACAGAGATTGTCGGCGTGGTCGCCAACGCGCGGACCGGCGATCTCACGCAGGCGCCTGCTCCGGAGGTATACCTGTCGTTGTGGCAGGCGTCGGCGTTCTCGAAGGATCTGGTGGTGCGAACAGCCGGCGACCCGCGCTCGGCGGTTGCGGCGATCACGCGCGAGCTGCGTGCGGTCGATCCGACGGTCGCCGTCGAGCGGGTCAAGACGCTCGACGATATCCGCAGCGACTCACTCGCCTCGCGGATTTTCGCGCGTCAGCTGCTGGTCGGCTTCTCGATCGTCGGCACGGTCCTCACCGTGGTCGGCGTCTACGGCGTGCTCGCACTGTCGGTCGCGTCGCGACGCCGCGAGATCGCCATCCGCACGGCCATCGGCGCGCACCGGCGCGACATTCGCAACCTCGTCTTCGGCGAGGGATTCCGCCTCGTCTTTGGCGGCATCGTGGCCGGCATCGTCGCGTCGCTCGGCGTGTCGCGCGTGCTGCAGTCGTTTCTGTTCGAGGTCGAGCCAACTGATCCAGGTACGCTCGCCGCGGCCGGCGGGCTGTTCGCCGCGGTTACGCTGTTGGCGTTCTGGGCTCCGACCCGCCGCGCTGCAGCAGTTGATCCGCTCGAAGCGCTCCGCTGTGAGTGACGATTCGTGGTAAACCAACCTGTGATGTGAAACGTCGAAAGCTGACAGCATGAAGTACGCGCTCCGCACGTTGTTCAAGACGCCATTCGTGACGACGGTCGCGATTGTGTCGCTCGCGCTGGGCATCGGCGCCAACGCGGCAATCTTCTCGCTGTTCAGCCAGATGCTGCTGCGTCCGCTACCGGTCTACGCGCCGGAGCAGCTCGTCAACCTCGTCGCGCCTGGACCCAAGCCGGGCAACCAGTCGTGCAACCAGGCCAGCACGCGCGGCAACTGCGACGATGTGTTCAGCTACCCGATGTTCCGCGATCTCGAACGCGTGCAGACCGTGTTCACCGGTCTCGCCGCCCACCGCGCGATCGACGTGAACCTCTCCTACAACCGGCACACCATCAACGGCGCAGGGATGCTGGTCTCGGGCAGCTACTTCCCGGTTCTCGGGATCCAGCCGGCGCTCGGGCGGCTGATCGCGGCCGGTGACGATCCCGCGCCCGGCGAATCGCCGATCGTCGTCCTCGGATACGGGTACTGGCAGACGGAGCTCGGCGGCGATGCGGCCGTGCTGAACCAGACGGTGGCCGTCAACGGCGTCACGATGACGATCGTCGGCGTCGCGCCGCGCGGCTTTCTCGGCACCACGCTCGGCACCGAGCCGAAGATCTTCGCGCCGCTGACGATGCGAAGCCGCTTGGAGCCGACCTACACGAAGTTCGACGATCGGCGCAGTTACCAGTGGTATCTGTTTGCGCGGCTGAAGCCCGGCGTGACCATCGCGCAGGCGCACGCCGCGCTCGACCCGCCCTACCACGCGATTCTCGATTCGGTCGAAGTGCCCTTGCAGAAGGGGATGAGCCCGCAGACCATGGTGCGGTTCAAGGCCAAGCCGCTGGTGATCGAGCCGGGCTCCCGCGGTCAGAGCGGCATCCCGCACCAGAGCGGCGCGTCGCTGACGCTGCTGCTCGGCGTCACCGCCTTCGTGCTGATCATCGCCTGTGCGAACATCGCCAACCTGCTGCTGGCGCGATCCGCCGCGCGGGCCGGCGAGATCGCCGTACGCCTCTCGATTGGCGCGAGCCGTTTCCAGCTCGTGCGCCAGCTGCTGCTCGAATCGTTGCTGCTCGCGCTGCTCGGCGGCGCCGCCGGGCTGGTCGTCGCGCAGTGGACGCTCGATCTGATCGCGTCGCTGCTGCCGGCGATGGCGACCAGAGGCTTCGACTGGCGCGTCGATCGCTCCGTCATGCTGTTCGCGGCGGTGCTGACGATCGCGACCGGACTGTTATTCGGTCTGTTCCCGGCCCTCCACAGCACGCGTCCCGACCTGGCGTCGGCGTTGAAAGGGCAGTCGGGCCAGCCGTCGGGCGCACGCGGCGCCGCCCGCTTCCGCTGGTCGCTCGCCACCGGACAAATCGCGCTCTCGCTCGCCCTGCTGATCGCCGCCGGGCTGTTCACGAAGAGCCTGATGAACGTCAGCCGCGTCGATCTCGGCATGAACGTGGAGCACGTCATCACCTTTGCCGTGTCGCCGAGCCTGAACGGCTACTCGCCGCAGCGCAGCCTCGCGCTGTTCGAGCAACTCGAGGACGACCTGCGCGCAATGCCCGGAGTCACCGCGGTCACCGATGCGCTGGTCGGCATGATCGCCGGGAACAACTGGGGTAACGGCGTCGCCGTCGAAGGATTTTCCGCAGGGCCGGATACCGACATCCAGTCGAACTACAACGAAATTTCGCCGGGGTTCTTCGAGACGCTCGGCATCCCGTTGATCGCCGGACGCGAGTTCACGCGTGCCGACGCAAAGGACGCCGCGACAGTCGCGATCGTCAACGAGGCGTTCGCGAAGAAGTTCAACCTCGGACGCGAGGCGGTGGGCAAGCACATGGGCGTGGACGGCCGCGCCGGGAGCTCGAAGCTCAACATCGAGATCGTCGGACTCGTTCAAAACACGAAATACAGCGAGGTCAAGCAGGCGCCGCAGCCGCTGTATTTCCGGCCGGTCCGTCAGGGCGAAACGCCCAACGTCGGGTCGATTCATTACTACGTTCGCACCACGCTCGATCCGACCACGCTGCTCGCCGCCGTTCCGCGCGCGGTCGCCGCGCGCGATCCGAACCTGCCGGTCGAGGAGCTGCGGACCATGCCCGAGCAGATTCGCCAGAACACGTTCCTCGATCGGATGATCACCGTGCTCTCGGCGGCGTTCGCGATGCTGGCGACGCTGCTGGCCGCCGTCGGTCTCTACGGTGTGCTCGCGTACACGGTGTCGCAGCGGACGCGTGAGATCGGTCTACGCATGGCGCTCGGCGCCGATGCCTCACGAGTTCGCGCGATGATCCTGCGGCAGGTCGGGATGATGACGGCCGTCGGCGCCGCCATTGGTCTCGCCGCGTCGGTGTGGCTGGGCCGCCTCGCGCAGTCGCTGTTGTTCCAGATGAAGGGCTACGATCCGGTCGTGCTCGCCGCCGCGACCGCCGCGCTGGCGATCGTCGCGCTCGCCGCCGGCCTCATCCCGGCCTTCCGGGCGTCGCGCGTCGACCCGATGTTTGCGCTCAGGTACGAATAAATTACGATTGCGCGAGGGCATTCACGATGGACGTGATGATCGCGTGCCTCGCCTTCACCCTTCTTGTTCAAGGCTCGCCGACAGCGGCGCAGACCGGTCGAATCTCGGGCGTCGTGATCGAAGAAGGCACGAACCTGCCCGTCCCCGGCGCCCGCGTGATGGTTCTGCCGGCCGAAGCGTCGCAATCACCACCAACTGATCCTCCGGAAACGCTCACCGACGCAGAAGGGCGATTCGTGTTCAGCAACGTCGCGCCGGGGCGCTATCGACTCGGCGCACACAAAGAGACCTTCGCCGTACCCGTGAACGAGGCGCTGCTGCCGATCGTCGACCTCGCCGCCGGCGGAGAAGTCGACCGCGTCAACGTGCCGATGCAACGCGGCGGCGCCGTCGTTGGATCAGTGCTCGCGCCGTCCGGAGAACCAATCGCCAACGCGGCGGTGACCGCCATGCTCAAACGGCTCGACATCATCGGCGTCCCGAACGGTCGACGCGAAGCGTCATCGGCGGCCGCGGCCGTCGGCCCGCCGATCCTCATGCCGCTCGGCGGGGGAACGACGGACGCTCGCGGCGAATTTCGGATCGACGGTCTACCGGCGGGTGATTACATCGTCGCTGCCGACCCGGCGGTCGATTCCCGCGACGCCGACGCCACAGGATCGCTGACGGCCGGCACCACGTACTATCCGGGCACGACCGACGAAGCCGCCGCGGATGTCGTCGGTGTTCAGACTGGACAGACGACCGCACACATCGTCGTTCGCCTCGCGATCGCGCCGACCTATCGTGTGTCGGGAGTGATCGTCGACGAGGCAGGCATGCCGGTTGAGAATGGCGCCGTCATGCTCATGCCGGATACGCGGAACGATCCGTCGTTGACATCGTTCATGGCCGGCACGCAGCGGTCTATTCAGGCGGACGCGAACGGCATCTTCGTGATGAGCGGGATCCCCGCCGGTGCCTACACGATCGAATCAGCGGCTGGCGGTGGCATCGCCGCGGTGGCGACATCGAGAAGCATCACGATCGACGACGCCGGGAAACCCGTGGCCGGAAAGGATCGAACCGACGCGCCGCTTGCGCCGGGGGCCGTTGCAATCGTGGTTACCGATTCCGACGTGTCCGGCCTGAAGATCGTCGTCAGAAAGCAGTAGCCGCGGTAAGGATCTCCGCGCAATGCGCATGCGCTCACGTCTGAATCTGGCGTATCGAGGCGTTCGTGCCAGGACACACGACGGCAAACGCATACGTGCGAAAGTCCAGGCCGTTTCAACACTGAGCGCAATTCTTGCGCTTGTCGTCTCCGGTTCCGCATGGCTGGCCGATCAGCGCCTGAATCTGGACGTCAACGATCCGAGGCCGCTCGCCGCTGCGCTGGAACAGCTCGAGAAACGCCACGGCTGGGTGATCACCTACGACGATCCACCGTATCTTTACGCGCCCGACATCGAGGATGTGACGCTCGCCGTACGCAGGGACGGCGATATCACGCGGCGAGTGCTCGTGCCTCGAGGTGGACGATTCAGATTCGAGTATTCGGCGCCGGCTGATGGCGGCGCGCCCAACGCTGCATTGGTGCTGGAAAGGCTTCTGGAGGAATACCACCTGACCGGATACCCAGGGATGTTCCGCGTGATCGCAACCGGGACGGTGTTCCACGTCGTGCCGTCAGAGAGCCGGAACGCGAGCGGTGTATTTGCGCCGTCCGTATCGCTCCTGGACGCGAAGATCTCGATTCCAGACAGTGAACGCAGCGTGTTCAGTACCGTCACCGCGATCGTCGAGGCGGCCAGCAGGCAACTCGGCGCCCGAGTCGGCCTCGGCACGGTTCCGGTAAATTTGCTGATGCAGCGTCGCGTCCACGAACGAGCGACGAACGAAAGCGCCAGGACAGTGCTGATGCGAACGCTCGCGTCGACGCATCGTCAGTTATCGTGGCGCCTGTTCTGCGATCCCGGGGCGAGTGCGCAATGTTCTCTGAATCTCCATCTTGTGGAGTAGGCGATGGTGCCGCGTTTCAGGTACGTCCGCGTGGTATGGTGCGCGCGATGATTCGCCAGATCGCGCCTCAGTTCTTCACCATCGACATGGGGGCGACGCTGATGTACTACAGCGGCAAACTCGGGTTCGAGTGTCTCGGCACGTGGCAGGATCCGCCGGTCTATGCCATCGTCGCGCGCGACCAGCACAGAATCCATTTCCGCTGCGCCGACGCGCCCACGCCGAATCCCGACAAGTACGACGACGAATTACTCGACGCCTACGTGTTCGTCGACGACGTCGACGCGCTGTACGCCGAGTATGCGGCGCGCGGTGTCGAGTTCACGCGCGGCCTCGGCACCACACCGTGGCAGTCGCGGGAATTCGTCGTCAAAGACTGTGATGGCCGCCTCGTCGCCTTCGGCGGCAATTCGACGTAGCGACGCCTTCGTCGAACCTCACGACGGTCATTCGGCGCGGAGCGAGACGATCGGGTCGATCCGGGCTGCCCTGCGTGCCGGGATCACGGCCGCCGCGATCGCGAGGCCGACGATCAGCGTCGGCGCGATCGTCACCGCCACAGTGTCCAGGGGACTCACTCCGAACAGCATCGCCTGGACGACACGGCCGGCAGCAGCGGCGGCGGCGAGGCCGAGGCTGGCGCCGACGAGCGCCGTGCGTCCGGCGATGGCGACGACTTCGTAGACTACGCGTCCGGCAGTGGCGCCGAGCGCCAATCTCACGCCGAACTCGTGGGCTCGTTCGGCGACGAGCGAGGCGAGCAGGCCGTAGAGGCCGACGATCGCGATGAACGCGGTGAGCACCGCAAACAACGCAAAGAAGAGCAGGTTGGCGCGCCACGGCATCTGCTCGCGCGCGAGTTCGTCGTCCAGCAGCGCAATGCGCATCGCCCCATCCGGGTTCAGCGCGCGCAGGCGCGCGTGAATCGGCGCGACCGCGGCCGGCGCCGCCCCGCGGGTGCGGACGACGATGTCGCCGATGGCGAATTCCGCCTGATCGTACGGGACGTAGACGTCGAGCGACGGTGAGCGCAGGTCGCGGTAGCGAACGTCGGCGACCACGCCGACGACGGTCCACCACGGCGGCACGATGCGTTTCTCGTCGAAGCCGTGACCGCGGAATCGCCTGCCGATCGGCGACGTGCCGGGCCACGTCCTGCGCGCGAATGTTTCGCCGACGACGGCGACTGGCGCCGTTTCCATCCGGTCGTCGTCGGTGAAGGTCCGCCCGTCGAGGAGCCGGATGCGCATCGTCTCGAAGTACCCAGGCGTGACCGTCTCGAGGTTTGCCCACGGATTGCGTTTCGCCTCGTCGATGCTCTGTCCCTCGCGCTGCCAGGACGAGTCGAGGCTGATCGGTCCTTTCATCGGACGGGCGGCGACCCCCGCGACCGATTCGACCGACGGCAGCGTGCGCAGCGCGTCGATCACCCGCGTGAAGAACCGGTGCGCTGTCGTCCGGTCGGCCGCCTGCAGTGACGGCGCGTGCACTTCGATCGCGACGAGCCGATCGGCCACGAATCCGATGTCGAGACGCGTCAGGCTGGCGACGCTTCGATAGAGCAGCGCCGCGCCGGTCAGGATGACGACCGCGATCGCGATCTCGGCGACCACGAGGAGCCGGCGCGTCCGCCGATCGTGTCGGCTTCCGGTGAAAGTACGGCCGCCATCGCGAAACGCCTGCTCGAGCCGCGAGCTGCGCAGGGCCAGCAGCGGCAACAGCGTGCACAGCGCGGCCACGAACATGCCGACCGCGACGGTGTAAACGAGCGCCCGCCCGCCGATCACCGCCTCTTCGAC
>Ga0068854_100002766_pt1 | contig 10893 bp, 11 predicted proteins | sample KBSCornC42_FD_66590 | JGI IMG/M metagenome (GOLD analysis project Ga0068854, IMG submission 66590) | Corn rhizosphere microbial communities from Kellogg Biological Station, Michigan, USA - KBS Corn C4-2 | ecosystem: Host-associated > Plants > Roots > Rhizosphere > Soil ... | reverse complement strand
TTCGTTTGCGCTGCGGCGTGGCGACGTCGAGCGAGGCGCCCCAGTCTTTCGAGTCGAGGCTGCGAAGATAGTCCTGGACGTCCTCCGGTTTCGCGGCTGGGCCCTTCGAATCCATCCCGAACACGGGCTTGCCGGACTTGTCGGTCAGCCCGACCCGGCCGAAGCGGCGCTTGGTCGGCGTGCGCACGCGCGAGCGCACCAGCTTCAGCCCGCGATTGCGCGCGGCCTCGGCGAGCGCATCAAGATCGGGGCCGCTCACAGCCTGTCCAGAACGAACAGGACGAGGCCGACGAGGCCGCCGACGATAGTGCCATTGATGCGGATATACTGGAGGTCGCGTCCTACCGCCGCCTCCAGCCGCGCGGTGACCGTGCGCGCGTCCCAGCCGCGGATCGTCTCCGACACCAGCTTGACGATCGAACCGCCATAGCTCGCCGCCATGCCGACGATCGCGCGGCGGGCGAATTCATTGATCGCGGAACGGATGCGCGTGTCCTTCTCGAGCGTGCTGCCCATCGACTTCAGCATCTCGCCGACCTTGCCCGCGAGCACGGCATCGGGGTTGCGGGCGGCCTTGATGATCGCCTCGCGGCCCTTCTGCCAAAGCGTGTCGAGCCACAGGCTGACGGAGCTGTTGTCGAGAAGCTGGTCCTTGATCGCTTCGACCCTTTCGCGCGTCTCGGGACGCGTTTGCAGGTCGTTGGCGAGCTGGGCCAACGCCTCCTCGATCTTGACTCGAACCGGGTGCGCGGGATCGGTCGACATTTCGGCGGTGAGCTTGCGCAGCCCGTCGATGATCGCGTCGGCGAGCTTGGCGTCCAGCCCGGCGAGCTTCAGCACCCAATTGGCCTTTTTCTTGACCATGTCGCGGATCAGCTGCTCGTTTGCGTCGAGCGCGCGCGCGGTCCACCGGATCGCCGCTTCGAGCATGGGCACGTGGCGGTCCTCGTTGATCGCCGAGGCGAGCGCATGGCCCAGCAAAGGTGAGATCTCGGTTCGGCGCAGGCGCGCGCTGATCGCGCTTTTGACAATCCCGCCGAGGCGCTCGTCGTCGAGGCTTTCGAAGATGTCGGCGATCAGCCGCGACGCGCCCGCGCGAATTCGCGTGCCCTCACCCGCGGGAGTCTGGAGGAAGCGTCCGGCGGCCCCGGCGACGTCGAGCCTGCGCATCCGGCGCGCGACGACATTGGGGATCAGGAAATTTTCGCGAATGAAGTTCGCAAGCGCCTCGCCTATCCGGTCCTTGTTGCGCGGGATGATCGCGGTGTGGGGAATCGGCAGGCCGAGCGGGTGGCGGAACAAGGCGGTCACCGCGAACCAGTCGGCGAGGCCGCCGACCATCGCCGCTTCGGCGAAGGCTTTCACATAGGATAGCGCCGGATAGCGATGCTCGAACGCCCGGGTGAGCGCGAACACCGCGGCCATCACGATCAGCAGGCCGGTCGCGACCGCCTTCATCCCCTGCGCGCCAGGCTGCACGGGATTGAAGCGGGACAGAGCGCCGTTGGTCATCGCCCTCATGCCGGCTCAATAGCCGAGCCGGCGCCGAGGTTCACTCCGCCGGAACGGCCTGCCCCGTTTGGTGCGCATCGGCGCCGACGAAGCGATGGAAAATCCGCCCGACCCGCGATTCAATCGAGATCGCAATCGAGAAATATGACGGCACCAGCAGGAGCGTCAGGAGCGTCGAGAAAATGAGGCCGCCGATGACGGTAATGCCCATCGGCGCTCGCCAGCTGTTGTCACCGCTGATCGAGAAGGCCGTCGGCAACATGCCCGCGACCATCGCGACCGTGGTCATGACGATCGGCTGTGCGCGCTTGTGCCCTGCTTCCCAGATCGCCTCGTTCTTCTTCATCCCGTGATTCATCATCTCGACCGCGAAATCGACCAGAAGGATCGAGTTCTTGGCGACGATCCCGAACAACATCAGGATCCCGATCAGCACGAACAGCGATACAGGCTGGCCGGCGATGTGCAGGGCGATCGCCGCCCCCAATGGCGCCAGCAGAAGCGAGCCCATGTTCACGAACGGCGCGAGGAAGCGGCGGTAGAGCAGGACCAGCACCGCGAACACCAGCAGCACGCCCGAGATCAGCGCAATCGCGAAGTTGAACAGCAGGTCAGCCTGCCACTTCTGCGCGCCGAGGTTCATCTTCTGGATGCCCTGCGGCAGATGCTTCATCGCCGGTAGATCGTTGATCTTCGCCCAGACGTCGCCTTCGACCACGCCCGGAGCGAGGTCGGCGCCGATCGACAGGCGGCGAAGCTGGTTGGACCGCTTGATCGTCGTCGGACCCGAACCGAAGCCTATCTTGGCTACGGCTTTCAAGGGCACCGAACCGCCCGACGATGTCGGCACCGGCAGGTTCTCGAGCACTGAGAGGTCCTTGCGCGCATCCTCCGACAGGGAAACCTGGATCGGCACCTGGCGATCGGACAGCGAGAATTTGGCGCTGTTCTGCTCGATGTCGCCCAAGGTCGCGATCCGGATCGTCTGGCTGAGGGCGGCCGTCGTCACTCCGAGGTCCGCGGCGAGGTCGAAGCGCGGCGTGATGGTGATTTCGGGCTGTGCGAGGTTGCTTCCGACACGCGGCGCGCGAAGCCCGGGCACCGTTTCCATTTCCTTCGCGATCTCATTGGCGACGGCATTGAGCTGCACGGGATCCTCGCCGCCGAGGTAAAGCATGATGTCGCGCGAATCCGAGTCGGGGCCGCCGCCATTCTGCGACTGGAAGCTGACCCTGGCGTCGGGAATTGCAGAGAGCGTCGGCGACAAATTGCGCTCGAACTCGGTGCTCTTCACCTTGCGGTCCTTCTTGAGCACGATGTTGATGCTCGCGGTTCCGACATTGGAGGTCTCGAACACGCGATCCACGCTCGGGTCGCGTTGGATGATGCTCGCGACGCGGTCGGTCACCGCCTCGGTCTGCTCCAGCGTGCTGCCGGGGGCCAGCGTGATGTGCACCTGCGAATAATCGCTGTTCTGCGGCGGGAAGAAGGATTGCGGCAGAGTCCCGAACAGGACCGCGCTCAGCATCAGGATCATGATTCCTGCGAAGACCATCGCCAGCCGATGGTCCTGAAGGCGCGCTTCCCACCGTGCCGCGACGAGGTCGTACCAGTCGGCAAAGTCGCCGCCGATCGTCCGGACGCTGAAGCTGATGGACTTGGTGGCGACATAACCGAGAACGCCGCCGACGATGATCGCGAGCACGCCGGTGATCGCGCCCGGCCACCCGACCTTTCCGAGGCCGGCCATCGCGCCGCCGGTTCCAATCAGGAACGCCGCGGCGATGACCAGAAGCAGCATGCTCAGGACGGCATAATAGCCGTAGCGGCGCGGGATCCTGGGCAGCCGCTCGAGCAGGGCATGCGCCTTGGTCGTATCGAGGCTCCAGTTGAGGACCTTCAGATAGACGTCCATCCATTTCCATGCGGCGTGCGGCTGCTTGCCATGCGAGCGCAGGAAATAAGCGGCGATCAGCGGGGTGATCATTCGCGCCACGAGCAAGCTCATCAGCACCGACAGGACGACGGTGAAGCCGAACGCCTTGAAATATTGGCCGGCGACGTCGGGCATCAGGGCGACGGGCAGGAACACGGCGACAATCGACATCGTCGTCGCAAGGACCGCTAGTCCGATCTCGTCGGCCGCGTCGAGTGACGCCTGGTATCCCGACTTGCCCATACGCATGTGCCGGACGATGTTTTCGATCTCGACGATCGCGTCGTCCACGAGGACGCCGGACACCAGCCCCATCGCCAACGTCGACATGAAGTTCATGGTGATCCCCATGAGGCTCATGAAGAAAAAGGCGGGGATCGCGGATAATGGGATCGCAACCGCGGAAATGGCGGTGGCACGAATATCGCGAAGGAAGAGAAGGACGACGAGAACCGCCAGGATCGCGCCTTCGATAAGGCCTTCCATCGCCGATTTGTATTGTGCCTTGGTGTAGTCGACCGTGTTGAAAATCTCCGAGAAGTGGACCTTCGGGTTTTCCTTCTCGACCTTGCGCAGCTCCTTCCACGCGGCATCGTAATCGCTGACTTCGGAAGTGTCCTTGGCGCGTTGGACGACGAAGGTCACAACCTGCCGGCCGTTCATTTTCGAGATCGAGCGTTGCTCCGCGTAGGAATCCTCGACCCGGCCAAGATCGCCGAGCTTGACGAAACGGCCGCCGGGCAGCGCAATCTGGGTCTGCGACAGGTCGTAAGCGGTCTGCGCGTTGCCGAGCACGCGGACATTCTGCTCCGAGCCTGCCACCTCGGCCCGGCCGCCCCCCGCGTTCAGGTTGCTCTGGCGGAGCTGCTGGTTGACTTGGGACGCGGTGATGCCCTGCGCCTGGAGCGCGGCAGGGTCGAGGATCACCCGGATCTCGCGGTCCACTCCGCCTTCGCGCGATACCGCGGCAATACCGGGCACGCTCAAGAGACGCTTGGCGACCGTGTTGTCGATGTACCAGCTCAGCTGCTCGAGGCTCATGTCGCTGGTCTGTGCGCCGACTACCGTGATCGGCTGATTCTCCGCGTTGATCCGTTCGACGTCAGGCTCGAGGATTCCGTCGGGCAAATCGGCCCGAATCTGGTCGACAGCGCTTCGGACATCGTTGACCGCCCGATCAGTCGGCGTTCCGAGCTGGAACTGCACGGTGGTTAAGCTGTTGCCTTCAGTGACGGAGCTGCTGATCTCATCGACGCCGTTGACTCCGCGGATCGCGGATTCGACCCGCTGTGTAATTTGAGTCTCGACTTCGTTCGGCGCAGCGCCGGGCTGGGAGATCGACACGAAGGCTGCGGGGAAGTCGATGTCCGGCGCGTTGTTGACCTGCATCCGGGCGAACGAGATCAGGCCGGCCAGCATCAGCCCGACGAAGAGTACGATCGGGGCAACCGGGTTGCGGATGCACCACGACGAGATGTTTCGGAAGTTCATGACCTAAACTCTTCTAGCGCTCAGTGCGCAGCCTCGCGCTTCGGCTTCACTTTCTGGCCCGGATTGAGGAACGGTCCGGCCGACAGCACCACCGGTTCAGTGCCCGAAAGCCCGGACGTTATGGTGACTCCATTTTCGCTCACCGTGCCGATCTGAATGTCGCGGCGCTCGATCTCGTTCTTCGCGTTGACGATGTAGACATAATTGCCCTTGTCGTCGCTCAGCACCGCGCTTTGCGGGAGCATCGGAGCCGTGGTCGTTCCGGCGGTAATCTTCGCCTGGGCGAAGCCGCCCGGCCGCATCGCCGGCGTGTACGGAACCGCGATGCGCACTTCGCCGAGGCGCGACTGCGGATCGATCACCGGCGCGACCTGCCACACGGTCCCCGTCACCGGCGTGTCCGAGCCGACCGGAGTGACCTGCGCCGGCATTCCGACATGCACGTTGGCGAGATCCTGCTGAGCAAGCTGGGCGCGCATCTCCATCTGGCCGCCCTCGGCTAGCCGGAACAGCGCTCCGGACCCCGGGCTGACGATCTGTCCCACTTCGACGTTGCGGGCGAGAACCAGTCCGGAAACAGGTGCAACGACATTGAGCTGGTTCATTTGCGCGCGCGTGGCACCGAGCTGAGCCTGCGCCACCTTCACCTGGGCGAACGCCGCGTCCCGCGCAGCCTTCTTTGCGTCGATGTCGGCTTTGGAGATAAATCCGCGGCTCTGAAGCGCGATTGCGCGGTCATAGTCGGCTTGCGCGAGCTCGGCCTGCGCTCTTGCGGCGTCGATCTGTGCGGCCTGCTGAGCCGCCTGCTGGGTCTGGACCGAGCGATCGACGACCGCGAGCACCTGTCCGGCGCGCACCCAGCTGCCGGCGTCGACCAGCACGCGGATGACTCGGCCGCCCTGCCCGGCGATCCCGATCGGCTGGTCGCGCTTGGCGCCGAGAGGCCCGCTGGCGCTGATCGCCCGGCCGACCTGGCTTGTGCCAGGGATGACCACGCTGACGCTCGGAATCTGCCCGGCGGTGGCGCCGGGCCCGTTCCCCGCCGCGCCATTGCTGTTGGAGCGCTGGCTGGTGAGCAGGGCAAGGCCGACCACGAACAGCACGAGCGCGGCGACGGCTCCGACGATGACAAGCTGGCGCCGCCGGCGGGATCCGTCGACGACGACGAGAGTGTCGGAAGAATAGATCGAAGTTTCGCGGTTCATTCTGTCCTGCCCAACGTGCCCCATATGCGCGAATCCGCGCCGCTGATCCGGCAACTGTATTATCTTAATAAGTCACCTTGTGCAACAGAGCCCGTTTCCCCCGCCCGCGGCTACTGCTTTTCGACCAAACGTGGCACTTGTTTGGCGAGCGCGCGTTGCCGCATCTTACGTGAAGGTCGCTTGAACGACACTGAAAAACAAGGGGAAGCGGCATGGAACATTATGGGATCATCGGTTGGATCGTCATTGGCGGAATCGCCGGAGCGATCGCCAAGCTGCTGATGCCGGGCAAGGACCCCGGCGGCTGCATCATCACCATCCTGCTCGGAATCGCGGGAGCGTTGCTCGCGGGATGGCTCGGGCACGCAATCGGCTGGTACGGGGCGAACGAGGGCGCAGGCTTCGTCGCCGCCATCGTCGGCGCCTTCATTCTCCTGCTGATCTACCGGCTGATTGCCGGCCGGCGCCGACCTTGAGCCGCGCCGTTCAGCAAACAGCCATTGGCGCGGGGCGAGCCTTGGGCCGGGATTGAACAGCCTGGACGAGGACATGAGAAAGATTTTGATCGGCGCGCTGATGCTGGGCGCGCTGTCGTGGACGGCGCCGGTCGCGGCGCAGCAAGCATCGATTACGCAGACCATCGCCGGCACCCGGCTCGACATCAACGCCACGGGAGAAGTGACCCGGGTCCCCGATCTCGCGATCATCAGCGCGGGTGTGGTGACTCGTTCTACCAGCGCCACAGCCGCGCTGCAGGAGGCGGCGCAGCGGATGCAGCGCGTGGTCGCGGCGCTGAAACGCGCCGGGATCGACGACCGCGACATCCAGACGAGCAGCGTCAATCTCAACCCGGAATATCGCTATGTGGAGAACCAGGCGCCGCAGCTTACCGGCTATACGGCGTCGAACCAGCTCACGATCAGGTTCCACGACATCCGCAATTCGGGGAAGATCCTCGATGCGCTCGTCGCGGAGGGGGCAAACCAGATCAACGGCCCCAACCTCACCGTGGAGCATCCCGAAGCGGCACTCGACGAAGCGCGGGCGAAGGCGGTGGCGAACGGCCGCGCCCGGGCGGAGCTCTACGCGCGCACGCTCGGGCTGCACGTGGCGCGGGTGGTCGCAGTCTCGGAAAGCGGCGGCTATGCGGTGCCGCCGGCGCCTCCGCCCCCTCCGCCGATGATGATGGCGAGAGGCGAAAGAGATTATTCTACGAACATCCAGCCCGGCGAGCAGAAGCTGCAGGTCAGTGTCGGAATGATTTTCGAGTTGCAGTGATTTTCATCCTCCCTGCCGCCTCGGCGGTGGGGAGGGGAACCGCTCAGCGCAGCTGAGCGGCGGAGGGGCCGCTCCGTCTCCGATGGCCCCTCCGTCAGCCCTTCGGGCTGCCACCTCCCCATCCTCGCTGTGCGAGGACAGGGAGGAATGAGTCGTCACCGCACCGTACCGCGGCGGATCAGGTTGACGATCACCAGAAGGATGATCGCGCCGACCAGCGACCAAATGAAGGTCTCGATCGTGATCGCGCCGTTGATGTTGCCCTTGCCGAGCAGGCCGGCGATGACCGCCCCGATGATTCCGACCACGATGTTGAGAATGATGCCCTGCTGCGCGTCGGTGCGCATGATCAGGCTTGCGAGCCAGCCGACGACGCCGCCGACGATCAACCAGACGATGATACCCATGAGCTTTCCCTCCTGTTTTCCGGCCGGAGATACGCGCCGGCCGTTCCGGCATCTCAGACGCGCGATGCTTCGCGGTTGTTCCGGATTGGGAAGGGATGATCGAGCGCGCGGAGCGGCGCTCAGTAGCGCTGCTGGCGCTCGTACTGGTCGCGGTATTGCTTGATTCGGGTGACCCTGAGGCCGGGCATGCCACTGCGGTCGACCGCGCGCTGCCAGCTGGTGAACTCCTCGAGGCTCAGCGAATAGCGCTTGCAGGCGTCGTCGACGCTCAGGAGACCGCCCGCCACTGCCGCAACGACCTCGGCCTTCCGGCGGACCACCCAGCGGGTGGTGTCGACCGGCGGCAACGAGTCGAGCGTCAGCGGCTCGCCGAGAGGTCCGATGACCTGGGCCGGACGAATCTTCTGGTTCTCGAGCATTCCGTCACACCTGCTTAATCATTGCCAATGCCAAGGGCTTAATCCGCCGCCATTGAAAATATTCTGAAACGCGCTGGTTAATTCGACGCTCAGTCCGCTTTACGCTCCTTTAACCCTGTCTCCTCCTCGGCGAACGTTCCGCCGAGCATCTTCATCGCCTCACGCCACCCTTCGCTGCCCGACAGGTAGCAAGCGATTGCCTCCTGTCTCGTCCGGTCGTCGTCCACGCCCGAACCGAGCAGCGCGAGCAACTCGTTCAGGCTGAGCGGCGCTTCGGCGTGGACACGAAAATCTCTCTCGTGACGCGCCAAACCTTGCCCCCCTCGCTCGTCTTTCGGGGCCCGGTCTAGGCGCGAGGAGTGAAATTCGGGTAAAGAAGGGCGCAAGAGTCCTCCAATGTGGATCAATTTTCAGCTCGGCCGCCCCGCGGAGCAGGCCCGCATCGTCGTCGCCATGTCGGGCGGCGTCGACAGCTCGGTCACGGCCGCGCTCGCCGCGCGCACCGGCGCGGAGGTCATCGGGGTCACGCTCCAGCTCTATGACTACGGAGAGGCGGCGCGGCGGCCGGGCGCGTGCTGCGCCGGGCAGGACATCTACGACGCGAAGCAGGTCGCCGACCGGCTCGGGATCGCCCATTATGTGCTCGATTATGAAAGCCGCTTCCGCGAAGGGGTGATCGACCGGTTCGTCGACGAATATGCGCACGGCCGCACGCCGGTGCCCTGCGCGAGCTGCAACCAGGGGGTGAAGTTCGTCGACCTGGTCGCTTTCGCCCGGGAGCTCGGCGCCGATTGCCTCGCGACCGGCCATTATGTGCGGCGGGTGGTGGAAAATGGCCGTGCCGAGCTTCACAAGGGCGCTGACCCACGTCGCGACCAGAGCTATTTCCTCTACGGCACGACGCGCGACCAGCTCGATTTCCTGCGATTCCCTCTCGGCGACCTGCCGAAGGACGAGGTGCGCCGGATCGCGGCCGAGCTCCGCCTCGCGGTCGCGGCCAAGCCCGACAGCCAGGACATCTGCTTCATCCCCGACGGCGATTATGCCGGGCTGGTGAAGAAGCTGCGCCCGGAGACCGAGAAAGCAGGCCAGATCGTCGACCTCGAAGGGCGGGTGCTGGGGACTCACCGCGGCGTCGTCCATTTCACCGTCGGCCAGCGGCGCGGTATCGAGATCGGCGGGCAGAAGGAGCCGCTCTACGTCGTCCGGATCGAGCCGGAGGAGGCGCGGATCGTGGTCGGACCCCGGCGCGCACTGGCCGTCGAGGCGATGCGGGTCGCCGACTGGAACTGGCTCGGCGAGGACCAGCGCGAGGTGAGCGTCAAGGTGCGCTCTCTGGCGCCGGCGGTGCCGGCGGTTCGCGACGGTGAATGGATCCGCTTCCGATCGCCCGAATATGGCGTGGCCCCGGGTCAGGCTGCGGTGCTGTACGACGGCAGCCGGATGCTCGGCGGTGGGTCGATTGCCGAGACGGTCGCGGCAGAACTTGAGGCCGCGGCGGCCTGAGGTCTAGAGCTTGCCGAATGACTCGCTCGATCCTCATTGCCGTTGCCGCGCTGATGTTTGCCAGCCCAGCATGCGCCGCACCCGTTCCGCCGGAAACGCCTGCGGGTCCCGACTTCCTCGTCCAGAACGCCAAAGCCAAGGGCGTGGTGACGACCGCCAGCGGCCTTGAATATTTCATCGTCAAATCCGGCCCCGCGACCGGACCGCATCCGACGGCGCAGGACAGCGCGACCTTCGATTATGAAGTGAAGCTGCTGAACGGCCAGGTGATCGACAGCAGCTACGCGCGCGGCGAGCCGCTCACCGGCAACGTCGGTTCCTTCGTGCCGGGTTTCAGCGAAGCGCTGGAGCTGATGCGGCCGGGTGACGAGTGGATCGTGTGGGTTCCGCCGCAGCTCGGCTACGGCGCGAAGGACAAGGGTCCGATCCCCGGCAATAGCGTACTTCGCTCCAGGCTGGCGTTGCACAGCGTCACGCCCGCCGCCTGACCCGTGCCGGCGCCGCTCAGCGCGGGGATATTGCTCTATCGCGAGCGCGGCGGCTGGACCGAGGTTCTGCTGATCCGCCCCGGGGGCCCTTATTGGCGCAACAAGGATGCCGGCGCGTGGATGATTCCGAAGGGCGCCATCGAGCCGGGCGAGAGCCCTCCTGAAGCGGCGCTGCGCGAGTTCGAGGAGGAGACCGGCACGCGCCTCCACTCGGTTCCCTTCGCCCTCGCCCGGATCCGCCAGGCGGGCGGCAAGATCGTCGAGGCCTTCGCTCTCGAAGGCGATCTTGACGCCGCGGCTGTCACGTCCAACGAGTTCGAAGTTGAGTGGCCGCCGAAGAGCGGCCAACTCCAGCGCTTCCCGGAAGTTGCCGAGGCGCGGTGGATGGGGCTAGCCGAAGCACGCGCCATGATGCTGCCGAGCCAGCTCCCGCTGCTCGACGCGCTGGAAGAGAGGCTGTCACGCTGAGCGGTTGACGAGGAGCGGCCGTGCGTTACGCCTGCTGCCCGTGGGAGGCGAATTAGAGAAATCGGAGAATCGAACAGTCGCGCAGGCTATCCTTGCGTCGAAGGCGTACGCCATCGTCAGAGGTTCAACCTACTTCATGCTCGTTGTCGCGGCTTTTGTTTGTTGCATGGGCTCGATCACATC
>Ga0068854_100002762_pt1 | contig 10905 bp, 9 predicted proteins | sample KBSCornC42_FD_66590 | JGI IMG/M metagenome (GOLD analysis project Ga0068854, IMG submission 66590) | Corn rhizosphere microbial communities from Kellogg Biological Station, Michigan, USA - KBS Corn C4-2 | ecosystem: Host-associated > Plants > Roots > Rhizosphere > Soil ... | reverse complement strand
GAAGGGCGAATAGGATACGCCTCGCGGCGGCGCTTCGGAATATTGACCTTCGCCTTGGGAGTACTACACTGCCTCGGGCCGATAATCCGCTTGCCGCGGGGCCAGGAACGAACCCTTGGACGACAAAATCAAGCAGCTCCTGCAACAGCTCGGGACGGCGATCAACGATTCGATCTCGAGCTCCGAAGACGTCAACGAACACATTCAACGGATCCGCGATGAGGGCTACAACCTCTACGTCCTCCTCGATGCCACCATCGGTCTGAACCGCCTCGGCGAAGAAGAAGAAACGCCGGCGCCCGATCCCGCCGCGGGCATGATGGTCAAGAGCGACAAGCAGGTGCAGTTCCGCATCGACGTGAACGACCTGGCCATGCTGCGCGCGATGGGCATCGATCCGACGCGAAAGGTGAGAGGCGCGCGCCGCCCGGAACCGCTGGCGGCCACCAGCGACGATGAGTAGCGCCGCCCGCGGCGACACGAATCTGTACGATCTCGCGCCGCCCAGACTGGAACAGGCGCTCAGCGCGATCGTTTCGCCGCCGTTCCGCGTGAAGCAGATCGAGGAGTGGATGTACGTCCGCGGTGTCGACGCGTTCGACGCGATGACGAACATCCCGAAAGAGCTGCGCAGCGCGCTGGCGGCACACTACACGCTGGCATTTCCGGAAGTTGTCGAGCGGACGACGCCGGCGGCGGACGGAAGCCAGAAGTATCTCTTCACGCTGCGCGACGGCAATCGCATCGAGGCGGTGTACATGCCGATGGGCGAACGAACGAGCGTTTGCCTGTCGTCGCAGGCGGGATGCGCGGTCGGCTGCACGTTCTGCGTGACCGGTTTTTTCGGCGCGGGGCGCAACCTCTCGCCGGGCGAAATGCTCGGCCAGTTTTTCACCATCCAGCACGAGCACAGCGTGCCGATGGAGTCGATGAACGTGGTCTTCATGGGCATGGGCGAGCCGCTTCTGAATTTCGACAACGTCGTCACGACGCTCGACGTGCTCTACAAAAACATCGCGCCGAAACGGATCACGCTGTCGACTTCGGGCATCATCCCGGGCATCGAAGAGTTGGCGAAGCTGCCGCGCCGACCGAACCTGGCGGTGTCGATCAATGCTCCGGATCGCCGCCGCCGCGAAGAGATCATGCCGATCACGAAGAAGTATCCGCTGGAGGAGCTGATCGCGGTTCTCAAAAAGTATCCATCCGAAAAAGGACGCGAGATCACGATCGAGTACGTGCTCCTGGCCGGCTACAACGATTCGCATTCCGATGCGCTGGCGCTGGCGAAACTGATTCACGGCCTGCGCGCGAAAGTGAACGCCATTCCGTTCAACGAGGATCCGAACCTTCCCGCCTGGATGAAGCGCCCGAAGGAAGGATCGATCGACCGCTTCGTCGACACGCTGGTCCGCAACGGCGTGCAGGTGACGGTGCGGCGTTCGAAGGGGCGCGACATCGCGGCGGCGTGCGGACAGTTGCGGGGCAAGTCGGCGGCGAAGAGCCGCGCGACGCGTTGATCTTGTCAACGGTCCCTAGCCTCACCAGCACAGACAGGAGTGTCTGTGCCACACCGCGCGGCGGTAGAGGTTGTGTGGCATTCGACATTGATTCTGCCTGTGTGGCACAGACACTCTTGTCTGTGCTTTGGCAAGCTGCGGTGCCTGATGTCGGTAGCCGGCGGCCCGCTCACGCCAGCGCGAACGTTCGCAGCGGCGTGTGGATCGCGCCCTTCGGATTCAGCTCGCTGGAGAAAAGCGTCACGGCGTCGACCGCAAACGGATCCGATTTGAAGTCGCGCAACGCGCCGTTGAAGATCTCGATACAGGCCGGCGGCCACTGATCGCGGATGCGGAAGAGCGTGAGGTGCGCGCGAAAGTCGCCGCCGTCGATCGTGACTCCGGCAGCCTTGACGGCACCACGAACGGCGTTCGCGACGGCGCGGAACTTTTCCTCCGGCGCGGCGCCGACCCATCCCACGCGGGCGTGGCGCGCGTTCGGAAAAAATCCGCTGCCGCGCAGGTGTCCTTCGAATCGCGGAACGGCGGCCAGGTTTTCTTCCACGCGCTTGGCGAGAATCGGAAGCAGCGACTCCGGCTGTTCGCCGAGAAACGCGAAGGTCAGGTGTTGCGTCTCGGGACGCACCCACGACGCCGGCGGCAGCCGCGACTTCACCATCGAAACGCGGTCGCTGATCGCGCGGAGCTCCTGCTCCGGGAAGGAGATGGCGATGAAGAGGCGCATGGATTGTTGGACGGCGGACGAATTGTAATCGTCAATCCGCCTGTCCGGCGAGAAACTCGGGGGTGAAGATGCGCGCGATCTCGGCGTCGCTCAGGATCTTCTTCTCGCGCAGCAGCGTCGGGATGGGCGTGCCGCTCTTGGCCGATTCTTTCGCGATCTCGGCCGCTTTGGCGTAGCCGATGATCGGATTCAGCGCCGTGGCCAGCGACGGAGAGCTGATGTAGTACGCCTCGCACTGAGCGCGGTCCGCTTCGATTCCGGCGATGCATTTGGCGACGAAGACCGGCAGGTAGTTCTTCAGAATCTCCATCGCGAAGAGGATCTCGAACGCCATCAGCGGCATCATCACGTTGAGCTCGAGTTGCCCGGCCTGCACCGCGTAATCGATCGCCGTCGCCGATCCGATGATGTGGAAACAGAGCTGGTTCATGCACTCCAGCATCGACGGGTTCACCTTCCCCGGCATGATCGACGAGCCGGGTTGCACGGCCGGCAGGATGATCTCGGCGAAGCCGGTCTGCGGCCCCGAGGAGAGGAGGCGGAGATCGTTGGCGATGCGCGTCAACTCCAGCGCCAGATTGCGCAGCGCGCCGGAAACGGCGGCGACGGGAAGCTGCGACTGCATCGCCTCGCGGAGATCCTCCGAGGGGACGAGATTGAGACCGGTCATCTCGTTGAGGTGCTTGATCACCGCATGCCGGTAGCCGCGCGGCGCGTTCATGCCCGTGCCGGCGGCGGTGCCGCCGATGCCGAGCTCGCGCAGGTCGGTGACCGCGACGGCCAACTGGCGCGTGGCGCGTGCGACCGCCGCCGCGTACGCGTTGAACTCCTGGCCGAGCGTTACCGGCACGGCGTCCTGCAGATGTGTGCGTCCGGACTTGATCACGTCCGCGAACGCCTCGCCGCGGTTGGCGAGCGCCATCGCCAGACGGTCGAGCTCCGGCATCAGCTCGTTCAACAGCAGCAACAGCGTGGCGATGCGGATCGCCGTCGGGAACACATCGTTCGTCGACTGCGCCATGTTCACGTGATCGTTCGGATGGACCGGCTTGTACGTGCCGCGGTCCGGATTGGCGATGTTGGCGATGACTTCGTTCACGTTCATGTTGAACGACGTCCCGGCGCCGGCCTGGAAGACGTCGACGACGAACTGCGGCCGATACTTCTCCGCGTTGTCGAGCAACTCATCGCAAGCAGCCACGATCGAGTCGGCCAATCCGCCATCGAGCGCATCGAGCTCTTTGTTCGCCAGCGCCGCCGCTTTCTTCAACAGGATGAACGAGCGGATGAACACCGGATGCTCGCGCAGTCCGCTGATCGGATAGTTCTCGACGGCGCGCTGCGTCTGCGCGCCGTACAGCGCGTCGTCAGGGACGCGGACTTCGCCAAGGGTGTCGCGTTCGGTTCGCATGATTAGAGGTCGCTGTAAAAACGATAGCCGCTGCCGCCCGCAGCCTTTGCAGCGTACATGGCTTTGTCGGCGCGCGCGGCCAGCCCTTCGGTGGAGTCGGTATCCGCGGGATGGATGCTGACGCCGACGCTGACGCTCACCACCAGCGTGTAGCCGCCGTAGACGAATGGATGCCGCAACGAATCGAGAAGCTTGTCGATGAGATGCCTCGCGTTCTCCTCCGATCCGATGTCCGGCAGGATGAGCGCAAACTCGTCGCCGCCCAGCCGGGCCACCGTATCGAGGGCCCGAAGACCGCCACGCAATCGTGAGGCCACCTCGCACAAGAGAGCGTCACCGGCGGGATGACCGAACCGGTCGTTCGTCTCCTTGAAACCGTCGAGATCGACGTACGCCAACGCCAATCGCGGCATTTCCCCCTCGGCAATCGCTCTCCGTTTGGACCGTTCGAAGGCGCGGCTGAGGCGATCCTCGAAGAGTGTGCGATTGGCCAGTCCGGTCAACGGATCTTTCAGCGCCCGATCGCGCAACTCATGCTCCAACGCGATGCGGTCGGTGACGTCGAGCGCATGTCCTAAAACGTACGGAGCCTGCACCGGCTCGCGGACGACGTAGTTCCGGTACTGCCAGTGCCGCTCGGCGCCGTTGGCATCCAGCAGCGTGAGCAGCCCGCTGATTTCCCCTTCCTCAGCGATCGCCGTCAGATAGCCGGCAAATCGGGGACGGGCGCTCGGAGCCAGGAAGACTTCGAGATTTCGTCCGACCATCTGCTCCACCGTAAATCCGATGTTCGAAGCGGCCGCGTTGTTGACCGTGAGGATGGTCCCGTCCATCGAATGCGTGCAAAGCAATCCGAGGCTGCGCTCGAAAAGAGCGCGATAGCGTTCCGCGCTCGCTTCGATGACGGCGGCACGATCCTTGGCCGCGATCGCCTCGGCGAGCATGTCTGCGGCAACGCGCAGGCCGAGAATCTCGCGCAACGACCACTCACGTTCGGACTCGCAGTTGTCGAAGGCGAGGAATCCCCAGAGATGATCGCTGACATAGACCGGCACGACGGCGATCGCATAAACGCCTTGTGCCGAAAGGACGATGCGTTCGGACTCGGGAAAATCGCGGACGAGTCCGAAGACCGGTTCGCCGCGCCGAAAACTTTCGAGCCAGCGTCCAAAGCCGGCAATGCGGAAAGGCACGACGTCGCGCAGGGCCTCGTCGAGCGGTTTCACGCCCGGCGCAACCCATCCGAAGCGCAATCTCGCGGCGAGCTCTCCTTCCTCGGAGACCTGGAAGATCGACGCCCTGCTGGCGCGAACCGCGTCGCCGATGCCGCCGATGACTTCCACGGCCACCTCTTCCCACGACGCGGACTGAAACAGCCGCTCGGCTGCCTCGGCGACCGCCGCCAGGACGCCAGTGCGAAGCTCGAGCTCGGCGTTGGCCTCCCGCAGCATCTCGCCGACGCGCCGCAGTTCCTCCTCGGCTCGCCGTCGCCGCGTCTGATCGTGGAAGACGGCGATCGCATGAGAGACGCGCCCCTTTCGATCGAGCACCGGACTTCCCCACGCTTCGACGGCAATTCTCGAGTCCAGTCGCTGAATCTCCATGTCGTCGCGTTCGGTCGACTCGCCTGCCAACGCGCGCGCGATCGTGCTCCGCCTCGGCGGATACGATTCGTCCGTGCCGGCGAGAAACAAAAGGGAGTTGAGCTCCGATACATCCACGCCGGCCGGTATGGCGCGGCCGAGAAGATCCTGCGCGGCGAGATTGGCGTAGCGCGACTTGTTGTCCGCGCCGGTGATGATGACGCCCAACGGGAACGCGTCGAGATACCTGATCACGGCCTGCCAGTAACCGCGGCTCTGCACCACGATCACCGCGCCGATGGATCCGGCCGCGGCCAGCAACAAGAGCCGCGCGACCTGATTGTCCCAATTGAATCGGCCGTATCCGCTGAACGCGAACTCAGCAGCCCGAAGGTCGTAGTGCATGACCGACCAGACGACGATTCCGCCGTACTCCACCATCGCCGCGGCCGTGGCCAGGATGCACCACCGGCGGTCCTGGCGCAGGCAGACCATCGCCAGCGCGACGAAATAGCTGCAGAACACGACACGGCTATTCGTGGCCGCGAGCGGATTGCCCGACATCACAAAGCCGGCGTTGACCAAGCTGACGGTGCTCACGTCCAGCAGGCACGTGAACAGGCCGAGCCAGGGCGGCGGGTTCGGCCGCTGCGCCACGCGGAGGATCAGCGTTCCGAGGGCAACGATCGAAAGGGAGACAGAAAGTCCGATCACCGCCTCGGCGCCCGGTGTCCGCCGCAGCAAACTCGTGAGAGGGATAAGCGCCGTCAGCGCGGTGATGACGAGCCGGACCTTCGCGGCCAGTACTTCGCCCTCACGTCCAACTGCGACTGACTGAAAATCTGGCGCTGACCATAGCCGCGCGGACCGACCCATCGCGGACATTCGGGCGAGTATAGACCCTTCATTCTTTACGTGGCCTTCATCGCCTCGAGCCGCGCCTTCGATTCCTCGAAGACGTTCTTGTGCAGCGACTGGCCGTGCGCGTCCATCGTCACGATGGCCATGAAGTCTTCCACCCACAGATGCCAGATGGCCTCGGGAGATCCGAGGTCCATCCAATCGACGCCGTCGACGCGTTTGATGGAGGCGGCGCACACCTGCGCGGCGCCGCCGATGGCGTGCATGTACACTGCGCCGTACTCTTTGCACGCGGCCAGCGTCTTCTCCCCCATCCCGCCCTTGCCGATCACGCCGCGGATGCCGTAGTCACGCATCACTTCCCACTGGTACGGCTCTTCGCGCGAGGAAGTGGTCGGCCCGGCCGCTTTGCAAACCCACTGATCGCCCTCTTTCACCATCACCGGGCCGCAGTGATAAATGATGTGGCCCGCGAGGTCGACGGGCGGCTTCGTGCCGGTGTGGATGCGGTGATGGACGGCGTCGCGTCCGGTGTAAAGCCGGCCGGTGATGGCGACGGAATCACCGACGTGAAGGGTGCGGATCGTCGCTTCGTCAATGGGAGTGGTGAGCTTTACCAGAGCCATGCTTCGATGCTATCGCGTTTGGGATTCCGTTCGCATGGCACGACGTGCAAGCGGCTTTAGCGCCGTCGGTCGAACTGACCGGCGTGACGATGAGCATTCACGGAAAGAAGCCGGACGGCGGCGGCGGGGGCGGCGGTTCGGGCGAAACGAGTTCCGCCAACGAGATCGGCGTGAGAAGGGCGCGAACGGCGTCCGGTCGTTTCGGCGGTTGCAGCGAGGCCATCTCGCGTTGCATCAACGCGTCGCACGAGGCGAGGAACAGAGTGAACACGAACGGTACCAACCGTTTCATGCACCCTTAGACGATCAATAGAGCCAGTTGGAAACTTCGCCGTTCAGATTCAGTTCCGCGCCCCGCCTGCGATACGCCCAGCACATGTACGCGATCGAGACGAAGAACGACGCCGGCAGCCGATTCAGCTTGCCGATTTTGCAGGCGAGCAGTGTCGTCTTGCCGCCGAATCCCATCGGTCCGATGCCGGACTGATTCGCCTTCTCGACGACGCGCGACTCCAAGTCGGCGAGCACCGGATCATCGTTCGTGTCGTCGAGCATGCGCAGGAGCTGTTCCTTCGCGAAGCCGTAGCCGGTACCGCGGTCGCCGCCGATGCAAACGCCGAGGATTCCGGGGCCGCAACCCTGCCCCTGGGCTTGGAGGACGCAATCGAGAATGGCGTTCTCGACGCCTTTGAGATCGCGTCCGCCGAGGTCGGGGTGCGGGAGCGAGTACTGCGCGTTCATGTTCTCGCAGCCGCCGCCTTTCAGCATCAACTTCACTTCGACATGCGGGTCGCGCCACTGATGAAAGTGAAAAACCGGCGAGCCGGGCCCGGTGTTGTCGCCCGTGTTCTTGCCGGTGATGCTGTCGACGCTGTTCTGCCGCAGATACCCTTTCTTCGTGGCCGCCCTCACCGCCTCGGTGGCGATCTCCTCGAACGCGAGCTGGTCGTAGCCGGCTGGCGTGTGGACATAGAAGAGGATCGTGCCGGTGTCCTGGCAAAGCGGAAGCGAGCTGTCGCGCGCCAGTCCGATATTGCAGCCGATGACGTTCAGCGCGACGTCGGCATTCGATCCCTCGACCTCGTTCTTCCGCGCAGCGGTGACGGCGCGAACGACGTCGTCCGGCAGGATGGTCGACGTGCGCCGGATCAGTTCGAGGATCGATTCGAAGAGGTTCGTTTCAGGCGAGATACGTTCAATGGTCTGCGCAGTCGCGCTCATGCGGGTCTCCGGGACGGGAAGTCTACCAGTGGATACCATCCGCAGATGGACACAGATTTCACAGATGATCTGCGTGAAATCTGCGACATCTGCGGATTGAACTGCTCCGTCTACAATCCCAGCCCATGCTCCGCGACAAACTGATGCATCACGATCCGGTCGATGGGTTTCGCTGGCGGAGCCATGAGATCACTCGTGTGGAAGGGTTCAGCGACGCCGTGTTCGGCTTCGCGGTGACGCTGCTGATCGTGTCGCTGGAGGTGCCGCGGACTTCGGGCGAGTTGCTGGCCACGATGCGCGGCTTCGGCGCGTTCGTCGTCACCTTCCTGATGCTGGCCGGACTCTGGTACTCGCAATTCACTTTCTTCCGGCGCTACGGGCTGGAAGATCGCGTGACGGTCGTCCTGAACCTCGTGCTGCTGTTCATGGTGCTGTTCTTCGTTTATCCGCTGAAGTTCCTCTTCAACGTGATCCTGACCGATCCGCGGATGAAGCAGACCATCGCCACCGCGCACGGAATGGAGCTAGTGGTCCTCCCGGAGCACAAGCCGCTGATCTTCGCCATCTTCGGTGCGGGCTTCGCCGGCGTGATGATCGTTTTCACGTTGCTGTACCGCCACGCGTGGAAGAAGCGCGACGAGCTCGGACTGAACGAGTTCGAGATCTTCGAAACGCAGCACAGCGTTCGGCGGCTGTCCGTGGCGACTGGCGTCGGTCTCACCTACTTCCTGATCGCTGGTCTCGACGCACTTCCGCATCACACGAAAAGCGAAAAGCGGATCGTCGCGGCCGCGGCGCTCGGCATCCTCCTCCTGCTGGCGGCGCTGATGACGATGCTCGTCCGGCTCTCGTTATCGAGACGGAAGAGACGCAAAGAGTGGAAGCAGCAATCCGCTCAACCGCCCGCCGCGTCCTCCGAAAACATCCACTGAACGCCCTTCGCGCTCTCTTCTTGCACGTCGGAATGAGCGGTAACTTTTGCCGGTTACGATGTGAGTCTCTCAGACTCAACGTGAGGTAATCGTATGAATTTCAATAAGCTTACAGTCAAAGCGCAGGAGGCGGTCTCCGAGGCGCAGAACCTTGCCCGCGGCGCGGGGAACCCGGAGTTCACGCCCGAGCATCTGCTCATCGCCCTGCTCCGGCAGGAGGGCGGGATCGTCGTTCCGATCCTGACCAAGCTCGGCTTGCAGCCCGGTCAGATCGAGGCCGAAGTCGCGGCCGAAGTGGCGAAGTTCTCGCGCGTTGGCGGCGCGTCCGCCGAGCCGATGATCGGACCGACGCTCCGCAAAGTCTTCGACGCCGCGTTCAACGCGGCCACGCAGTTCAACGACGAATACGTTTCCACCGAGCACTTCCTGCTCGCCATCGCGCAGACAAAAGAGTCGACGGCGGCGAAAATCCTGGCACGGCACGGCGCCGTTCCTGATGCGCTGCTGAAGGCGCTGCAGTCGGTGCGCGGCACGCAGCGCGTCACCGATCAGAATCCCGAGGATAAGTACCAGGCGCTGGAGCGCTACGCGCGCGACCTGACGCAGCTCGCGCGCCGCGGCAAGCTCGATCCGGTCATCGGACGCGACGAGGAGATCCGCCGCGTGATCCAGGTCCTGTCGCGGCGCACGAAGAACAATCCGGTCCTCATCGGCGAGCCGGGCGTCGGCAAGACGGCGATCGTCGAAGGTCTGGCCCGCCGCATCATGGAAGGCGACGTCCCCGAGGGCCTCAAGAACAAGCGCGTGGTCGCCCTCGACCTCGGCGCGATGATCGCTGGCGCGAAATACCGCGGCGAGTTCGAAGACCGTCTCAAAGCAGTCATCAAAGAAGTCGAGGAGAGCGAAGGCGACGTCATCCTCTTTATCGACGAGCTTCACACGCTCATCGGCGCCGGAGCGGCGGAAGGAGCGATGGACGCCTCGAACATGCTCAAGCCGGCCCTGGCGCGCGGCGAGCTGCGCGCCATCGGCGCGACGACGCTGAACGAATATCAGAAGCACATCGAGAAGGACGCTGCGCTCGAGCGCCGCTTCCAGCCGGTGTTCGTCGGTGAGCCGACGGTCGAAGACACGATCGCGATTCTGCGCGGCTTGAAAGAGCGCTACGAAGTTCATCACGGCGTGAAGATTCAGGACTCGGCCATCGTCGCAGCCGCAACGCTGTCGCATCGCTACATCACCGACCGTTTCCTCCCCGACAAGGCCATCGATCTGATCGATGAAGCGGCGTCGAAGCTGCGCATCGAGCTGACCTCGATGCCGCAGGAGATCGACGAGCTGACGCGCCGCATGACGCAGCTCCAGATCGAGAAGCAGGCGCTTTCCCGCGAGGACAATCCATTGTCGAAACAGCGCCTCGGCGACATCGACGCCGAGATCAGCGAGCTGCAGGAAAAAATCAGCACGCTTCGCACGCAGTGGGAAAACGAAAAGGGCGTGATCACGCAGACCAACGATCTGAAGAAGAAACTCGAAGAGACGCGCGAAGCGGCGAACGCCGCCGAGCGCCAGGGCGATCTGAACAAAGCCGCGGAGCTGCGTTACGGCGCCCTACCGCAGATCAACCAGCAGCTCGAGTCGTTGTCGGCAAAACTCGGCGAGATGCAGAAGTCGGGCGCGCTCCTGCGCGAGGAAGTCACCGACGAAGACATCGCCGAGATTGTGTCGAAATGGACCGGCGTGCCGGTGACGCGAATGATGGAGTCCGAGATCCAGAAGCTGGTGAAGATGGAGGACAACCTCAAGAAACGCGTGGTCGGGCAGGAAGAGGCGGTGGCCGCCGTCTCCAGCGCCGTGCGCCGTTCGCGCGCCGGACTCAAGGATCCGAATCGCCCCATTGGCTCGTTCATCTTCATGGGTCCGACCGGCGTCGGCAAGACCGAGCTGGCGCGCGCGCTGGCGGAGTTCCTCTTCGACGACGAAAACGCCATGGTGCGCATCGACATGTCGGAGTACATGGAGCGCCA
>Ga0068854_100002759_pt1 | contig 10911 bp, 10 predicted proteins | sample KBSCornC42_FD_66590 | JGI IMG/M metagenome (GOLD analysis project Ga0068854, IMG submission 66590) | Corn rhizosphere microbial communities from Kellogg Biological Station, Michigan, USA - KBS Corn C4-2 | ecosystem: Host-associated > Plants > Roots > Rhizosphere > Soil ... | reverse complement strand
AGCGCGCCGGACCCCGCCTTCTCCGCCTGCAGCCGCCACACCAGCGGGAACTCCGGGTCGACGATCCAGTCCTGGAGGTACTGGGCGCGCACGTGGCGCACCTGCCCGATCCGCCCCTCGGCCACCAGCCGCCGGGCCAGCGACACCGCGGGCACCCGACGGTAGTTGAACCCGACCATGCTGCGCACCCCGCCCGCCCGGGCCCGCTCGGCCGCGGCGACCATCGCGCGCGCCTCCGCGACCGTGTTGGCCAGGGGCTTCTCGCACAGCACGTGCTTGCCCGCGTCCAGCGCGGCGATGGCGATCTCGGCGTGCGTGTCGCCCGGCGTGCAGACGTCGACCAGCCCGACGTCGTCGCGGCTCAGCAGCTGCTTCCAGTCCGTCTCGACCGACCGCCAGCCCAGCTTCCGGGCCGCCGTCTCGACGGCGGCCGCGTCGCGCCCGCAGAGCACGGCCATGTCCGGCCGCAGCGGCAGGTCGAAGAAGCGGTGCGCGGTGCGCCAGGCCTGGGAGTGGGCCGCGCCCATGAAGGCGTAGCCCACCATCCCCACCCCCAGCGAAGTCCCTGAGCCCCCCACGGCGTCAGGACTCGAAGCCGAGCGGCAGGTAGGTGTCCACGTTCTCCTTGGTGATCGTCGCCGAGTTGAGCGTGATCGACGTCGGCACCTCCTTCTCGACGAGGTCGCTCATGCCCTTGTCCTGCGCGACCAGCCGGGCCAGCGCGATCGCCGAGGACGCCATCGTCGGGCTGTAGGTGACGGTGGCCTTCAGCACGGTGTTGTCGGCCTTGATGTCGCGCATCGCGTTGGCCGAGCCCGCGCCGCCGACCATGAAGAACTCGTTGCGCCCCGCCTGGTTGATCGCGGCCAGCACGCCGATGCCCTGGTCGTCGTCGTGGTTCCACAGCGCGTCCAGCTTCGGCGCGGCCTGCAGCAGGTTGGCCGCCACCCGCTGGCCGCCCTGCGCGGTGAAGTCCGCGGCCTGCCGCGGCCCGACGGCGAACCCGTAGGAGGCCAGCGCGTCGGCGAAGCCCTTGGAGCGGGCCTGGGTGAGCGGCAGGCTGTCGATCCCGGCGATCTCGCCGATGATCGGGTTGGCCACGCCCTTGGCCTTGAGCTGCTCGCCGACGTAGGTGCCCGCGCTCACGCCCATGCCGTAGTTGTCGCCGCCGATCCACGTCCGGTAGGCCAGCGGGGTGTCGAAGATCCGGTCCAGGTTGATCACCGGGATGCCCGCGGCCATCGCCTTGCGCCCGGTCGAGGTGAGCTGGCTGCCGTCGTTGGGCAACAGCACGAGCGCGCTGACCTTCTTGTTGATCAACGTCTCGACGGCGGCGATCTGCTGCGTGATGTCGTTGGTGGGGTTCACCGCCTCGAACGTGACGTCCGAGTACTGGGCCGCCTGCGCCTTGGCGTTGTTGGCGATCGCGGCGATCCAGCCGTGGTCGGCCGCGGGCGCGGAGAAGCCGATGGTCACCGCAGGCCCCGACGCCGTGCCTGCGCCCGCGGTGGGAGCGGCGGCGACGCTCCCGGCGGGCGCCGCCGGCGTGTTGCTGGTGCAGGCGCTGAGCGCGGCGCCTGCGCCGAGCCCGAGCGCGCCGAGCAGCACGCTGCGTCGGCCGAGATCAGGGAGAGGGGACGAGGACATGGGTGAACTCCTTCGCTGGAAGGTCAACCGGTGGAGAACGAGGAGCGGCGCGCGCGGCTCTGGATCAGCACGGCGGCGACGATGATCGCGCCCTTGGCGATGTTCTGGACCTCGGTGGCGAGGTTGTTGAGCACGAACAGGTTGGTGATCGTGGTGAACACGAGCACGCCGAGGATCGAGCCGATCAGCGTGCCGCGGCCGCCGGTGAGCAGGGTGCCGCCGATGATCACCGCGGCGATGGCGTCCAGCTCGTAGAGGGTGCCGTGGGTGGAGGAGCCCGTCGTGGTCAACGACGAGATCATGATCGCGGCGATCCCGCAGCAGAGCCCGGACACGACGTAGAGCGCGACGGTGTGGCGGCGCACGTCCAAGCCTGCGAGGCGGGCCGCCTCCGGGTTGCCGCCGATGGCGAACGTCCGCCGCCCGAACGTGGTGCGGTTGAGCACCACCCAGCCCACCGCCACCGCCGCGGCGAAGATGTAGACGAGCAGCGGGATGCCCAGCAGGCGCGTGTTGGCGATGGCCGCGATGGTGGGGTCGGTGACGATCTGGCTGCGCCTGCCCGAGATCTGCTCGGCCAGCCCCTGCGCGGAGATCAGCATGGCCAGCGTGACGATGAACGGCACGATCCGCCCGTAGGCGATCAGCAGCCCGTTCACCAGCCCGCAGCCCGCGCCGACGGCCAACGCGCAGAACACCATCACCACGGGCCCGTACGACTGGGTGGCCACGGTCGTGCTCCAGACGGAGGCCAGCGCCATGACCTTGCCCACGGACAGGTCGATGCCGCCGCCGATGATCACCATCGTGACCCCGACCGTGATCACGCCGATCACCGAGGCCGAGGTCAGGATCGTGAGCAGGTTGGAGCGGGTGAGGAACGTGTCGGCGGTGGACACGCCCACGATGCCCAGCAGCACCAGCACCGCGACGAGGCCGAGGTTCCGCGCCGCGGCGGAGTCCAGCAGCCTGCTCAGCGGGTTGGCCGACGGCGTGGCCTCGCGCGCGGCCTTCTCCACCCGGCTCTGCTCGTCGACGGCGGGCACGGCCGTCTTCGTCAGCGGTGTCTGGGATGGTGTCTGGGATGGCGTCGGGGATGGCGTCGGGGATGTCTCAGCCATGGGCGGTTCCCTCCATCACCAGGTCGAGGACCCGGCTCTCGTCGAGGTCGGCGCTGGGCGCGGTGCGCACCACCCGGCCTTCGCGTACCACCAGCACCCGGTCGGCCAGGCCGAGCACCTCGGGCACCTCGCTGGACACCAGGACCACCGCCACGCCGGAGTCGGCCAGCCTGCGGATGAGGGCGTAGATCTCGGTGCGCGCACCGACGTCGACTCCGCGGGTCGGTTCGTCGAGCAGCAGCACGTCACAGCCCTGCAGCAGCCACCGGGCCAGCACCACCTTCTGCTGGTTGCCGCCGGAGAGCGTGCGCACCGGCCGGGTGGGGTCGGACGGTCGCACGTCGAGCTGCGCGGTCACCTCGCCGACCGCGGACAGCTCGGCGTCGCGGCCGAGGAAGCCCGCCCGCGCGAACCGGCGCAGCGCGGGCAGTGAGACGTTGCGGGACACCGGCTCGGACAGCAGCAGGCCCTGGCTCTTGCGCTCCTCCGGGCAGAGCCCCATGCGGGCCCGTACCGCCGACGGCACGGAGCCCGCCCGCAGCGCCCGCCCGTGCACGCGCACCGAGCCCGCCGTCGCGCGGCGGGCGCCGTACACGGTCTCCAGGATCTCCGAGCGCCCCGACCCGACCAGGCCCGCGAGGCCGACGACCTCGCCGGACCGCACCGTGAACGAGACGTCGGCGAACTCGCCCGGCCGCGTGAGCCCCTCCACCTCGAGCACCACTTCCGGACGGGGTTCCGCGTCGCGGGTGGGGAACACGTACTCGATGGAACGCCCGGTCATCAGCCGGATCACCTCGGCGGTGGGGGTGTCGCGGCCCGGGAGGTTGCGGGCCACCGTGCGGCCGTCCTTGAGCACCGTGACCCGGTCGCCGATCTGGCGGATCTCCTCGAGCCGGTGCGAGATGTAGACGATCGCGACGCCGTCCGCGGTGAGCTCGCGGATCACCCGGAACAGGTTCTGCACCTCTTCCGGGTCGAGCACGGCGGACGGCTCGTCCATCACGATGAGGCGGGCGTCCCTGGCCAGCGCGCGCGCCATGCTCACCACCTGCTGCCCGGCGGCGGACAGCCTGCCCAGCTCGCGGCGGGCCGGGATCTCGGGGTGGCCGAGCCTGCGCAGCAGCTGGCGGGCCCGCTCCTCGGCGTCGCGCGGCCGGGTGAAGCCCAGTCGGGCGGGCTCGTGCCCGAGCACCACGTTCTCCGCCACGCTCAGGCCCGGCACGAGGTCCAGCTCCTGGTAGATCGTGGCGATGCCCGCCTGGTCGGCGGCCTGCGGCGAGGCGAAGGTGACCGGCTGTCCGTCGAAGGTGATCTCGCCCGCGTCCGGCCGGTGCGCTCCGGCCAGCACCTTGATGAGCGTCGACTTGCCCGCGCCGTTCTGCCCGAGCAGGCAGTGCACCTCGCCCGGTTCGACGTCGAGGTCGACGCCGTCGAGCGCGCGGACGCCGGGGAACTGTTTGACGATCCCGCGCATCGTCAACAGCGCCGCCATGGGGGTCAACGTAGGAGGGTTGACCAGTGCCGTACAACGACCGAATAATGTCGGTTTACGCCATTTTATCGACGAAATCGAACCGTGATGCTGCCACCGACGTTACTGCCGCCGTTGCGGCTCAGCACGCCTCCCTCGACGGGGCGGATCGACGCCGAGGCCACGCTCAGCACCGTGGCGCGGCTGATCGCGTCCGGGGCGGCGCAGAGCAAGGCGGACCTCGTGCCCGCCGCGGGCATGGCCCGCACCACCGTGAGCGCGGCCGTCGACGAGCTGCTCAACCGCGGGCTGGTGCGGATCGCGGGCACCCGGCCGACCCCGGGGCGTGGTCGGCCCGCCGACCGGCTGGCGCTCTCGCCGCGCGGCGGGCACGTGCTGCTCGCCGACGTGGGCGCCCGCGGCGCCCACCTCGCGGTGCTCGACCTGAGCCAACAGGTGGTGGCCCACGAACACGTCGACCTCGACGTGCGCGACGGCCCGGAGCCGGTGCTCGACATCATCGAGGCCCGGTTGGACGCGCTGCGGGCGGTGGGGGCGCCCGAGGTGCCCGCCCGCGCGGTGGTGATCGGGCTGCCCGGCCCGGTCGACGGCAACCTGGGCAGCCCGGTGCGGCCGCCGATCATGCCCGGGTGGCACGCCTACCCGGTGTCGGCCCGTCTGCAGAGCCGGTTCGTCTGCGCCGCGATCCTGGAGAACGACGTCAACCTGCGCGCGCTCGGCGAGGCCAGGGCCCTGCCCGCGGACCAGGCCCCGCTGCTCTTCGTGAAGATCGGCACGGGCATCGGCGGCGGGCTGGTCACGCGGGAGGGCGGGCTGCACCACGGGGCCGACGGCGCGGCGGGCGACATCGGGCACGTCCGGGTGCGCGGCGGCCCCGACGACCCCTGCGTCTGCGGCAACGTCGGCTGCATCGAGGCGGTCGCGTCGGCCTCCGCCATCGCCCGGCGGCTGGCCGCGGGTGCGAACGTCGCCGTGACCATCGCCGACGTGCGGGACCGCCTGGCCAAGGCCGACCCCGCCGCGGTCGCGCACGTGCGGGAGGCCGCCGCGCACATCGGCGAGCTGGTGGCCATGCTCGTGCACTTCTACAACCCGGCCCGGGTCACCATCGGCGGCTCGCTCACCGCGGCGAGCGACGACCTGCTGGCGGGCGTGCGCAGCGTCGTCTACCAACGGGCGCTGCCGCTGGCCACCCGGAACCTGGTGCTGGCCAACAGCGTGCTCGGCGAGTACGCCGGGCTGGCGGGCGCCGCGGTGTTGGGCATCGAGCAGGCCCTCTCGGCGAGTGAGATCGGCACGTTGACGGCCTGAGCGGGCACCTCGCTAGGCCGTGGACCGCGTACGCGGCCTAGCCTGTGCCGCGTGCGGATCCGACCGGGCGAGCTCGCGGAGATCAAGGCCGGGACCATCGATCTCGGCTTCCGCCGTTGGGATCGCCCGCGCGTGGTCGTCGGCACCCGGATGCGCACCCCCGTCGGGCTGATCGAGGTCACGGCCGTCGAACCCGTCGACGAGTCCACCATCACCGAGGACGACGCCCGCCGGGCGGGCGCCGCGTCGCTGGACGCGCTGCGCCGCGGGCTGGCGGCGAACCCGGACCGCCCCGTGTTCCGCGTGGGTCTGCGCTGGGCGGGCGAGGACCCGCGGATCGGCCTGCGGCAGCAGCCTCCGACACCGCAGGAGCTCGCCGAGATCCGGGCACGGCTGGCCCGTCTCGACGCCGCGTCGGCGATCGGACCGTGGACCGGGCCCACCTTGGCGATCATCGACCGCTCCCCCGAGGTGCGCGCTCCCGATCTCGCCGCCGCGCTCGGCCGCGACACGCCGTCGTTCAAGCGCGACGTCCGCAAGCTCAAGGAGCTCGGCCTGACCGAGTCGCTCGACATCGGCTACCGGCTCTCCCCCCGCGGTGAGGCGGTGGTCGACGACGGTGGGCCGCCGCGCGAACGCCCCGCGCCACCCGGCGGCACCCGGCTGCCCGCGATCGGCGCCCCGGCCACCCGGGCGCTGACCGCCGCGGGCATCACCACGCTCGAGGCGGTGGCCGCGGTCCCGGAGGCCGAGCTCGCGGCGATGCACGGCGTCGGCCCGGTGGCACTGGCCAGGCTCCGCGACGCGTTGGCCGAGCACGGTATCGCCCGACGGACCTAGGAGCGCGCTGGAGAACTCGGCCCTACTGCGCGACGGGCGGAGTTCTTCAGCACCTCCTAGGACGTCTCCGGCCCGTCTCCGCGCGATCGAGGGCCCAGCGAGCGCAGGAGGAGGGCGATCCGCTCGGGTTGGCCTTCGGCGGGGATCCGCGCTGCGGCCTGGAGTGTCGCGAGTCCGTGCAGGGTGCTCCAGAGGAGCTCGGTCTGGAGGTCGGCGTCGTGCTCGGCGAGGTGGGCCGACGCGATGACGGGAGCGCGGAGGGCGGCGAACGCCTCGCTCAGCTCGGGCGGGGTGTCCTCGGCGGCGAACCTCAGCTCGGTCGCCGCGGTGAACATCGCGTAGTAGGTGGCCGGGTAGGCCCGGGCGAACGCGAGGTAGCCGAGGACGACGGCCTCCAGCGCGTCATGGGGTCCGGCAGCGGCGCTCGCCCGCTTCCGGGTGTCCTCGGCGAGCTCGGCGAAGCCCTGGCGGGCCACGGCGGCGACGATCGCGTCCTTGCCCGCGAAGTGGCTGTAGAGCACGGGCTGGCTGTACTCGATGCGCTCGGCGAGGCGGCGGGTGGTGACCGCGTCCCAGCCCTCCTGCTCCGCGAGCTCGCGCGCGGTCGCGACGATCGCCGCTCGCCGTGTCGCGCGCTCCCGCTCACGGCGCTCCTTCGTACCCACGACTAGAAATCTAGCAGTGCTAGGGGCACACGGCGTTCACGTCGTGTTAGCGTCGAACGTATTCTTGTCAACGCTAGGAGGCGTGCCATGACCACAACACTGAGCCGTCGGGCTCGTCGGACGTCCGAACTGGGGCTGGGCGCCATCGGCGTGGGGATCATCGCGATCGGGACGCGGTTCCTCGTCCGACCCGAGGCGGCCGCGGCGGGCTACGGGGTCCGGACGGCTCCGCAAGACCCCTACCTGGCGGTCAAGGGCATCCGGGACATCGCCAGCGGGCTCGTGCTGCTGGCCGTGCTGGCCCGGGGCGATCGCCGCACCACCGGCAGCACGGCACTCGCGGCCGCCACGATCCCCTTCGGGGACATGATCGTGGTCCTCACCCGGGGCGGATCGGCCCGCGTCGCGCTCGGCGTGCACGGAGCGACCTGCCTGGTCATGCTCGCGGCCGCGGTGCCCCTGCTGTCGGGAACCCGACCCCACCTCACGCCCTGACCGTCTCGCTCTCGACGAAGCGGTCGCGGCCCGCCAGCACGCCCGCGACCGCCTGGGGCACCAGCAGCGCGGCCATGAAGGCCAGCGGCGCGGTCCAGCCTGCGGTGTGGTCGTAGAGGACCCCCACCAGGATCGGACCCGGGATGGAGATCAGGTACCCGACGCCCTGCGCGAACGCCGACAGTTGGGCGACGCCCCGCGTCGACCGCGAGCGGAGCCCGATCATCGTGAGGGCCAGCGGGAAGCTGGCCTGCGAGACGCCCAGGAGCAACGCCCACAGCCACGGCAACGTGGCAGGCACGAACCACAGCCCCAGGTAGCCCGCGATGCCGAGCGCGCTCAGCGCGACGGCGAGCGGGCCCTGCGTCGGCAGCCGCGCGGCGAGCGTCGGCATCAGGAACGCCAGCGGGATGCCGACCGCGGGCGTCAACGCCAGCAGGAGGCCCGCCGTGGCGGGCGCGACACCCGCGTCGCGGAAGATCTGCGGCAGCCACCCCAGCACGATGTAGGCGCCCGCGGCCTGCAACCCGAAGAACACGCTCAACGCCCACGCCGTGGGGCTGCTCGTGATCCGCCCCGCGGGCACGACGGCGGCCGTCGCGGCCGTCGGGGGGTCGTCGCGCGGCGTGCGGACGATCGACCAGGCGAGCGCCGCGACGACCGCGGGCACCGCCCAGAACCCGAGCCCGACCCGCCAGCCCCCGCCCAGTCCTTCGGCCAGCGGCACGGAGATCGCCGCCGCGAGCGAGGCGCCCAGCGTGAGCGCCATCGAGTAGACGCCGGTCATGACCCCGACGTGCTCGGGGAAGTAGCGCTTCACCACGATCGGCATCACCACGTTGCCGATCCCGATACCCGCGAGGGCGGCCGCGCTGGCCGCGAGGAACACCGCGCTGCCCCCGGCCAGCGCGCGCCCGGCCAAGCCGAGGGCCAGCGCCGCCATCGCCATCCACACCACCGTGGCCGGGCCCACCCGGCGCACGAGGCGCGGCGCGACGGTGCCGATGACCGCGAAGCAGGCGGGCGGGACCGAGGTGAGCAGGCGCGACGGCGGAGCTCATGGGCAGCCCCGCCCGGATGTCGCCGAGCAGGGGGGCCGATGTCGGCCACGGCGGGCCGGAGGTTGAACGCGGCCACCGCGAGCGCGACCCCGACCAGGACGCGCCACAGTCTGCCGGACATCATCCGATAGTAGAATGATGGGATGATTTTGGCGCCCGTGCCTCGGCACCGCACGCTCGCCGACGAGACGATCGCGCACCTGCGGGCCCAGATCACCTCGGGCACGTGGCCGGTCGGCTCGCGCATCCCCACCGAGCCGGAGCTGGTCGAGCGGCTCGGCGTCGCCCGCAACACCGTCCGCGAGGCCGTGCGGGCCTTGGCCAACACGGGGTTGGTGGAGATCCGGCAGGGCTCGGGCACCTACGTGGTGGCCACCAGCGAGCTGGCGTGCGTGATGCAGCGCCGCTTCGCGGGCACCGACCACGCACAGCTCAACGAGCTCCGCGCGGTGCTCGAGTCGGCTGCGGCGGCGATGGCCGCCCAGCGGCGGACGGCCGCCGACCTCCGCACGCTCGACGCGGCGCTCGCCCGTCGCGAGGAAGCCTGGCGATCCGGGCCCCTCGCCGCGTTCGCCGACACCGACGCCACGTTCCACCTGGCCGTCGTGGCCGCCGCGCACAACGACGTGCTCACCGCGATCTACGCCGACCTGCGGGAGGTCGTCCGGGGCGCGATCGCCGCCGAGCTCGACGTCGTCGGCGCCCGCCCGCACGTCGATCACGCCCGCCTCGTGGAGGCCATCCGCGCCGGGGACAGCGAGCGGGCCGCCGCCGAGGCCCAGGCGCACGCCTCGAGCTGGGAGCCCGGTCCTCCGACCGGCGCAACGGACCGACCCGGAGGACCCGCGTGACCGCGCACCCCGCTGATCCGACGCACGTCCTCGACGATGTCGTGCGGGCCGCGCTGCTCGGGCCGCACGCCCACCTCGCCGAGCGCCGCGGCCGCGTGCTGCGCTACCCGGTGGACGTCTGCCCGTTCCTCGCGTTCCCCGACGATCCCGGCGACGCCGACTGGCGCGACCTCGCGCAGCTCGCCGGGCCCGGCGAGGTCACCGGGTTGGCCGCGAGTTCAGTGCCCGACGGCTGGGAGGTGCTCTTCACCCTCGACGGCGTCCAGATGGTCGACGACGGCATACCGGCGGCCCCCGACCCCGAGGCCGTCGTGCTGGGTCCGGCCGACGTGCCGGAGATGCTCGCCCTCGTCGAACGGACGCGGCCGGGCCCCTTCCGGCCCCGGACCATCGCGATGGGCACCTACCTCGGCGTCCGACGCGGTGGACGGCTGATCGCGATGGCGGGCGAGCGGCTGCACCCGCCGGGGTGGACGGAGATCAGCGCCGTGTGCACCGACGCCGAGCACCGGGGAGAGGGCCTCGCCACCCGGCTCGTGCTGGCGGTCGCGGCGGGCATCCGCGAGCGCGGCGACACCCCGTTCCTGCACGCCTCGGCGGCCAACGTCAACGCGATCCGCCTCTACACGGCGCTCGGGTTCCGGCTGCGGCGGACGCTGCGGTTCGGGGCCGTGCGGACCCCCCGCGACGACGCGGGAGCCGATACCGCCGTCGCGTGAGCTCGACCACCGCAGCGGTGGCGCGGCCCGCCTCGTCGTCGCCCGATCGAGCGAATGCCGCCTGCTCCACCCCCCGCCACCTGGCCCGCAGCGGCCGATGCCGATCGGGCGACTCGATCTCGGCGGGGGCCTGGCCCGATGATGTGGGCGCTCCGCAGGCGGACGCGCTCGCGCCACCGATCGCAGGGACGGTGCAGGTGAGGCTCAGGACACGGGCGGTGGTAGTTGCGGCTGCGATCGGGCTCGCGGCCGCCGGGTGCGCGCACCCGAGCCCCGTGGCCGCCGCGGTCGTCGTCACCACCCCGGCGCCGCGAGCACCCGGCGAGCGCCTGCCCGCCCCCGCGGGCGAGCCGGTGCTGACGATCACGGGCCGGGTCGAGCGGACCAACGTCGAAAGCACGGTCCGGCTGGACGAGGACGGCCTGGACTCGCTCGGCCGCGTCCGGATCGAGCTGTACGAGCCGTGGGTCAAGCAGCGGATGAGCTTCCAGGGTGTGTGGCTCACCGACGTCCTCGCCGCCACGGGCATCGACGACGCGGCCGCAGGCGTGCACCTGACCGCGCTGGACAACTACCAGGTCGACATCCCGATCACCGATGTCCGCGCGGGCGGAGTGCTGCTCGCGACCCGCACCGGCGACGGCGGTGCCATCCCGATCGCCGAGGGCGGCCCGATCCGCATCGTGTTCGCCGACGGCGTCGCATC
>Ga0068854_100002749_pt1 | contig 10921 bp, 10 predicted proteins | sample KBSCornC42_FD_66590 | JGI IMG/M metagenome (GOLD analysis project Ga0068854, IMG submission 66590) | Corn rhizosphere microbial communities from Kellogg Biological Station, Michigan, USA - KBS Corn C4-2 | ecosystem: Host-associated > Plants > Roots > Rhizosphere > Soil ... | reverse complement strand
TTCGTCGCTGGGCGCTATGCCAACGACCAGGGCGCCGCCGACATATTGTGGGCGCCGGGGCAGAACCGCTGATCATTGCAGCGCAGCATGAACGTTGACAGGCCGATGGCGCGGCCTTTAGCTTCCGCCCGCTTTTCCTTCTGTGCCCATTCGGATGGGGGATCATGAAAATTCTGGTGCCCGTGAAGCGGGTCGTCGATTTCAACGTCAAGATTCGAGTCAAGGCAGACGGTTCCGGCGTCGAGCTCGCCAATATCAAGATGTCGATGAACCCCTTTGACGAGATCGCGGTGGAAGAGGCGATCCGGCTGAAGGAGGCGGGCAAGGCCACCGAGATCGTGGCTGTGTCGATTGGACCGGCGCAGGCGTCCGAAACGATTCGAACCGCGCTCGCCATGGGCGCCGACCGCGGCATTCTGGTGAAGACCGACTCGACCGTCGAGCCGCTGGCGGTCGCCAAAATTCTCAAAGCCATTGTCGAAGCTGAAACGCCCGGCCTGGTCATTCTGGGTAAGCAGGCCATCGATGACGATTGCAACCAGACCGGCCAGATGCTGGCCGCGCTGCTCGGCTGGTCGCAGGGCACGTTTGCGTCCAAGCTCACCATCGAGGGCGACCTCGTCAATGTCACGCGCGAAGTCGATGGCGGCCTGCAAACGGTGAAGCTGAAAATGCCGGCGATCATCACGACCGATCTGCGGCTGAACGAGCCGCGTTACGCCTCGCTGCCGAACATCATGAAGGCAAAGAAGAAGCCGATCGACGAAAAGGCGCCGGATGCCTATGGCATCGACATCAAGCCGCGGCTTCAGGTGGTCAAGACGAGCGAACCGCCGGGCCGCAAGTCGGGCGTGAAGGTTGCTTCGGTTGCCGACCTCGTCGCAAAGCTCAAGGACGAGGCGGGGGTACTCTAGATGACCACGCTTCTTGTCGCCGAGCACGACAACAAAACGCTCAAAGACGCAACCAACAAGGCACTCACCGCAGCCAAGGCTATCGGCGGCGACGTCCACGTGCTCGTCGCCGGCAAGGATTGCAAGGCGGCGGCGGAGGCGGCGTCAAAACTCGACGGCGTCAAGAAAGTGCTGGTGGCGGACGCCGCGCCTTATGAGCATCAGCTCGCCGAGCCGGTTGCTGCGCTGATCGTGTCGCTTGCCAACAGCTACGACGCCATCGTGTCGCCCGCGACAACGACCGGAAAGAACATCATGCCGCGCGTCGCCGCGCTGCTCGACGTGATGCAGATTTCGGACATCACGAAAGTGGTTTCCCCTGATACCTTCGAGCGGCCGATCTATGCCGGCAACGCAATTCAGACGGTGAAGTCGTCCGACGCGAAAAAAGTCATCACCGTGCGCACGTCGACGTTTCAGGCGGCGGGCGCCGGGGGTTCTGCGAGCATTGAAAACGCTGGCGCGGCCGCAGACCCAGGTCTCTCGACTTTTTCGGGAGAGCAATTGTCGAAGTCGGACCGGCCTGAACTGACGTCGGCCAAAATCATCATTTCCGGGGGCCGCGCCATGCAAAGCCGGGAAAACTTCACCAAATATATCGAACCTGTCGCCGACAAGCTGGGCGCCGCGGTCGGCGCCTCGCGGGCTGCGGTTGATGCCGGCTATGCGCCAAACGACTGGCAGGTCGGGCAAACCGGCAAAGTTGTGGCGCCCGAGCTCTACATCGCGGTCGGAATTTCCGGCGCAATTCAGCATCTTGCCGGGATGAAAGACTCCAAAGTGATTGTTGCTATCAATAAGGACGAGGAGGCGCCGATCTTCCAGGTCGCCGACTACGGCCTGGTGGCGGATTTGTACCAGGCGTTGCCGGAGCTGGCGGCGGAACTCGACAAGGTCAAGCGTTGACTACGTTCTAGTTTTGTTGTTCCGCCGATGGCATCGTGCGGTCCTACGTCGTAAAAGTGAAATGAAACGCGAGAGTTTCCGAATTCAAGGCCGGGAGCCGGAACTTCGCATCGATCGGACAGAGATATGGTCAAGATTCAGAGTATCGGGGTAATCGGCGCCGGCCAGATGGGCAACGGAATAGCGCATGTGTGCGCGCTCGCCGGCTATTCCGTCCTTCTCAATGATCTGGAAGCGGATCGCATCAAGGCTGGCATGGCGACCATCAACGGCAACATGGCTCGGCAGGTCACCAAAAAGGCGATCAGTGAGGACGACCGCAAGAACGCGCTCGCACGTATCAAGCCGGCGGAGAAATATGACGCATTCTCGAGTTGCGATCTGGTCATCGAAACCGCAACCGAAAAGGAAGACGTCAAGCGCAAGATCTTCGGCGAGCTTTGCTCGTCGTTGAAGTCCGACGCGATTCTCGCAACCAACACCTCATCGATCTCGATCACGCGGCTCGCGTCCTCAACCGACCGTCCGGAGCGCTTCATCGGGATTCATTTTATGAATCCGGTGCCTTTAATGGAGCTCGTCGAGCTCATCCGCGGCATCGCGACCGACGATGCGACGTTCGAGGCGAGCAAGGCCTTTGTCACCAAGCTCGGCAAGACCATCGCGGTGTCGGAGGATTTCCCCGCTTTCATCGTGAATCGCATCCTGCTGCCGATGATCAACGAGGCGATCTACACGCTCTATGAGGGCGTCGGGAACGTCGAGTCGATCGACACCGCCATGCGGCTTGGCGCCCACCATCCGATGGGCCCGCTTGAGCTCGCCGATTTCATCGGGCTCGATACCTGTCTGTCGGTGATGCAGGTGCTTTACGAAGGGCTCGCCGACTCGAAATATCGGCCGTGCCCGTTGCTCGTGAAATATGTCGAGGCGGGCTGGCTCGGCCGCAAGACGCAACGTGGTTTCTACGACTACCGCGGCGAGAAGCCGGTTCCGACGCGCTGACTACGACGCGCAGCACCTGACGCCTTTCGACTTGTCTTCGTATTCGTCGTGCCGACGCACCCAGGCCATCGTCCAGGGCAGAGCGTCCTCGTCGCGGCCCTTCGGCGCCATGTCGAGGAAGTTGTACGTACCCACGAGCGTGTCGAGCCCGCGCGCGTAGGACGAATAAGTGTGGAAAACTTTGTCGTTCTCGTCCCGGATGAAAGCGCTCAGGCCAGGCAATTCCTCACTGGGGATTTTGTCGACTCTATAGTTGTACTCGGCATCTCGGGCCATTTCGTCTTTGGTGAATGAAACGTGGAAATCGGGGTTGAAGTCGTTGCCGAACGACGACACCCATTTGAATTTCCAGCCCATGCGCTTCTTGTAGGCTTCGATCTCGGTAAGCGGCGCGCGCGAGACAACGACCAGCGATACGTCGCGCTGCGCAAGATGGATCACGGCGCCGTCGAAATGATCGGCCAGGAACGAGCAGCTCGGGCAGCCTTGCACCCAGCCCGGCCCGAGCATGAAGTGATAGACCATCAGCTGGCTCTTGCCGGCGAACAGGTCTGAGAGCGTTTCTTTTCCATTTGGGCCGTCAAAGACGTAGTTCTTCTCAACTCGCGTCCACGGAAGTTCACGGCGCGTGATGCTCAAGGCGTCGCGCGCCTTGGTGAATTCCTTTTCCTTCGCGAGCAGCGCCTTGCGTGCTTTGCGCCATTCGTCCTGCGATACGATCTTGTGCTGCATATTCTGCTCCCGCTACATTTTCGGCGGTGTCATCCAGCCGATTCCGGCGCCCCCCGGCTCCCTGAGGATGGCGATGCGGCCGACATTGGGTATGTCGAAGATCGGCCGCATCAATGTTGCGCCTGCGGCCTGTGCCTTTTTCACCCGCGCGTCGACATCGTCGACCGCGAGGTAAGACATCCAGCTTTCAGGAACGCCGTCGAACTGGGGACTGGTGAGCGGAAACAGGCCGCCGACATATTGGTCGCCCATCTTGGCGACCCAATAGGTGCCGTCAGGCATCGGCATCGCCTCGAAGGTCCAGCCAACCGTCGTGCCGTAGAATTTCTTGTCGCGCTCGGCATTCCGCGTCATCAGCTCGTTCCAGTAGAAGTGTCCGTGTGACCATTGGTGTGGCATCGTCTACTCCTCTCACTAAGCAGCGAGATACTTTTCCAGCTTCTCGAACGAAGTGTTCCAGCCGTACTGGTGGCGATCGCGCGCGTCTTCGTCGAAGAATTGCTCGTGGACGAAGGTCATCAGTGTGCCGCCGTTATCGGCCTTGAACGTGATCGTCACGATCGATTCACGTTCAGGCGTACTCTTCCACGCCCAGGTGAACACCAGTTTCTCGTTCGGGATCACCTCACGATAAACGCCGCTGACGTCGTGTTGTTCGCCGTCGCCGGACTTCAGCATCATGATGTGGAACCGGCCGCCGACACGTGCGTCAGCCTGGGCGGTAACCTGACCGATTTCGCGACCGCCCATCCAGTGCTTCAGCTTTTCCGGGTCGGTCCATGCCGCGAAGACTTTCGCCGGCGGCGCGTTGAACCGGCGCTTGATGGTGAGGCTGGGTTTGGTTGTGACGGTGGCCATTTGTCTTCCTCCAGGAAAGCAGCAAGGCGATCGAACCGCTCGGTCCAGAATTTCTGGTAGCGGTTAAGCCAATCATTGGCGTCGCGCATCGGTTCCGCGCGCAGGCGGCAGCTGACGATACGGCCGTTCTTCTCGCGTCCGAGGAGTCCTGCATCTGACAGCACGTCGAGGTGCTTCATGATCGCCGGAAGCGACATGGAAAACGGTTTCGCCAGTTCGCTGACCGAAACGTTTTCCTTTTCGCTCAGACGGGCGAGCAAAGCGCGCCGCGTCGGATCGGCGAGCGCGGCGAAAGTTCGATCGAGGTTCGGTCTTGAATAGTAAACCATTTGGTTAAGTATAGAACCGCCGGCAAAAGTGTCAAGGCCTCGCCTGTCGCATTTACATTTCGTTGATAAACCTGCCGTAGAAACGGTACCGGGATGGATCCAGTATCAATCGCCACCGCCTTGGTTGGCTCTCAAATGGCCGATGTGCAGATGGCTGTTGCGGCCAAGATGCTGCGCATGAACGCCGATAATGCATCCGCGATCGTCCAGGTGCTCGATGCCGCCCAGAAGAACCTGCAGAGCCTCGCAAACGTCGCCGAAGGCGTCGGCCGCAATCTGAACATCAGCGCGTAATCACGCTATCGTTCGAGCGCCGCATTGATCAGCTTGATGGCGTCGTCGCTCGCCCACTCGGCAGGGCCGGCGATGGTCGCGATCTCGCATCCCTTGGGATCGATCAGCAAAGTGGTCGGCATTCCAAAGGCGCGCCCGATTGCCTTGAGGTCTTGAAATGCGCGTGCGCTCGGGTCGGCGAAATAGGCGAGTTTCTCGACTCCGATCTCCTTGAGCCAGGCCTTCGGCTTGTCAGGATCGCGCGTGTCGATATTGACCGTCACGACCTCAAATGCCGGGCCGCCGAGGCGCTGCTGCAGGGCATCGAGGGCGGGCATCTCCTTGCGGCAAGGCACGCACCAGGTGGCCCACAGGTTGAGCAGGACCGTCCGACCACGCCAGTGTTCGAGCGTGAGCGGCTTGCCGGTGGCATCCTGAAAAGAAAGATCGGGCACCCTTAACGGACTCTTGGCAACGTTAACGGCCGCCACCTCGCCATGCGCAAAAGGCGCTATTTTCGTGGCCAGTTCGACAGCCGGGCGGCAGGCCGCGTCGCCGCCCACATTGCGTGTCAGGGTCGAAACCCCGTATACCCCCGCCAGCCCAACGACGACGCCGGCGATTCCACCCGCCAGAACCATGGCGAGGCGCTTTTTGGCGAAGCGAGATTGGGTTTCGGTCATGAGCGGCTTGGTAGATATGCCATGAGCAACAAAATGTGGGGTGGGCGGTTCTCGTCTGGCCCCGGCGCCATCATGGAGGAAATAAACGCCTCTATCGACTTCGACCGGCATCTGTACCGCCAGGACATCGCCGCGTCCAAGGCCCATGCCGACATGCTGGCCAAGCAAGGCATCATTGCGGCCGACGATGCGAAAAAGATTGCTCACGGTCTAGACACGATTCTGTCAGAGATCGAGGCAGGCAAGTTCTCCTTCAAGCGCGCGCTCGAAGACATCCATATGAACGTGGAAGGCCGCCTGTCTGAATTGGTCGGCGAGGCGGCGGGACGGCTGCATACGGCGCGCTCGCGCAACGATCAGGTTGCGACCGATTTCCGGCTCTGGATGCGCGACACGATCGACGCGATCGATGCTGCGCTCGCGCTCTATCAGCGCACGCTCGCCGAAAAAGCGCACGATCACGCGGGCACCGTCATGCCCGGACTGACTCATATGCAGACGGCGCAGCCGGTAACGTTCGGCCATCACCTGCTTGCCTATGTCGAAATGGCTGCGCGCGATCGCGGCCGGTTTGCCGATGCGCGCAAAAGGCTGAATGAATCTCCGCTCGGCGCCGCCGCACTTGCGGGCACGTCGTTTCCTCTCGATCGTGACATGACCGCCAAGGCACTCGGCTTCGACCGGCCGATGGCGAACTCCCTCGATGCGGTCTCCGCGCGCGACTTTGCGATGGAGACGCTGGCAGCGGCTTCGATCGCGGCCGTGCATTTGTCGCGGCTTGCGGAAGAAATTGTCATCTGGACCTCGCCGCTCACGGCGCTGGTCAAGCTGTCGGACAAATTCACGACCGGCTCCTCAATTATGCCGCAGAAGCGCAATCCGGACGCCGCCGAACTGGTACGGGCCAAGGCCGGACGCGTAATCGGTGCGCTCAGCGCCTTGCTGATTGTGATGAAGGGGCTACCGCTCGCCTATGCGAAGGATATGCAGGAAGACAAAGAAGGCGCCATGGATGCGCTCGCTGCCTTGGTGCTATCGATCGCGGCAATGACTGGCATGGTCGCAGATCTCGTGCCCGATGCCTCCCGCATGAAAAAGGCGGCAGGCGAGGGCTATGCAACTGCGACCGATCTTGCCGACTGGTTGGTGCGGACCTTGAAGATTCCGTTCCGCGAGGCGCATCACCTGACCGGCCGGATCGTCGCCAAGGCCGCCGAGGCGAATTTGCCTTTGCACCGGCTGCCTGTTGCCGCCATGCGGGAGATCGAGCCGCGAATTGGCGAGGACGTGTTCACCGTTCTCTCCGTCGATCGCTCCGTGAAAAGCCGAACCAGCTTTGGCGGCACCGCGCCGAAAAATGTCAGGTCTCAGGCGAAGAAATGGCTGCGCAAGCTGGAAAAGGAAAAATCCTGACTTCGCCTTGTTTGTTTGTTTTGCTATCGTTCCTCCATGCAAGGAGCGCCTGTCTTGAGCCGTGATCGCCGTCCATTTCTCCGCCTCGCCCTGATTGGCGCACTGGCGACTTCGTTTGCTTTGGCTGCGTGCGGGCGCAAAGGACCGCTCGATCCGCCGCCGAGCGCGTCGGTCACGGGCGAACAGGCTGTGCCGGGAGGTCAGGAGCCACCGGCAGGTGCACAGGTGAACAGGGGCCCGATTGGTCCCGATGGAAGACCAATTGCACCCGGCATGCGAGACAAACGAATTCCTCTCGACGTTTTACTCAACTGAGCGCGCGATGCACCACTTCGCTTACCGCGACGGCGTCCTGCACGCCGAGCAGGTGAATCTGGACGCGCTCGCAAGCGCGGTCGGAACTCCGTTCTATTGCTATTCGACCGCAACGCTGGCGCGCCACTACCAAATCTTTGCGGGCGCTTTCGCCGACGTACCTGCGCTTGTTTGTTATGCCATGAAGGCGAATTCCAATCAGGCCGTGGTGCGGACGCTCGCCAGGCTCGGCGCGGGTGCCGACGTCGTATCGGGCGGTGAGCTCAAGCGCGCGCGACTTGCGGGAATTCCCGCTGACAAGATCATGTTCTCCGGTATCGGAAAGACCGCGGCCGAGCTCGCGCTCGCAGTCGAAGAAGGCATTCTCTGCGTGAACATTGAATCCGAGGCCGAGCTCGAGCTTCTGTCATCGATCTCGGCGTCGAAAGGGCGCACCGCCAACATCTCGGTACGCGTCAATCCCGACATCGATGCGAAGACGCATCACAAGATCGCGACCGGAAAGGCCGAAAACAAGTTCGGCATCCCGATCAGCCGCGCGCGCGAAATCTATGCCCGCGCTGCGAAGCTCAAGGGCCTCAAGGTCGCCGGCGTCGATATGCACATCGGCAGCCAGATCACCAACCTCGATCCGTTCGACAGCGCCTTCGCGCTGCTCGCCGAGTTCGTGGGCATGTTGCGCGCCGACGGTCACACCATTTCGCATATCGATCTCGGTGGCGGCCTCGGGATCCCGTACCGCGATGATAATGAGCCGCCACCGCATCCCGACGACTATGCCAAGGTGGTCAAGCGCGCGACGCGCGATCTCGATTGCCGGCTTATTTTCGAGCCTGGCCGCCTGCTCGTCGGCAACGCCGGAATATTGGTGACGCGGGTGCTGTTCGTGAAGCATGGCGAAGCCAGGAATTTTGTTGTCGTCGATGCAGCGATGAACGATCTCATCCGACCCACGTTATATGACGCACATCATGAGATCTGGCCGGTTGCGCAGCCGGCCAGCTCAGCAAAGCGGGTGCGTGCCGATGTCGTTGGGCCCGTGTGTGAAAGCGGCGATTTTCTCGCCGTTAACCGCGACATGGTGGAACCGGCAAGTGGCGCCCTGTTGGCGGTGATGTCGGCGGGCGCTTACGGCGCGGTGCAGGCCGGTACCTACAATACGCGCGCTTTGGTGCCGGAAGTGTTGGTCAACGGCGCAAAATGGGCGGTCGTGCGACCGCGCCTTGAAGTTGACCAATTAATTGCGCTCGATCGCATGCCGGATTGGCTTTGAGCGCATAAATAGGCGCGTGGTCCCCCGGTTCGGCGCATGTTACTCTGGACGGTAGTAGAGATTCTCCTGAGCCACAGCGGCGGAGCGGCTTTTGGACGAGATTAACGAGAAGCCACACGATCAACAGCCGACGCGGCTTCTGCTTGCGCGTGCATTGCGTCGGGCGCGCGGCAGCCTGCTGTGGGAACGGCTGTGGCCGGCGCTCGCCTCCATTACGATTGTCCTCGGACTTTTCCTGGCATTCTCCTGGGCCGGCCTTTGGCTGATGTTGCCGCCGCTCGCGCGTGCAATCGGCCTGATCATTTTCGGCCTGCTGTTGATCGCGGCGGCGGTGCCGCTGGCGATCCTGCGGCTGCCGAGCGTCAACGACGGGCTGAGGCGTCTCGATCGCCGCAGCGGCGAAATACACCGGCCGGCGACTGCCGTTTCCGATCACATTGCAGCAAACGGCACCGATCCCGTGACGCAGGCTTTGTGGCAGGCGCATGTCGAGCGCGCGCTGCTGTCCGCGCGCAAGATCAAAGCCGGCTGGCCGGTGCCGCGGCTGTCGTTGCGCGATCCGATGGCGTTGCGCGCGCTCGTGTCCATTTTGGTGTTGGCGACGTTCTTCGCTGCAAGCGGCGAGCGATTCAAGCGGGTCGCCGCCGCCTTCGACTGGCACGGCGTCGTCGCACCGGCAAATTTCCGGATCGATGCGTGGATCACGCCTCCGGTCTACACCGGTCGGCCGCCGGTGATGCTGCCTGGCCTCCGTCCGGGTGAAACGGCGCAGAACGCGGCGCCGGTCGCGGTGCCATCCGGCAGTCAGCTTGTGATCCGAGCGACCGGCAAAGTGCATTTCGAGATTATCCGCAAAGGCGGAATCGAAGATGCGCCCGCCGAGGCACGCGCACCTTTGCCTGCCGGGACCGAAGAGCGCAGGCTTGTGATCAAAGGCGACGGCTCGGCCGCGGTGCATGGCGTTCTCGGCAGCGATCTTGTGTGGAATTTTACGGCCATTCCCGATCGCGCGCCGACGATCGATCTGATCCGGGATCCGGAGCGACAGGCCCGTGGTGCGTTGCGGCTCGACTATCGCGTGGAGGACGACTACGGCGTGATCGAAGCGAAAGCCACCTTCACGCGCAAGGAAGAACAGACGTCCGACAAGCCGCCGCGCCCGTTGTTCAGCGCGCCCGACTATGCGCTCGTCTTGCCGCAACAGCGGACACGCGCGGGCGCCGCGCAGACGACGCATGATCTAACCGAGCATCCATGGGCTGGCAGCGACGTGCTTCTGACGCTGATCGCTCGCGATGAGGCCGGCAACGAAGGCCGCAGCGAGCCGCGCGAGCTGCAGTTGCCGCAACGCATCTTTGTCAAGCCGTTGGCAAGGGCGCTGATCGAGCAGCGCCGAAACCTCGCGCTGGACGCCGAGAGCAAACCGACCGTGCTCACCGCGCTCGATGCGCTCACCATCGCTCCGGAGCGCTTTACGCCGGAGGCAGGCGTCTATCTTGGCCTGCGTTCGATCTATCACGACCTCGATCATGCAAAGAGCGACGATGCGCTGCGCGATGTCGTCGCGCGCCTGTGGGACATGGCGATCCAGCTCGAAGACGGGAACGTGTCACAGGCCGAGCAGGCGCTGCGCCAGGCGCAGGAGGCCTTGCGGCAGGCGCTCGAGCGCGGCGCGAGCGATGAGGAAATCAAAAAGCTGATGGATCAGCTGCGTGCCGCCATGGACAAGTTCCTGCAGGCGCTTGCCGAGGAAATGCGCAAGAATCCGCAGCAATTAACGCGTCCCCTCGATCGCAACAACACGCGCATGCTGAGCCAGCAGGACCTCAAGAGCATGCTGGACCGGCTGGAGAATCTGGCGCGCTCGGGCAACAAGGACGCTGCGCGTCAGCTGCTCGAGCAGCTGCAGTCGATGCTCGAGAACCTGCAGATGGCGCGCCCCGGCGCCCAGGGCGACGACGGCGACGATGACGACATGATGTCGGCCCTCGATGAACTCGGCGACATGATTCGCAAGCAACAGCAGCTGCGCGACAAGACGTTCAAGCAGGGCCAGGAAAATCGGCGCGACCGCCAGCGCGGTCAGCAGGGCCAGAACCAGATGGGGGACCTGCGCCAGGATCAGCAAGGGTTGCGTGACCGTCTCAACAAGCTTCTGGAGCAACTCCGCCAGCGCGGGCT
>Ga0068854_100002739_pt1 | contig 10932 bp, 8 predicted proteins | sample KBSCornC42_FD_66590 | JGI IMG/M metagenome (GOLD analysis project Ga0068854, IMG submission 66590) | Corn rhizosphere microbial communities from Kellogg Biological Station, Michigan, USA - KBS Corn C4-2 | ecosystem: Host-associated > Plants > Roots > Rhizosphere > Soil ... | reverse complement strand
CTGGATACGATCCAGTCGACAGGGCGCGCACCGGCGGGATATCGCGGCGGGCGTACCTTCTCGAACGACGGCCGCGGTCATGGGCAGGTGCTGCCGCGACGAACCAGTACGGGCGAACCCATTCAGTATCGCGAGTGGGATGTCCATCCGTATCATCGCGGCGTGAATCGCGGCGCCGATCGGCTCATTACCGGCAGCGACGGACGCGCGTGGTACACGGCCGACCACTATCGCACCTTCATTCCGATATCCCCGTGACAGATTCAGCGAGCCGCTTCACGACTGGTCCCGCGTGGCTGCACCGTGTCGTCGCCGACCTGCCGGAGCTGACCGACTGGGCGTGGTCGCTCGAGCAGCGCGCGCGCGAGTCGCTTGTCATGCGCGTGCTGCGCGGCAGACACATGCAGACGATCAGTACCCTCTGCGACGAGATGGGAGCCGCATTGCAGTTTCCGTACTACTTCGGCGGCAATTTCAATGCGATCGAGGACTGCCTGACAGATCTGGACTGGCTGCCGGGAGACTCATACGTTCTCGTCATGACCGATGCGCCCAGTGTCCTGGCCCGTGCCGATCCGGACGATCTGCAGGCGTTCCTCGCGTTGCTCGCCCGAGTGCACGAGTATTGGCAGCACGGCGGAGATGGTCCTGACTCGGATCCGGTGCCGTTCGATGTCATCCTGCACGCGACGGAGGCCACCGCGCCGCGGCTGCAGGAGCGCCTCACCGGAGCTCACGTGGTGGCGAGCGAGCTGCGCATTCCGTAACTGTCTCTCTCGCGCGCCCCGGCGCGCTGCCCTGCCCCTTCTCAAGGACGGCCCACGATGCGGAGCTACCTCACGGAGTTCATCGGCACATTCTTTCTCGTGGTCACCGTATGCCTGACCGTCACGGTGAGCCAGCCGCTGGCCGCGATCGCGATTGGCAGCGCGCTCATGTTCATGGTGTACATGGGCGGGCACATCTCGGGAGGCCACTACAATCCCGCCGTCACATTGTCCGTGTGGTTGCGCGGCAAGCTGCCCGGAAAGGAGGTGATTCCGTACTGGATCGCGCAGCTCCTGGGCGGTGTCATCGCAGGCTTCGTCTCCACGTACGAGCTGCGCCACGCGTTTGTCGTGCTGCCGTCGCCGCACGCCTCGGTGCTCGCCATCCTCATCGCCGAATTCATCTTCACCTTCGCGTTGTGTCTCGTGGTGCTGCACACCGCGACCTCGAGCAAGACCGCGGGCAATTCGTATTACGGACTGGCGATCGGGTTCACCATCATGTCCGGGACCGCAGCCGTCGGCAGTGTCTCGGGTGCAGCCTTCAATCCCGCCATTGGCGTGGGCCCGGCCCTTGCAGGCCTCGTCTGGCACCAGCCGTTCGCACAGGTCTGGTACTACATCGTCGGTCCACTCATTGGCGGCGCGGTAGCGGCCGCGGTCTTCAAGTTCCAGAGTCCGGACGCTGACTGACCGGATTCGTCCTTCTCCTTCATAAGGGGTGTCTCTCATGGGTCTCCTCGACAATCTCGCCGGCAGTCTCGGCACGAGCGGCATTGCCGATGCCATCGCCAAGCACACCGGCGCCGATCCCAAGACGGTGCAGAATGCCGTGGCGATCGGCATGCCCCTTCTGCTGGCCGCACTCGCCAGAAATGCGTCGAGTCCGAAGGGCGCCGCTGATCTGCACGCCGCCGTGTCGACTGATCACGCGGGCGGCAACATCCTGAACAACGTCCAGGGCGCGGTTCAGAACCCCAATCTGGCGGACGGCCAGGGCATTCTCGGGCACGTCCTCGGCGACAAGCAGGGAGCCGTGCAGGCGCAGATTGCGCAAGCAACGGGCATGAGCAGCGACAAGGTCGGAACCGTGCTCGCCACCGTCGCGCCGCTGGTCATGGGTGCGCTCGGCCAGGCGCAGCAGAATGGTGGACTCAACGCTGGCGGCCTGGCCGGCCTGCTCGGCAACGAGGCGGCCTCCGTGGCGCAGCAGCATCCCGAAATGGGCAATCTTGCCGGAGTGCTCGAAGGCAAGGCCGGCGCCGGTGCCACCGGTGGCCTGATGCAAATGGGCGAACAGATGCTCGGAAAGCTGTTCGGCAAGTCCTGATCGGAAGGGGCAGCCCAAGGGGCTGCCCCTTGGGCTGCCCCCTCCTATCAGGAGTCGGGCGACCAGCCGATACCGACGAAGTGCACGCTCACCTGCCCCGCCGTGGGACGAACCTCGATGGTGGTGAGCGGCTCATGCTGTGCATCGAACACGCTGTCGAGTCCACTGATTGCCTGCTGCAGTTCATCGTTCAGCGCCGTCAACTGCTCGCGTACCCGTTCGGCGCTCTCCTGTGCGCGTGACACGTCACCGGCGGCGTCGTGCGCGCGCGAGATGCCGCGTACGGCAGTCCCAACGCGCGAAGCGCTCGCCACGGTCAGACGCTTGCGACCCAGCACGGCCCCAAGGATCGCGGTTCCCACGTTCGCGAAGGCCCCCCACGTTTGCGTGTGCGCCTGATCCTGCTCGCGCTGCACAGCCTGCTCGGCGCGGGCCAGGCGGTCCTGCAACGCGCTTGTGCGCGCGGTAAACTTTGCCTGCAGCGCCTGCGCCTGCGCATCGCGCTTCTCACGCGCGAGGAGTTGCAGGCGGGCGCGGAACGCGCCTTCGCTCTCATCCGCTTCGGACGTGACGTTGAACGTCGCGCTCCGGTAGAGCGTGAGCGACTGCGAACTGCGCAGCCACCGAGCGTACGATTTCTCCCATGAGGCCACGGTCTTTGCGCTCATCGCCGCACCGGGAAGTGCGCGCTGCGTCGCGCCAGCCACGGGTGCGTCGCCCAGCGCGTCGAGCGGCACGTCGAGCGGGACGGCATGCGCCCAATCCACCGGCACGGGACCATCATCGATGGCGCAGGCGTGCACGACGCGGCGCGTGGCATTCAGCCCTTGCCTGGCGTTCGTGAACGCAATGTCGGCGGCGCCGAGTGCCGACGCGCTGTACACTACGGCGCCGCCAGCGGTCTTCACCGGGAGAAAGAACTGCCTGACGCCAGGCGGCAGCACCACGGCGTGCGCCGGGGGAACGGCGCCGGGGGCCGCGGATCGCCCAGCCGGCGTGGCTGCCGGTGCCGGAGCCGATGCCACATCCGCTGGCGATGAGCGGCCATCAGCAGCGTCGGTGGTGTCGCTCCTGCCCATGAGGCGCCTGATCTGATCGCGCGTCATTGGCCCAGCAAGGTATGACATCGTCCATCGCGTTTCGAAGATCGCGGGCGTGTCCTCGTGGACGTTGTGCAGATAGAACACGCGCTTGTCGAGGCCCGCGATCAGGGTCTCGACAGCGGAGCGAGCGAACGTACCCGAAGCCGACGTCGCCGCTCCAGCCAGGCCATCCATCACCCGCGCCTTGTCGCGCTCCGTCTGCAGGCGTCCAATGCACCAGGTGCCGGCGTTCGACAGTCCCTTGTAGTCGAGATCCACGGGGTTCTGTGTAGCGAGCACGAGCCCGACGCCGAAGGCGCGCGCCTGTTTGAGCAGCGAGAGGAAGAGGGGCTTGGACGGCGGGTTGGCGACCGGGGGCATATAGCCGAACAGTTCGTCCATGTACAGGATCGCGCGCAGGCTTCCGGTGCCCGACTGCGTGCGCATCCAGTTGATCAGGTCGGAGAGCAGCATGCTCACGAAGAACATGCGCTCCGCGTCCGACAGGTGCGCAATCGAGATCACGGAGACGCGCGGTTTGCCGGAGGCCGCGAACAGCAGGCCTGCCGTGTTCAGCGGCACGCCCTGTCGCCATACCTCGAAGCCGGGTGAGGCGAGCAGGTTGTTCAACCGCATGGCGAGCTTGACGCGATCCGCGGCGGGAAACACGGACTCGACATCCATGACTCCGATCGTGCTGAATGGCGGCCGCTGGATGCCGTTGATGAGCGCACCCAGATCCAGATCGTGACCCGCGTCCCAGGACGCGCGCAACAGATTGGCGATGAGAATGCTCTCCCGACCATTCACCGGATCGGCATCGATGCCCAGCAGCGTGAGCAAACTCGTCGCCGTGGACTGCACCTGCTCGAGGTAGCGATCGCGATCCGCGCGTGCCGCCGCCGGCGGCGCACTGAAGCTGCGCAGCACGGAGATGGGAATGCCGGCGCTGCTTCCCGGTGTGAATACGGCAAACTCCGCGGACTCACGAAGTCGCACGATGCGCTCGGGTGTCTCGCCCCACTCGGCAAGCCCGTCGCGCCACTTCTTCGCCTCCGCCTGGGCGAACGCATCCGGCGTGAGGCCCTGGCGGCCCGCTTCCTGTTCGTCGATCCACGGCCGGAAATCCTCCGCGCGCAGTTGCGGGAAGGTCAGCATCAGGTTGGCGAGATCCCCCTTGGGATCGATGGCAATGACCGGAATCCTGTCGATCGCCGCTTCCTCGATCATGCCGATGCCAAGGCCGGTCTTTCCGCTGCCCGTCATCCCGATGATGATCGCGTGTGTCGTGAGATCCCGGGAATCGTAGAGGGTGAGCGGCCCGGACGCGGCATTCGCCCTGGTATCGTAGCCGCGGCCCAGATAGAACGCGCCGAGTTTCTCGAAGTCCGCCGGGTTGAGTGCAGTCGTCACGGTGTCAGCCCCTGTGGTACGCCGTTGGGATACTTCTTCTCAATGGCCTGATGAATGCGTTCAATTCGATTTTCCGGATTCGGATGCGTGCTGAAGAATTCCGGCGGCCGTGCGCCACCCTCCTGTTCGAGCGTCTGCATCACCTTGATCATGGCGCGCGGATCATAGCCGGCATCGGACGCCAGGCGAACGCCGAGCTGGTCCGCCTGCAGCTCGTCATTCCGCCCGAACTTCATGTTCACGAGCTGGCCGACGGCGGCGATCACCGCCGCATTGCGCGAGCTGGACGGGTCGTTCGGATCATACGTGGCGATCACGGCGGCGCCGGTGAGTCCCTGCGTGAGCTGCGACTTGGCGAGTTGCTGTGCGCTGTGACGCGCCACGACATGGCCAACTTCGTGGGCCAGCACCGTCGCCAGCTCGCCTTCGCTGTGCATCTGCTGCAGCAGCCCTTCGGTGATGAACACCTGCCCGCCCGGCAGCGCGAATGCATTGACGGTCCGCGGATCGGCCAGCAGATGGAACTGGAACTTGTATGGTGTGGAGCCCGCGGCTGAACGCGTCACGATCCGCTCTCCCACCTGCTCGACACGCGCGCTCGCCCTGGCATCCGAGGAGAGACCACCGTACTCCGCTTCCATTTCCGGCGCAGCCTGGAGCCCCATGCCGATCTCCTGATCCGCCGTCATGCTCACATGCTGCACTTCGTTCGTCACCGGATTCAGTTGGCGGGTGCCGAAGTAGGAAACCACGGCGACGCCCGCCATGATGAGCGCGATCAGCAACCGGCCACCGCCCCCGAAGCGCCGGCGCGGCTGATCCTCCGGTTCCAGTCCGGTCATGAGCGACCCTCCGTCAGAGTGGGAATCTCAACCTAGCCCAAGCGGGCTGGGCAGAAAAGACTTCGCGGAGCAAATGACAGGCGGCCGGGCACGATGGGATTCACCTCCCCGCGGCTGACTCCTTCCGGGGCGGCATGAGACGCCGTATTTCTTCGCGCATGTCAAATCACCAGCATGCGCATTTCGATCTTCGCGCCGCGGTTCGGCAGGATCTGCTGGATCGTGGCTTCGCCCCGGACCTTCCGCCGGACGCGGCACGGCAGCTCGCGTCGCTCGATGGTGCAGCTCAGCCGGCGCGAGTCGCCGACGCGCAGGACCTTCGAGCGCTGCCGTGGTCCTCCATTGACAACGACGACTCGCGTGATCTCGATCAGATCGAGGTTGCGGAGCGCGTGAACGACGGTGGCATTCGCGTTCGCATCGCTGTCGCGGATGTGGACGACCTGGTGACGCTGGCGACACCGCTCGATTCGCATGCGCGGGTGAACGCCACGTCCGTGTATACCGGCATCGAGACGTTTCCGATGCTGCCCGAGGCGCTCTCGACGAATCTCACCTGCCTCGCGCAAAATGGGGATCGATCCGCCATCGTCGTCGAATTCGTCGTCGCGCCGGATGGAACCGTGTCGGGACACGCGGTCAATCGCGCCGTCGTGCGCAATCGCGCAAAGCTCGCGTACGACAGCGTGGGCGCGTGGCTGGACGCCACCGGGCCAGCCCCGGCGCCCGTTGCCGCTGACCAGGCGTTGGCCCAGCAGCTTCGCTTGCAACATGAAGCCGCGCAGGCGTTGCGCACGCAGCGCGAGACGCATGGCGCGCTGGAGCTCGAAACGATCGAGGCCACGCCGGTGGTGACGGACGGGAAAGTCACCGATCTCACGGTTCCGCGAAAGGGGCTCGCGCGCGCCTTGATCGAGGATTTCATGATTGCCGCCAATACCGTCGTCGCGCAGTTCCTGGCGGAGCGCAAGCGATCATCCATCCTGCGCGTCGTCCAGTCCCCGGAGCGGTGGCCGCGCATCGTATCGCTCGCGCAATCGCTGGGCGAATCGCTGCCGGAACAGCCCAGCGGCACGGCGCTCGCCGCGTTCCTCCGCAAGCGCAAGGCGGCGGACCCGCAGCACTTCCCCGATCTCTCACTCTCCGTGGTGAAGCTGCTTGGCCCGGGTACCTACACACTCGAGCGTCCGGGCGATGCGCCCGCGGGACACTTCGGACTCGCCGTGCAGGACTACACGCACTCCACGGCGCCCAACCGGCGGTATGCCGATCTCGTGACGCAGCGCATCGTGAAGGCCGCGCTGGCGAACGCGACGCCGCCGTACTCCGACGAGGCGCTCTCCACTCTCGCGCAGCATTGCACGGCGAAGGAGGATGATGCCCGGCACGTCGAACGACTCGTGCGCAAGCAGATCGCCGCCGTGCTGCTCGCCGACCGTATTGGCGGGACCTTCGACGGCATCATTACCGGCGTCACGGCCAAGGGTACGTTTGCACGCCTGCTGCAGCCGCCCGCCGAGGGAATCGTGGACGGCGTGGATCATCGCGTGGATGTCGGCGATCGCGTACGGCTGCGGCTCGTGCGCACGGATCCGCTCAAGGGGTACGTGGACTTCCGCCTGCTGTAATAGCGCGTTGCAGGCCCGCGCGTGAGGGCGCGTGACAGGCGCTCGTCCCGCTCGTCTCCTCCGTATGGGACACACGGGCCGCGCTCTGGCGGCATGCCTGTTCACGCTATCCTGCTGCGCCGCGACGCTGCACGCCCAGGCCATGACCGAAGAGACCGGAAATTTCGTGGTGGGCGGGACGGTCATCTGGATAAAGGCGACGGACGCCGGCGTCGTGCAGCTATTCATGTCGCAGGGTTATCGCGACGCCTTCGCCCGGCCCATTGCGTTGCCGGCCGCATCGCTTCGCCGATGGGCGGAGTCGGCGCAGACGATCAGCTATCCCCAACCCACGGCGCGCGATGCCAGCGACTCCGCCGAAGTGAGCAGCGGGTCACTCGGCGCAAGCGGGACAGTGCTGGAACGGTGGGTCGCCGCGACCGGCGGCGGCGTGCGTGTGGAGCGCGGCGGCCATGTGATCCTGCACATGCCGGACGATCCGGGCCGCAGTTTCATTGCCGCAATGGCACAGGCCGCGAAGCTGACGCAGGAAGCATCCACGCCGCCAGCGAGTCCGGCGCCCGCCCCGGGCCGCGTAGCGTCCGTGAAACAGAGCGTGGTCGCGGAGCACGCGCCGGTGCCCGGCCTTCCGGCGCCGCATCAGGCACTCACGGTTGCCGCGGCGCCCTCGGGCGCGACCGAGACGCCGCGGCTCAGGTTGCGTGCGCCGGCGATGCCGGCGGTGGCACTGATTCCAGCTCCGGCTGCGCGGATCAACACGGCAATGCATCCCGCAGTCGTCCGCCTGGCGACCGCTCCGGCCAGTGCTTCGCGTGCACCGAGCGTGCGGGTGAAGGCACCACGCGTCGTTCACATGGCGCTCATTCCCGCGACCAGGATTGCCATGGCAGCGGCGGCGCCCCCGCCCGCCACGGCGCCATCTCCGACACCGCCCGTGTCGCCGACGCCAGGTGAAGAGGACAAGCACATTCGCACACCGCTCGGACCATTCGTGGTTCCCGCAGCCGCCATGCGGTCCCGCGCCTCGCAGGTGCGGTACTGTTACGCACAGCTTGGTCTTCGGTACGATCCCGACCTGACCGGCTCCATTGCCGTTCTCGTCAGCCTGGCGGCGGCAACGGACACCGTGACGAACGTGGAGATCACGGGGCGCACGTGGAGCACCGACGGCGTGACCGCGGGCGAAGTCGAGGCGTGCGTGCGTACGCTCATTCACGATTGGCGCTTCGAGCCATCAGAGATCCGGCAGCCGGACCGGACGATCGAGCTGAAGTTCACCTTCCGTCCTGATCAGGCGAACACGCGGTGAACGCGCGCGCGTAGGTCGCGGTGTCCCCTACTCTCGCCGACAATTCAGCCTTAGCTTCCGCAGTCCGGCGGCGCCTGCACCGCGCCGCATCGTCAAGGCCATCGCTCGCGAGCAGTCGGAGATCGTCAATGCCGCTCAACCGGATCGTGGCGGGAGTGGACTTCAGTGCGACCTCAGTGGCCGCCGCCACGTGGGCGGCGGGACGCTTCGCGCCCGGCGCAGAGGTCGTGCTCGTCCACGCGCTCGTGATACCGGAGCCACCGATCTTCCTCCGGGGACGGTATCCCGCGCGCGACACTCTCATCGCCACGGCGCGCGATGGCGCTGACCGCCGGCTTCGTGAACTGAGTCAGTCCCTTGGCGCGGCGCGCATCTGGCTCGAGGTACGCGAGGGGAAAGCCGCCGAGGTCATTGCGGCCGTCGCCGAGGAATACACGGCCGACGTCATCGTCGTCGGAACACACGGCGAACACCCGGGCCTGTGGGGACGTCTTGGCAGTACCGCCGAGCATGTGGCACGACAGGCGCAACGTCCCGTGCTGCTTGCAACCGGCACGCTTGCGGGGGAGCCGCGCAAGCTGCTCGCCGCTGTGGATGATGCAGCCATCACGCATGGGGTGCTCGACTGGACCCGCGATCTCGCGCAGCGCCACGGTGCGGAGGCGACAGCGCTGCATGTGGTGAGCTCGGCGGTGCTCGGCACGCTGGGCGCGCTGGTCGCGATCGTGAGCGGCACACCCGAGCCGGATTTCTCCACGCTCGACCCGGCGTCGCGAGACGAGGCCAACCAGTGGATGCAGCGCCTCACGTCGAGCGGGTTTGACGGCGTGAACGCGCACATGGAGATCGCCTACGGCGATCCGGCCCAGCAGATCCTCGCAACCGCCGCCCGGCTGGGCAGCGATCTCATTGTCATGGGACGCGAGGGCGCCGGGGCCGTACGCGGGGCCGCACTGGGCAGCGTGGTGCACGATGTCCTGCGCGCCACACGCTGCCCGGTGCTCATGGTGGCGACGCCGGCCGCGCCTTCGACGAGTCCGCCTTCGACGTAGCCTGTCCGGCCGCCACCCAGACGTTATTCGAGCGATCGTCATCCACGAGCAGGTGATCCGGATCCAGCTCGATCCTCGCCACGGCGCTCGGGAAATCATAGCGGCGCACATAGAGCGTCGGGCTCATGCTCCAGACCTCGGCCGGATAGCGATAGTCGTGCGTGGAGCCATCGGCCAGGGTGATCCGCACGCGCAGGGGAAGCACACCACGCGACTTGTTGCCGTAACCCACGACAACGATCAGGCTGTCGCCGTGCGGCCGTGTGACGACGGTGTCCACGTCCTGGTCGAAATGATCGTCCTCGATGAACCATTCGCGCCAGAACCAGTCCAGTCGCTGGCCCGAGACGTCATCCATGGTGCGGAAGAAGTCCGAGGGCGTGGGATGCTTGTACGCCCAGCGCCGGATATACGCGCGGAATCCGGCGTCGAACGCATCGGGACCAATGATTTCCTGCCGGAGCAGTTGCAGCCCGACGGACGTCTTGTCGTACTCCGTGAACCCCAGCCGGTTCGGATCCATGCGATCCGCGGGAATCTCGATGGGCACATCGAGATTGCGCTCCTGCGTGACCTCGATCTCGTTGCGCTGCTCCGCCGCGCGCTGCATCTGGCTGCCCTTCTCCGGATAGCGGCGCGCCTCGGAAAACGTGTTGATGAAGGTGTTGAATCCTTCATCCTGCCAGAAGTGAATGCGCTCGTTGCTCCCGACGAGCATGGGAAACCAGTCGTGCCCGATCTCGTGCGTAATGACGTTGTAGAGGTCGTACTTGTCGCTGCTCTTCGCCTCCATGGCGAGCATGGGATACTCCATGCCGCTCACCGGTCCCTCCACCACCGAGATTTGCGGCCAGGGATACATGTACCAGCGCTCCGAATACTCCATGATGCTCATGCGCGCCTGATCCGCCGCATCGCTCCAGGGGTCGATGGCGGACGGCCGGTAGTACGCATTCGCCATGATACCCTTCCAGCTCGACGCATCCCAGAGAAAGTCCGGCGCGGCGCCCCATGCCACATCGCGCACGTTCTTCGCCGTGAACTTCCAGGTGAGCATTCCCGTTTTCTTCGGCCGGGCCGCTCCGCTCGCGAGATCCTGCTGCGTAATGATGTGCACCGGTGTGTCGGACTTCGCGGCCTGTGCGAGCCGGGTGATCGTTTCCGGCGTGAGTACCTCATGCGGGTTGTCGAGCGTGCCCGTACCAGCAACGATGTATCCCGCCGGCACCGTGACCGCGTAGGTGAAGTCGCCGTACTCCAGATAGAACTCGCCCTGTCCCACGTACGGATCCGTGTTCCATCCTCTCACGTCGTCGAACACGGCGACCTTGGGATACCATTGGGCGATCTCGTAGAGGGATCCGTCGTGCCCCATACGATCGGCGCCGTGCTCCGGCACCCGAAAGTGCCAGGCGACATTGAACGAGGTGCTCCTGCCCGGCGCGAGCGGCTCGGCCAGCGTCACGTACATCATCGTGTCCCAGGTGCGCGTCTTGAGCGGAACGCCGC
>Ga0068854_100002734_pt1 | contig 10947 bp, 13 predicted proteins | sample KBSCornC42_FD_66590 | JGI IMG/M metagenome (GOLD analysis project Ga0068854, IMG submission 66590) | Corn rhizosphere microbial communities from Kellogg Biological Station, Michigan, USA - KBS Corn C4-2 | ecosystem: Host-associated > Plants > Roots > Rhizosphere > Soil ... | reverse complement strand
GATCTGCCCTTGTGGGCGCGCGAATTGGAGAAGAAGAAACATGGGTTCTCCGGCGTTCTCTGATCGTGGTGAAGCACCCACCGATTTCGAGCGTATGCTGGTCGATCAGTACGGCGACGAAGACCCGCGGCACGTGCGCCAGCTTTGGGTGTTGATCGCGCGCCGCATCGGCGTCGCGGCCTGCGCAGTAGTGCTGGATGAGATTGGCGGCATGAGCAACTTGAGCGCGCCGACACGCCGCACGTTTTTCGGCGAGTTGTACCACCTGCAGCGCGACGAAGAAATCCAGCGCCGCATGTCGGCTGGTGAGCCGTCATCGCAAGTCGCCCGCGACATGGGGCTTGACGGCAGCACGGTGCGCCGGATCGCGGCGGCGAAACGGGTGCGGCACGCGCCTATTCGTGATACGTCTGCGCGATGGAACAAGAGAAGCAACGGCGGCCATACACGATGAGCGACAAAGCGTTGGAACAGCGCCGCGCGAACGCGCCCATCGCCAAGGCTGCGGCCGAAGGCAAATGCACCGGTCCGCGCACCGAAGAGGGCAAGGCGGCATCCAGCCGCAATGGATGGAAGCATGGCCGCTTCAGTGCCATCAACCGCGCGCATTTCGGGCTGGGTGCGACGCACGTCGCCAAGTTGTTCGGCAAACCGTGCCAAACGACATGCCCATTCCATCCGGAAAATCCGGATCGCACCGAAGCGCCGTGTTCGCTGGTGCTGGATGGGCTGACACGCGCCGGCGGTCCATGCCTGGATAAAACCGTGTATGTGCATGCGCTGGATTCGCTGATGTCGGCCATGGCCGACGGCGACATGGACGGCATGCATGGGTTGCTGGCGACGGAACTGGCCAGCAACATGCAGGTGCTGCAGAGCATCCGCCAGACCATCGCCGATTTCGGCGTGGTCATGCCGCAGTACGCCATCACCAAAGAGGGCGAGCTGATCCGTGACGCGGACGGCAAGCCATTCGTGCTGGACATGAAGGCGAATCCGGTGCTGGCGCATCTGATCAAGTTCAGCGAGTCGCTGCAGATCAACTTCACCGAAGTGTTGGCGACACCGCGAGCCCGTCAAAAGGTGAAAGACGACGATGACGCGACCGATGCGTTTCAGAAACTCATCGGCGCCATCGCGCTGCGCGGCGCGAAAAAGCTGCCGCGCACGATCGAGCCCGGCGAGGATGACGAGACGTGACCCGACGCCGCGCCACGGATTCGCCCATGCTGCGGCAGTTGAAGCAGCGCGGCATACACGACACCGACGTGTTCGAGGCATGGCTGGCGGAGCGCGGCTGGGCGTGGCAGGGTCTTGATCGCGGTGACTACGGCTGCACGCTGGACGAAGCGCTGGTGCTGTTCGTGTTCGAAGACCCTGTGCGCTGGGCCGAAACGTATCTGATCGAACCCGACACCGGCGAGCCGTGGAAGTTTTTCGAATATCAGAAAATCAGCGCGCAGGCATGGAATCAGGACGTCATCCACCAGGATGGTGCTGAGGTCGGCAAGACGCGCGAGATCGTGGTGCTGACGCTGTGGGGTCAATGCACCTGCATGGGGTTCACCGTGCGCCGCCCATGGATGCTGGTGGGTGCGCCGCAGCAGACGTTTCTCGATGAAATCGTACTGGCCATCGAAGAGCAGGTGGGTGCGCAGGCGGACGGGAGCGCCAAGGGTTCGTTGCTGTCGCAGTTCTGGTTGAAGCCGAAACGTACACCGCACACCATGCTGCGGTTCAAGACCATCCCGCTCGGCGATGAACAGGCGGGCGTGGGTCGTGTGTATTTCCGGCCCGCCGGCCATGATGGCGAAGCGTTCCGCGGCGTGCACGTCAACGCATTGCTGATGATGGACGAAGCCGCGAAGCTCAAGGCTGCGGTGCAATGGTCGGAATTCTGGCGCGCCGCCAAACCGGGCTGCTGCAAACGCATCTACAGCGTTCCGGATGGCGACCGTAGCACGGAGTTCTTCCGGCTGTCGCAACAGGCTGTGCAGGACCTTCCGCAAAACCGCGACGGTTGGCGTTTGTTCCATTGGCCGAAGACGCTGATGCCGCCACCGTTCTGGACGCCGGAGCGGGAAGCGCGGCTGGTGCGTGACTTCGGTGGCCGCCACACGCCCGGCTTCAAACGCAACGTGATGGGCGAATGGGGTGAGGCCGAAAATCCCATCTGGTCGTGGGACCTGATCCTGCCCAACGTGCAGGAGCTGCCCGCATATCGCGTGCTGAAGCTCAACATCGACCGAGCCCGACGCGAAATGCAGGTCGAGGTCAAGAGCATCGCGTTACACGTGGAACACGGCAAAAAGTCGGGCGTGGAACAATGGCTGGAAGACAGCACCATCAGCATCGATGCCCTGATGTCGCGCAGCGATGCGGAGCGCCGCCACGCCATGCGCGACCTGCTGCGCGCCCATATCACCGCGCCGGCTGCCGACGGTGTGTACTGGGTCGGCGCGGACCTGGGTGAGTCCAACGATCCCACCGAAATCGTATTGAGCGAGCAACGTGGGCCGAAGCTGCAGGACGTGCTGCGCATCCATGCGCGCGGCATGGATTACTACATGCAGCGCGAGTTGATCTACTGCCTGCAGGAACTGTTCGGCTGGCGTCCGCACTGGGGCTGCGACCTGGGCGCCGCGGGCACGGTCGTGGTGAAGGATCTGCAGACGCTGGAAGCCTACGCAGAGGCGAGCTTCGATGAAGTGATGACCGGCTTCCAGTTCTCGAACGCTGTGGATTGCATCGGCGAGGATGGCCAGCCGCTGATCGATTCGGCGAAGGATGACGGCGGCGAAACCATCCTGCGCGCGCCGGCCAAGCACTGGGCCAGCCAGTGCATCACGCAACGGCTGGTCGATATCGGCTACGTCTGGCCATATGACGGCGAAGCGTTGAACGCGATGACGAACCAGACCTGCCGGCAGGGCGCGAAATGGCCTATCTACAGCAAGGTCAATGATCACGTGCCCGACGCGCGGCGCATGCAGATGTTGCGCAAGCTGTACGACGAAGGCGAAACCGTGGATGTGTTCAGCACCGGCGCGTTCTTGAGGGCTGCGGCATGAGCTGCATCAGCGGCAAAATCCGGTATCGCAGCCAGTTGGATGCGCGTCTGGCGCTGCTGCGTTGCAAGAAAAATGCGCAGCGTCGCCATGCCGGCCGGCACGAGTGCGCGGTCTATCGATGCCCGCACTGTTTCGGGTGACACCTCACCAGTTCAGCGCGCCACGGGCGCGATCGGAGATCCGCATGAACATCAATCCGCTTCGCCTGTTCGGTCGCAAGTCGAACGACATGTCCACGTCGGCGCTGGCGCGTTCCTATCAGGCGCTGGGCATGTGGCAGGGCGCCATCGGCGAAGGCTTCATCCCGCGCCAGGTGAACCCATGGTTTTACTCCTCACTCCGCGAATGTCTTGGGCCGCTGGACGGCGGCATCGACCGGCTGGTGACGATGGACGGCATCATCGGCGTGGAGGGTGGCAACGACAAGATCACCCAGGCGATCCAGGGCGATTTCCTGAAGAACGTTCCGTTCAATGATCTGGAGGCGGGCTTCCAGGCGTTCTTTTCCGCACAGGGCGACATGATGCTCGAACAGGGCTGTTCGATTGGCGAGATGGTGATGGACAAGCGCGGCAAGGAGCTCGTCGGGCTGCGCATCGCCGACAGCAAGGGCGTCGTGTTCCATCGCGAAGGCACGCAGCTTGCCACCTGGTACCGGCCGCCGCGGTATCGGCGCACCGGTCGCCGCGACGGCACTGATGCCATCGAAACCGTGATCCGCAACAACGGGCTCGGCAATGGGGGGTTGAGTGAAACCTACCTAACGGAGCAGGGCTTCATGCAGATGGACCCCGCGACGATGGTCTATGGCGGCTTCAACTCACATGCCGACAATCCCTACGGCGTATCCATCCTGCGCAGCATCGAATTCGTGTCGCAACTGCTGGTGCGTATCCAGAATTCCACCGGCCTGACCTGGGATCGTTTCGGCGATCCGGTGTTCCATGTGCTGTACCAGACCAAAAACCGCGCGTTGAAGGGGCCTGATTTCGATAAGCGCCGCGATGCGCTGGCCAAGGATTTCCAGACCGTGATGAACACGAAACGCGGCGGCAACAGCGCCGATTTCGTGAACGCCATCGGCGCCGACGATACCCTCACCATCAAGGTGATCGGCGAAGGCAATCAGGTGCTGGCGATGGATGTGCCGGCCCGCCACATGCTGGACCAGATCCTCGCGAAATTCGGATTGCCGAGCTGGATGCTCGGCATCGAAGTGCGCACCAGCGGCGCAATGGGCGACCAGCAATCCGAAATGGTGATCCAGGCCAGCAAGACGCGATTCGACCGCCGCCGACCCGGGCTGGAGCGCATCGTCGCGACCTGGCTGCGCGGGCGTGGCCTCACCTGGAAGCCGGGCGATTGGCAGATCGTGCAGACGTTGCCGAACCTGTACGACGAACTGAAGCGCGCGCAGGCCGGGTTCCTGCAGGCGCAAACGCAGATGATGCTGCGCAACGGCGGCAATTCACCGGCGCCGCAAGGCAACCTCGGCGCGAACGACGGCGGCATGGGTAACGTCAGCGGCACGCGTGCGGCGGCTCTGGCGCAGCAGCGCGCCCTGCCCATCGATATTTCGCTCGGCGAGGGCATGTCGATGCGGGCGATTATGCGGGCGATCACGCACGATCGGGATTCGCATCGCAAGGCGCCGGGCGACAACGGCGGCGACAATCCCGACGATTCCGAGCCTGCGCATTCGGAACCCTGGGCCGACAACGATCCGCAGCTTCCGAAGATCGAAACCGCGGCGGTCGAAGCGCTGCAGGCCGATTGGCATGCGTTGTACCAGCGCGTCTACCAGACGCTGCGCTTGAGCGATACCGGCGCGGCGACCTTCACGTTCGACGCGACAACGCTGTTGCAGGCGCTGACCGAAGATCAGGAGTGGTTCATTGCCCGCGCCGGCGCCGTCGACGGGCCGTACCTGCAACAGGTCTTCGCCGCGTGGACGCGCGGCATCGTGAATGGCGCGTCGGAAATCGACGCGGAAGCCGCGGGCGATGCCGCCATCGAGCAGGCCTTGCAGCAGTTGCGCGGCGCTGTCGCGCAGCGCCAGCTTTCGCAGGTTCGCAACACGTCCATCCGTGTGTTCGCCGACGACATCGTGGCGGAACTGCAGCGCGGAATCTATGACGGCAAGAATCCCGCCACGGTGGCGCGCGCACTGGAACAACGCTTCGGCCTGCACGATTACGACTGGCTGCGCCTGGCGCGCAGCGAAATCGCGAGTGCCAATGCCAAGGGCAAGGCGCAGAGCTTCATCCGCAATGGATTCCTGCAATACAACTGGCTGACCGCGCCGGGCGCATGCGAGATCTGCACCGGCATCGAGGCTGCCGGCCCCTACATGATCGGCGCCGGCCCGATGCCGATGGATGACAGCCATCCACTATGCCGGTGCTCCATTCATGCGCTGGCTCCTGTGACGCCGCCGGCCTGACGTGCGCGTCATGGGTGCAGCGCACGCGCACGCCCGTTAAATCTCTCGCCCGGATCAATGCGTTGGCGCATGAAACGCCAACAAAACCGGAGCATGAGTCATGGGCGATGTGGATCTGAAGGCGTTGCAGGTGAAGTCCATCGCGGAAATCAGCCCCGTGCTGGGTGAGCTGCAGCGCGATCAGTTGACCGAACTGCTGGCGCTGGAAGCCGATTGCAATTCGCCGCGCGAAACGCTGACCAAGGCCATCGTCGCGCGCCTGGAAAAGATCGATGCCGACAATGCAGCGCCGCCCGAGCCGGAAACGGCCGCCTCGGTCAAGCCGCCCAAGCCGGAAGCGGCCGCCCCGGTCAAGCCGCCCGCGCATCACCATCCCGATTATTCCGGCCCGCTCACCATCGAGCAGGCGGAATGGCGCAACCGCAACCTCAAGCCCGCGAAGGTGGCCGGCAAGAAGTGAGCGAGAATCGCGCCAAGTCGATGCAGGTTTGCGTGAAGGCGGCGACCGCGCCGACCGATGCGCAGCTTGCCGCCATCCGCCAGTACACGTTGCGTGATTTCGCCACGGATGAACTGATGGTGCGCACGTTCGTGCTGGCGCACAACGCCATCGACCGCGACAACGAGTGTTTCGACGAACCGCTGCTGGGCGATTTTGCGCGCACCATCGTCGGCAAGGGCTGCTATGTCTGCCATCCAGGTGGCTGGAACGGTGACGGCGGTCCCGCCGAGGGCCGTGTGTTCGGCGCCGAGCTGCAGCGCATGAGCTTCGATGCCGCGCGGCAGATGCTGCGCGAGCCGAACCTGCAGTTTCCGCCCGATCGCACCGAAGCGGTGCTGCTGACCACCGATACGTTTTTCGTGCGCACGCCGGACAACCAATCACTGCTGGCGAAACTGGACGGCGGTGTCGCCGGCGACATCAGCATCGGTTTCCAAGCCGCGGGCCCGCAACAGTTGAACGATGCCGACGGCCGCGCGCTGACGGCGGAACGCTGGACGTCGCCCGGCGAGGCGCTTGAACAATCCCTGGTATGGCTGGGCGCGCAGCAGGGCGCCCGCGCCGTGAAAACCACTATCCGAAAAACCGAGCAACCCGAGCAGGAGACGGCAATGACCCCCGAACAGATCAAGGCGATGCAGGACGAAAACGCGTCGCTAAAGGGCGCGCAGCAGGCCAACGCGAAAGCGGTGCAGCAGATCGATGCCGTGCGCAAGGCGCTCGGCGACGATGCGGCGCTGATCGATGCGCCGGAAAAGCTGGCGTCCGCCATCGCCGATGGCCGCAAGTTCCACAAGTCGCTGGTGGACGACATCGTGACGCTGGAACGGCACCTGAAAATCACCGGCGACGCCGAGGAAGACGTCAAGGCCGCGCGCGAACTGTACGACGTGATGCCGATCGGCAAGCTGGAAACCGTGCGCAAGGCGCTGGAAGCGCGCCAGTCGCCGGCCGGGCGCCTCAAGGGCGGCGATCCCAACGGTACCGCGCCGGGTCCGTTCCAGAAGAGCCCCGACGGCAAACCCGTCGAAACGCCGCTGGAAAACCCGGCGCTCGCGGCCTGACCGCCGCGCCACTGATCACCCTTCATCGAGGATACCGCCATGGGTTTGCAGATTCGTTCGCCCTCCAGCCAGATCAAGACCACGCAGTTCATCAATACCGTGGCCACCACGCCGCACACGCCGGTGGTGTTCAACGGCAAGGTGGTCATCCCGACCGACGCGGCGGACGCCAATGCGCTGAACGGCTATGTGTACGACGCCGAGATTTCCGGCGCCGCCAAGGATCCGGCCACCGCGCTGAACCCTTTCGACAAGGTGTACTGGGACAACACCAACAAGCGCTTCACCGCGACGGCCACCAGCAACACGCTGTGCGGCTACGCGCTGGAAGCGATGGGTGCGGCGGATGTCGCGACCGGCCTGATCGCCTTCAACAGCAACGCGGCCTGACGACCGCGCCGCTTCGTTTTGCACTGACAGGAGAACCGCAATGCTTTCCCCCTACGCCAAGTACAGCCGGCTCGCCAAGATCAGCGATGACGAAGCGCGCGCCAAGGCCACGTTCGACGCCATCAAATTCGAACTGTCGCTGCCCGGGATGTTCAACGACATCGCTGGCCGCAACGCCGCGCAGCTGACCAGTGGCGTCAAGGTGCTCGGCGAGCGCCAGCATGCGGCGCGGATGCCGGACGAAAAGGCGGTGATGGCATACCTGCAGCAGAAGTGGGCGGTGACCGCCGACACGCCGAACCTTTCCAGCGTGGCCGGCCAGATCGTCAGTTACTTCCACAGCAACATGCCGGAAGCTGATCTCGGCTGGCAGCAGTTGTTCACGCTGGTGGACATGCGCGACAGCGTGCAGGACCACTTCGAAATCATCGACACCAACCTCGGCATCACGTTCCAGCAGCAGAAGGCGGGTGCGGAAATCAAGATCCGCCGCGCGGTGAGCGAGGCGGCGAGCGTGGTGAAGTATCTGACCTTCGCCGACGGCATCGGCATCCTGGACGACTGGATCCGCTTCCAGAAGTTCTGGAACGTGGAACAGGCGGTGATGGAGTTCCAGGCCAAGGCGCTCGACCAGCAGGCCAGCACGCATTACGGGTTGCTGACCGCGCTGTCGAACGCCGTCAACGTCGCGTTCGACACCGACGACACCAAAACGCTCAACAAGGCGTTTGCGGGCATCCTGCGTACCTTGCGCGGCAAGGGCTACGGTGCCAGCCAGAACAGTGGCTTCGTGATCGTGTGCGCACCGGAAGACGTCGGCCGCATCACCAAGACCCTGACGGCGACTGCCGGCACGCTGATCGTGGCGTACAACGCCAACGTGCAGCCGGTGAACGTGCATGTCAGCGCGGTGGTGGCGAGCACCTACATCCCGGCCAACACCGGCGGTTATTACCTGGTGCTGCCGGGCCGCAAGCTGCAGCGCGGCATCTGGAAAGACCTGACGGTCGAGACCGCCCGCAACATCTATGCGCGCGGCAACGACTGGACTGGCGCCATGCAGTTCAACGCCATCCTGGGCGACCAGAACCAGGTCGCGCGGGTGATGTTCACCTGATCGACCGTTGCGGCTTGGCAGTGAATCGGGCCGGGCGGCGGCGACTCCGCCCGGCCTTTTTGCAAGAGTGACAGGAAAACGTGAGCGCACCGAAGGCCACCATCCAAGCGTTGCAGGACGAAGGCTTTACCGCCGACGGGTTTGGTTCGCCTGCGGATTTTGCGACGCCTGACACCGGCTATCTCGCCCGCGTGCTGGTGCTCGCCGGCGCATGGTGCGCGCAGCGCGTCGGGCAGGACAATTACGACGCCGTGCAGAGTTCGGATTACGCGTTCCAGCAGATGGCGCGCGCGGAAACGCTGTACGCCAGCGCGGTGCTGTGGCAGCGCCGCATCAAGTTCATGGACGGCGCGGCGACCGCGGGCTTGCAGGCCGACCAGTACAAGGTGATCCAGTACCTGCAGAAGCAGGCGGATGCCGCGATGCAATCCGCCTTCGACAGCGTGGCCGAAGCGCTGCGCGCGCTGGGGTTGGATGCCGCCGATGCAACGCCCGGCAGCGCCATGAGCACCAGCACCGTCGAAACCGGCCGCTTCCCGTCGCAGCAGAATCCGCCGGGCACCGTCAACTGGCCGTTCTGGCCCGGCGAGGTGACGCCGTGGTGACCCTCACCAGCAACGCAGGCGAACTCGCTGCGAAGTATCGCGATCTGGAAGTGCGCCTGTCGGCTGCGCTGCAGCGCGGGCTGCTCACGGCCATGAGCAAGGTGGAAGAACTTGCGCAGGCCAACTTGAGCGGCGGCGGTGCACCGTTCACCTATCCGGTGCCGGTGCGCACCGGCAACCTGCGCGGCCAACTCGGCGCCGAACAGATTACGCCGACAGCGGTGGAAGTGTTCGATACCGCCGACTATGCGCGCGCCGTGCATGAGGGCGTTTTCACGCAATGGGCCGGGCGCGGCAAGACCCGCATCGTCGACAAGCCGGCGCGGCCGTTCCTGATCGATGCGCTGGCTACGGCCGACCCCACGCAGATCGTGCTGGGTGAACTCGAGCGGACGGTGTTCGCATGAGCGCGGAAGCCTTCGCCAATGGCATCCACGAACTGCTGACGGGCGACGCGACGTTCGCGGCGGCCATCACTGGCGTGCTCGGTACCGCGCCGCAGGTGCTGCGCGGCAATCCACCGTTCCAGGCAATCCCGCCGGGCTCCTGGCCGTGCTGGATCGTGGAGCAGGGCGACGGTAGTGCGCACGCCGTCAGCGAAGCGGGCGGCGCGTTCCTGACCATCGGTGCGAGCGAAGCGCAATACCAATCCGATGTGCTGCTGGCGCTGGCATGGAAAAACGATGACCGCGAAGCCGCCGCCGCGCAGCGCGCGCAATTGCCGAAGCTGCTGGCGCAACTGTTGCTGCGCAACCCGCAGCCGGGCGGCATTCTCGCCGCATGGTTGCAGGACTGGAAACCGGATCGCGCTGCGCTGCATCCGGTGCAGCTCTGGATCGCGACCCTCCGCGGCATTTATAGCATCGAGGCGACAGGATGAACGACGAACCGAAGATCCGCGTGCGCTATCCGGCCGATCGCGGCGCACTGCGCGTGGGCGATTACCTGCCCGGTGAGACATACATGGTGCATGCTGCCGAAGCACGGCGGCTGGTGGAAGTGAAAGGGTTCGAGTACGTCGACGCGTGTGCGGACGACGCTGATCAGGCAAGCGAGGAGCAGTGACATGAGCGTTCAGATGACAGGTATCGGCCGGCGCCTTGTCGGCCTCACGGAAACCGCCTATGCGCAGATCCCGGGCTCGCCCGCGGGCCTGGTGCTGCCGATCGTCACCAGTGGACTGAAGGTCGGCCAGCCGCGCGACAAGGATCAGACGCTGGCCGGCTTCCGCGGCATGCCGCGTGGCGTGCTCGCGAACCGCGCGGTCAGTGGTTCCATCGCCGTGAACGCCGCGGCCGGCTCCATCGGCTGGTGGCTGAAGCACCTGATCGGCACGCCGGTCACGACCGGCGCCACGGCGCCGTACACGCATACCTTTGCCGCCGCGATGCCTGGCGCGGCCGGTGCGTTGCCGCCGGGCTTCATCATCGAAGACGATCAGGGCGCCAATTACGACGCCGCGGTGCGCTACATCCGCTATCAGGGCTGCCGCGTCAATCAGGGCAAGTTCAGCCTGAAGGCGTCGGGGTTTCTTTCCGCCACGATCGATGTCATCGGCAGCACCTACAGCCGCGCCCCCGCGTTGCTGGACGCCACGCCCACCGACAACGGCCAGCATGCGTTTCCCGCGATGTCGGGCGCGCTGGTGTTGAACAGCGGTGGCGTTGTTGCCGCGTCCATCACGCAGTTCGACCTGACCTGGGCGAACGGCCTGGACAACAGCAATTACGTGATCGGTGGCGGCGGCGTGCTGGA
>Ga0068854_100002728_pt1 | contig 10957 bp, 14 predicted proteins | sample KBSCornC42_FD_66590 | JGI IMG/M metagenome (GOLD analysis project Ga0068854, IMG submission 66590) | Corn rhizosphere microbial communities from Kellogg Biological Station, Michigan, USA - KBS Corn C4-2 | ecosystem: Host-associated > Plants > Roots > Rhizosphere > Soil ... | reverse complement strand
CGGACCTTCCTGACCCCGTTCGACCGCGGCGCGATCACCTCGCTGATCGGGGCGATGGACGACGCGATCGACGAGATGCAGTCCGCCGCCAACGCGGTCGATCTCTACGACGTCGAGGTGTTCGAGCCGGAGATGCGCGACATGGTCGGCATCGTCATCGATTCCGCGCGTTTGATGGCCGAGGCGATTCCCCTGTTGCGCGACGTCGGGCCCAACGGCGCGCGGCTGCACGAGCTGACCGAGCGCATGGTCCGGATGGAAAGCCATGCCGACGACATTCACCGCGCCGGACTCAAGAAGGCCTACCAGCGCTTCGCCGGGGCGGGGGCCGAGGGGCCGATGCAGTTCATGGTCGTGCGCGAGATCTACAAGCACCTCGAACGGATCGTCGACAGCTTCGAGGACATCGCCAACGAGATCGACGACATCGTCATCGATCACGCCTGACCGGTTCGAGCGATGCACGAGATCGCCCTGCCGCTGCTGATCGGGCTGATCGCGATCGCGCTCGCCTTCGATTTCCTCAACGGCTTGCACGACGCCGCCAACTCGATCGCCACGGTGGTCGCGACGCGGCTGCTCGGTCCGGTGCAGTCGGTCGCGTTCGCCGCGTTCTTCAACTTCGCCGCGTATTTCCTCAGCCTCGCCGTGCCCGAGCTGCACAAGGTCGCCGACACGATCGGCAAAGGGCTTATCGACAAGGACCTGGTCACTCCCGCGGTAGTGTTCGGGGCGCTGGTCGGGGCATCGTTCTGGAACGTCGTGACCTGGCTCAAGGGCATCCCGTCCTCGTCGAGCCACGCGCTGGTCGGTGGGTTGGTCGGGGCGGGCGTCGCGCATGCCGGGCTGACCGGGGTGCAATGGACCGGTCTCAACAAGACGCTGGTGGCGATCGTGCTCTCGCCGACCCTGGGTATGCTGCTCGCGCTCATGATCATGCTCCTGACCAGCTGGCTCGCCCGCGGCGCCAGCGCGCGGGGCGCGGAGCGGCTCTTCGGCGCTCTGCACCTGGTCAGTTCGGCCGCCTACTCGATGGGCCACGGCCTAAACGATGCGCAGAAGACGATGGGGGTCATCACCGTCCTGCTCTATTCGACCGGCTATCTGACCGGCGACTTCGCGGTGCCGCACTGGGTGGCGATCAGCTGCTACATTGCGATCGGGCTGGGGACGATGACCGGCGGCTGGAAGATCATCGAGACGATGGGCAGCCGCATTACCAAGCTCGACCAGCACCAGGGCTTCTCGGCCTCCGCGGGCGGCTCGGTGATGCTGTTCGCGGCGTCGTGGCTGGGCATCCCGGTCTCGACCACGCACACGATCACCGGCTGCATCATCGGCGCCGGCGTCGCCCGGCGGGCCAGCGCAGTCCGCTGGGGCGTGGCGCAAAACGTCGTCACCGCGTGGATCATCACGCTGCCGGCAAGCGCCGCGGTAGGCGCGGCGTTCTACATGCTCACCCGGCTGTTCTGATAGCTTAGACGACTTTCAGGAGCACCAGCACCGCGACGATCGCCAGCCCGAGCTGGGTGACCATGCTGATCGCGATTCCCCCGACACGCGCCCAGTGTATGCTGCCGCCGTCCATGCCGAGCCCGTGGAGCACGCGGCCCAGCATGTAGAGCGCGGCGACGATGCTCAGCCACCACCAGCCCGGACGGGCGAGCTCGAGCAGGCCAAGCAGGATCAGCATGAACGGCACGTTCTCGGCGAAGTTCAATTGCGCGCGCATCCGCCGGCCGAGCAGGTCGTGGCCGCCATCGCCGACGCTGACCTTCTCACTCATCCGCAAGCGGCCGATGCGGTTGGCCAGCCAGAAATTGATCACCGCGGCTGCCGCGGCGGCGCCCAGCGTGGTCGGTAGAATAATGGCCATAATTGCTTCTCCCCCTCGTGCCCAACCATAACCGGTCAGGCTGAGCTTGTCGAAGCACCGCCCTTTTGTTTGCACAACGCGACTGGCTCCGAAGGACTAAGGCGGCCCTTCGACGAGCGCAGGCAAACCGGGAAGGGTGGTTGCATCGCAGCCAAAAATCCGTATAGGCGCGCCTTCGCTCGCGCCGGGCTTACTCCATCGCCAGCCGCTCGTTCGACCGGTCCCGCAAGGGTCCGCGGACTTGTGCAGCGCCGGGGAACCGCCTAAGCGCGAATGTAACGAACGACACCAATACGCAGGAACAGGTGCCGAGATGGCCGTCCCCAAAAGAAAAGTTTCGCCGTCCCGCCGGGGCATGCGCCGCAGCCACGACGCCTTGAAGGTCGAAGCCTTCGCCGAGTGCACCAATTGCGGCGAGCTCAAGCGCCCGCACAACCTGTGCGCGGCGTGCGGCCACTATAACGGGCGCGAAATCATCGCCGTCGGGCTCTGAGCTCGGCCCAGCACTAGCGCATGCCTAAGAGCAGCCTGCCCCGGATCGCCGTCGACGCGATGGGCGGGGACGAAGGCGTGCGCACGATGGTCGAAGGGGCGGCGCTTGCCCGCCGCCGCCACGACAAGTTCAAATTCCTGCTGGTCGGCGATAAAGCGCGGATCGAGGCCGCGCTCGAGAACCACCCGAACTTGCGCGGCGCGTCGGAAATCCTCCATGCCGACGATGTCGTGGCCGGCGACGAGCTTCCGACCAAGGCGCTCCGCCGGGCCAAGACCACCTCGATGGGGGTGGCGATCGACGCGGTGAAGCGGGGGGCAGCCGGCGCCGCCGTCTCTGCCGGCAACACCGGCGCGCTGATGGCCATGGCCAAGCTGGCGCTGCGCACGCTTCCGGGGATCGACCGCCCCGCGCTCGCCGGGCTGATGCCGACGCTCGGCGAAACGGACCTGGTCATGCTCGATCTCGGCGCCAACACCGAATGCGACGCGCGTAACCTCGTCCAGTTCGCGATCATGGGCGCGGCCTATTCGAGGATCGTCACCGGGCTGGAGAGCCCGCGCGTGCGGCTGCTCAACATCGGCAGCGAGGAGATGAAAGGCACGGGCACGCTGCGCGACGCGGCGAGCGAGCTCAAGGCCGCCGACCGCGAACTCGCGCTGAGCTTCGACGGCTTCATCGAGGCGCACAAGATCAACCGCGGCGAAGCGGACGTGATCGTCACCGACGGCTTTTCCGGCAACATCGCCTTGAAGGCGGTGGAAGGCACCGCGCGGTTCGTCACCGACCTATTGCGGCGCTCGTTCGCCAGCTCGCTGCGTTCGAAGATCGGCTTCCTGATCTCGCGCCCGGCGACCGAATTGCTCCGCCACCACCTCGATCCGAACAACCACAACGGCGCGGTCTTTCTTGGCCTCAACGGCGTGGTGGTGAAAAGCCATGGCAGCGCCACCGCCAAGGGCGTGGCCAACGCCGTCGCGGTCGCGGCGCGGCTGCTTGAGGACAACCTGACCGATCGCATCCACGCCGACCTCAGCCGCGTCGGGGCCGAAGCGATCCGCAAGACGGGCCGCGGCAAGGCGAAGGCCGAGCAGGACGAGGCGGCATGAGCCTGCGCGCGGTCATCCGCGGCAGCGGCTCGGCGCTACCCAGGCGCGCGGTCTCCAACGCCGAGCTGGCGGAGACGGTCGACACCACCGACGAGTGGATCGTCGAGCGAACCGGCATCCGCAACCGCCATATCGCGGGCGAAGGCGAGACGACCGTCAGCCTGGCCACCGAGGCCGCGCAGAAGGCGCTGTTGGCCGCGAGCATCGACCCCGACGACGTCGACCTGATCATCGTCGCCACCGCTACGCCCGACCAGACATTCCCCTCTTCGGCTACGCTGGTTCAGCACAACCTCGGCTGCAACGGCGGCGTAGCGTTCGATGTCGCCGCGGTCTGCTCGGGCTTCCTCTACGCGCTGCAGGTCGCCGACAGCATGATCCGCAGCGGCGCCGCCCGATGCGCGCTGGTGATCGGCGCGGAAACGTTTAGCAAGATTCTCGATTGGGAGGATCGCACGACGTGCGTGCTGTTCGGCGACGGGGCCGGCGCGCTGGTGCTCGAAGCGCGCGAGGTCGACGAGAGCGATCCCGACGCACCCGGCATCATCGCGACCCAGCTTCACGCCGACGGCAAGCACAACGAGCTGCTCTACGTCGACGGCGGGGTCTCGACCACCGGCACGGTCGGCAAGCTCAGGATGCGCGGCAAGGAAGTCTTCCGCCACGCCGTGGTCAATCTCGCCCAAGTGCTCGAGGACGTGCTCGCGCGCGCCGGTTACCACGCCGCCGACCTCGATTGGGTGGTGCCACACCAGGCCAACGCGCGGATTCTCGACGCGACCGCGCGCAAGCTCGGGCTGCCGGTCGAGAAGGTGATTGTCACCGTCGATCGTCACGCCAACACCTCGGCGGCGAGCGTCCCGCTGGCCTATGACGTCGCGGTTAGGGACGGGCGGATCAAGCCCGGCGACCTTGTCATGTTCGAAGCGATGGGTGGCGGTTTCACCTGGGGCGCGAGCCTCGCGCGCATCTGACCGTGCCGGTTAGTCCCGAATTGGGACCGGCTAACCTGAATCGCGAGAATATCCGTGTTGTGCCAAGGCGTTGGATTGCCTTGGGTGCATTTTCGGTTATGTTTCGACTCGGGGAATCGGGTCGCGCCGCAATTGGAGGGGAGGCGGAAGCATGCGATCCGTCGGAACACTGACGCGCGCCGACCTGGCCGAGGCGCTCAACCGCCGCGTGGGGCTGTCCCGCGCCGACGCGCTCGACATGGTCGAGGCGATCCTGCGCCATATGTGCGAGGCCTTGTCGGAGGGCGAGAACGTGAAGATTTCGGGCTTCGGCACGTTCATCTTGCGCGACAAGGCGCAGCGGGTCGGGCGCAATCCCAAGACCGGGATCGAAGTGCCGATCACCCCGCGCCGCGTGCTGACCTTCCGTGCCAGCCAGATGCTCAAGGACCGCATCTGCGCGGCCTGATGGCTGACCAGACACCTTTCTCCTTCGCCGACGGCAAGGACCCGCAGGCCTTCCGCACGATCGGCGAGGTCGCGGCCGCCTTCGGCATCAAGCAGCACGTCCTGCGGTATTGGGAAGAGCAATTCCCGATGCTCAAGCCGCTGAAGCGCGCGGGTGGGCGACGCTACTACCGCGCCGAGGACGTCGCTCTCGTCGCCGAGATCAACCGACTGCTCTACGGCGAGGGCTTCACCATCCGCGGCGCGCGTCAGGCGCTTGGCGGCAAAGCGCGGAGCGCGGCGGCAGCCGCACCGGACGAGCGGCCGGGCGAAGAGCTCGAGCGGCCGGTCAGCAAAGCGCTCGACAGTAATGCCGCGGTCCGTCTGCGCGAAGTTCGCGACACGCTTTCGCAGGCGCTGCGCCGCGGCTGACGGGGGGGCGCGATCCCGCCGCCCGGCCTAGCTCTCGGGAAGCCGGTTGAAGAACATCAGGTAGACGAGCCGGCCGTTCTCGACGCTATCGCCGAAGCCCGGTCCGGCGGTGTGCCAGTAGTGGGGTTGGAGCAGGATCAGGCGGTTGTAGCGCAGCGGGACGCGCATCACCTGGTCCCATTGCGATTTGTCGAGCGCGTCCTTCTGCAGAATCTCCGCGTCGAGCTCGTCGTAGGACGAGTAGCCTGCCGCGGCGAGCTCCTCGGGCGTCAGTGGGAAATAGTCGGTGCCTGAGCGCTTGTGACGATAGAATTCGGTCGCGCTCGAACAGTGCTCGGTGCGGCTCAGCGAAAGCACTCCCGTCCAATGGCTGGTGTCGATGTGGACGCGGCCGGATTCGCTGTCGGTGGCCAGCGAGAGCCGGCAGCTCTCGTGCGCATAGTCGGGCGACCATGGCGTGTGGAGCGGCTCTCCAACCACCTGTGAGATGGCCTGGGCGAGGCCCGGAAGCGGAATCTTCGTGGTCGAATTGCGCCCGGGGAACTCGCCGCCCCGATCATAAGTCAGCCCCAGCGCGCGGGCGCGAATCGCGTCGGGATCGCGCAGGAAATCGTCGATCACCAGCAGCCAGGGCATCCCGCGCCCGCGCAGCAGCTCGCCGACGCTCAGGGCCTTGTCGGAATACGGGGAATTCACGCGCTCTGCTCCGGGCTAGGCTTGCCGCCCCTCCAGCCACTCCTCGAGCCACTTGATCGAATAGTCGCCGTTGAGCACGTCGGGCTGGTTGAGCAGCTCGCGATGCAAGGGGATCGAGGTCTTGACGCCTTCGATCACCATCTCCTCCAACGCGCGCCTCAGCCTCATGATGCAGCCCTCGCGGGTCCGACCGTAAACGATCAGCTTGGCGATCATCGAGTCGTAGTACGGGGGGATGCGGTAACCGGCGTAGAGCCCGCTATCGACGCGGACATGCATGCCGCCCGACGGATGGTACGCCGTCACCAGCCCAGGCGAGGGCACGAACGTCCACGGGTCCTCGGCGTTGATCCGGCACTCGATCGCGTGTCCCTTGAATTCGATGTCCTCCTGGCGGACCGAAAGCGGACGCCCCTCGGCGACACGAATTTGCTCGCGAACCAGATCGACGCCGGTGATCGCCTCGGTCACCGGATGCTCGACCTGCAGCCGGGTGTTCATTTCGATGAAGTAGAACTCGCCGTTCTCCCACAGGAACTCGATCGTACCTGCTCCGCGGTAGCCCATGTCGGCCATCGCCTTTGCGACGATCCCGCCCATCCGCGCCCGTTCCTCGGCACCGATCACCGGCGACGGCGCTTCCTCGAGCACTTTCTGGTGACGCCGCTGCAGCGAGCAGTCGCGCTCGCCCAAGTGAATGGCGTTGCCGTTCCCATCGCCGAACACCTGGAACTCGATGTGGCGCGGGTTGCCGAGGTACTTCTCGAGATAGACTGTGGCGTCGCCAAACGCTGCCTTCGCCTCCGAGCCAGCCTGCTGCATCAGCGTCTCGAGCTCGTCGGGGCCGTTGCATACCTTCATCCCGCGCCCGCCGCCGCCCGACGCCGCCTTGATGATCACCGGGTAGCCGGCCTTCTCGGCAATCCTCTTGGCCTCGCCCAATTCGCTTATCGCGCCGTCCGAGCCGGGCACCAGCGGAAGGCCGAGCGCGCCGGCCGTGCGCTTGGCCTCGATCTTGTCGCCCATCGTGCGGATGTGCTCGGGCTTGGGCCCGATCCAGACGATGTTGTGCGCCTCGACGATCTCGGCGAACTGCGCGTTTTCGCTCAGGAAACCATAGCCGGGGTGAATCGCGTCGGCGTGGCTGATCTCGGCCGCCGAAATGATGTTGGCGACGTTGAGATAGCTGTCGCGCGCCGGCGGTGGGCCGATGCACACCGCGTGGTCCGCGAGGCGCACGTGCATCGCATCCGCGTCGGCGGTCGAGTGGACCGCGACGGTCTCGATCCCGATCTCGTGCGCGGCGCGATGGATGCGCAGCGCGATCTCGCCACGGTTGGCGATGAGCAGCCGCTTGATGGCCACGCCTAGGGCCTCAGGCCACGACGACCAGCGGCTGGTCGTATTCGACCGGCTGCGCGTTCTCGACGAGGATTGCCTTGACCGTCCCGGACTTGTCGGCGGTGATCGGATTCATCACCTTCATCGCCTCGACGATCACCAGCGTGTCGCCCGCCTTGACGCTCTTGCCGACTGTGACGAAGGGCGCCGCTCCCGGCTCGGCCGACAGATAGACCGTGCCGACCATCGGCGACTTGACCGCGCCGGCGAGGTCTGCAGCGGGCGCCGCCGCTGCTTCGGGACCCGTCGGCGCGGGCGGGGCCGGTGCGGCCGCGGGGGCTTGCGGAGGGGCAAAGAACGCGGGCGCGCTCGCCGCGACGCCGCCGCCGCGCGAGACGCGGATCTTGCGCTTGCCGTCCTCGACCTCGATCTCGGTGAGCCCGGTTTCGCCGAGCATTTCCGCGAGCTCGCGCACCAGCGCGGTGTCGATCGCCATGGCCTCTTTCGGGCCGTTGTTGTCGTCGCCCATGTGTCCTCGTGGGTCTGCTGAAGCCGCCGCTATGCGCGGGGGGAGGCGGGGAGGCAAGGGGCTAAGGTCCCCTCATTTTGCCGCTGGACAAACGGGGAAGCCGAAGGGTTGCGCAGCAACAGCCGGACTGCTCCGCGACAGCGGAGTGGTGGAGAGATTTTCGACCTCCAACAGCCCATCCGTCAATCGGCTTGAGCGCGATTGCCACCTCCCCATTCGGCTCCGCAAATGGACAGCGACTAATTAGATCCCTGTCACTGCCTCCAGCGCGAGCATGTAGCTCGCAGCGCCGAACCCGGCGATCGTGCCCTTCGCGGCCATCGCCACGTAGCTCTTGTGGCGAAACGCCTCGCGCAAATGCGGGTTGGAGAGATGCACCTCGATCACCGGGATCGTGATGCTCTTGATCGCGTCGTGGAGCGCGACGCTGGTGTGGGTGAACGCGCCGGCGTTGAGCAGCACCGCCTTGGCCCCGCTGGCCTGCGCTTCGTGCAGCCAGTCGACGAGGTGGCCCTCGTGATTCGACTGGCGCATGTCGATCTCGAGCCCGAGGTCGCGTCCACGGTCCTCGAGCCGCCCGGCGATGTCGTCGAGCGTGTCGTGCCCGTAGATCTCCGGCTCGCGCGTGCCGAGCAGGTTGAGGTTGGGACCGTTGAGGACGAAAACGATCGCGGTCATCGCATGTGCGCTTAGCGAAGCCGGTGCGGTTTGTCGAAGGCGGGCGTCATCCGTCCTGAGGAACGGGATCCTCGGGCTGGCCGAACCCGGGGTCGACGTCGGGCGCGGGCTCGTAGACCGTCTCGGGCGCAGTGCTGCCGCTGGTCGCGCGGCGGGCAGCATCCTCGGCTTTGTTGGCGGCGGCCTCGGCGCGCTTCGCCGCATCCTCGGCCTGCGCGACGCGGCGCATCAGCGCATCTTCCTCAGGCCGGCTGCCGCCGCACGCGGCGAGCGGAGCGGCGGCGAGCGCGAGCAGGGCGAGGGCGGCGAAGCGGTTCATGCGAATGACCTGACTGGTGCGATGTTGCTGCGCCATACCACGCAAAAATTTACCGAAAGCTAAGCACGCCGCCCCGGCGTCACTGCTCGACGCCCTTCACTTTGCCCCACTGCCGCGCGACGGTGTAGCCGAGATAGCCGGTGCCGAAGAGCGCGTAGAGCGGTTCGGGTAAAGCATTGAGGTAGGCGGTGATGCCTTCGCCAAGTGCTTTGGCCGCGCGCGGATCGAAGCAGGCAAGCACGCCCATCGGCAGCGAGAACAAAATCATCGCATACATCACGTAGAGAAAGCTCGGACGCGCGCGGCTGGTCCACGGGTCTGGCGACTGCGCCTCGGCGACGATCGCGCCCAGCCGGGCCTTGATCGTCTCGAGTTCCTGCGTGTTCTGGAGGTCGAGCAGTTCGAGTTTGGCCTTGTCCCGCGCGGCCTTGTCGGGGATCACTCTGTCGATGATCGCGGTCAGCGGACCGATCAGGGCTTCGAAGATGGGCATCGGCGTGTCCTTGGCGAATCGGGAAGCGTCAATGAACCATATTGGTTCAATGTAGGACAGCAGAATCTTCGCCGCGGGCGTGGTTTCTTACTCGAACTGCAGAAAAAAATTGGTCGGGACGAGAGGATTCGAACCTCCGACCCCCACACCCCCAGTGTGATGCGCTACCAGGCTGCGCTACGTCCCGACCGGACGTTTCCGCCGCGAAGCAGCGGCGAGGAGCGCGCCTATAAGCGCGACGCCGAAGCTTGGCAAGGCGAGCGCGGCGGGCTCGATTGCCTTGCCCAGCCAATGTTGCTAGTCGCGCGCCCAGTCTTGCCAGGGGCGCTCCGCCCCCACGCCGCCGGGCCTTCCGCCCGCGCCACCGGAACCCTAGATAGCCGCCATGTCCGACGCTTCGATCCTGCCGATGCTTTCCGCCGCGGGCGCCGCCGCCACGGCCGAGGCTCCGCCCGCCTGGCTCCAGTTCCTGCCGCTCGTCGCGATGGGCGTGATTTTCTGGCTGCTGATCATTCGCCCGCAGATGCGCCGCCAGAAGGAGCACCAGACCAAGGTCGCGGCGCTCAAGAAGGGCGACCAGGTGGTCACCGCCGGCGGGCTGGTCGGCAAGGTCCTGCGGGTCGACGACCACTACGTCGACCTCGAGCTCGGCCAGGGGGTCAAGGTCAAGGCGGTCAAGGCGACGATCGGCGAGATCATCCCGCCCGCCGGCGCTTCGCCAGCAAACGACTGACCCTGGCGCCACCCCCGCCAACGACCGACCTTCGCCAGATCGACCCGAAAGTTCGCACGCAATGCTCGATTTCCCCCGCTGGAAGGTTCTCTGGCTCTGGTTTCTCGCGCTGGCGTGCGCGCTCGCTTCGCTGCCTTCGCTGGCCAGCGTCGCCGGCATCGGCTGGCCCGCCGGCCTGCCCAATTCCAAGATCAACCTCGGGCTCGACCTCGCCGGTGGCAGTCACATCCTGCTCGAGGCCGACCAGAGCCAGGTTGGGCGCCAGCGGCTCGAGACGATGGAGGAAAGCGTCCGCCAGCGGCTGCGCGTAGCCGAGCCGCGGATCGCGGTGCGCGACTTCTCCAACCAGGGCGGGCGGCTGTCGTTCACCGTCGAGGACCCGGCGCAAGTCGACGCCGCGCGCGAGCAGGTGCTGCCGCTGACCAGCGGCGCCGGGCTGACCGGGCAGCGCGACTGGGATATCCAGGTGGTCGACGGCAACCGCTTCGTGCTGACCCCGACGGAGGCGGGCATCAAGCTCGCCGTCACCCAGGCGATGGACACCGCGACCGAAGTCGTGCGCAAGCGGATCGACGCGCTCGGCACGCGCGAGCCGACGATCATCCGCCAAGGCACCTCTCGGATCGTCGTTCAGGTCCCGGGCCTCAAGGACCCGCAGGCGCTCAAGAACCTGCTCGGCCAGACCGCCAAGCTCGAGTTCAAGCTGGTCGACACCACCGCGATCCCCAGCGACGTCGCCCAGGGCATCGCCCCGCCGGGCAGCCAGATTTTGCCCTTCGCCGACGCCCAGGCCGGGCAGGGCCAAGCGGCGATCGCGGTCAAGCGGCTCGGCGGGATCAAGGGCGACCAGCTGACCAA
>Ga0068854_100002725_pt1 | contig 10963 bp, 9 predicted proteins | sample KBSCornC42_FD_66590 | JGI IMG/M metagenome (GOLD analysis project Ga0068854, IMG submission 66590) | Corn rhizosphere microbial communities from Kellogg Biological Station, Michigan, USA - KBS Corn C4-2 | ecosystem: Host-associated > Plants > Roots > Rhizosphere > Soil ... | reverse complement strand
CTCGATGCCGGTGGCGACCACCGACACGCGGATCTTGCCTTCCAGGTCATTGTTGAACGCGGAACCCCAGATGATGTTCGCATCCTGGTCGACCAGCTGGCGGATATGATTTGCGGCTTCGTCGACTTCGAGCAGACGCATGTCGTCACCGCCGGTGATCGAGACGATCACGCCCTTGGCGCCATTCAGGCTGACGCCGTCGAGCAGCGGGTTGGCGATGGCCTTCTCCGCCGCTTCGATCGCGCGGTTGTCGCCGGATGCTTCGCCGGTGCCCATCATCGCCTTGCCCATCTCGCTCATCACCGAACGGATGTCGGCGAAGTCGAGGTTGATCAGGCCCGGCATCACCATCAGGTCGGTGATGCCGCGGACGCCCTGCTGGAGCACCTGGTCGGCCATCTGGAACGCTTCCTTGAAGGTCGTGTTCGGGTTGGCGATCAGGAAGAGATTCTGGTTCGGGATGACGATCAGCGTATCGACATGCTTCTGCAGCTCCTCGATGCCGGCATCGGCCGAGCGCATCCGGCGGTTGCCTTCGAAGCTGAACGGCTTGGTGACAACGCCGACGGTCAGGATCCCGCGGTCGCGCGCGGCCTTGGCGATGACCGGAGCGGCGCCCGTTCCGGTGCCGCCGCCCATGCCGGCGGCGATGAAGCACATGTGCGATCCGTCGAGCGCCTTCTCGACCGCATCCATGGTCTCTTCGGCGGCGGCCCGTCCTATTTCGGGACGGCTTCCGGCGCCCAGGCCCTGGGTGATCTTCAGGCCGAGCTGGATGCGGCGCTCCGCGGGCGACGCATTGAGCGCCTGCGCGTCGGTATTGGCGACGACGAAGTCGACTCCCTGCACATCGGCGGCGATCATGTTGGCGATCGCGTTTCCGCCCGCGCCACCGACCCCGATCACGGCAATACGGGGTTTCAGCTCGTCGACTTGCGGGCGCATGAACTCGATCGTCATATTAAATCTCCTTTGCGGCCCTGTCCGCCAAACCGCATCATGCGGCGAATCTTGCCAGACGCGAATCGCCGAATCACGCGAAAAGTTGTGCTATCCACAATTTTCGGGGTTAACGGAGGCGAGGCGCCGAAACCCACGGTCAATAGCCACTCTTCAGGGCCGTGATCAGCCTTGATACCAGTCCGCTGGCCTGAGCGCGATGGACGGTCTGCGGTTCGGCCGAGAATGGCCTCAGGTCGGCGGGATTGGTCGCAGCAACCTGCGCTAGCCCGGCTAGCGTGGCGAAGGCGGGGCCGCTATGGGCATCGGGCAGCCCGTGCATCGTCTTGGGCCGGCCGATGCGCACGCTCCGGCCCAGCAATCCCTGCGCATAATCGGCGATGCCCTTGAGTTCGGCGCCGCCGCCGGTCAGCACCACCTGGCGGCCAACCGGCCCGACATAGCCGAGTTCGGTCAGCGCCTTGGCGACAGCGTCCATCCAGTGGTCGAGCCGCAGCCGGATCACCTGGATCAGCTGTGCCCGGCTGATCCGCGGCGGTTCGGCGCCGTCCTCGGTTTCCTCGGGCGAGCCGATCTCGATCATCTCGTGATTGTCGCGCGGTGAGTTCTGTGCCGAGCCGTGGAAGCATTTGAGCCGCTCGGCCTGCGCGCGGCGGATGTTGAAGGCCGAGGCGATATCGTCGGTGATGTCGGAGCCGCCCATCGGCAGCGAGGTGAGGCCGACAAGCAGGCCGCCGGCGAACAGCGCGACATTGGTGACGCCGGCGCCCATCTCGACCAGCGCGATGCCCATTTCGCGGTCTTCCTCGGTCAGGCACGACACGCCGGTCGCGATCGGCGAGGCGACGATCGACTTGACGCCGAGATGCGCCGATCGGACGCATAGTGCGAGGTTGCGCACCGGTGACGGCTCCGCGGCGATGACATGGATCTCGACGCCGAGCTTGTCCGCGTGGAGACCGAGCGGATTCTTGACGCCGGTGAGGCCATCGAGCGTGTAGAGCGTCGGCTGGGCGTGGAGGACCATCCGCCCTTCGGGATTGAGCGAGCGCCGGCCCTGGCGGAGCAGCTCGTCGATATCCTGCTGCTCGATCTGGACGCCGCCCAGGTTGACCTCGACCTGCGCCACGTCGCTGACCAGCCCGCCGGCCGAAAAGCTTACCCAGACATGGTCGATATTGGTGCGGGCGATCGTCTCGGCCTGTTCGACAGCCTCGCGGATCGCCGCTTCGGTCGCCTCCATGTCGGCGATATAGCCGCGGCGCACGCCCCGGCTCTCGCGCTGGCCGGTGCCGAGCACTTCGAATTCGCCCGCCTCGTCGACGCGGCCGATCAGCGCCGAAATCTTCGACGACCCGATGTCGATGGCGGTGATCAGACCGTCGTTACGCGATTGCGCCATCACAGCTCCCTTTCCCCACATCGCCATGCACCCACCTCATGTCACCGACTTGGCGCTGAGTGGCGCTGGCGCTTCTATCTTGGTGCCGGGCTCGCGCGACATGCGGGCAACCACCCGGGTCGGATCGCGCATGTCGATCGATACCAGCCCCTTGCCGAGCAGGCCCGCGCGGCGATCCTCGAGCGCGAAGAAGGCGAGCGCCTTGGCCGCCTCCTCGTCGCCTTCCGGCAGCATCAGCTTCTCGCCCGACTGGAAGATGATGTCCCAGCGGCGGTCGCCCTGCCAGCTTGCGGCGGTGACGAGCGGCCTGAGCGACGGCGTCGTCGCGATCAGCCTGGCGAGTTCGGTGGCGCGGCGATTGGCGCCGGGGCCGACGACAACCGGCAGATCGGGCATCGCGCGGTCGTCGACCGGGCCGATCACCACGCCGTCCTTGTCGATCAGTGCGAGGCGGTGCTGATATTGCCAGATCGCCGTTGGCACGCGCTCGACGATGTCGACCACCAGCGTGTCGGGCAGCCGGCGCGAGACACGGGCGTCGGCGATCCAGCCGAGCTTCATCAGCTCGGCGCGGGTGCCGTCGAGATCGACCAGCGGCATCGGCCGGGCCTGCTGCCGCATGGCGATGTCGTAGACCACCGCGCTGTCGACCTGGCGGCGATTGAGGATCTCGACGTTGCGGACCTTGAAGCCGGCGTCGCCGATCCCGTCGGCGATCAGCAGGCCGATCATCTGGGGCAGGCCCATCGCGATCAGGCCGGCGATGATGCCGACGCAAATGCCGCCGCCGAGGATCCAGTTGCCCGTGCGCCGCAGCGTATCGCGCGACATCGGCAGATTGTCGACGGCGCGATCGATCGTCGACGCGCGGCGTTTGGCCGGCGTGCGGCGTGGCGGTGCATTGGTGCGCGGGCGCCGGTCGGCGGAACGGGCGCGGGCGGCGGTCATCCGCGCTCGCCCCGGGGCAGCGCTTCGTCGACGATAGCCTGGACGAGATCGGCATAGCTCATGCCGACGTGGCGGGCCTGTTCGGGCACCAGGCTGAGCGGCGTCATGCCGGGCTGCGTGTTGACCTCGAGCAGGTAGAGTCCGGCCTCGCCCTTCTCGTCGTCCCAGCGGAAGTCCGAGCGGGACGTGCCCTTGCAGTTCAGCAGGCGATGCGCGTCGAGCGCCATCTTCATCGCCGCATCAGCGATATCCTGCGGCACGTCTGCCGGGCAGATATGGGTGGTGAGGCCGTCGGTATATTTGGCCTCATAATTGTAGAAGCCGCTGGTGGGCACCAGCTCGGTCACGCACAGGGCGCGATCGCCGAGCACTGCGACGGTCAGCTCGCGGCCCCGGATGAAGGGCTCGGCGAGCAGGGTCTTGAAGCTTTGCCAGGGGCCATGCGCGTCACGATGAATCGGCGTGCCGTGATTGTCACGCTCTTTCACGATCGCCACGCCGACCGACGAGCCCTCGTTGACAGGTTTAAGCACATAGGGACGCGGGATCGGGTCCGCTTCGTACAGGCTGGCGCTCGCGACGATCCTGCCCTCGGGCATGCGGATGCCGTGGGGAACGAGCTGCTGCTTGGTCAGCTCCTTGTCGATCGCGATCACCGACGTGGTGAGGCCGCTATGCGTATAGGGCAAGCCCATGAGGTCCATCAGGCCCTGCACCGTGCCGTCTTCTCCAGGCGTGCCGTGGAGCGCATTGAACACGACATCGGGCTTCGCCTCGGCAAGACGCAGCGCGACCTCGCGATCCATGTCGATGCGGGTGACGCGATGGCCGAGGCTCTCCAGCGCATCGGCGACGCCATGGCCCGAGGTCAGCGACACCTCGCGTTCCGAGGACCAGCCGCCCATCAGGACCGCTACGTGCAGCTTGGGGTGGGTCATGCCCAATTCCTCCCCGGCGCGGGGAACCGAAATCCGCTCACTTTGCCACCCTCGCGTCGTTCCGAAACAAGCCGACCCGTTGTATCTCCCACTCCAGTGTCACGCCCGACGTCGCCTTCACCTTCTCGCGCACCTCTTCGCCCAGCGCCTCGATATCGGCGGAAAGCGCCGTTCCGAGGTTGAGCAGGAAATTGCAGTGTTTCTCGCTGACCTGGGCGTCGCCGCGGGTGAGGCCTCGGCAGCCGGCCGCGTCGACCAGCGCCCAGGCCTTGTGACCATCGGGGTTCTTGAAGGTCGATCCGCCGGTGCGGCTGCGCAGCGGCTGGCTCGCTTCGCGTTCGGCGGCGATGCGGTCCATCTCGGCGCCGATCACCCCGGGCTCGCCGGGCACTCCCTCGAACAGCGCCTCGACCACGACGGCACCCTCGGGCAGTGCCGAATGGCGGTAGCTATAGCCCAGCCGCGCTGCGGGCCAGGTTTCCACGCTGCCGTCGCGCAGCACCACCGTCGCCTCGACCAGGATGTCGGAGGCGTCGCGGCCATAGGCGCCGGCGTTCATCCGAACCGCACCGCCGACCGTGCCCGGGATGCCGCGGAGAAACTCAAGCCCCGCCACGCCCGCGTCGCGCGCGGCGCTCGCCACCGTGATGCCCATCGTGGCCGCTCCTGCGCGGACCCGATGGCCGGGCTCGATCGTCACTTTCGCGAAGCTCTTGGGCAGCCGCACGGTCACGCCCGGCACGCCGCCGTCGCGCACGATCAGGTTCGATCCGACGCCGACCGGGAACAGCGGAACTGCGGGATCGAGCTCTTTCAGGAAGTCGGACAAGTCCTTCGCATCGGCAGGGCGGATCAGCCACTCGGCAGGTCCGCCCGTCCGGAACCAGATGAAATCCGCCAGCGACGCACGCGCCTCCACGCTGCCGCGCAGGGGCGGCAGCCGCGGCGCTGGCAAGGTCGTGGCGGACGCGGGGCTCACTTCTTGTTGATGCCCCACATTGCCATCCACTGTTCCCACGCCCTGGCCTGCATGTCGGCGAGTTCCTTGGCCGCCTTGGCCGCGTTGTTGAATTGCTCGCCGCTGCCCATTGCTTTGAACGCCGCGTCGACGGCGGTCTTGTGCATGTGCAGGGCCTGGTCCTGCAGGAGTTTCCAGGACGCGAAATAGTCGGTCATGCTGCCTTCTCCTTGGTTATCGCCCCTGAGAGTCCCGCCGCCCATTTGGTGATATCACCGGCGCCCAGGCAGATCACCATGTCATCGGGGCCGATCGTCCGCGCCAGGGTGTCGGCCAGCGCATCCGGCCCGGAAATAGCCTGTGCGGCGCGATGCCCGCGCTGCTTGAGTCCGGCGACCAGCGCGGCGGCGTCGATGCCCTCGATCGGCGTCTCGCCGGCGGGATAGACAGGCGTGACATAGACGATGTCCGCATCGTTGAAGGCGGTCTGGAAGTCGGTCATCAGGTCGCGCAGCCGGGTGTAGCGATGCGGCTGGACGACGGCGATCACCTTGGCGCGGGCGCCTTCGCGTGCCGCGGCCAGCACCGCGCGGATCTCGACCGGATGGTGACCATAATCGTCGATGATCGTGGCGACGCCGTTGCCGACCGGCACTTCGCCGACCTTCGTGAAGCGTCGCTTGACGCCGCCGAACTTGGCGAAGCCGGTGGAGATGATGTCGTCGGTTATGCCCATCTCCAGCGCGACGCCGACCGCGGCGAGCGCGTTCTGGACATTGTGGCGGCCAGGCATCGGCAGGGTCACGCCTTCGATCCGGCGGGTGGCGCCATCACGGTTGCGGACGACCACGTCGAAGCGGTTGCCGCCGGGGATCGGGGTGACATTGTCGCCCCGGACGTCGGCCTGCGCCGAGAAGCCATAGGTCACGACGCGCCGGTCGCGAACCCGCGGGATGATCGCCTGGACCTCGGGATGGTCGATGCACAGCAGCGCCGCGCCATAGAAAGGAACATTCTCGACGAACTCGACGAAGCTGTCCTTAACCTTCTCGAACGAGCCGTAATGATCGAGATGCTCGGGATCGATGTTGGTGACGACGGCGATGGTGCCGTCGAGGCGCAGGAAGCTGCCGTCGCTTTCATCGGCTTCGACCACCATCCAGTCCGATGCGCCGAGCCGGGCGTTGGAACCGTAGCTGTTGATGATTCCGCCATTGATGACGGTCGGATCGACTCCTCCCGCATCGAGCAGCGCCGCCACCATCGAGGTCGTGGTGGTCTTGCCGTGGGTCCCGGCGATGGCGACGGTCGACTTCAGGCGCATCAGCTCGGCCAGCATTTCCGCGCGGCGAACCACGGGCACGCGCTTTTCCAGCGCCAGCTCGACCTCGGGATTGCCGCGCTTGATCGCGGTCGAGGTGACGACCACTGCGGCATCGCGAAGGTTTTCCGCCTTGTGGCCGATCATCACCTCGATGCCGCGCTTGCGCAGCCCCTCGACGACATAGCCTTCCGCGACATCGGAACCCTGCACCTTATAGCCGAGATTGTGCATCACCTCGGCGATGCCGGACATGCCGATGCCGCCGATCCCGATGAAGTGGATGGTGCCGATGTCAATTGCGACACCCTTCATGCGAATGCGCCTTTCAAAGGACGGAGTTCGAGATTTTGTACCGGGATGGGATCCATGATCGGGGAGAGCCCGATCCGCTCGACCAGGTCGGCGAGATCCTCCGCGGCGTTGGGGCGGCCGACGCCATAGGCGCGCCTGGCCGCGTTGATCAGCGCCTTGGGATCGAGCGCCAGCTTCTGCATCTGCTTGGCCAGCTCCTGCGGCGTGAAGTTCTCCTGCCGGATCGATCGCGCGCCGCCGACTGCCGCGAGTTCGCGCGCGTTGGCGGTCTGGTGATCGTCGGCGGCAGACGGCAGCGGGATCAGGATCGCGGGCCGGCCGGCGACGCTGATATCCGCGATGGTCGACGCGCCGGCGCGCGCGATCACGAGATGCGCCCAGGCGAGCCGCTCGGGCAGGTCGGTGAAATAGGTAGCGAGATCGGCGGGGATGCCCAGCACCTTATATTTGCTGCGCACCGCCTCGATGTCCTCGGGGCGGCATTGCTGGGTCACCTGCAGCCGGCGGCGGAAGCCCTGCGGCAGCAGCGCGAGCCCGTCGGGCACGACATCGGAGAGAATCGACGCACCCTGGCTGCCGCCGGTGACGAGCACTCGGAAGATGCTGTCGGGGCCGATTTCGGGAAAGGGCTGGTTGCGGATGTCGCGAACGACGTCGCGCACCGGATTGCCGACGAGGAAGGTCTTCTCCTCATATTTCGGCTTGAGTCGCTGGACCTGCGGATAGGCGGTGGCGATCGCGTCGACCTTGCCGGCGACGAGCCGATTGACCCGCCCGAGCACCGCATTCTGCTCGTGCACCAGCGTCGGGACGCGCGCCTTGAAGCCGGCGCGCAGGGCGGGGAGGGCGGGATAGCCGCCGAAGCCGATCACCGCCGCCGGATCGAAGGTCTCGTAGAGGGTTCGCGCCATCGCCGTACCCGCGCGAATGTCGCGCCAGGCCTTCAGCCATGCGCGCGGGCCGCCGCCAAGACGCCCCGCCGGGATGATATGGGTCTGGACGCCGTCGAACAGGCCCGGGATGCGCGCGCCGCGCTCGTCGGTGACGAGGGCGACGCGGTGGCCGCGGCGCATCAGCTCGGCCGCCAATGCATGCGCGGGGACCATATGGCCCCCGGTCCCGCCGGCCGCGAGGGCGAAATGGCGAACGATCGTCATCGGCCGTTCCAGCGCACCGTATAGGCGGCTTCCTTGAGGTGCGGGTTCTCGCGGGTGAAGGCGAGGAGCAGCCCGAATCCGATCGACAGCGCGATCATCGACGAGCCGCCATAGCTGATGAACGGCAGGGTCATGCCCTTGGACGGCGCCAGCCCGACATTGACCATCATGTTGATCAGCGCCTGCAGCCCGAATTGCGACACGAGGCCTGCAGAGGCGAGCAGCAGGAAATCATTCTCCTCGCGCAGGAGGCGCAGGCAGACGCGGGCGACGATGGCGAGATAGAGGCAGGCGATGGCGATGCACGCGATCAGCCCGAACTCCTCGCCGATCACCGAGAAGATATAGTCGGTGTGCGGCTCCGGCAGGGTGAATTTCTCGGTTCCCGCACCCGGGCCGGTCCCCAGCAGTCCGCCGTTGGTGAGCGTGGCATGGGCGCGGTCCATCTGGTAGGTGTCGCCCTGCTTGAACAGGAATTTGTTGATGCGTTCGGTGGCCACCGAATAGAACAGATAGGCGGAGACGACCGCGGCGAGACCGCCCGCGCCAAGCATCCCGAGCAGCTTGAGCGACGCGCCCGACAGCATCAACAGCACGATCCATACCGAAACGAAGATCACCGTTTGGCCGAAATCCGGCTGCTTCATCAGCAGCACCGCGATCAGAGCCATGGGCAGGACCGAGATCAGCGCGAAGGGAATGCCCGGATTGCGGGTGCGCAGCGAGAAGAGCCAGGCCATGCCGACCGCGAACAGCGGTTTCAGGAACTCCGACGGCTGGATCTTCGCCGGGCCGAGCGCGATCCAGCGTGTCGCCCCGTTGGCGGCGCTGCCGACGACCGGCACCAGCGCCAGTAGCAGCAGGAAAATACCGCCGCCGATCAGCGCCATCCGCCGCGCGACCTTTACCGGCAGTGCCGAGACGCCGATCATCACCGGCACGGCGATGATCGTCCAGGCGAGCTGCATCCAGAAATAGTGGCGCGCGGCGACGGTGACCCCATTGCCCGAATAGCGCACGCCCGCCGCCGGCGAGGCGGCGGCGACGGCGATCAGGCCGATGCCGATCAGCATCGTCACCAGCAGCAGCAGGACGCGGTCGATCTCCCAGAACCAGCGCGCGAAGGGCGTGCGCTTGCCGCGCCCGAACCGGGAGCGCTTCACGGGGCGGGGCGACGGCGGGACGGCAGAGTCGAAATTCACCGAGACGTTCATAGCGAAAGCCCCTTCACCGCGCGACGGAAAGCGTCGCCGCGTGCTTCATAATCGCCGAATTGGTCGAACGATGCGCATGCCGGCGAGAGCATCACGACCTCGCCGGGTCTGGCAGCGGCGGCGGCATCGCGCACCGCTTGGTCGAGCGTGCCGCTCTCGGTAACGGGCTTGCCGGCATCCTGGAGAATCCGCGCGTACATCGGGCCGGCCTGGCCGATCGTATAGGCGGCGACCACATGATCGAACTGCGGTGCGCAGTCGTCGAGATCGTCGGTCTTTGGCAGGCCGCCGAGGATCCAGTGGATGCGCGGATAGGCGGCCAGCGCCGGCGCGGTCGCGGTCGCGTTGGTGGCCTTGCTGTCGTTGACGAACAGGATGCCGGCCTTCTCGGCGACCCGCTCCATCCGATGCGGCAGGCCGGGATAGGTCGCGAGACCCTTGTCGATCGCACCCTCCGGGATCTCCAGCGCGCGGGCGACCTGTATCGCGATGACGGCGTTCTGCGCGTTGTGCGGTCCCTGCAGCGCCGGCCAATGCTCCTGGCCGGATACCTCGGCCGAAGACACGCCGATCACCTGGGGATAGCGCGATGCTATCGCCCGGCTCGGCGCATCCTCGACGGCGATGATCGCGACATGCTCGGGTGACTGCATCGCGAACAGCCGTTCCTTGCTGTCGGCATAGCCCTGGAAGCCGTCATAGCGATCGAGATGATCGGGGGTGATGTTGGTCAGCACCGCGACGTCGCAGTCGAGGCTGAAGGTCAGGTCGATCTGATAGCTCGACAGCTCGAGAACGTAGATGCCGTGCTTTTCGAGCGGATCACGGCCCATGATGGGGAGCCCGATGTTCCCGCCCATCAGGGTCGGCACGCCAGCCGTTTCGATGATGTGCTTGATCAGCGCGGTCGTGGTCGACTTGCCGTTGGTGCCGGTGATGCCGACGACCTTATGGGCAGGGAGGTCGGCGCGCGCCTGGGCGAACAGCTCGATATCGCCGATCACGGGCACGCCGAACTGCGCGGCGTGCGCTACGATCGGATGCTTGTTCAGCGGCACCCCGGGCGACACGATGACGCTCTCATATTCGCTGAGGTCGGAGGCGAGCGGATCGGCCGGGGTGGCGCCGCCCGGAAGCTTCGCGCGCGCTTCCTCCTTTCCGTCCCACGCGGTGACGCGGGCGCCGCTCGCCAGCAGCGCCTCGACGGCCGCCAGTCCCGAGCGCGCCAGCCCGAGCACCGCGTAGGTCTTCCCCGCAAAGGCGCTGCTCGTGATCACCGCAACTTGAGCGTCGCGAGGCCGGCGAGGGCGAGGACGAAGGCGATGATCCAGAAGCGGATCACGACGGTCGGCTCGCTCCAGCCGAGCTGCTCGAAATGATGGTGGATGGGCGCCATGCGGAAGATGCGCTTGCCGGTGCGCTTGTAGAAGAACACCTGGAGGATCACCGAGACGGTCTCCATCACGAACAGGCCGCCGACGATCGCCAGGACGATCTCGTGATGCGCGACCACCGAGATCGCGCCGAGCGCTCCGCCGAGCGCCAGGCTGCCGGTGTCGCCCATGAACACCGCCGCCGGCGGCGCGTTGAACCACAGGAAGGCGAGGCCGCCGCCGATGATCGCCGCGGTCATGATCGTCAGGTCGCCCGCCCCGAAGACATGCGGAATGCCGAGATAATGCGCGAATTTGGCGTTGCCGACCAGATAGACGATCACGAAGAAGGCGAGGCTGGCGATCACCACCGGCAT
>Ga0068854_100002724_pt1 | contig 10964 bp, 7 predicted proteins | sample KBSCornC42_FD_66590 | JGI IMG/M metagenome (GOLD analysis project Ga0068854, IMG submission 66590) | Corn rhizosphere microbial communities from Kellogg Biological Station, Michigan, USA - KBS Corn C4-2 | ecosystem: Host-associated > Plants > Roots > Rhizosphere > Soil ... | reverse complement strand
GTCGGCCACCATCCGACGCTTCGATTCGGATGCTGCTGCGCTGCAGGCGCTGATCTCGGGCCAGGTGCCGCTGGTCGGCTGCTCGAACGTCTGTTACCTGACGATCCAGAAGCTTGCTCCGGGCAAGTACAACAAGAAGTTCGAGCTCTCGAGCCAGGTGCAGGGCATCGCCGTCAAGCCGGGCGAACAGAAGCTGCTGGCCCGGGTCAACCAGTTCATCGACAAGATCAAGGGCAACGGCGAGCTCGACAAGGTCAACCAGAAGTGGCTCGGCGAGTCGATGCCGGCCGTGCTCAAGAAGAAATAATCGGACCCGGCACGGATCCCCACGATGACTTTCAGCGCCACGAACGTGCGGCCGGCTTCAGCGCGGGAAAACGCCGCTGTCGCCGTCAGGATGGAAGGTGTCGACAAGTGGTACGGCTCGTTCCAGGCGCTGAAGGATATCGACCTCACGGTCGCGAGCGGGGAGCGCATCGTGATCTGCGGACCCTCCGGCTCCGGCAAGTCGACGCTGATCCGCTGCATCAACCAGCTCGAGGTGATCCAGAAGGGGCGCATCGTCGTCGACGGCATCGACCTTGCCGGGCGCAAGAACATCGATGCTATCCGCCACGAAGTCGGCATGGTGTTCCAGCAGTTCAATCTGTTTCCGCACATGACGGTGCTCGAGAACTGCATGCTGGCGCCCATGAAGGTTCGCCGTGTCAGCCGGGAGGAGGCGACGGCGACGGCGCGGCGCTATCTCGAGCGCGTCCACATTCCCGAGCAGGCGGAAAAGTATCCCGCGCAGCTTTCCGGTGGCCAGCAGCAGCGGGTGGCGATCGCTCGTGCGCTGTGCATGAACCCCAAGGTGATGCTGTTCGACGAGCCGACCTCGGCGCTCGACCCCGAGATGGTCAAGGAAGTGCTCGACACGATGATCGACCTCGCCGAGGAGGGAATGACGATGCTCGTCGTGACACACGAAATGAATTTCGCCCGCGGTGTCGCGGACCGCGTGATCTTCATGGACCGCGGCGAGATCGTGGAAGCGGCCCCGCCGGAGGAGTTCTTCAACGATCCGAAGCACGAGCGCACGCGTGCCTTCCTCGGGCAGCTGACGTAAGACGCGCGGTGCGAACGCCCGGCGAAGATCAGTAGGGTCCGCCGACGCGATGCGTGGCGACGAAATGTCCGGGCGCGACTTCGACCAGCGGCGGAACCTGCGGCTCGTCGCCGAGATTGCGGATCGGGCTCGGGATCTCGTCGGAGGATAGCGCTCGTTCGCGGCGCCGCCGGGACGGGTCGGCGACGGGTACCGCCGCCATCAGCTTGCGTGTATACGGGTGCTGCGGGTCGCCGAATACCATGCGCCGCGGACCGATTTCGACGATCTGCCCGAGATACATGACCGCGACGCGGTGGCTCACGCGCTCGACGATCGCCATGTCGTGCGAAATGAACAGGTACGACACGCCGAACTCGGCCTGCAGGTCGAGCAGCAGGTTGACGATCTGCGCCTGGATCGACACGTCGAGCGCCGAGACCGCCTCGTCGGCGACGATGATGCGCGGATTGAGCGCGAGCGCACGCGCGATCGCAATGCGTTGGCGCTGACCGCCGGAAAACTCGTGCGGATAGCGCCGCGCATGCTCGGGGGCGAGGCCGACGTGCTGGAGCAGCCATGCGACGCGGTCCTGCGCTTCGCTTCCGCTCGCCACGCCGTGGATGTACAGCGGCTCGGCAACCGAAAAGCCGATCGTGAGGCGCGGATCGAGCGAGGCGAACGGATCCTGGAAGATCATCTGGATGTCGCGGCGCACGGTGCGCAACGCGGCGTCGGGCAATTTCGCGATGTCGCGGCCCTCGAATTCGACACTCCCGCCCGCAATGTCGACGAGACGCAGAAGCGAGCGGCCCGTCGTCGATTTGCCGCAGCCCGATTCGCCGACGAGCGCCAGCGTTTCGCCCGCGCCAAGATCGAAGCTCACCTGCTCGACGGCGTGCACGCGCCGTCGCACGCGGCCGAAGAAGCCGGCCTTGACGTCGAAGCGCGTCGTCAGCTTGCGCACACGGAGGAGGGGCGCCTTTCGCTCCTCCGTCTTGCCGGCATGCGGTCCGGTCTGTTGGGGGGGTAGGAGATCGGAGTGAGGGGCGTTACCCGCTCGACGCCGCGCGCCTCGCTCGCTGTGCGCTGTAGGAGGAGGATTGGACTGAGGGGCGCCACCGACCGGAAACTTCCGCGGCGAATCCTCGTCGCGCAGCGCCCCGAGCTTCGGCACCGCGGCGAGCAGCGCCCGCGTGTACGGTTGCGCCGGCGCGTGGAAGATGCGTTCGGCGTCGCCTTCCTCGACCTTGACGCCGTCGTGCATGACGACGACGCGATCGGCCACCTCGGCGACGACGCCCATGTCGTGCGTGATGAACATCACCGCCATCCGCATCTCGTCCTGCAGCAGCCGGATCAGCGTCAGGATCTGCGCCTGGATCGTCACGTCGAGCGCCGTCGTCGGCTCGTCGGCGATCAACAGTGCCGGGCGGCAGGACAGCGCCATCGCGATCATCACGCGCTGGCGCATGCCGCCGGAGAGCTGATGCGGAAAGCGGTCGAGGACCGATCGCGCTTCGGGGATGCGCACCTGCTCGAGCATGCGCAGCGCTTCGGAGCGTGCAGCACCGGCCCCCTTGCGCTGATGCAGCCGAATCGATTCGGCGATCTGCTCGCCCACCGGGAACACCGGATTGAGCGAGGTCATCGGCTCCTGGAAGATCATCGCGATCTCGGCGCCGCGAATGTCGCGCAGCATCGCCGCATCGGTGTGGGCGAGATCGACGCTCGTTCCGCCGGGCCGCGAAAATTGCAGGCGACCATCGACGATGCGGCCGCCGCCATGCTCGACGAGGCGCAGGATCGACAGTGCAGTGACCGACTTGCCGGAACCCGATTCGCCGACGACGGCGACGGTTTCGCCGCGCCCGATCGAAAACGACAGCCCGCGCACGGCGGTGATCACGCGATCCGCCGTCGCGAACTCGACAGTCAGCCGGTCAACGGCGAGGACGGACGGTGCAGGGGCGGGCACCGTCGGATGTTAGCAGCCCGTCAGACCTTTTCGGGTTCCGGCGTCCTGCGCTTTTGCAGCAGCACCGGCACCGGACGCGTCTTGTGCGCAGCATGCATGTGCGCATGCGGATGCGCGGGCGTTCCTTCGCGATGAACGAGCGGCTGATCGGGGTTCCTCGCGTAGGCCGCCTCGCGCTCGGCACGCCGTGCGTCGCCGTTGGACGTGAACGAGGCGGGCGTCTCGTCGCCCGTATCGCGTTTTACCGCGGCGCGCGCAGGGCGGGCACGCGACGGACCGTTGTCGGCATGTTCGCGGCGTGAAGCGCGATGCTCGCCGCCACCAGCGTTCGCCGGACGCGCCGCACGTTCACCGCGCGCACCGGTGGCCCGCGCGGGCGCTCGCTCGCGTGCGCTTGCCAGCGTGGCCGTTGCGTCGAAGCCGTCGACCGCACAAAGCGCAATCTTCTTCTTCAGCAGCTTCTCGATTTCGACGAGGTGTTTCTCTTCCTCGGGCGCCACGAACGAGATCGCCTCGCCGGTGGCGCCTGCGCGCCCGGTGCGTCCGATCCGATGGATGTAATCCTCGGGCACGTGCGGCAATTCGTAATTGACGACGAGCGGAAGGTCGTCGATGTCGAGGCCGCGCGCGGCGACGTCGGTGGCGACGAGCACCTGCAGCTTGCCGTCCTTGAACTGCGACAGCGCCTCGAGGCGCGCCACTTGCGTCTTGTCGCCGTGGATGGCCGATGCGGCGAGGCCTTCCTTCTCGAGCTGGCGCGCAAGCCGCGAGGCACCGTGCTTGGTGCGCATGAAGCACAGCACCTGCCACAGGTTGCGCGACGTGACGAGATGCACGAGCAGCGCGCGCTTCGCCTCCTGCGGCACCCTGTACGCGCTTTGCGAGACATTTTCGGCCGCGGCGTTGCGGCGCGCGACTTCGATCAGCCGCGGCTTGTTCAGGAGCTCGTCGGCGAGCTTCTTGATCTCGTTGGAGAACGTCGCCGAGAACAGCAGGTTCTGCCGGGCCGCGGGCAGGAGCCGCATGATGCGCTTGATGTCGGGGATGAAGCCCATGTCGAGCATGCGGTCGGCTTCGTCCAGCACCAGGATCTCGACCTGGCCGAGATTGACGCTTTTCTGCTCGACGTGATCGAGGAGCCGCCCCGGTGTCGCCACGAGGATCTCGACGCCGGCCCGCACGATGGCCAGCTGCTGGCGAATGTCGACGCCGCCGAACACGCAGGTCGAGCGAACGCTCGTGTACTTGCCGTACTCCTTGATCTGTTCCTCGACCTGGATGGCGAGCTCGCGCGTCGGCGCCAGAATGAGGGCGCGTACCGGATGGCGCGCCGGCGACGGGCTTGCGTTCGCATGCGCGGCGAGCTTGTGCAGGATCGGCAGGCCGAATCCGGCCGTCTTGCCGGTGCCTGTCTGCGCGCCGCCCATGATGTCGTGGCCGGCGAGGATTTCGGGAATGGCTTGCGCCTGGATGGGCGTGGGTGTGGTGTAACCGGCTTCGGTCACGGCCCGCATGATCTCGGGTCGCAAGCCGAGCTCGTCAAAGCTCTGCATGCAAGTGCTCCTGGTAACGCGGCCTACCGCTTTGGCGGTTTCCGGTCCAGGCAGCGGAATGTCGTTGGGCTGGGATTCGCGTTGGGCGCCGTATGCAGGAACATCGGCGCCGGCTGGCGGGATGGGCGGTGACCGGAACGGCCGCCCGAGAACGGATTATAGCCTAACCGCTGGATTTTTCAAAATTTTCATCGCCCCGATCGTGTACGGCAGGCTATAATCGACTGTTTTGCCGCGCGCATCCGAAGCACGGCAGCGAAAGCCTCGAATGTCCGCCATCCGCAACGACCTTCGCAACATCGCGATCATCGCGCACGTCGACCACGGCAAGACGACGCTCGTCGACAAGCTGCTGGTCCAGGCCGGCACCTTCGCCCGGCACCAGCACGTCGCCGAGCGAATGATGGACAACAACGACATCGAGCGCGAGCGCGGCATCACGATCTTCGCGAAGAACTGCGCGATCCGCTATCCGCGCGGCAACGACATCGTGCACATCAACATCGTCGACACGCCGGGCCACGCCGACTTCGGCGGTGAAGTCGAGCGGGTGCTCGGCATGGTCGACGGCGTGCTGCTGCTCGTCGATGCCGTCGAAGGACCGATGCCGCAGACGCGCTTCGTCACACAGAAGGCGTTGCGGCAGGGGCTGCAGCCGATCGTCGTCGTCAACAAGATCGATCGCCCGGGCGCACGCGTCGAATGGGTGGTGAACCAGACGTTCGAGCTGTTCGATCGCCTCGGTGCAACCGATGCGCAGCTCGACTTTCCGGTCGTCTACGCGTCGGCGCTGAACGGATGGGCGACGCTCGACGTGAAGGTTGCGAAGGCCGCATCGGCGAGCGACGCGCAAAGCGTTGCGGCGAAGCCCGCGAGCGCCGACATGCGTCCGCTGTTCGAGACCATCCTCGCGCACGTCCCGGCGCCGGCGGGGCAGGCCGATGCACCGCTGCAATTCCAGATGAGCGCGCTCGATTATTCGAGCTACGTCGGGCGCCTCGGCATCGGGCGCATCCGACGCGGCACGCTCGTTCCCGGCCAGGAGGTCGCGATCGTCGACCATCCGCTCGGCGACGGCGAGATCGCGCGGCGCGGACGCGTGGGCCAGGTGTTCATGTTCGAAGGGTTGAATCGCGTCCCTGTCGAGCGCGCGATGGCCGGCGATATCGTGCTCGTCACCGGCATCGACGACCTCACGATCGGCACCACGCTCGCAGCACTCGACCAGCCCGAGGCGCTGCCGCCGATCTGCGTCGACGAGCCGACGCTGTCGATGTATTTCCAGGTGAACACGTCGCCGCTTGCCGGGCGCGAAGGCAAGTACGTGACCTCGCGCAACCTGCGCGACCGGCTGATGCGCGAATTGCTCACCAACATGGCGCTCCGTGTCGAGGAGACCGGCGACACCGACGCGTTTCTCGTTTCGGGGCGCGGCGAGCTGCACCTTACGATCCTGCTCGAGAACATGCGCCGCGAAGGCTACGAGCTCGCGGTATCGCGTCCGCGCGTCGTGATGAAGGAAATCGACGGCGTGCTGTGCGAGCCGTACGAGACGCTGTCGGTCGACGTCGAGGCGCAGCACCAGGGCGCGGTGATGGAGGCGCTCGGCGTGCGCCGCGGCGAGGTCGTCGACATGGCGTCCGACGCGCAGGGACGCGCACGTCTCGACTACCGCATTCCCGCGCGCGGGCTGATCGGCTTCCAGGGCGAGTTCATGAACCTCACACGCGGCACCGGCCTGATGAGCCACGTGTTCGATGCGTTTGCACCCGTCAAGGGCGACATTCCCGAGCGGCGCAACGGCGTGCTGATCTCGCAGGAAGACGGCGATGCCGTCGCCTATGCGCTGTGGAAGCTGCAGGAGCGCGGGCGCATGTTCGTGTCGCCCGGCGACAAGCTGTACGAGGGCATGGTGATCGGCATCCACAGCCGCGACAACGATCTCGTCGTCAATCCGATCAAGGGGAAGCAGCTCACGAACGTGCGTGCGTCGGGCAAGGACGACGCCATCCTGCTGACGCCGCCGATCGCACTGACGCTCGAGTACGCGGTCGAGTTCATCGCCGACGACGAGCTCGCCGAGATCACGCCGAAGTCGATCCGCATTCGCAAGCGCTTCCTGAAGGAACACGAGCGCAAGCGCGCATCGCGCGAGGCGGCGTAGCCGTCGGATAAGGTTTCACCGCGTGATCGTGGCGGTCAAATGCTTGTCTGAGCGGATGCTGATGGGTGCACTGCCAACGCAGTGAAATCGCTCTCTTCCCCGCTGTTCGACGCCGGGGTTGCCTCGCGCTTCGCCACGCTCGCGCTTTCCAACATCGCGCGCGAGTACCCGCACAAGCTCGATCACACGATGGCAGGCGACGCCGACGCGCTAGCGCCGCGCGCGCTGCATCCCGCGTTCCATGGCAGCTACGATTGGCACTCGTGCGTGCACATGCACTGGCTGCTCGCGCGGGTGCTGAGGCGCTTTCCTGCGCTGCCGGAGCGCGCCGCCATCGGCGCGCTCTTCGACCGCCACCTGAGCGCCGACGCGATCGCTGCGGAAGTCGCCTATCTGGCCCGTCCCGAAAGCGCGTCGTTCGAGAGGACGTACGGCTGGGCGTGGCTGCTGAAGCTGGCCGCGGAAATCGGCGGACTGGGCGTCGAGCGCTGGCACGATGCGCTCGCGCCGCTTGCGAGCATGTTCGCGGCGCGCTTCGTGGACTTCCTGCCGCGAACGCGCTACCCGATCCGCTACGGCATGCACACGAACAGCGCGTTCGCGCTTGCGTTCGCGCTCGACTACGCCGAGGCCGCCAATGACATCGTGCTCGCGCGCATGTGCCGGGAAAAGGCGATCGCATGGTTCGGGCAGGACCGCGACGCGCCGGCCCGGTGGGAGCCGTCGGGCACCGACTTCCTGTCGCCGGTGTTGATGGAGGCCGAGCTGATGCGCCGCGTGCTGAACGCGACGGCATTCGCCGCATGGCTCGCCGCGTTCCTGCCGCGTTTCGACGAAGCACATCCGGCGTCGCTGTTCGCGCCGGCCATCGTCACCGACCGCAACGACGCGCAGCTCGTGCACCTCGACGGGCTCAATTTGTCACGAGCGTGGTGCTTCCAAGGCGTTGCCAAGGCGCTGCCGCCCAACGATCCCCGTATCGCCGTGGCCCTGGCCGCCGCGCAGCGCCATCTGACCGCGGGCTTGCACGGTCTTGCGAGCGATGCGTTCGTCGGCGTGCACTGGCTCGCGAGCTTCGCGGCGCTGGCACTCGACGGCTGAGCGCCGGCTGATACACTCGCCCGCCATGATCGAATACGTACTCATGGCCGTCGTCGTGGCACTGGTCGTGCTGATCGGCCTGGCCGCTGCGATTCTCGTGCGGCTCACCGGTCTTGCGCGGTCGCGGGATCGCGACGCGCGCGATGCCGCGGAACTGCATGGCCTCCTCGAGGCGTTCGGACGCGACGCCGCGAATCACGAGCGCGACATTCGCGCCGACCTCGCGACGGCGCGCAACGAATCGGCCGCTTCCGGCGCCGCGCTGCGCAAGGAAGTGGGCGAGACGCTCTCCCGCTTCACGCAAGCCACCGGGCAGCAGTTGACCGGCATGGCCGCGTTGCAGCAGGAGCAGCTCAAGTCGTTCGCCGATCGGCTGGTGCAGCTCACGCAGGCGTGGGAGACGCGGATCGAGTCGCTGCGCAAGACGCTCGAGGAGCGCCTCGACGTGCTGCGCGCCGAGAACACGGCGAAGCTCGAGCAGATGCGCGCGACGGTCGACGAGAAGCTGCAGACGACGCTCGAGCAGCGGCTCGGCGCATCGTTCAAGCACGTGTCGGAGCGGCTCGAGCAGGTGCACAAGGGCCTGGGCGAAATGCAGACGCTCGCAACCGGCGTCGGTGACCTGAAGCGCGTGCTGACCAACGTCAAGTCGCGCGGAACCTGGGGCGAGGTGCAACTCGGCGCGTTGCTGTCCGACCTGCTGCCGCCCGGTCAATTCGCGCAGAACGTGCCGACGCGGCCGGGCTCGAAGGAGCGGGTCGAATACGCGATAAGGTTTCCCGGGCATGGCGACGACGGCACGCCTTGCTGGCTCCCGATCGATGCGAAATTTCCGCTCGAGGACTGGCAGCGTTTGCAGGCGGCGATCGAGGGCGCGGACATCGAAGCGGTCGAGACGAGCCGGCGCGCGCTCGAGCAGTTCTTCAAGCTGCAGGCGCGATCGATCCGCGACAAGTACGTGCAGGCGCCGCACACCACCGACTTCGCGATCCTTTTCGTGCCGACGGAAAGCCTGTTCGCCGAGGCGATGTCGAGGCCGGGGCTCGCCGATACGCTGCAGCGTGACTTCCGCGTCACGATCGCCGGGCCCACGACGTTGCAGGCGCTGCTCAACAGCTTTCAGCTCGGCTTCCGCACGCTCGCCGTGCAGAAGCGGTCGACCGAAGTGTGGCGCGTGCTCGGCGCGGTGAAGACCGAATTCGACCGCTTCGGGGCGCTGCTCGCGAAGACGAAGGACAAGCTCGTCCAGGTCAGCAACACGCTCGACGAGGCGGGGAAGAAAAGCACGACGATCGCGCGCAAGCTGCGCGATGTCGAGGCGCTCCCCGAGGACGAAGCGGACCGGCTGCTCACCGGCAACAGCGGGCGGCTGATCGATCTCGACGACGACGCCGAGGCGCTTGCGCTGTCGGGTCCGCCGGACGCCGCACCCTAGCGTCGCGCCCGGAACGTCGCCATGGTGCTCCACGCGCTCCGTCGGTATCGGCGCAAGCGGATCCTCCGCACGTCGGCGCTGCCCGATACCCTATGGCGCGATGCCTGCGCGTCGCTTCCGTTCCTCGCGATCTACACACCCGACGAGCTTGCGCGCCTGCGCGATCTCGTCGTGCTGTTCCTCGACGCGAAGAGCATCGTCGGTGCGCGCGGACACGAAGTCACGCCGCTGCAGCGCACGATCATCGCGATCCAGGCGTGCGTGCTGGTGCTGAACCTCGATCTCGCGCTGTACGACGGCTTCGAGAACGTCGTCGTGTACCCCGGTGAATTCGTCCCCGGCTGGGAGTACGAGGACGAGTTCGGCGTCGTGCACAAGCAGGACGATGCGCTGGCTGGCGAGGCGATGCACCTCGGCCCCGTCGTGTTGTCGTGGCCCGACGTCGAGGCCTCGGCCGACTGGGACGCCGCGCAGATGAACCTCGTCATCCACGAGTTCGCGCACAAGATTGACATGGCTGACGGCGACGCAAACGGTTGTCCGCCGCTGCCGGCCGACATGTCGAGGCGCGACTGGCAGCAAACGATGCAGGCGGCGTACGACGATTTCGCGGCGCGCGTCGACGCCGGCGAGGATACGGCGATCGATCCCTACGCCGCCGAGCATCCCGGCGAATTCTTCGCCGTCCTCTCCGAAGTGTTCTTCGCCGAGCCGCTGCTGCTGCGCGACGAATATCCCGACGTGTACGCGGCTTTCGCGCGCTTCTACAAGCAGGACCCGGCGGCGCGACAGGCGTGAGCGACGAGCGCGCATGTGGGGCGATCGGGCATCGGCTCGGGATCGTTCGCCGATTCTGAAGTATTCTTGCGTTGCCAGCGAAAACATGTGCGTCTCGCCGCCGCTCCCTCGTTCCCGCCTCTCGTGAACAGCATCAACTGCACCCTCGTCGGTTCGCGTTACTTCGGCGCCACGGTATTCGAGGCGCTGCGCAGCGACGGCGTCACGCTCGTGAAGGTCGTGGCGCCCGCGGCCGACGACCGGCTGGCGCTCGCCGCGCAAGGCGCCGGCGTGCCGGTGCACATCCTCGCCAATCCGCGCGTGGTGCCGGCCGAGGCGATCCCCGACGGAACCGACCTCATCATCGCCGCGCACACGCATGCGCGCGTCAGCGACGAGGCGCTCGACCGCTCGCGGCTGCGCGGCGTCGGCTATCACCCGTCGCTGTTGCCACGACACCGCGGGATCGCGGCCGTGGAATGGACGGTTCTGTCCGGCGATCCGATCGCCGGCGGCTCCGTGTACCACCTTGCCGATGGCTGGGACCGCGGTGCGATCGCCGCGCAGGACTGGTGCTTCGTCGCGAAGGGCGAGACGGCACGCGAGTTGTGGGAACGCGCGCTTGCCCCGATGGGGCTCGAGCTTCTGAAGCGCGTGGTGCGCTACGCCGCCGAGCATGGCGCGTTGCCCGCGCATCCGCAGGACGAGCGCTTCGCGACGAAGGCGCCGATGATTCGTCCGACGATTTCGCTGACCGAGGAGGGCAAGGCGGCGCAGGCGTCGCTCGTCGTCACCGCGATCGGCGCCGATCGGCCTGGCCTCGTGAGCATGCTGTCCGAGCGTGCGCAGGGGTTCGGCGCCAACTGGGC